>Ga0126369_10000909_pt1 | contig 19992 bp, 35 predicted proteins | sample PanSoiMetaPlot_1_FD_109646 | JGI IMG/M metagenome (GOLD analysis project Ga0126369, IMG submission 109646) | Tropical forest soil microbial communities from Panama - MetaG Plot_1 | ecosystem: Environmental > Terrestrial > Soil > Tropical forest > Bulk soil | place: Panama | collected 2016-02-17 | reverse complement strand
GATGAGATGGTGTAGCCCTGCGGAATGAGTTGCAGCCGCGCCTGGTGCACTAGCTGACAGACGGCGAATGTGTTGTCCGGCCCGCCGTTCGGATCGTCGGCGTATAACCAGTCGGCCAGGTCTCGCCGCGTCATGCCGTCTGGCCGCCGCGCCAATATCTCGACCAGCCGCCGGCGCTCGCGGCCAGTGACCCGCAGCAACGGCGGCAACTCACGGCCGCACTGCGGACAGATGCTCACAGCGCCGGAATGATGGAAATGATGTTGGCCGGATTAATCGGCATCGACAGATGCAGCGTCGTGATCGAGACTTCCCATTCCGGATTGTCGCAAAGTACCTTGGCATATTGCGGATTGATCCAATCGCCGGGATGCAAAATGACCGAATTGGTGATCGCCTGCACCTCGTAGGTGTTGCCGAGCCGGGCATAAGCCAGCGAAATGGTTTTCTGTTTAGCCATTGCCCGCAATCTCCTCGATCGCGTCGGCAATGCGGCGCAGATCAATCATGACATCGGCAACCAGCTCGGCCAGCTCGGAGCTCGGATGGCCCGGACGCAGCGCGGCAACGACATTGCGCAATTTGGCGCGCAATTCGTCATCGGTCATTCTGCGCATATCGCGCGACATTTTCCGCATGATGCTTGATGACGGCGGTGCGGCCGGACGGCGTGTAATACTCGCGAATGAATATGCCGGTCGCCAACGACAGCGCATGCATCGCCTCGCGCGTCGATTCGGCGCCGACATCGGCGATGATGCGACTGGCGATCTCGCGCACGCGCGCGACGCGGCTTTCAACGTCCCAGGCTTTCTCGCTCATGGACAACACTCACTGATCGCGCTGGCGGCGTTCGCGGGCCTCGTCGACGGCGTCGAGCATGGCGCGGGCCAGGTCTTCGATCTCGTCGTGCGACAGAACATCGACGCCGAGCTGTTCGAGCCATCGTTTGGCGGTCATGACGGCAATCAGATAATCGCGCTCTAACGCCATCAGCGCCGCCACAGCTCCAATTCGGCCTCGATCTCGGCGCGGCTCTGCGTGCGCGGGTTAACCGGCGCATCGGCTTCGACGCAACCGGACAGCATGCGAACGCCTTTGTCCGACAGCCGCCAATGACCGCGATCGTCGGTGAATTCGATCAGCCCGAGCCCCAACAATTGATCGAGGCGTTTGCGCCACGCCTGCTGTTCGGCCCATGTCATGACATGACGCATGGAATGATTATTGTCGAAACAGAGGCGACCTGCAAACAAATTCAATCAGACCGATCTTACAGAGTTGATCGAGCTGATGATGCCACTTGTCGCGCCATGTCATAGAAACAATCCTATTCAATGCCAGACCCGGCCCAATCCGCCGAGCAATTCCGATGCGATCCAGAACGCGATCGCCGCCCAGCCCAGATGAAAGCGCCCGCCCGGCACATTGAATGTCGCCAGCACGGCGCAGACAAAGCCGAAACACAGCAGGATCAGACCGATATTTGCCATTGTCAGACTATCCATAAGATGACGCCCCAAGCGATCAGAGCGCAGCCAACAAGCAGCAAGATCCAGACCAAGGGCGAATTTATTTCGGAATGCTCGCGATCAATGCGGCCGATAGCGAACAACGTAATGACAAGACCGAGAATAATAGCAACGGCGCCGCCCAGACTCATGCCGGCGGCTTGGTGCGCTCGTGCACGATCTGACGCATTTGCGTGCCATAGCGGTGATAGACGTGAATCGCGCCGCCGCCGATGATGAAGCCAATAATACCCGCAACGATCAACATTGGGCATCCCTATGATTGTCCCGGTGGCACGATAAAACAGCGGATTTCTTTCTTGCCGTCTTGATAGCGAAAACAGGCGTGATAGCGCGCATCGGGCGCGAACGGCAAAGCGCGTGAATACGGCACGAACTGCTTGAGCGCCGGCTCGCCGATCTCGCGTGGCGTGATTGTGACCTGATAGCCGTCCTTGACCTCGGCGACCGCGTCGTCCGGCAGCACCGTGCAGTCGGACGGGCCGCAGCAGAATTGATTGCTAGATGGATCGGTCAACGCCTTGTCGGCGATCCATTGCTCGGCGTCATGCGCCAAGACCAGCGCGGCCAGGACGAGAAATTTCACTCGCTGACCAGCTCAAGCTCGCATTCGCAATTCGGGTGCGGCGGCGGCGCGTCGCCGGCATCACCAAAATCGGCATCAAGATCGATCTCGCCCATCGCTTCGGCAGCCTCGCAAATTGGACACGGATTGTCGGCGGTGCGCCACGCCTTCTTTAATTTGGCGCCAGCTTTGGCGGCTTCTTTGCCGGCGGCCAATGCGCCGGCATTTTGTGCCATCGAGATTTCGGTGCGCGCAATCATTTCGGCGCGGTAGTCGGTGAACAATCCGGCTTGCTCGATGCGGTCGGCAAACGTGTCGACGGACCAATTTGATGCCAGCGCTTGTGAAACCAGACCGCGGAGCGCGTCCGTAGTGGTGGCATTGAGGCCATCAATAAGTTCACCGGCGCGTTTATCCGCGTAGTCGACAGCAAAAGCGCGCGCCGCATGGTCGATAGCCGCCGGGTCATCGAGATCAATCAAGGCAGCGATCTGGTTGACGGAGCCCGTAGCCGATGCCGCAGCTGCGCCTGCCATCGCATTTCGAAGTCCTCTCTCGGACTCGATGCCACCAAGCTCGACATCGTCGTCCGCTTTAGCGAGGTGGGCTCGGGCGGCACATCGGTTGGCATAATCGTGGATGACTTTCTGCCGCTGCCGCGCCAGAAGCTTGCGAGCAATGTGAAAAACCGCGGTCGCATGGCTAATATCGAAAGGGCATGCGCGCGAGCCGCCTTGACCCGCGCGCTTTATCAAGCACGGTATCGTCGGTGACCATTTCGAACGGCACCGCGGCGCCACCGATCGAGAATTCCGGCAGTTCTCCCGCTTTGTGCCGCGCCCACAATTCGGGATCCTCGATCTTGTAGCCGGCGATCCAACCGACCAGATCGTCGTCTTGCTTGAGACCGAATGCTTTCATGTATTCCGGCGTGGTCAGAAACGACATCACCAATTTGCCGGTGCCTTTGCGCGCGTGCATCTCGCCATGCTGGCGGGAATCGAGCATGTAATTGATCACCGCGTTTTCCAATTCGTCGATCGGGATGATGTCGCCCTGCTTGTCGACGATGTAATTCTCGCCCTTCATGACGACAGACGCCCAACCGAAGATCAGCTGCTTGTCGGCGTCGGCTTTCTTGATCGTCAACGGCAGCCGCCAAGCCTTGGCGCGATAGCCGTGCGCTTGGGTCTGCTCGGGCGGCGGGATCTCACGGTTCTCGCCGGGCGGCGATTGCTGCGAGCGCTCGCTCTCGGATTCGACGGCGACGAAAGCACGTTGCTGGCGGCGGTATTTCTTGTCGCCTTTCTTGCCGCCGTTTCCGGCGACATGCACCGATTGTCCGGACGGCTGCGCCTTGATCAGTTCGGCAAACAATTTGGCTTTGTCAGATGGATGGCTCTGCCGCCAGATGCCATAGCATTTGCCGAGCGCGGCTTGCTGGTCGCGCCCTTCGCCCATCACCTCTTTGACGCAGCGCGAAACGAAATGGCCGCGCTCTTCCCCTTTGTTTGGTGTCGGCATATATTCCCTTTTAGGCTAGCTGTCAGGAAGGCTTCGGAAGCGATGCCGTTTGGACCGGCGCGGTTGCAACGCGCCGGCCCCTTCATTTTTAGGTGGCCTACATTCACCGCAAAACCTGACCAAACAGAATAAGCAGCGCGAACACCATTGCCAGCACCAGCATCCACCAGATCATGTGTTTCAGAACTTCACCACTTGACCGTTGATGGTGAAGCCTTCATCGCCGGGAATGCGCGGCGTCGTATCGAACTGCCGCACCGCGGCGAGAAACTCGCGATCGCTCGGATCGAAGCGATTACGCGCCGGTTGTGGCGGTGGCACATAGAGATCGATAATGGGCTCGGGGATCGGCGTTTCACCGCGACGCACGCGCAGCTCGTTATGCGCGCGCCGAAACATCGGCGACAGTTTCGGCCAATTGGCTTCTTCGTAGGTCTTGCCGTGGATGGCGCGCTCGCGGGCATGACGATCGGCGGCAATCTCGGCGCCGGGGCGGTCCGAGACCACTTCGACCAGGCGCGGCACATCTTCGGTCTTTTCCAGTTCGTGCAATAGCGCATGCTCGCCGTCGCGATGCAACGCATCCTTGAGCTCCTCGATCGGCGCGGTGAAGTTAAGCGCCATCGCGCGTCTCCTTGATGCGCTTGGCTAACGCGCCCATCAAGACTTTCATCAATTGCGGGCGCTGCAATTGCCGCACTGCGGCCGGTTTTGATTTATCGCCGTCGTCTTCGATGTCAGGAAAGCCGGCGGCATCGCGAATGTAATGCTCCAAATCGTCGTCGGGAAACATCGGCATGCCGGCCATCGCCAAGTTTTTAATAAAATCGCCGAGCAGTTCGAGATCCATGCGCTGCGGCATGTCGGGCATCAATTTCGGCATCAGTTTCTCGTCGATACCGTTCAAGCGCCACAGCCGTGGGATGGCGTGGCGATTGAACACTTCGGCGAGCGAATCGAGCCAGCCTTCGACGGCGGCATAAAACATGTCGACTTTGATATAAGCCAGCGATTGCGTGCCTCTGATCTGATGACCCATCAGCACAAAATCGGCCAATGCCGTCATCAGAATGTTGAGCGTATAGCGATCGATCACTTTGCCGGTGTCGAGCGTCTGCCGCGCGCCTTTCGGTGTGATCAATTGCAAATCGTATTGCGGCACCGAGGATATTTTACCTTCCGAATCCTTATAAGGATTGCTGGGTATCACCGCGCCCATCTGCTCGTTGATGCGCATGCGGGTAACGATGTCACGATAGGTCTTATAAGCGCGCTGCGCCGCAATGACGTCGGGATCCTTGGTGTTGGTCGAGCTGGCTTTCTCGATCAGCTCCGACGGAATCTTGATGCAGGGAAAACCGCCCATGCGCTCGAATAAGATCGCTTCCAATTCCTCGAGCCGCTTGATGAAATAATACGAGCGATAGGCATTGCGCAGGATCGAACGGCCTTCCGGATTGTTCTTGTGCTGCATCGGGCGAAACAGCAGCACTTTCTCGATCGGAATATCGATTAAGTTGCCGACATAGGGTTGCTGGGTGAAACCATCGATCTGGCCGTTTTTGTCAAAGAACCACTTGAGCACGGTTTCCTGGCCGCGGATCGGCAAGCGGCGCCAGCCGATGCGACCGTCGTTGTATTTCGAGCCCGGCACTTCGTCGTCTTCGCCATTGGCGGCGTCGGCGAACTTGGCTTGCGGGATCGCATCGAATTGCGGGCCGAGCCGGCGCTTATAGACCAGCTCATGGATCGAATAGCCGAATGTCAGCATCGACAAGCATTCGGTGACGAAATCGTCCCAGGTGTGGGTCATGTCGTCGCGCAGCGAATCGACAAACTCGGCTTCGGCTTGCGCCGCGGAAGAATCATCGCACGGCTCGACCCGCCATTCGACTTTGCGGATCGCTTGCATGATCGAGAACAACAGCGTGCCGATCACCGCGTTGTTGTCGGCCATCTCGCGGTAGGTGCGCGCTGCCTCCTGGCCGGTCAGCTCGCGTAAATATTCCTCACGGACCCAGCCGCCGAACTGGCGCAAGCCATACGAGCCGTAGTCCTGAAATAGCATGCCATAGTCGAGTTCCGGCGCGCGCCAGCCGCCGCTCGCATCCGTCGTCGGATCGAGCGCTTTGCGAATGGGCGTCGCTTCGTCGGCCATGATCAATATTCCAGTGCGGTGAGCACGGCTAACAAACTGACGAACACGATCGCCAGCGCAATCATCATCAAATTGAAGCGATCAAACACCGACCAAATAATCGCGCAGCGCGATCGTCGCCTGCGCCATGTTCATACCGGTGCGATAGAACAGCGAACCGAGCGGGCCGTCCTGGCTGATGACGCTCTCGTCAAATTCGGCATAGCGCTTGGCATGGCCGCAAATGCAGCACTGCCACGATCGCATCGAGAACACGTCGTCGTCGAACAACGTGCCATAGGTCTCGACGCCATCACCAAGTTCGTGCAGCTCACCGCGTTCTAACTTGCCAAGCACTTTGATCAGCGCGTCGCGCTGCGACGGCTTAATGCGGAGTTCTTCGGCCGAGCGGAAATTCGGTGCAAGCATGGCGTGATCTCCTCATTGTCCCGGGATGTTGCGCGGAATGCCGAAGAAATACGGTTGCACGATCGGCGGCTCGGGCTCGATCAGCATCAATTCGGTCAGCGCCCAGACCATCGCGTCGAGCCGGTCCGGCGACGGATCGCTCGATAGCGGCTCCCAAGTGCACAGCTGATCTTCCAGCTCGGCAAACGCCGCGCAATGACTGACTTTGCCCTGTTCATAAAGCGCCGCGATCGGCTCGGCACGCGCCTGCTTGGAATGGCTGGCATAGACGATCTTGAGCGGCGCATTGACATAGACGGTGCGCAGATTTTGCCGCACCAGATCGCCGCCCTGATTGCCTTCGGCGATGATCTTGTCGGCGCCGTGCTCGCGCCACGCTTTCATCACGCGCGTCGCCCATTCGTGCGGCGTGTAGCGGCCGGAATAGTCGGCCAACACGTAGCCGCGCTTGTCCCAGCCAATGCCGGCAACCACGATGCCGGTCAGCGACGAGGTGACCTTGGTCGACACCGCCGGATCGACGGCGACGACAGTGCGGGCAAATTCACGCGGCGGTTCACCGCGCGCGCGCTCGATGGTCTCGCGGGTCCATAACGCGCCCTCGGCTTCCTCGATGACGTCGCCAAGCAGCTCCTGGCGGCCGAGCCTTGTGCCTTCATATTTCGAAATGATGTGCGAGAAAAACGACGCCGCGAGATTCGGTCTATTCTGATAGGTCGAGGCCTTGGTGATCACGCAAGTCGGCCGCTCGCCTTTGGATTGGCGGATCAGTTCGCGAATGAGCGGGATCGGCTTCGGCGTCGTCGAGATCATCGCCTGCGGATAGGGCCCCACCCGCAGCCCGAACATGGCATTGTCCCAGGTTTCCGACGCGCTGTCGCGCAATTTGGAATGCGGCCACGACGCCAATTCATCGCACCACAGCGCGTCGTGCTGCGGGCCGCGCAGCCGTTCCGGTTCTTCGGCGGTATAGACGGTGGCGGTGGCGCCGCAGGCCCAATGCAATTGCCGTTTCGACGGCTCGTAGACTGGCCGTCCCATCGCATAGCCCTTGTTGGTCAGATCGAATTCGAATGAATTGGCGAGAATGCCGCTTGAGCCTTCGACCATGACCTTGCGCGCGGCATCGGTCGTCGGCGCAATCAAGCCGATATGGCGATAGCCGGCCTTGATCTTCTCGCGCACCCATTCGACGCCGGCGCGGGTCTTGCCGGCACCGCGGCCGGCCATGAACAGCCAATATTGCCAGTTGCCGGGCGGCGCCAATTGTTCCGGCCGCGCATGATTGCGCCAGGTGTGCTGCCATTCGTCGAGCAACCCGAATTTATGTAATACAGCAATATAGCCGTCGCGCTGCGGCTTATCGAGCTGCGCGAATTTGGCGGCGTGCAGCTGATCGAAGCCCTTGAGCAAACGCTTAACGCTCCGCGACTTGCGCTCGGAACCGCGCAGATAGGCCGCCACCGAGATGCCTGTGAGCCGAGCGCTTTTAAGGAGCGAGTGCTAGGCAGCCGGCGGCAAACTCGACCCGCGTCAGCTGGCCGAGCATCGAAAAAAACGCCACTTCGCGTTCGCTTGACGTCAATCCGTGAAACGTGCCGATCAGACCTTTGAGCGGCCCGGATTTCGGCGTTACCCGCTGGCCGGCGCGAAAGCCGCGGCGCAGCGTGATTACGCCGTCCGGGTTCTCGCGGCTCTTGATCTCGTCGATGATGGCGTCGCGGACCAAAGCGGGCTTTTCGTCAGTCATGAATAGATCATCGACGCCAAGCGTCGAGCCGATCGCGTACCAATTCGGACAGAATAGCACAAAGAAATAGCGGCCAAACAGATACGAAACGACGAAGCGCTTACACCCGCGAATGATGCGACGCTCACGAAACAGCGGAAAATAACAAACAAACCCGGCGGCCGACAGATGGCCGCGGGCAAATGATTGCTTGCCGTGTTCGGCTGTAGCAACCAGCCAATCAGGCATTTTGACAATTCGACCTTTCGCTAAAGCGGAAATTCAGCCTGATTCGCCGTCGAGGTCAAGCCGTCCCGTCGTCTAATGTGCCTTCGACCGGCAGCTCGGCCGAAGCCGCCGGCGGCTCGGGATCGTATTTCGGTGGGTCGGGAACTGGATCGCCGATGCGAACGGGAGAAAGCGTCAAGAGCGGCGGTCGATGCTTGAGCGCATCGGCCAATTGATCGAGCAGTCCCTTCACCGCCTCGGCGGCGCCGTCCTGGTATTGGGTGCGATCCGGTTGCGGCGTTTGCAGCGTCACTGACCGGTAAGTCGGCGATTGAAACGGCGCCAGCCAATGCCCGACGGTGCAGGCATTCATGCCCCAGCGCTCAAACTGATTACGAATCTCGGCATTATCTGCGGCAAAAAACCCCGGGTTTGGATTGCCGTCGGCGCCAACCGGCTGATAGTGCGACGCGACGCCGACGAACAGGTGCATGAAATCGTCGAGCACCTCTTTCGCCAGCTTGCGGCCCTTGGCGCGCGCTTCGGTCAGCTGCGCCTCAGCGGCCAGCGCTTTCTGCATTTCGTTACGCTGCGTCGACTTATTGCGACTGCCAAATGGTCGCGGCATCTGGCCTATCTACAATATTTACCGACGATTCGTTAGAGCGGGGTGCCAGTCGATTTGCGCTCCCGGCGCGGCATTTCCGCCAGCGCCCGCATCGCCATGACGATGCGGCGATCCCCGGCAATGCCGACCATCTCGGCGTCAGTGGGCCAGCGCAACCGCATATTGTCGCCGAACACCAGGATCGAGCGGCATTCGGTGCAGATGGTGACGTCGCCGCTTGTCGGCTTGGCACGCGGTCCAATAGCCGTAGCCGCATCAAGTCGATAGCCGCAATTCGGACACTGGTCCGGTTTGAGCCAATTGCTGCGCGGCCATTTCATTTGGATTGTAGCGCGGCGTCGATCATCTGATGCCACATATCGAGCGGCGCTGTCCCGGCATAGAACGATGCCATCATCTCCGGCGTTGGCTCGCGCATCGCTGCAATAGCGGCGCGGGCCATGCTCTCATAATCGGTCCAATCACCATTGGGATCATCTGATGAGCGAATGACCCGTGCCACCCGCTCGACCATCGACATCTGTCCAGCTTCCATCATGGCATCAGTGGGCTCTCGCATCGCCGCTATCACGGCACGAGCTGCCGGGATGAATGGTTGCCAATCAATCGACTCATAATCAGCGCCGGCATTATTGACGCGCCACAAGACCCGCGCCAAGCGCGCAACCATGTCAGTCATCGGCTCGAACCGGCCCATGCCGGCATAGATGGTCATTTTTTCTTCGCCGGCTTGGCTTTCTTTGCCTTGGTCAATCCGACTGCGATCCGCGCTTGATAGTCCTGATGCGCGGCAATGGCGCGATCGATCTGGTCGTTGAGCTGACGCATGCGGCTTTCCGGCTGTTCGAGCATACCGAGAAAAGCATGTAGCCGGTCGGTAGTCGCTTGCAGGGTCTGAATCAGCCGTTGGATGCGACTGGTTTTCTCGGCCAAATCATCGGCATCGTTGGTCATCGTACTCCCGGATAATGTTGGGCGCAGCGCGCGCTATTGTGCGGGTTCGGCATGCTCACGACTGCATTCGTCGCGTTGATGGTAGCCGCGATATTGGCGCAAACCATCGGATCCATGGCGCCCGTCGCATAGGTAACGAGCTGACACGAATCGGCGCTGATGCACAGTCTAGCAGTTATCAACAAGTACGTGATCACGCCGAGCTTGCGACTTCCGCTTCGGCCTCGGCCGCGGCCGTATCATCCAAGGCGCCCTTGCAATAATCGCGAATGTCGCCAATCAGCGTCTTGAGCTTGTCGCGCTGGACGCGCAGATCCTCTTCGGCTGCGGTCAGCCGCGCGATCTCTTCGCGCATCGTGGCAATCTCGTCTTCGCTTGGCATCTTGTCGGGCACTACCACGGCGATCGGCTCCTGGGCTTCCTTGGCTGGCATTTCGGTCATATCGGTCATTCGCTTTCCCTCCGGTTGAAATATAGGCCGAGCAGGCGCGCAGATAGCGGCCGCTGCCGGGACAAGCGGCGCCATTGCCGCTGCCAAGCATGACGGCTGTGCCGATAGCGCAGATAGCCGAACGTCTCGGCGAGCGCGAACCCGCCAATGAAGGCCACCCAGGCGACGACGACGATCTGCTTGAAATCCATGCGCCCGACTCAACACCAAACAAACCAAACTTGCCATAAAAAAACCCGGGCTGTCGAGGCCCGGGTTTGGCTAGTTTTGGCAGGAAGCTTTGGGAGTTCATTGACGCTCCGCTGATTCGCCCGTTGCAGTCAATAAAAAAAGGCCCCGGCTCGAATGAGACGGGGCCTTCCAAAGGTTTAGACCAAGCCCGATGACACGGTGACCGTGATGTCGGCCGGCAGCTCGGTGTCGAACGCGCTCTTGCGCACATACAACGTGCCGATCTGGGCGCCGGCATCGATCGTCAAAGGTGTGCGGTTGCTATTAACTTGCATATAGCGCACCGCGCCCTTGGTCTCGCGCTCAAGCACGAAATGGGCCTTGAACGACCCATTCGCCTTGGCCGCGGGTTTCTTCTCGGACATATCAGACTCCTTCTTTTGAAAACCGGCCCGATCGGACCGGGGACGGGAATGATTCCCCTCCGCAATGCAGCGCCGATTGAGAAACGCTGCAAAGCTGGAACGGATCATTGAACTTGATCGATTGTCGGCTTGAGCGCGGCGCACCAGTTCACCTTGCCCATCGCCCCGACTTCCAGATTGACCGAATACAGAGCGCGCATGGCCTCTTGGTCGGTCAGCATTCTGCCATAGAACCGCACTTTATCCATGAGCTTGTCGGAAATCGGCGCGCACACTTCGTTGTAAACAAACGGCGTGACGATCGCCTGATTGTCGACCGGTGCATCGATCGCACGCGCCGTGCCGAACGACAGCAGGCACACCAGCACGGCCATCGCCATTGTTTGCATTGTCATTGTCAGACTCCTGTTTTTGTGGAACGCCCGGGATTGGATCGCTCCGAAATGCAGCGGGCAGTCAAGACCGCTGCAAATCTGGAACGTACCGTCATTTTACTTGTCGAAACCGCGATGCACGCGCCAAGCGTGCCACAGCATCTGCTTGAGCACCTTGCGCTCGGCCTTGCTCTTCGAGTTGCGAGAGAGCAATCGAAGCGTGCGGGCGATCTCGCGATAATTGTACCTAGACATATCAGACTCCTGTTTTTTTGATTTTGGAACGTCCGGAATGGATCGCTCCCGAATGGGCTATCGAACGCCGATAGCCCAGACGTGGAACGCACCGTTTACTTTTTCGCTGCGCAATAGTGCTTGTAACCGTCGTGCTCAACGACGGAAAATTTCAAGCCGCGTGCCGCGCAAGCGTCGCGCAGCACCCCGATATTGAGCCGCTTGCCGCCGAGCAGTTTCAATTGGTCGGCATTCGACACGCCGCCCTTCTTCTGCATCGCGGCGACAACCGTGTCGATCCGCGACGCCCGCTTGGCAGAGCGTTCCGCTTGATTGGGCCGTGGCGCTTTGACCGTGTCGGTCTTGGGCGCCTCTTTCTGCGGCCGACCAGCCTTGAACGCCAGCGCCTTCTTATGCTCGGCATCCGCCGCCGCCTTGATCGAAGCGTTAAGCTCATCGCGCAACGGCTTCTTGGCATCGGCATTGACGGTCGATGATGCTTTGGTCTCGCGGGCAACACGCAACGCCGTCTCTTTCTTGCCGGTGCGTTTCTCGCGCAGTTCGTTGACCCGTTGCATACCGCTCTTGACGGTCTGCTTGATCAACGCTGCACGCGCGACCGGCGTGCCCGGCTTGTTGGTCTTGAGAAAAGCCGGGATCGAAAGATCAGCCGGGATAGCGGATTTTTTGACCGCGACCGCAGCTGCCGCTGGCATCGTCTTGCGTTTAGACATTTCAGACTCCTGTTTGTTGTTTGACCTGATCATCAGCGTGCGGAGGTCATCCCGCACGAACGGCAGCAATGCGCTGCCGTTTCACTGTACATAAACAGGAGGAGTCTGCATGGGCGACGCTCGCGTAAGATGCGAACGCCCAAGGGGTCCCGGCCGTATCAAATCCCGTTATCGTGCCACGCGGGGCATCCGGGCTGGCGAGGATGGCGCGCTCGATCTGCTGTGCATTGCCCGGTTTTCGGGTTGCGTAAGCGACCTTGTGGAGGGGTCGCATCGAGCGGTGAACCGTCGTCCTATATGGACGATCCATTAACTAGTATAGCCATTTTATTGGGAATGTCAATAATAATAGGCATGGTATAACCGCTTGATCCGGTTGACGAATTTCGGCTGACCCGTGCCGGTAGCGGGAGGCTCGCGAATCAGCGCATTAATGCGGGCATGAAAAAACCCAAGCAACGCCCATGGCCCGCCGACAAGATCGTGCATTGGCCGCTTTCGCGCATCCGCCCTTATCCGAACAACCCGCGCAGCCATTCGCCCGAGCAAGTCGCGCAGATCAAGACATCGATGGCCCGCTACGGCGTTACCGCCCCGATCCTGGTCGATGAAGCGGGCGAGATCATCTATGGTCACGGCCGCTTGCTGGCGGCGCAGAGCCTTAACTATGAGCGCATGCCGGTCGTGATCGCGCGCGGCTGGTCCGACGACGACAAGCGCGCCTACCGCATCGCCGACAATCAATTGGCGCTCAATGCCGAATGGGATTACCCGCTGCTATCGAGCGAACTGAAAGCGCTCAATCTCGCCGGCTATGACATGCCGGTGCTCGGCTTTGCCGACGCGCAGCTCATCCAGTTCATGGCCCATGTCGGTGGCGGGGAGCCCGGCGCCGAAACCGACGAGCCGACCCGCGAGCTGACCAGTGACGAAAAACCGTTGATGATCGCCGCATGGCAGAAGCTCGCCGGCGAATGGCTATCCATCATCGAGCGCCAGGAACTGCTGTCGACCAATTTCACCAAGACGGCTCTGGCGGTGCATTTCCTGCGCGCACGATTCTTCGGCATCCCGATCCCGGCGGCGGCGACGCTCGCTTATACGCCGCACCGCGCACTCATTGCCGGCGATCGTCATTCGATCGCCGATGCGCTGCGCATGGCAACGACCAACCAGGACGACATCATCGAACGGCTGTGGTTCGTCATTGGCGGACAGCCGCGGCTCGACAAGCTTTACTCGGGCGCTTTGCCGTTTATCTCGGCGCGCATGCCGGCCGATTTCCCCAGCGAATTGGCGCGTTCGCTCTATGACGAATTCACCTCGCCCGGCGGCAAGGTGCTCGATCCGTGCAGCGGCTGGGGCGGCCGCATGCTCGGATTTCTGTTGAGCCATGCGAGCCTATATCACGGCTTCGATACCGACGAGCGCTCCAAAGACGGCGTTATCAAAATATATATCGACCTGAAAGATTACACCGCCGGCAAGCACCGTGCTTGGATCCTCGGCACACCATTCGAGGATGCCAAACTCAAGCCGCACTTTTACGATTTCGCGCTGACCTCGCCGCCCTATTTCAACACCGAGAAATATGGCGGCGAGCATTCGTCCTGGCGGCGCTATCAAAGCCTCGAGGCCTGGACCGCCGGCTTCTACCGCCCATTGCTGAACAAGGTATCGCACGCGCTCAAACCGGGCGCCACTTTCGCGTTGCAGATCGGCAATCAGACCTATCCGCTGGAACAGCTCGCCCGCGATCTGGCGCCCGATTGCGCGCTCGAACATGTCGAGACCCGCATGACCGACATGTCGGCGCACGGCTATGTCGGACTTGGTAGCGACGGCGCAGTGCCGCGCGATCCGCGCGAGCACGAAGTCATCGTGCTGCTACGGGCGCGCCGGACCCGTCACGTTCCAAAACAGCACGCGGCGGCCCAACCGGTAGCTGCGGGCAATGGCTAGCTCCCAGGCCTTGGCGTCGTAATGCGGATCCGACGGGAACGGCGGGTTAAGCCGTGCATGCGCCTCGAACGGCCGCGGATAGCGCAACTGCTCGGCGGCCCCGAGCGCGGCCTGCGGGATATTGCGGCCGACCGCGACCGCGACGTGATGCGCGCCCGGCCAGGCCGCCTGCAATGCGCGCGACAGCGTGCCGGAGCCGGCCGCGCACCAGACCTCGTCTGGGCTTTCCTTGAGAGCGCGCGCGGCCATAGCGATCGCCGCGATCGCCGCGGGCGTATCCATGCCGAACGGCGCCAGCGCGGCGCCCTGCGTTTGCGCATAGTCGCGCGCTTTTGCCTGCACGTTCGACAGCATGCCGAACGGCACTTGCACGACTTTTGCGCCGAGCGCGCGCGCCTCGATCTGACGCGGATGCGCGATACGCCGCGCCGCCACGAACAGCGTCAAGCGCTTGCCGAGCGCATGCGCGATATAAGCCAGCGCATATTGCGCGCCGCCCTGCGCCGGCGTCGCATAAACGACCTCGTCGGCTTTAGCGAACAACTCCGGCACGAACCGCGCCTTGGTGCCGCCGGGATAAAGATCATCGCGGATAACGCCAATGCCGCAATGCTCTTCGATCTTCGGTTTGCGCATGATCGCAAAAAAAATAGGGCCGCGCTGGCGACCCTAGTTTGACTATTGGAGTCTGATACATGTCAAACGAAAGACGTGGACCAGACCGTTGTTATGCCACGCCCGTTTTTTGCTTGTCAAACAACAGCCTCTTCCAATCATGCCGCCAGGGCCATTTGCGTTAAAGCCGGCGCGCCCTTATGGACCGCTACTTTGTCGGCCAGAACAAACAGGGCACGATTGAGCCTAACATCCTGATCGACCCCGCGAATTGCCCGCGAGCGAAACATGCGTCGACGCATGTTGGCGTCAAGCCCTTCCGCCATGAGCCCGCCGCGAATGACGTTCTCCTGCACCACATTGAAAGTTTTCCACAGATTGGTGCCAACGTCTGGCTCGCGCCGCGGATTGAGCAATTGCGTTGGCGTGATCGCGGTCTTGACCTCGCCCGCCGGATTGGCAAAGCGCAATTTGTGCGCCGCTTCGGCAAACGCCAAGCGCTCGTCGGTGTCGAGATTGATCGCGCCCCACATACGCGGCGCCTCCAATGCCCGCTCGGCTTGCTTCAACACCTCGAACGAGCCGTCGATCACCTTGTGCACGGCGTCGCCGGTATGGCGGACTTTCAGCGATTCGGTCTGCCCGACCGGCGCGATCATGCCGTTGAGGCACAGGATCTCGAACAGCCCGGCAAAGATGTCCCAGGCGCACGAACCGTCATTGCCGTTCTTTAAGCCGATCTCGAAGATGGTCGAGCCGCGCTGGTAAATCTTCGCCTTTTCCAGACGCCGCAGCCGCAGCAAGTGCTTGGTGAAGGGGCCGCGATCTGGATCGCGGCTGCGCGATTGCCGCGCGTCGACAATCGAGAACCCCTCCTTGGCGAGGCCGCGCAGCGCCTCAATGGTCGGGATCGGCACGAACCGCTCCGAGCGCGAGCGATGCGCGCTGGTGGCGAACACGCTGGGCGCATAGCGGCGCAGCTCGTCCTCGCTCAACGGCACCGCATGGGTGAAGCTGGTATGCTGTAGTGCTGACATGTCAGACTCCCTTATGTTGCTGATTCGATTATTCGAATCACTTTCGCTTTTATCAGAGTTTTAAATCATTTGCAAATCTGCTCGGTCACGTCGTCGCTCTCCTGTATAGCCGCAGGCGCTGGCGGATGAATGAGATCGCGCGTCGCCTCCGACAGCCAAGTGAGCGCCGTGTCGGCATCGATCCAGCCGCGCTTCATCGCGCTGCCGATCGTATCGACCTCGATCATCATCAGCTTTAGCCGCCGGCGCACCTGGCGCAGCTCGCCCAGCACATAGCGATCGAACGAGGCCTCCTGGGCCTTGAGTTCGGCCGCGATCGCGGCTTCGGCCTTGGCCAATTGTGCATTCTTGAATCGTTGTTCTATGTCGGTCATGGAATTGTGCTAGTTGTTTGTTTCATGTGGCTGTGGGACACCATCAATCAGATGAACACCCGTTTGGTCTCGATCGAGGCCAAACTCGACCGCCTGTTAGCCAGGGAGAACCGCGTTATGGCAACGATCGCCGATATCCAGACCGCCGTAGCCAACGAAACCACCGTCGTGCAATCGGCGGTCACGTTATTAAACCAGCTCACCACCGCGCTCAAAGACGCGCTGGCCTCCGGCGATCCGGCTGCCGCCCAGACGGTGGTTGACCAGATCACGGCGGCGACCCAATCGCTGGCCGAGGCGGTGGCCGCCAATACCCCACAACCGGCACCCGCGGCCTAGATTTTCACGTCCCAATCCTCGTCGCGCATCAGCGCCGAGCCGGCCGGCGGCGTGCCGAATTGCTCGCGCACCCGGCGGATCGCCGCTTCGTCGCGCTCGGCGCGATCGGCGGCCTCGTCATAGCGCCGCTCGCCATTGTCGCGCTGCCATTCGGCGCGGCGCTTCGATTTGGCCCATTTGATTATCTCCCGCTTGATCCAGGCGGCAGTCTTGGTGCTGATGATCTCGGCCGGCGCGTCGTCGCGAAACGAATTGGCCGGCCACACCCCGAATTTGTCGCGGTACTTGTTGGCCGCCCAGCCGTCCTTGTAACCCTTGTCGCGGCCGTAAGCGCGCAGTTCGGCAAAGACAATCCGCTTTTCCGCCATCGTTGCGCCGTTCGGCTTGATCTCGACCAGCTCGCCGTCTTCCTCCTCGACATTGTTGACCGCCACCGCGACAAAGCCGCAAGCCGGACATTTGGCAAGATGCGGCGGCTTTAGAAACGAACAAGCCGGGCATTCCTTCGGCAAACGGATGCGCGTCTCTTTCTCGCTCGTCTCATGGGTCTTGCCGTCGTGCAGCACGGTGTGGCTGGCATCAACATCGGTGACAAAGCCGAGCCGCAGGTGATTGTCCGAATGATCGAGAATGAGGCAATGATCCTTGCCCGCCGCCGTGCGCAGTCCGCGCCCGACGATCTGCACGAATAACATTTCCGACTTGGTCGGCCGCGCCATCACGATGCAACGCACATCCCAATCGACCCCGGTGGTCAGCGTGCCGACATTGCAGACCACCTTGTAAGTGCCGTCGTGGAATTTCTTCTTGATCGCCTTGCGACCCTCGACAAACTCGCCATTGCGCTCGCTATCGACGTCCTTGGTATAGGCATCCTGATAGCCGCTCGGGATGCCTTGCTCGATGAAGCGCTGCTGCAAATGCTTGGCATGCGCGCGATCGACGCCAAAGCACAGCGTCGGCCGGCCATCGGCATGCTTGAGCCAGGTCTCGACCACGTCGGCGACGAGCGCCGGCTGATCCATGCGCTCTTCGAGCTCCGACACCACATAATCGCCCTGGCTGGTGTGCACGCCCTCGAGGTCGGGATGGCTCGGCGCATAGACTTTAAACGGCGCCAATAGCCCGTCGTCGATCAATTGCTGGGTCGATGACGCGATGATGTGCGGCGAATGAAAATAGGCGCCGAGCCCCTTGGTCCACGGCGTCGCCGAGAGCCCGATGATCGGCACCGACGCCAATTCCGGCCGCATCAGCATCTGCTCGTAGAACGTGAACCATCTATGCACCTCGTCGATCATGATCACCGTGGCATTCGGCAATTCGCGCCGCATCAGCGTCTGCACCGAGGCGATCTGCACCGGCTGCGCCCAATCGGTCATCATGTGATTGGCCTGGATCACCCCGACATCAGTAATGCCCTGGCCATAGAACATTTCCACGGTCTGATCGATCAGCGACAACGCCGGTACCGTGAACAGAACCCGGCCTTTCTTGCTCAACGCCGATTCGACTAACGCCGCCGCCAGAACGGTCTTGCCGTAGCCGGTCGGCGCCTGCATCACGATGCGATAGATCCTCGCCTTAACCGCCGCCCGCAGCTGCTCCAAAGCGGCCTTCTGGTCGTCTCGTAACTCGCGCATTGTCAGACTCCATTGTTTTATTTGATTCGCTAATCTTTGCACGATCTAGATGGCCGCGCAAATTTAATTAGTCACAAGGTTCCCCCCGATATTCGAGCGTGTTGCGGATGAACTTCAACGCCTTTCGCAAGAAGTCTGCCGACGCATTGGCAATCGCGGCCTCGATCAAACGGCCGCGCCAGCGATCTGATGACAGTCGATCGCGCGTATGCGCCCAATGTTCGATGTACTCATAAATTTGAGCTTGAACTGTTTTGCCGGCCACCGGTCCAAACAATTGTGAACGACCTTTGTCCCAGCGTTCGAGCGACCATGCTTGCGGTATATCCTTGCCCCACTGTCGAATGACGCTGAACAGACCGGTGTTCATCAAAGCGCGCAGCGTGCGCTCCTGGCCGACGGGAATTTCCTTGCCTGGATCCTTGCTCTCGCTAATGAGAAAAAAATTCTTGATCTCTACCGCAGCATCAACATCCATCGGGCTAATGCCACGTGGGCCGTATTCGAGCTGACCATTGATTGCTGGTATCCAATGATCCCACGTCAACGGGCCGTCGAAACCAGCCGATGGGCCGCGCTTGAATGCCTCGGGATAGATGATCGTGCTCGGCAGATCGTCGCTCATGCCGCCTTCTCCACCACGGCCTCATAACCAAATGTTGTCCACCCGGCTACGTCACCGCGCGCAAACAATTCAAGTCGCTCTGCCTTGCCATAAGCCGGGTACATCTGTTCGATAATCTTGCGAATTTCTGGCGGTTTCTCGGAATGTTCGCGACGTGGATATTCGAATACCGATTCGGGCTTGTACTCCGCCGCTGGCATGTCGCCGCGGACTCCGACTAACAAGTGCTCGTGGCGATTCCTGAAGGTAAACCCGAGCCCAATCCCCTCTTTCACCCACACCGCATTGGCCCGATAGTCGAAACCCCATGCTTCCATGATTGGCTTCGCCCGAAACAATGTCGGCGGTGTCGCCCACAAAAACAACACTGCATCGTCATTGGCGATCTCTCTAATGGTATTGCCTTGGACTTTGAAATTTGAAATTTCTTCATCAGTCAGAACCGGATAATGCCGTTCTGGCGATCTGCCCTTGCCCTTATCGCTGTAGGTCTCGAACAACCAAGGCGGGTCGGCATAGATCACCGCGAACGGTCCTAGCAAATCCTCTCGACGTTGCGCCTGCGCTTCGCGGGCGATGCTGCGATGTTTGTCGGCCCGTCTAATCGCCTGCCAGAATGGCTCGGCCAATCGCACTAAATCGGAAAAGCTGCAAAACCGTGCCTGATCGCGCGCTTCGGCCAGGGCTTTGTGCACCAGCGATTCCTTGAGCGTGGCAATGCGCTGCGCGATAAATGCGGTCTGGTGGTTTAACTTGTGCGTTTTCAATAGCTTGCGGAAACCGTCTACCTGGTAGACAGTTTTCTTACTCGGTCGACCGCCCTTGGGATCACGAAAGATCGCCGCCAGGATTCGTCCGAGCTGCCAACGCGCCCACATCCGCGCCTCATTCACCGGCCGGATCGCATCCGGATCATAGAGCCCGGACTTGCGCATATATTGCTCGATAGCCTCGATTTTGGCCTCTAATTCGAGGATCGCTCCCGGCGTCTGCGCCGTCATAATCGCCTTCTGAATCGCACCGATATTGTAGGGCAGTCTATTCATCGATCTGGCTCCAATCTTGCTACGCGCGCGCCTGGAATTCGGTATCTCTGACTCAACACTCTCGGTCTTTCAGTTAAGGAGTCTGCCGAGAAGAAAGGGAAGAAAGAAAAGGAAGACAGCAAGAGATTGTTGAGTCAGAGGAATCCTCTCTAGAGAGAGAGACGCCCACCGCTGGGGGCAAGGCTCCGCCATCCACGCTGGCTCTTGCGTGTCACGGGCGAATCAGCTAGTGCTGG
>Ga0126369_10000908_pt1 | contig 20001 bp, 16 predicted proteins | sample PanSoiMetaPlot_1_FD_109646 | JGI IMG/M metagenome (GOLD analysis project Ga0126369, IMG submission 109646) | Tropical forest soil microbial communities from Panama - MetaG Plot_1 | ecosystem: Environmental > Terrestrial > Soil > Tropical forest > Bulk soil | place: Panama | collected 2016-02-17 | reverse complement strand
TGTTCTTGGCTCCGGCCGGGTTGCCGCCGGTGTCGGCGACGATCAGATCAATCTTGCGTCCCGACAGGGTGAAATTCTTGTCCTTGAGGAAAGAGCTGATGCCCTCCTCGAAATGGATGCCGCCGGCGGTATCCATTTCGAGGAGGGCATCAGCTCTTTCCTCAAGGACAAGAATTTCACCCTGTCGGGACGCAAGATTGATCTGATCGTCGCCGACACCGGCGGCAACCCGGCCGGAGCCAAGAACAAGGCGCAGGAAGTCGTCGAGCGCGACAAGGTCGACATTGTGCTCGGACCCTTCGCCGCCTTCGAGTTGCTTGCGACCGTCGACTATCTCGCACAGGCAAAAATGCCAACATTAGCCTTCGCCGGCGCGGAAGACGTGACGCAGCGAAAGGCCAACCCCTATCTCACCCGTACGTCCTACACCTCGGCACAATGCCTTTATCCGCTTGCCGACTACGTGCTCAAGGAAATGAAACTCAAGCGTGCTGCCAGCATGGGCGACGACTTTGCATTCGGCTATGAGCAGGTCGGCGGCTTCCAGCGTGTCCTGGAAGATGGTGGTGGGCAGGTGGTCAAAAAGTTGTGGTCACCGCTCAACACGGCCGACTACGCGCCTTACGTCGCACAAATTCCGGAATGCGACGTGGTCTGCGAGGTGCTCGCCGGCTCCAACCCGCTGAAGTTCACCAAACAGGCGCGCGGCCTCGGCATAAAACAGCCGCTGGTCGGTGGCTCGACGGTCGCCGATGACACCATTATCGGCGCGCATGACGAGAGCGCGGAAGGCCTGATCAACACCAATCCCTATTCACTTGATCGGCCGAGTGAGGCAAACAATCGCTTCATCGCGGCCATGAAGAAGAATTACGGCGATGATGTGCGCATCGGCCACTACGCCGCCTGTTTTTATGCCAATGGTCAGGTCATCGAGGCCGCACTGGCCAAGACGGGCGGCAAGTCGGACAACGCCGATGCTCTCGTCAAGGCCGTTCGCGCCGTGACTCTCGCGGATACGCCGCGCGGTCCCTTAAGCTTTGACGGTTATGGCAATGCCGTGATCGACGTTTATGTCAGGCGAGCCGAGAAACAGGGCGGCAAGATGGCCAACAAGACGATCAAGACCTACAGCAAAGTGAGCCAGTTCTGGACCATGGATCCGAAGGCGTTTTTGGCCGAGCCAGTGTTCTCGCGTGACTATCCGCCGATGAAAACCTGAACATACGCGGCCTGATGTGGCCGCGCAGCTTTGCTTTCAGGTTGTATATGACAGTGTCTCGGGGCTGCGGTCCTTGACATATTGGTCAAGCCCCCAGCGCTTGACCTGTGAAAAGACCTCATCAAACTCGCCGCGCGGCAGCGGCTCTCGGACAAAGCGCTCACCGCGGCCGAATTTGCTGAAATCCCACGGATGATAATCCTCGAACTCCGGGGGTACGGCGAGCTTCCACAGCGGCAAATATTTCGGCAGATCCGCTTCAAGCGCGCTTTCGGCACGCTCGAGTGCGCGCATGTACCCGTGTACAACCTCTGGGCTCGCACTGTCCGGCACCCACCAGAGCGTCTTGAAGCGATCATCGATGATTTTGCGCAGGCCCAGCTGTTCGGCCATCGCAATCTGTGGAGGCAATAGACTCGCGGCTTCGACTTCGCCATCAAGCAGGGCCTTCAGGCGCGCGCCAAAGCCGCCGGTATTGACGATCTTGATGTGTTCGAGCGGCAGATACTTTTCCAGCCGATAGGGCACATTGAAATGGCTGCCTGCGCGCATGCCGACAGAAATTGGCACATCTTTCAGATCCTCGGGCTTATGGATTCTCGACTCCGGCCGCACGTAGATCGCCCAGGGTGAATCGCCGTAGCCCTCGGTAACCACGCGGCCCATGCCGGCGCTGGCGTTGCAAATCGTGCCCCACAAGCAAGCGCCCTGGACGACATCCTGCTTGTCCTCGGTGTAAGGACGATCCTGTGGCCGCTGGAAGTATTCAAGACCCTTCCAACTCGACTGAGTGCCGCGAAAGGTCTTCCAGTCGAACTCGACATCCAGCCCCTCGGCTGCGAAGAAGCCTTCTTGCATCGCGACGAAATCGTTGAGACCCATGCCCTTGGGCGCGACTTTGACTCGTTTCGGGGTCGTAGCCATGCGATTTACTCCCGGTCTTGCTGGTTGAGGACGGTTTACCACAATCCGGCCTGCGCGCGCGAGCCGCATGAGACCGCAAACCTGGCCCCACATGGCTGCCCGCGACTATCCGAGCGGCTCTCAAATTTTATAAAATTGCGGAACCGACTGCTTTGGAACGGCACGAAACTCTTGAGTGTTGCGGGCCACCATAGCCGTTTTCGGGCTTGATGTGGCGGCGCTACGCCTTGCCGTGGCGGCAAGCAACCTTGCCAATGCGAGCGCAATACTGCCGGACGTCTTTGCTTGATTGGATTTCTGTAGCCGTCCTAGTGCCTGCGCGTTGGGCGCGATGGCATGCGATGGAAATCGAGGATCTGCTGTGCGGTCGACTGCCGCAGGCGATGAAACGGTGACATTGCCTGATCGATCGCCGTCGTAGAGTAGTTATATCGCCTTGCTGCGAGGGTCATGATACTGCGTGTGGTCTCCCATGTGAGACCAATCGCTTTAGCCAAAAGCAGCAGCGATTCCGCGCGGCTGTCGCGCATATTTTGTTCGATCGTTATCGGCGCCACGTTCGACAGCAGGGACAGAGCAGCAACCATCTCTTCGAAACGGCCCGCTGACGCAAACTCCTGAAGTTTTGCGGAAGTAAGTAACCCGGCCTTGTGCAGCGATTGGACGAGCACCTGCGCGGCCGCATAACTCAGTGGTTGTGCAGCGGCCCCGGTCTGTATCCGGCCTGCAACCTCGCTGACCACGCGTTCAATATCGGTTTTGGCGTATTCACGCTCGGCTACAAGCTTGCTTGACACTTTTTCAGACGCTGCCGTAAGCAGCTGCTCAAACAATTGAGGCGGCAGATCCGGCCGCATGCCAACGCAGAAAGTCAACGCCTCATCGCCGCATGAGCGTCTGACAAGCGTGTCAAACCCTTTACCTGAGAACATTGCTCCGAGATTCCTGGCCGTGCTCAGGACGACTTGCTGGTCGCCGCGCTCCACCAGCACTTCGGTCAGCGCCTCCGGTAATATTTTGCGGCGGGAAATGGCGAGCAGATGTTCCTGTTTTTTGGTTCGCGCACATTCGATCAAGGTCTCGATGTCGAGGCGTGCGGCCTGGGTCAGAACAGGAGACGCGACTTCGATCGCGTCATCGCAGGCAAGAACGCGCAGAATCTTTGGGGGAGCCAGCACCACGGGTCCAAGCCGGATAGAAAGCAGGGCGCGTGAAGATTGTTCGATGGTCGCGACCAGCCGTACAAGAACATCGTCGATCAGATCAACTTCTTCCTCGGAATATTGATCAGACCCGACCAGGAATAGATCGGTCAGATGGCGCAGCATCGTAGAGCGCCGCTCTTCCGAGCTATACGCAATAGAGCTATCGAGCTCGCGGATTAGTTCGAGCGGAGCGCCCATTGAGCCTGGAAAACCGTTCTGGTTGGCCACGAATTGGCAGTTCTGCCGGCTAGCTAACGTCCGTTGAGATTGTATGCGATGTCAGTTTAGCATTTCGTAAAGGACGCAGATGTTTGAGGGCAGGGGTTATTGAGCCTGGATGCGGCTGTTTCCTGGTTAAATTCACGGCGGCCTGCGGGGTGAGGCATCGCCTTGTCCGATCACTGCTTCAAAAGGCCACAGTACTTTTGAAATCCGTTATCCCAGCAGCCCGTTTTCATGCAGAGCGACTGGCGCGCTCCGCAACTGGTAAAGCAGGTCGGGATCGAGGAGCGGTCCAGGCTTTTGTTGCAATTCGTAATGCAGATTTTTTGTTCACCGCTGCATCGCATGGGGGCGGCGAGCGCAATCCGGCAGTCAAACAGGCCGAACAAGACGGCTGCAGCTGCGATGAGTTTGCGGTGCGCGAACATGATGGTGTGGGAATAGGTCAATGGTCACGTTTCAAGTTTTAACGCTCGCACAGGCAGTCAGCAACCGCGTGAACCCATCGTCCAAATATCTTTTGGCCTGCCGGGAATACCCATAAATGCGGTGTCGACCGGCTTTCTTGCATTGATTGCAAAATTGTGGTCGCCTTTGCGGGTGGCGCGTGGACAGGGTTAATACCATGGACAAAGGGAGATTTACCCTCTGTGCCGCAGTCGCGTTAGGCCTTGCGGCCACATTAATGGGTCCAACTGAAGTCACGGCGACCGGATTCGGAATCCATTCGTTTCACGGCTCGTTTCACGGCGGTCTTATAAAGTTCTTCAGACCATTCCGTCATCATCATCACGGTTTCAAGGACTGGAACAACGGGCTCTACGCGGGATATCCGGGCTACTATTCCATGCCCAGCTATTCTACCGATCCGGTCAGTGACGTAACCGGATCCGTGAGCGCCGATCCGTTTATCCCGCCGCCGCAGGGATTGCGTTGCGAGCATAGCCGTGAGGTCGTGACGGTACCGTCGGCAATAGACGGCAGCGCGCGGCAGATTACGATCACGCGATGCTAAAGACCGTCATTGGCTCTGCGCCCGCGACTATTGATCGATAGTCCGAGACGTCGCGCGTCGGTTTTCTAGCCTGATCGGCGGGGCCGCCCGCCGAAGGGCGCAGCTTGCCCCCACTGCCTGTGATTGATACCTAATCCCTGACTGGTCATGGCCGGGTTTTCCCGGCCATCCACGTCTTTGAATGAAGCAAAGAGATGCCGGCCAAGACCTTTTATATCACCACCGCAATCTCGTATCCCAACGGTCCGCCGCATATCGGACACGCCTACGAGGCGATTGCGACGGATGCCATCGCACGCTTCATGCGGCTCGATGGCTACGACGTCTATTTCCTCACGGGCACGGACGAACACGGCCAGAAAATGCAGCAAACCGCGGCGCGCGAAGGGCTGACGGCGCGGCAATTGCGCGACCGCAACGTGCCGCGCTTCGAGGCCATGGTGAAGCGGCTCAATTGCTCGAACGACGACTTCATCCACACCACCGAGGAACGTCACCATCGCGCCTCCATCGCAATCTGGGAACGGATGCAGGCGAACGGTGATATCTATCTCGACAAATATGCCGGCTGGTACTCGGTGCGCGACGAGGCCTATTATGCCGAGGACGAGACCCATCTGGATGAACGGAAACAGCGCATCGCCACCAAGAGCGGCACGCCGGTCGAATGGGTGGAGGAGGAGAGTTACTTCTTCAAACTCTCGGCCTATCAGCAGAAGCTGCTCGATCTCTACCAACGCGTACCGGATTTCGTACTGCCACGCGAGCGGCTGAATGAGGTCGCGAGCTTTGTGCGCGGCGGTTTGCAGGACCTGTCAATCTCGCGGACCACCTTCGACTGGGGTGTGAAGGTGCCGGCCGACCCGGCCAAAACCGACGCTCAGCACATTATGTACGTTTGGGTGGACGCGCTTACCAACTACATCACCGGCGTCGGATTTCCTGATACGGGAAGCGACAAATTCAAGCGTTACTGGCCGGCATCGCTGCACGTGATCGGCAAGGATATCGTGCGTTTCCACGCGGTTTACTGGCCGGCCTTCCTGATGTCGGCCGGGATCGAGGTGCCCAAACGCATCTTTTCGCACGGCTTTTTGTTCAATCGTGGAGAGAAGATGTCGAAGTCGGTGGGTAATGTGGTCGATCCGTTCATTATGGCCGACACCTACGGCGTCGACCAATTTCGCTATTTTTTCCTGCGCGAAGTGCCGTTCGGCCAAGATGGCAATTATAGTCACGAGGCGATTGTCAATCGCATCAATGCAGATCTGGCAAATGATCTTGGCAATCTGGCGCAGCGCTCGCTGTCGATGATCGGCAAGGCCTTTGGCGGCAAATTGCCGGAGCCGGGCGCCCTTGCCGATTCCGACAAAATTATTCTGGCAGCAGCCGACGCCATGATCGGAACCGCGCGCGAGCACATGAAGACACAACAGCTCCATCAGGTACTCAATTGTGTCTGGGTTGTGGTAGCAAACGCCAATCGTTATTTTGCGGCCGAGGCGCCGTGGGCACTCGCGAAAACCGATCCGAACCGTCAAGGGACAATTCTTTACGTTACGGCGGAAATTCTGCGTCAGGTCGGAATTCTGGCGCAGGCCTTTGTACCGTCCTCGGCGGCAAAGCTGCTTGATCTTCTTGCAATCGCGCCCACCGAACGTTCATTCATCGAACTGGAACCGCGTCGAAGAATCAAGGCGGGAACGATGTTGCCGGCGCCTTTGCCGGTTTTTCCCCGCTACGTCGATACCGAAGCCTGAAGACTGTGTGGCGCGAAATTTTTATCGCCCCAAGACGTCAACACACGGCGATCGCGCGAGACGTTGCATTGAGTAGAGCTGTTTTCGGCGATTCAAGATCCGCGCTTGATGGGTGCACAATAAGCACCTATAGACGACCGGTCGCCGATGACCCCAAATCTCTCTGAAAACAATCCCTTAGCCACTGGCTCCGTCCTCGTCGACAGCCATTGCCATCTCGACTTCCCCGATTTTACCGCCGAGCTCGACACAATAGTAGCGCGTGCCCGTGCCGCGGGTGTCAGCCGCATCGTGACGATCTCAACACGGGTGAAGAAACACGCGCAGGTTCTGGCAATTGCTGAGAAATATCCGGAAATATTTTGTTCTGTTGGTACCCATCCTCACAATGCCGACAAAGAAGCCGACATCGACGCAAAAGCGCTGATCACGATGGCGAAGCATCCCAAGATCGTGGCCATCGGAGAGGCGGGGCTCGACTATCACTATGACAATAGCCCGCGTGAAGCGCAGGCAGCCAGTTTCCGCCAGCATATTACAGCGGCTCGTGAGACAGGTTTGCCACTGGTCGTCCATTCGCGCGACTGCGACAACGACATGGCCAAGATTTTGCGTGATGAAAGCGGGAAGGGCGCCTTCCCCACCGTGTTGCATTGTTTCACTGGCGGCCGTGATCTCGCTTTCGCGGCTATCAATTTGGGACACTACGTATCATTCACCGGCATTTTAACTTTTAAACGTTCCGATGATCTGCGCGCGATTGCTGCGGCGCTGCCAGCTGACCGCATTCTGGTTGAAACCGATGCGCCTTACCTGGCGCCGCTACCGTATCGGGGAAAACGCAATGAGCCCGCGTACGTGGTGGAAACGGCTAAAGTTTTAGCGGAGGCACGTGGCGTATCGGCGGACGAAATCGCCCGTCAAACAACCGAAAATTTTTTCCGGCTGTTCAGCAAGGTCCCGCGCGTTCTGGCGGACGCTGCATGACTTCAACTTTCACTATTCTTGGATGCGGCTCATCCATGGGCGTGCCGCGTGTGGCAATGGGTTGGGGCAATTGCGACCCGAAGAACCCAAGAAACCGGCGCCGGCGCTGCTCGTTGCTGGTTGAGCGCGCAAATCTGCAGGACCATCGTACCCGCGTTCTGGTCGATTGCTCGCCAGATTTACGGATGCAGTTACTCGATGCCGAAGTCGATCGGCTCGACGGCGTGCTGATCACCCACGAACATGCTGACCATACGCACGGCATCGACGATTTGCGGCCTCTCTTCGTGCACAACCGCCGCCGGGTTGATGTTTTTGTCGACGAACCGACGTCCCGCGCGCTGCAAGCCCGCTTTGCCTATTGTTTCAAGAGCCCGCCAGGCAGCGAATATCCACCTATCGCGACCGAAAAGCGCTTGATACCGGGCCGGCAGCTCGCCATTGAAGGACAAGCTGGACCAATCGAGGTGTTGCCAATCCTGCAGGATCATGGGGACATCCCGTCGCTTGGCTTCCGTTTCGGCGACGTTGCCTATTCAGCCGATATCAAGAGCCTGCCAACCCAGAGTATCGGCGCACTGGCCGGCCTGGACGTCTGGATCGTAGACGCGCTCCGCAGGAGCCCGCATCCCAGCCACTTCAACCTGGATGAGGCGCTCGACTGGATCACGCGGATTAAGCCGAAGCGGGCGATCCTGACTAATCTGCATACCGACCTGGACTATACTTCGTTGCGTGCGCTATTGCCGCCAAGCGTCGAGCCTGCCTACGACGGTATGCGTTTTGCGTCTGGCTAATGTTGGTTGACCGGAATTTATTCGATCGGACTGAAATATCTAACTTTATGCAATTTTATCGCGCGCGATTTTGCCAGCAGTTTAACACAGGCCACATAATAAATGTTCCATAATATGTCTTATGCGAATCACAGATGCATGGTCGCGGCAGCAGCCGACCTTTGGTAGCTTTCGGCATTGGCCGCCAAACCTCTCAGTACACGCCCGGTCGCAGTGAAGCCCTCCCGTGATATTTCTCGCCTGATTGAGATTATGGCGGCCTTGCGGACGCCAGGGACAGGCTGCCCATGGGACCTGGAACAGAGTTTTCGGACGATTGCTCCCTTCACCCTGGAGGAGGCCTATGAGGTGGCGGATGCCATCGCTCGCGATGATCTGGCCGGCCTGAAGGATGAGCTAGGCGACCTGCTGTTGCAGGTCGTTTTCCACGCGCGAATGGCACAGGAGCAAGGCGCCTTTGATTTCGCCGACGTGGTCGAAACAATCACTGCCAAGCTGATCCGTCGGCATCCCCATGTTTTCGGGGACGCCGACGGCAAGACTGCCGAGGCGGTCGAAGGCCTGTGGGAGCGCATCAAAGCTGAGGAAAAGGCTGCTCACGGTGAAAAGGCGCGGAGCGGGGCGCTGAGCGGCGTATCAGTCGCCCTGCCCGCCTTAACCCGCGCCCTGAAGCTCCAGAGCAAGGCAGGACAGGTCGGCTTTGACTGGAATGACCCGCGCGCCGTGCTCGCGAAGATTCGCGAGGAGGCCGATGAAATCGAAGAGGAACTCGACCGCGGTCACGGCACAAGCGTGGCAGCGGAAGTTGGTGATCTGTTATTCGCGGTGGTTAATCTCGCCCGCCACCTTCGCGCGGATCCGGAAGGCCTGCTGCGCGAAACCAACCTCAAGTTTGAGCGGCGATTTGCGGCCGTCGAGCGAGCGCTGGCCACCCGCGGGAAAACCCCCAAGGAGTCAAGTTTGGCTGAGATGGATATTCTTTGGGACGAAGCGAAGGCGGCCGAAAAATCGAACTTCAAACGTTGAATTTTGCGCGGACCTGTGCCGCCTTGTTACGGTCGGCCCGCACAGTTACCGCCAGTCGGCCATCGTCTCGCAGGTCCTTGGACAACACCTCGGAATGACGGTAGAGCCAACTCAGGCCTGCGCCATCCGCCGCGTCGACCGAAATCTCAAGTGTCTGGCGATCCTCGCTCAGCCGTGTTTCGATCATACCAGCAAGGCGATCGATCCCCTCGCCTGTCAACGCCGATACGGGTACCGGCTGGCGTTGTGCCGCTCTTCGCTCCGCAAGATTGACCAGACTTGCGCGGCCGTCATCATTCAGCCGATCAATCTTGTTCCAGACTTCAATCAGGCGGCGGTCGGCGGCTGCAATGTCCAGCTCCGCCAACACCTTTTCGACGTCGCGAGACTGCGCTTCGGAGTCCTCATGCGACACGTCGCGCACGTGCAAAATCAAATCCGCTTCTACAACCTCTTCCAAAGTTGCGCGGAAAGCCGCGACGAGCATGGTTGGGAGATCGGAAATGAAGCCGACGGTATCAGACAGAATAATTCGCGCGCCATGGGGTAACGCAACTGCGCGAAGAGTTGGATCAAGCGTTGCAAACAGCATATCAGCAGACAACACGCTTGCCGCCGTCATGCGGTTGAACAAGGTTGACTTGCCCGCATTAGTATATCCGACCAAGGCGACAATCGGATAAGGCACCCGCTTGCGACTTTCGCGGTGCAGTCTGCGGGTGCGTTTGACCTTGTCGAGTTCCGCTTCGATACGTGCGATACGCTCCTCGATAACACGGCGGTCGGTCTCAATCTGGGTTTCGCCTGGCCCCCCAAGGAAGCCAAATCCGCCGCGCTGACGCTCAAGATGCGTCCACGAACGAACCAGCCGTCCTTTTTGGTAAGTGAGGTGTGCGAGCTCTACTTGCAACGCTCCTTCACGCGTGCGTGCGCGGCGTCCGAAAATTTCCAGAATCAAACCGGTGCGGTCGATGACTTTTGTGTTCCATGCCTTCTCGAGATTGCGTTGCTGAACCGGCGAGATTGGGCAATCCATAACCACAACGGATGCGGAAAGACTCCTCGCAAAACCGGCAATTTCGTCGACTTTGCCCTTCCCAATATAAGTCGCCGGCCGGACGTCATTGAGCGTTACAAGTCCCGCCTCAACAACAGTGAGATCGATCGCGCGAGCCAGTCCGACGGCCTCCTCAAGACGCGCTTCTGGCCTTCGCCCGACCATGTCTCGGTGGGCTGCACCCTTGCGCGTCGGAGTCTTGATCCATGGCTCGATGACAATCGCACGACCTGTCTCTGCGCCGGGTGTTGCCGGGCTCAGGAGATCGGCACGCTGATCACGACGGCGGACTTCCAATCAGACCTTGTCTCCGGCCGGAGGTTCTTCGGCGCCCTCAAACAGTTGGATTGGATGACCTGGCATGATGGTCGAGATCGCATGCTTGTAGACAAGCTGGGAATGTCCATCCCGTCGCAACAGCACGCAGAAGTTATCGAACCAGGTCACCACGCCCTGCAGTTTAACACCGTTCACCAGAAAAATGGTGAGGGGTATTTTGCTTTTGCGGACATGATTGAGGAAAGTGTCTTGCAGATTTTGCGCACGATCGGCTGCCATGGCCGTGTTCCATTTTTTGCTCGCGTCTAGCGCGCGAGACCTTTCTTTGCCCGGATCCTCCGCGTGCAAAATCTGATGCACGCGACCGCTTTGCCCCAGCAGAGACGGCGCAAGGCCAGGAGGACACTATTAGATGGCAGGGAACATTCCGGTGCAAGCAGAAGTTCACACTGACGGCGTTAACCTGTTGAAACACTTGGATTTTTGCATGCAGCCGTGGGGTCGGCGGCCTCGGCGGCTGACCGGAAAAACACAAGGTCGTTTATTCGCTGGCCTCGGCATGGCGGTGATAGTCACGGCGCAGGCCGGAGGCGATAAGGCCGGGGGCGCCGTTGCCGACCGAGCGGCCGTTTATGCTCACGACCGGCATCACGATCTGACTCGCCGAGGTGATAAACGCCTCCCGCGCGGCGTACGCTTCCTCGACCGTAAAAGCTCGCTCTTCGAAGGCCAATCCCTGATTCTTAATGATGTCGATAACAACTGAGCGTGTAACGCCGGCCAAAATGTCATGCCCGAGCGGATGGGTAACAACTTTGCCGTCGCGATTTACGATCCACGCGTTGGATGATGCGCCTTCGGTAATGCGCCCCTTGGCATCGATGAGCCATGCTTCTCGTGCGCCTTGATCGCGCGCGGCTTGTTTGGCTAATACGTTCGGTAGCAACGCCACAGATTTTATGTCGACGCGGTGCCAGCGAATGTCCGGCACGGTGATTACCGCGATCCCTTCTGCCGCTATTTGGTCCAGGCGTTCGATATCGTTGCTGCGCGCGGTCACGACCAGGGATGGCCGGGTGTCGGCCGGTGGAAATGGAAAATCACGCCGCGCTACGCCGCGCGTGACCTGCACATAGACGATACCGTCGCGCACCCGGTTGCGGCGGATCGTTTCGCGCACGACCACAGCGAGAGCGGCGGGCGACATCGGCCGCGCAATGCGTAATTCGCCAAGTGAGCGATCAAGGCGAGCCATGTGACGCCGCTCGTCTATCACACGGCCGCCCCTCACCTCGCAGACTTCGTAGATACCATCGGCGAACTGATAACCACGATCCTCGACGCCGACTTTGGCAGCGCCTTGCGACAGATAGCGGCCGTTGACGTAAGCAATGCGCGACATGAACTACTAGTCGATTCCGAGCGCTTTGAGCTTGCGATGTAGCGCGGAGCGCTCCATGCCGACAAATTCAGCGGTGCGCGATATGTTGCCCCCGAAACGGCTGATCTGCGCCACCAGATATTCGCGCTCGAACACTTCACGGGCATCGCGCAGCGGCAATCCCATCAAATGCTCTCCACCGTTGCCGTTTGGCATTCCCGGAACCATCGACCCGACGTCAGGCGGCAGCATGCTGGCATCCATGACCGCATCGGGATCGCCGCTGGCAAGAATGAGCAGCCGTTCAATGTTGTTGCGCAATTGCCGGACATTGCCGGGCCAGTTGTGCGATTGCAGAACAGCCATCGCATCCTCGCCGATGCGGCGCTTCGGCAGGCCTGTCGCCTGTGAAATCTGGTCCATGAAAAATCCGACGAGATCGGGAATGTCCTCACGCCGTTCTGCCAGCGGCGGCACTCGAATTGGAACGACAGCAAGCCGGTGATAAAGGTCCTCGCGGAATTTGCCCTCGGTGATCAGCATTTCAAGATTGCGTGCCGTCGATGACACGATACGTACGTCAACAGCAATCTTGGCGCTGCCGCCGACACGCTGAAAGGTTTGGTCAACCAGTACACGCAGTATCTTGTTCTGTGTTTCGCGTGGCAAATCGGCGATATCGTCGACAAACAACGTGCCCCCATGCGCTTCTTCGAGCGCGCCAGGCTTCCGGCCTTCCGAGCCATTCGATTGATCAACACCAAACAATTCGCTTTCCATTCGCTCTGGCGTGATGGCGGCAGCGTTAATCACGACGAAAGGACCGTTTGCCCGTCCTGACAGCTGGTGGATCGTGCGCGCAGCAAGCTCCTTGCCCGCTCCCGAAGGACCAACGACCAGCACGCGGCTGTTGGTGGGGGCCACCCGTTCGATTGCCTGGCGCAATTGCCCGATTGCTGCCGAATGTCCGACCAGCGTAGACGGGAGCGGCGCCAGCTGTTTGAGCTGCCTGACCTCGCGTTTGAGTCGCGAGTTCTCTAGCGCGCGATCAGCGACCAATACGAGCCGATCGGCTTTGAATGGTTTCTCGATAAAATCGTAGGCACCGTGTTTGATGGCGGCGACCGCAGTTTCGATGTTGCCGTGACCGGAAATCATCACGACCGGCAGCTCCGGATGCTCTTGTTTGACGGCGTCCAGCAACTGCAACCCGTCAAGTTTGCTGCCTTGTAACCAGATATCAAGGAAAACCAGGTTTGGCCGGCGTGTCGCGACGGCGGCCAATGCTTCGTCGCTATTACGCGCGGTGCGCGTGCCGTAACCCTCGTCCTGTAAGATTCCGGCCACAAGATCGCGGATATCGGCCTCGTCATCGACAATCAAAATTTCGGCGGCCATGCGTGTTACTCGCTCGCGATCTTCGTTTTTTCGGCCTCGGCTGCGTCACCCTTGCCCGCCGCGGCAAAACGGATGCGTATCCAGGCGCCGCGTTCTCCCGGTGTCTTGTCGGCAGCATCTCGTAGCTCGATGCTACCGCCATGTTCCTCAATAATGCGGCCAACTATGGCCAGGCCGAGGCCAGTTCCCTTTTCGCGGGTCGTCACATAGGGTTCGAGCAGGCGGTTGCGGTTCGTTTTCGGCAAGCCGATACCGTTGTCGACAACATCAATAATGATGTCAGCGCCATCGCGTGCCGCGTAGATATGAATTGACCCCTTGCCGAGTTCGGACGGCGGGACTGCCGCAATCGCCTCGGTGGCGTTCTTGATGATGTTGGTGAGTGCTTGCGAGATCAGGCGCCGGTCAAACCGGGCTGGCATTGGATCTTCTGCGATATCAACATCAATCTCAATTTCTGAATTGCCGACACGCATCAGGAATACAGCCTGCCGAACGGCGTCGGCAACATCTTCCTCCGCGATCACCGGTTTTGGCATGCGGGCAAAATGGGAGAATTCGTCAACCATTCGCCGAATATCGTCGACTTGGCGGACGATGGTGTCCGTACATTGCTCGAACACGGCGCGGTCGTCGCCGATCATTTTTCCGTACTTGCGGCGCAGCCGCTCCGCCGAAAGTTGGATAGGTGTGAGTGGATTTTTGATCTCGTGCGCAATCCGGCGTGCCACGTCCGCCCAGGCAGACGTACGCTGCGCAGACACCAATTCCGTTATGTCGTCAAGTGTTACCACGTATCCGCGATCGGAATCGCCTGACTGCTCGCTGGTAATTCGTACGGACAGATTCCGTTCACGCCCGGCGCGACTGATCGTAATCTGGTCCTGGGTGCGGGCCCCCGATTGGGCCGCCGCCATGAACTCCGCCAGTTCAGGCAGCACTTCGGTCAACGGGCGACCGAGCACGTCACCCTCGCTCCGTCCGATAAGCTTTTCGGCAGACCGATTGAGAATGCTTACGTTACCATTGTCGTCGACGCCAATGACACCGGCGCTGGCGCCCGCGAGCACGGCCTCGGTAAACCGGCGGCGGCTGTCGATGAGATCGCGCGCGTGCATGATGTCGTCGCGCTGTGTGCGTAATTCCTGAGTCATCCGATTGAATGTTTCACCGAGATGGGCGAGATCGCCCTCCGCCTGACGGATCGGCACGCGCACGTAAAGATTCCCGGTGGATACCGCGTTTGCTGCCCCGATCAACCGGCGGATGGGTGCAACCAGGCGATTGGCGAAGTTCAAACCAATCCAGACCGCCGACAGAAATACGATCAGCGCGATCACGGTGTACATCAATGCGAATGCCACTTGTACGCCGACTCGTCGGGCTTCGATGGCGGCATATTCGGTGACGCTCGACCGCGTCGCTTGCAATTGCGGGACTACCCGGGGGTCGAGAAGCCGGGTGACATAAAGATAGTTGTCCTCGTATTGCCCCAGTTTGATGATCGCCGCGACATAGTCCGTATTCGGCAACAGGACGATTTGCGGCTCTTTCTCAGTGATGTGAGCCAGAGCGTCGCGCGGCGGCAATGCAAAGGTTTGATTGATGTTCGTGTCGGCACGCGCCACGACCTTCAGATTCTTGTCGAGCACAATCGCCGCAGCGAGCCCCCGTACCGACGCCTGGAAGGTGAGAAACTGCCTGAGCTTGTCAGGGTCTTGGTCGAAAACCGTCTTGGCTCGCGCGATATCATAGGCCATGACCATGATGTAGGATCGGACGATCTGCGCATGGTCATGCAAATAAGCCTCTGCGACGATGAGCGAGTTCTCGATCGCTGCCCGGGTGCGCGTGGAAAACAGGCGATCAAGGCCGCGATCCAGCGTGACGCTGGCAACGATCGCCACCATGATTGCGGGCGCGGCAGCGATGATTGAGAAAAGTCCGACAATGCGCACATGCAAACGCGCGGCGGCTCGCCCGCTGCGGCGAGCCTGCACAATCTGCCACACTTCGCGCACAATGATGCTCAGGAGCAACACGACTGTCGCCGCGTTCACCAGCAGCAGCGTCACCACGACGTAGTGGGTCGGGGAAACCGGGGTCAGGTCGGCAAGGACGACGAAGGTCACGAAAGCCGACAGCAGGGCGAGCCCCACCGCTATAGGTCCAAGAATGCGCGTTTCCGCCCGCTTTATGGGCGGACTTGCAATCGCTGTCTCGGCGGCAGCCTGTTCTACAGTCATAGGCCCTTGGCGATTGAACCGGGACACGGCCCGCCCCGGTTTGGGAATGGAAAGAGAAACCGCGGCACTCCCCTGCCCCTGATGCTTTTATACAACAATGTTGCCGAATTGCGACAAAACCTAGACGACGGTACGTGATTTACGTGGCCACGCGCGACGGAGAACGGTCAACGTTCTTTGGCTGAGGCACTTCAGTTGCCCGGTGGACAGCCACTTTACTCGCTCCAAAGCTGGCGAATAAATCCAGGGGCGACCAGCTGGTCGTAGGAAACCGGTGCCGAAATCAACTCATTTGCCCTTGCGAACTTGTTCAGGCCGTCAACCGCTTCAGGCGAAATATTTGCGTCGTAGAAGGGCGAATCCCGAATTACGAGGCCGCCAATTAACGAGGCCTCTTCCAACGGAAAAAGTCTATTTCCGACCTGGGTGGCGAGTGAAGGATTTGCCCTGAGCGCTTTCTGGGTCTTTACAATCGCCCGCACCGCGCGCGCCGCAATTTGTGGTTGCTCATTAACGAGCCGCTCGGTCGTTGTAAGTGCCGCGAAATTGTACCAGCGCGCGCCCGGCGGACCATCACCCCGCCGGAGATCGAGATGGACTTTTGCCACGCCAAGACTCTCCCCGATTGCGACGCGCATGCCGTTGCCCCAATACGCGTCTGCGCCTTGCGCGATGGCCTCGACGCCATCGTGCCCCCGCCACAGTTCGTTTTTGCTTGTGGACGGACTCGGAACAATCTGAACGTTGTCCCGCTCCAGGTCGATTCCTGACTCAGCCAGCAAATGTCTAAGAGCGATATTGGGAAATGCAGTCGATGACGAAATGCGCAACCCCCTGACTGCGTTGACGTCACCGCGTTTCACGTTGAGATTCGCACGAACGGCCATGAACCAGTAAGAGTATTGAGAGAGTGCGCAGAGAAGTTTGGCACCCTTCCAGGCCGGGAACGCCCTGGTCGCGGCGTAGGCAGGTCCACCAAAGAAATGCAGCGTCCCGTCGCGCAGGCGTTCTGGTCCGCTTTTGGCTCCGTAGGCCAGCTCGAACTCAATATCGATCCCCTCTTCCTTGAAGAATCCGAGTTCGGCAGCGGCCGTGGCCACAAAATATGAGGGTGAATCCACGTCGGCAACCATGAGCCGGAACATTCGAAACCCGTCGTGCCAAAACTGGAAGCCACAAGGCTGCGTTTGCAGTATCCGAGCAGTGACATCTACAGTCGAGGCCTTCAACCGGCCACTGCGACAATTTTTTCGTAAGGCACGTCGTCAGACAAAATGCCTGCATTCCGGGCGAACCGATTCATCTCGGCGACAAAGCCACGCGAAATTGTAGTGTCGTAATATGGCAGATCGCGCCCGATAAGCTCGGCAATCAAATCCGCCTCCGCCGGTGGAAAGAGCTTGCGCCCGACTTTGGTCGCAAGCGTAAGATCCTTTTTCAACGCAGTGTGCGTCCTGGCAATCGCGCGAACCGCCGCAGCAGTGGCGGCCGAGGAACTTTCGATCAGGCGGTCGCTCGCCGCCATCGAGGCCATGGTATAATTGAAACAAGATTTCGGACCGTCGCCGCGGCGCACATCGAGCACGATCGTTCCGATGCCACGACGCACGGCCACCTCCGCGCCCATGCCGTTGGCCCAGAATCCGTCGATCTTGTTATCCTCGAGTGCCCTGGCCGCCGTTAGACCGAAGTTCACGTTTTGGCCGGTCGCACCGGGGACCGGCGCAATCTTCACTCCATCCCGATCGAGATCAAAGCCCGCCTCAATGAGGAGCTGCCGAAGGCCCATCTCAACCCAAGGCGCGGCTCCGATATTGCGACCCCTTACCACATCGAGCTCGCCGCGCCGGCCTCCTAGTTCCTTGCGCATGACCAGAAACCAGTACATGCCCTGGGCCTGTGCACAAAGCAGCTTTACGCCTTCCCACTGCGGAAAAACCGCGAGCGCCGAGTGAGCCGATCCGCCGACCAAGTCGACCGCACCGTCGCGCAGCGCGGCGTAGGCCTTGTCGACCGGAAAAATCAATTCAAGTTCAACATCCAGACCTTCGCGTGCAAAAAAACCGAGTTCGACGGCGGCAATGGCCGGGAAATATGAATTGGAGATCATATCCGGCACTGCCAGCTTCATCGCCCTATCCGTTACTCATCAGAGAGTTCTGTAGGTCTATTTCGCGATCTGAAGCGCCCTCGTCCGTATGTCGCCATCGACGAATGTGCCGAGGTCGACCGGCTTGGTGAGGTTCCCCGTCGTAAGGAGTAGATCGCGCATCCAGGCGAGTTTGTTCACAGGTATCGCCATATCGGGGTCAACCGCCGACAGGCGCTTGATTTCATCATAGATGAAGGCGGGCTGCGGATTGTCGGGTTTGGCCAAAGTGATTTCGCGCGTCAGCGCGAGTGTCCTGTCGCGGTTCGCCAAGGCATAGCGAAATCCCTCCATCTCGGCGGCGAGGAAATGCACAGCTTCGTCCTTGCGCGCGGCGAGTGTCTTGCTCGTCGAATAGATACAGAAACGGATGTAGTTCGGAACAGCGTCGATAGCGTGAACAAGTAACTTGACGCCGGCTTTCTCGGCCTCTGGCGTGAACCCACTCGATGCCGCCGCTGCATCAACGATACCGGCAGTCAATGCCTTAAAACGATCGGCGTCGCTGCCCATGATGGCGAACTTGACATCGGCCGCCGTTAGATTGTTTTTCGCCAGAACAGCGCGCGCAACGAGATCAGGCAGTGCACCAGGCGCCGAAATTGCGAACGTCTTGCCTTTGAGATCGGCCGGACTGTTGATGTTCGTCTTGGAATAAATGGCGTAAGTCAAACCCGGCCAATAGCACCCGATGAGTTTAATGTCGGCGCCTCGCGACGCCGCAACCATCGGAGATCCGGGGTTGCCTTCGTAGCTGTCAAGCTCGCCGGCGAGCAAGGCCTTAAGCGCCAAAGTATCGCCCTTGAATTGTTGGATCTCAATCTTCAAGCCTTGTTTTTCGGCAAAACCACCCTTGCTCGCCATAAACACAATTCCGGCGTCGCTCTTGGCTTCAACAATACCGTGCCGCCAAAGCTTGAGCTCTTGCGCGCCTGCGGGCGACATGAAAAACCCCGTTAACGCCGCCAAAGCCAACATCCGCCGACGTCCGTTCGCTGTCGTCCGCATGGCTAGCTCTCCGTCATCTGTTGAAGCTTCACGAAATTTTGCGCTGCCAACATGCGCGCAACGAAGGTTACACAGGATATGTCATTCGGGCGCAGCGCGGCCTCCAAGTGCTGTGTCCAACCAGGTGGCGATGGCGTAGATCTGTTCGTCTTTCCCCTCGAACGTGGCTACCTGCAGTCCGAGCGGCAAGCTCTGTTCTTGCAGTAGTGGCAGCGAAACCGCCGGCACGCCCAGCAATGAAAATGGCACCGCAAATACAGGGTCGCCCGTCGAGGCGAGGCCAACTGGCGCGGCGGCTGGAGCCGCCAAAGTGATGCAGGCGTCGCACTGACCGGCGAGACGGTTATAAAGATCACGAACGCGTCTCCGTTCGGCAAGATCTGCGCGATAACCGTCCGGCCCAATAGTTTCTGCCAGCGCAAGACGGTCCAGCATCGCACGGCTCAACTTGCCGGCATCTCGCTCGCGATACGTATTAAGCGGCCAGCGCGATTCCCAGGCATTGATTCGCAATGAAAGTGGGCGAGCCTCGACAATAGCTTCCTCTGCTGCCGCGACCTGCGCATGGGATCGCCGCGTGATGATATCAATCCCCGTATGTGCCAGCCGTGTCATTGCCTCGTGAAGGGCCTGCTTCGCCTCAGCACTTGCCGCCTGCCAACCCACTGTTTCGAGAAAAACGAGTCGCTCCGGCTTAGCAGGCAACGGAGACCGAGGTGGGCCGACGAGACCTGGGTAGCCCGGATCGCCGCCCGTGCGCGTTGCGATTTCGAATAAAACCTGCCAGGCATCTTCGAGTGTCGCAGCCAGAACGCCCGTACAACTCTGACTCAAGTAATCGTGGCTGCCTCCTCGGTTGATGGCACCCACGCTGGGTTTGAATCCGTAGCAGCCGCAGTAGCTGGCCGGGCGAATAATCGATCCCATCACCTGGGTACCGAGCGCCGCACTGACAAAACCAGCCGCAACCGCCGCAGCGGACCCGCTACTGGAGCCGCCGGGCGTGCGGGCCAGGTCCAAAGGATTTCGCGTACCGCGGGGCTCAGTCGCCGCAAATTCGGTCGTCACGGTCTTGCCGAGGATGACCGCTCCCGCTTCGCGCAAGGCTGCAACCGCGGCAGCATCTCGTCCCGAGTGCCAACCTTCAAACAATGGTGAACCCATCTCGGTCGGCATGTCGGCCGTCTCGATGATATCTTTGATACCAATCGGCATACCGTCGATCGCCGACAACGGTTTCTGATTGCGCCAGCGTGCGCTAGCCGCATCTGCCGCCAACCGAGCGCCGTCCAAGTTGGTATGTACGAACGCGCCGATCTTCGGCT
>Ga0126369_10000907_pt1 | contig 20002 bp, 18 predicted proteins | sample PanSoiMetaPlot_1_FD_109646 | JGI IMG/M metagenome (GOLD analysis project Ga0126369, IMG submission 109646) | Tropical forest soil microbial communities from Panama - MetaG Plot_1 | ecosystem: Environmental > Terrestrial > Soil > Tropical forest > Bulk soil | place: Panama | collected 2016-02-17 | reverse complement strand
GCTGAAGGTTGTGGCGCAAATCGCAGTCGGCTTTGACAACATCAATCGCGCCGACGCGAATCGGTACAAGATTCCGTTCACGCATACCGCGGATGTACTAACCGAGGCCACAGCGGAGTTTGCGTTCTTCATGATGGGGACGATGGCGCGGCGAATGTGGACTGCGGAACACCTGACACGTGACAACCTATGGGGATTCTGGCATCCGTATCTGCCATTTTTAGGGGACGAAGTGACGGGCAAGACCGTCGCGGTGATTGGTACGGGGCGGATCGGATTGGCATTCATCAAGAAATGCGTAGGCTTCGATATGAACGTGTTGTGCTACGACCCGGCCTACGAGAATCACGCATTCGTGAAGACAGTCGAGGAAATCAATGCGTTGCGGCATTCGCACGGGTTGGTGCGCGAGAAGGCTTGGATCAAGTATGTGACATTCGAACAGTCGCTGCAGGAGGCGGACTTTGTGAGCGTCCACGTGCCGCTGCTGCGCGAGGGCGAAAGTAAGACTCCGACGTATCATCTCTTTAATGAACGGACATTGCAGCTAATGAAGAAGACGGCGTATCTAATCAATACGTCACGAGGTCCGGTGGTCGATGAGGCGGCTCTAGCGCGGGCCCTTCGCGAGAACTGGATTGCCGGGGCGGCTCTGGATGTGTATGAAAAGGAGCCGCTGCCGAAGGATTCTCCGCTGCGGGATCCTGCGATTGAGGACCGCTGCCGGCTGATGCCTCACTTCGCCAGTGCGGCGAGAATTACGAGGCTATCGACGGATCCCGACAAGGGGATGGCAGGCCGGTGCGCCCAGGGACTTATTGACGTGCTGGAAGGTAACTATGGCGGGGACATCGTTAAGATGCCTTATGTCGTTAATAAAGAAGCGTTTGTAGGATGACATTGCGGTAAAGGATGAACTCTGTCGCCGCGGTTCGATCCAACGAGGAATTTCCCCGGGTATCGTGTTTAATAATAGAAGGGCTGTTTGATCTACCGCATCGTCGGATGCGAAGTAGAATAGGATAATTTGATTGTCCGATTCGAGTGGGTCCTGTAGGTGTTGCGATGACGAAGCGTATTGCAAGTATTTTGGGATGCGTGCTGATGGCTGCTCCGCTGGTGTTGGCAGATTCACTTCCGCATTCGCGATTGAAGATTGAACCTGCTCCGAAAGAAGTGCAACTAAGGGACGGAGGATTTCAGGTAGGCCCGCGGACGAAGATTTTTGTGCAGCTCGGACATCAGTCTGAGGACCGGATCGCAGCAGAGACGCTAGCCGAAGAAGTGGAAGATCAGGCGGGGCTGAAGCTGGATATTCTCGGGATGAAGTCGGCCGCCAAAGCTGAGGACGGCGCAATTGTACTGGCGCGGCTGCAAGATGAGCGGGTGCGACAGTTCCTGGCTCAGAACGGATTGAAAGCCGATGAGGCGGTGGGGCAGGAAGGATACCTTCTGTTCTCGGATAATTCTCACCTGATCGTCGCCGCCAATAGTGGTCAGGGTTTATTTTATGGCGTGCAGACATTGAGGCAACTGTTGCGGCCGGAAGGCAAGGGATTGATTTGTCCGGGCGTGGGGATTCGGGATTGGCCGGGATTTCAGAAGAAAGTTCCCACCAACGTGAGTCAGCTGTCGATAAAGAATTTTCTCAGTCGGTAAGAAGCTCGTTTGGTTTTTGTGGATAAGGCGTCCCATTTGGGACGCCTTAGTTTTTTTGGTTAAAGCTGTTGCCGCAGACTTTGACCTGCCAACCGACAAGATAGCAGATTCCTCCCCTTCGACTTCGCTCAGGGTCGGAATGACAAAAGGATAAGAACGGCGCGGCGTGTAGCGTTCGCATAGAATCCAAGCATGTTTTCTGAACGGACGAATTGGCGCCTAACGCAGAATCGGCTTACGCAGTCGGTGGAAGAGGCTCGCGCCAAGGGCGTGAGGCTTCTCGACCTGACGGCTTCGAATCCGACGCGTGTTGGATTACGGTACGACTCTGACGCCATTTTGCGAGCGCTTGGGTCTTCGCAGGCCATGGATTACGATCCGCAGGCTAAGGGCTTGCTTCCGGCGCGACAGGCTGTGGCTGCGTATTACCGCGAGCTTCGCGGACCGGACCCGGGCAACGAGATTTCTTTCATCGATCCCGAGCGCATTGTTTTGACCGCCAGCACGAGCGAGGGATATTCGTACGTTTTTCGATTGCTCTGCAATGCCGGAGACGAGTTGCTGGTGCCGAAGCCGAGCTACCCGCTGTTTGAGTTCCTGGCGGATTTGCAGGATGTGAAGCTCGTGCCGTATCCGCTGATCTATGACCACGGATGGCAGATGGACTTTCATTGGATGGAGAAGGCGGTTACGGCGCGAACGCGCGGCGTTGTGATAGTGCATCCGAACAATCCGACCGGGTCGTATGTGCATGCGGAAGAGCGCGGGCTCCTGAATGCGTTTTGCCGGGAGCGTGGCTTGGCGCTGATCGTGGATGAGGTGTTTCTGGATTATGCATTGAGAAGTGACGGTACGGTCGAGCTGCATTCGACCGGCCAGCCGAAGGCGGCTCTCCCCACATCTGCTGTGCAACAGCTTAGCTTTGTTTCGAATCGTGAGGTCCTGACATTTACGCTGAGTGGGTTGTCGAAGATTTCCGCGCTGCCGCAGATGAAGGTGGCCTGGGTGGTGACGAGCGGGCCCGATGAGATTGCACATACGGCCTTGGCGCGGCTTGAAGTGATCGCTGATACTTATCTATCGATGAATGCGCCGATTCAGTGGGCAGTGCCGATGCTACTCGAGCAGAGAAATGACATTCAGCGGCACTTGATGGAGCGAGTGCGGGCGAATCTCGCGGAGCTGGATCGTCAACTTGTGCGGCAGCCATCGTGTCAGCGCTTGGCTGTTGAAGGGGGATGGTATGCCGTACTGCGCGTGCCGGTCACTCGATCGGATGAAGAGTTGGCGATCGAGTTGGTGCGGGAGAGATCTGTTCTGGTGCATCCCGGGCACTTTTATGATTTCCCTAGTGATGGGTATCTGGTGCTGAGTCTCATCTCGCCGGAGCCGGAGTTTGCGGAGGGAGCGCACAGAGTATTGGGCCACTTGGGGTAATGGCTGGGCCACACGTCGTGATCTTACGCATTCGTCGCGCTTGCGACACCTTTGCTTCGGGCCGCATTATTAGTTTGTCATCCTGAGCGGAGTATGAAGGTGAGCGCAGCGAGCCATCATGCGCAGTCGAAGGATCCCTACCTTCTAAAAAGTGACCTGCAACCGAGTGTTTTCCCCATGCCCTGACAACGAGATGATAACTCCCTACTACGCCAATCGTACGAGACAGCAAAAGGGATCCTTCGACTCCGGAAATGATCCGCGTATGCGGATCATTTCCTCCGCTCAGGATGACAGATCTCTTCTGTGCGCCTACGTCATCCTCGTCCTCCGCTGACGGCGGGAACGATCGAGATTTGGGTGCCATCCGCTACTGGGCTGGCTAACCCTCCGGTATAGCGGATGTTTTCGTTTCCGACGAAGATGTTGATGTGTTGGCGTACCTGGCCCTGCTCGTTGACTAAGCGATCGCGCAGGCCGGGATGAAGTGTCCAGAGGAGCGTGAGGACGTCAGTGACGGTTCCGTTCGAGAATGCAATTTCGACCGTGGCACAGCCCGCGGCGAATTCACGCAAAGCTCCGGGAATGTGAACGATGACAGGCACTATTGCGTTCCTCATCTCTTCGAAGATTGAGAAGACCGACGCGATTTCTGACGGCTTGCCGATTTTGATCGTGAAACGGTGGCGGGCGGTTCTTTCAGCGATGGACGCGCTGGCATCACCGAGCCGTCATTGATCATCGCGGAACGCACGCAGACAATCGAGGGCAGGCCGTCATGAATCATCTGCCAGGTTTTGCCTTCGTCGCGAGAGCCAAAGAGTTGTCCGCTGCGAGTTCCGAAGTAAATTCCGGCAGGATCGTACGAATCGACGGTCATGGCATCGCGCACGACAGTCTCGTAGGCCTGCTTCTGGGGAAGGCCGCGCATGAGCGGGTCCCATGAGGCTCCGGCATTGCGCGTGCGGTAGACGCGAAGGCGTCCATCGCAAGCACAACGAAATTCATCCGACTCCACAGGGATAACGTAAACGCAGTCGGGATTGCGCGGATGCATGACAACTGGGAAGCCGAAATCGGAAGGAACACCATTGGCGATGTCGGTCCAGTTTTCGGCGTAGTTATCGGAGCGATAAATTCCCCAATGATTTTGCAGGAACAGTCGTTCCGGCCGCGCCGGATGCAAGGCAATCTTGTGTACGCACTGTCCGAACTCGGGATATTTGTCTGGCATGAAGATGGCGCGTATTCCACGGTTCTGCGCGGTCCAGTTGGCTCCGCCATCTTCCGTACGGTAGACGCCTCCAGAAGAGATGGCGATGTACATGCGCAGTTTGTTTGAAGGATCGAGGACGATCGAGTGCAGAGCGAGGCCGCCGTTGCCCGGCATCCAGCGGGGACGGTGCGGATGATCGAACAATCCGCGGACGAGCGACCATGTTTCACCACCATCGCGCGTCTCGAATAGAGCAGCGGGCTCGACACCGCAGTAGAGAACATCTGGCTCATCCTGCGGTCCAAGAGTGATCTGCCAAATATTTTTCAGCGAGACGCCGGTGTCGGCAGGGAAGCGTACCGGGGCTTGTTGGGGATTGGTCCAGCTCTTGCCGAAGTCATCGCTGGAACGCAGCAGCGTTCCCCAGTAGCTTGAGGTCGAGGCCCAGATGCGGCGCCTGCCTGCGCGCGCATCGTAGGCTAGCGCGTAGACTGCGTGACCGTGAAAATACGGCCCGCCAAGTTCCCAGCGAGTGCGCTGGGCGTTGGAGCGGAGAATGAACGCTCCCTTCGTTGTGCCCACGAGCAGGAGAAAGTCTCCTTTCTTGACCTGCGCATGGCGGACGATGTGCATCGTGGAGATTCGCGGAGGAGCGGGCTGATCGGTGTCGGGAGCCGCGGTGACGATCGCTCCGGACTGCACGGCCTCAAGCGCGGCCTGTACTTCGCTGGCGCGCTGGTAGCGCTGCATGGGTTCTTTGGCGAGGCAGCGCTGAATGATCGCCCACAGTCCGGGTGGGACGGGCGGTCCCAGCGGCTTGGGAATTTCGCGCATGATGGACGAGCTGATTTCGAAACCAGTTCGTCCTTCAAAGGGTAGTCCGCCGGAGGCGAGTTCATAGAGCACCACGCCAAGTGCCCACAGATCGCTACGCGCGTCGGTGGGGTCTCCGCGGAGGATTTCGGGGGCCATATAGGGCAGCGTTCCGCTAACGCTAGAGGAACCTTGTACGGTAGAGAAGGTCATGGTGGGGGCGTCGAGAATTCCGCCACCCACGCGCTTCGCAAGGCCGAAGTCGAGAACTTTGACGAGTCCATCGGAGGTGACGACGATGTTCGAGGTCTTGAGATCGCGATGGACAATGCCGCGATCGTGCGCGCGGGTCAGGGCGCTGGCGATCTGGACGCCATAGCGAAGAATGGATTCGGGAGGCAGACCTCCGGCGGCGCTCATCGCGTGCAGAGACTTGCCTTCCACCAACTCCATCACGATGTAGAGATCGCCTCCCGTCTCGCCGACTTCGTAGATGGTGCAGATGTTGGGATGCGCGAGGGATGAGGAGGCGCGCGCTTCCTGCAGCAGGTTCTGGCCGGCAGAAGCATCGAAGCCGGCATCTTTCCTGACTACTTTGATAGCCACGTCCCGGTGCAGCACTTCGTCGTAGGCGCGATAGACGACACCCATGCCTCCTTCACCGATCTTGGCGACGATGCGGCAATGGCCGAGAACCTGGCCGATCACAAGCGAACTCCTTTCCGATTCATGCTAGGTGCTGTGCGAAAGCTGGTCAATGGACGCGGGCCATCTGTGATACGTTAACGGCAACTTTTGCGATCGAGGATTTGCCCATGAACATTGAGACAGTGGTTGGGACTCATATAACCGAGAACGTGGAGAAAGCTGTGCCATTTTTCGGCGTGACCAATATGGAAACGTCGCTCCGATATTACATTGATGGACTCGGATTCGAGATGAAGAACAAATGGGTCGTCGACGGTCTGCGTGGCGGCTTGGAAGTTCTTTTTACCGCCGAGATCGCTGAGAAGGGCCGCCGAGATCGCCGAGAACTGCCAAGTACCTATGTTGACGTTTAGGACTTAGGTACCTTGGGATGCGGCGGATTCGGCTCCGCCGCTTGCCTTTTTTGGGCTATAATCCCGGGCATGCCTGCCGCACCAGGAGCTAACAAGGCCATCGGGATGGTTCCCGACGAGCTTAAATTTGAGCCCAGATCAAAAGGGCTCGCGACCCCACGCAAGAAGAAACCGAAGGAGCTGGCGGTGATCACCGAGTGCTGCACGGGATGCGCTGGTTCGCCGGCGTGCGTGGAGTATTGCCCGGTGGAAGACTGCATGTTCTGGGTGCCGGATGAAGATCATCCACCGTTCGGCCGAATTCAGATAGATCCTGCGCTTTGTATCGGGTGCAAGAAGTGCCTCAGCAAAGGGCCAGATGGGTGCTTCCTGGATGGCTGTCCATGGGACGCGATCGTCATGGTAGATACGGCTGAGGTGGAGAAGGAAGTGGGCTGGATGCCGATTTGATGGGGCTTCTAGCTCCTAGCTGCTAGCTTCTTGCTAACTGACTTTTCGCGTTCTGATGCTTCAGTTGCAACAGGTCCCACTTGTTGCCGTAGAGGTCTTCAAATACGGCCACTGTCCCGTATTCTTCTTCTTTGGGAGTTCTGACGAACTTCACTCCTTTTGAGCACATCCGGTTGTAGTCCAGCCAAAAATTGTCGGTGTGGAGAAAAAGGAAGACGCGACCGCCTGTCTGATTGCCGATGCGACTGGTTTCTTCAGGATTCGAGGCCTTCGCCAGGAGAATTTGCGTGCCGGTTGATCTCTGAGGAGCGATCAGAACCCAGCGCTTGGCACGGTTCTGGCGATCAGTCGAGGAGGAGTCTTCGGCGAGGTCGAAGCCTAGCACCTGGGTGAAAAACGCGATCGCTTCGTCATAGTCACGAATCACTAACGTGATATATCCGAGTTGCTGGGGCATTGAGATCCCTTGGCAATGGTACCCATGTTAGCAGCGGACGATCCACAGGCGATTCTGGTAGAAGAATGAGTCGTCCTCTGGTATCGGAGAATCCAAGATGGGCGGACGCTAGAGCGCAATGGGAACGCCTTCATGCGAAGATAAAGAGCTGACGCCAGATCCGCGAACGATGGAAACCTCGACGCTGCGCCGAGTCTTCAAAGCATTTCAATACCGCGACTTCCGGTTGATGTGGATTGGGGCTTGTACCTCGAGCATCGGCACGTGGATGCAGATTGTCGCGCAAGGATGGCTCATCTATCGGTTGAGCCATTCGTCGTTTCTGCTGGGGCTCGATCAGTTCTTGGCCGGGCTGCCGATCTTCCTGTTCACACTTATTGGGGGCGTAGTGGCCGATCGTTTCGAGCGGCGGAAGATTCTACTGGTGTCGCAATACATTCAGATGGCGAGCGCCGGCATTCTGACGGTGCTGGTGGGGCTAGGCGTGGTGCACGTCTGGCAGATTCTCTGCCTCTCGTTTGTGTCGGGCCTGGCGCAGGCTTTTGGGGGGCCAGCGTATCAAGCGCTGATCCCGACGCTGGTTGAGCGCGAGGACATGCCGAACGCGATCGCTCTGAACTCAATTCAGTTCAACCTGGCGGTGACGGTGGGTCCGGCACTCGCGGGCATCACGCTGGCAAGACTCGGGGAGAAGTGGTGCTTTGGGCTGAATGCGGTGTCGTTTCTGGCGCCGATCATTTCACTGTCGCTTATCTCGGCGAGATTTATGCCCGAGGTCACTAGTGAATCGATGATGAACAGCCTGAAGCAAGGGTTCCGGTTTATCTGGCATCACGGGTCGATGGTCGGGCTGATCATTCTCGCCTTCCTGATGACGTTCTTGAGTATGCCCATGCGGACGTATATTCCCGTGTTTGTAAAAGACATTTTCCACCGCGGGCCGGAGACGTATGGGAACCTGCTTTCGCTGATGGGCGTGGGATCGATCTTCGGGTCGCTGGGTGTGGCGAGCCTGGGTAACATTTCTCGCAAAGGACGGTTCGCGCTCTCGATGCTGGTTATTCTTGGCGCGGGGATTGCGGGCTTTTCGCTTTCGAAAATGCTGCCCGTGTCTTACGGGATGCTGGTTGTGGTTGGTGCATCGATGATGGCGGTGTTCGCGACCGTCACGTCGCTGGTGCAGTTGATCATTACGAACGAGATGCGCGGTCGCGTGATGAGCGTTTACAACTTCGCATTTCGTGGCGGCATGCCGATGGGGAATCTTGTCTCAGGATGGCTGGTGCCGGCGTTTACCGCGCCGATTGTATTGGGCGTCAACGGATTCCTGCTGATTCTGGTGGCGCTGTATTTTCTGCTGGTGCAGAGAAGAGTAGCGGCGTTGTAAGGCTAAGAGATCCGATGCAGTCGGCCGGGGGCCATTTCAGCGGAAACCAAGAAAAGCTTTATCGCTGAGGACGCCAAGGAATTCGCAGAGTTCGCTGAAGCTTCGCACCAGGCGCGAGACTGAGTGGACCATCTTAGCTTTTTGATGTAATCCGCCGCATTGTCCTCCTGATGGCCTGCGCTTTTTGCAGGCCGGAAGACCTATGCAGTCCTCCGCCGCATGAGCACTGCAGGCAGAGTTGCATGGGTCCTCCGGCGCCAAAAAGCGGCGCCATCAAGATGACAAAACCGAGTGGTATACACCAATTCCTCAATCGATCTAGAACCGGTCGTTGGTGTCGATCCCGAAGCCGAGGATGGCGGTGACCTCGACGGGTTGACTGTTGCGCATCGCCGGTTGGAACTTCCAGCTGCGCAAAGCGGCTACGACTTTTGCGGTCATGGTGGCAGGGCCGGGTTCTAGGACACGGAGATTTCTTACGTTGCCGGAAGCGTCCAGCGTGCAGGTCACTACCATGCGGGCCTTCGGCAGGCCATCGGGAAGGTCGGTACGTACCGCTTCGGGAGCGCTCAGCGTGCCGCCGAAGGCATGAGTGGCAGTGGTTTCATCGGCGAATTCCATCACGACGGTTCCGTGCGACGTATCCAAGTATGTGGTGTACTTCTCACCCTTCAGTAAGTTCTTGTAAGGCTCGAAGGCTCCTCCGGAACCCGCAGTCGCAACGATAGTTACACCGAGGGTCTGCGAGTGTGACTTGAGAGCGGTCCGAGATGCGGTTGTGAGGGCGGGATCGCTTCCATTGGGATCGGACCCGAAGCTCGGCAGCGTTACGACGCCGCTGCCGCCGCTAATGTCGACTCCGGGGACTGCTGGGGTGCCAGAAGAGCCCGTGCCGGCGCCTCCCGAGCCGTTAGTGGTGGAGATGCCGCCGCGAGCATTGTTGTCGGAACCGCGTCCGGCTCCCGATTTCGCTGCGCCTGGGCCGGTATTGGTGACGCCGCTGCCTGCCCCAGGGCCATGGCCAATTCCTGAGCCAGTCCCGTTTCCACCGAGACCCACCCTGTCGCCCCCCGCAGGAGACATGGCCAGCGATCCCGATGTAGTGGCAGGCGGCAGTCCGACTTTTGTTCCGGGCTGATTGGAGACGATCGCGCCAGCGTCTTTGCCGCTCCCTGCCGTGTTGGGCGGGGCGATGTTCGACCCAACGTCAAGAGGAGCGCCGAGTCCAGCGCCCTTGCGGCTTAGTCCTGAACCGGTCGTGCTCGAGCCACCGCCGACAGACGGCGGCGGAGGTACAACGTTGTTCGCCAGGAGTGAGCCGCCAGAGGCACCGGCACCTCCCCCGGTCTTACCGGTACCACCACCCGGGCCGGACAGCGAGGGTGGAGGCGGCACAACACTCGGATTACCGAGATACGGAGCGGAAGCCGGCCGGGAGTTGTTGGCGATGCCTCCGTTAACTCCAACGGAAGGTGGAGGCGCAACTACGTTCGATCCCAGAGAAGTGCCAAGTCCGTTGCGGTTTCCGCGCGGATTACCGCTTGGATCACTCGCATTCACGGAGGGCGGCGGAGGCACAACGTTGCTGGCGAGTGACGGAGCACTTCCTCCACTTGAGCCTTTCGCGTTTACGGACGGCGGAGGCGGGACGACTTCCTGTGTCCCGAAGATTTTGCCAATCAAGCTGCTCAGCGATCCGCTGGCGGACTGCGGGGGCGGCGGCACCACGGTCTTGGCTGGGTCCGGAACGCTTCCTGCAGCGAGACGGCGCATGTCGGAGGAAATGTCGGCTGAAGGCGGCGGCGCGACTACCGACGGCGAAGGCATGCTCAACTTGGGATTACGCACTCCGGCGCGCTCTGGAGCCGAAACCGGTGGAGGAACGACGTTGGCATCCATCGTCTGCATGGGCGCTGAGGAAATTTGACGGCTTACCGCCCCGGGAGCGGGAGGAATCACGTTGCCGGCGAGCGTTGGGCTGGAGCGAAAGGGATCGCGCGGCGAAGCGGGCGCAGGCGCTACCACCTGCGCGTTCAAGCTCGGGGCAACGGAGGCGCGATCACGGGTCACGGTCGGCGCCGGTGCGACGATGTTCGGCGCAAGGGCCGGAGCAACCAGCGTGTGCTCATTGGTCACGCTTGGAGCAGGAGGGATCAACACAGTGCTGAGATTCGGCGCAGTGAGTGGACGATCGCGAGTCACATTAGGGGCAGGAGCGATCACGGAATCGAGCTGAACCCCGTTGCGCGTGTAGTCGCGAGTGACGTTGGGACTGGGCGCGACAATGTTAGCGGCCAGATTCGGTGTGGCGCGATGAGAACGCAATCCTTCGACGGGAGGTGGTCCCGGATCAGGGTGAATTGCAAGCAAATTAGCGACGGCGTCTTTGGAAGCGGGAAGCTTGAGGTTGGGGGCATCGACAACTTTGGAGACAAGCGATCCGCCGCGCGCAACCTTAATCGTCTGGGTGCGGTGATGCGCTTCTTCGCCTCCAGCAACACCTTGGGCCCCGGCTTCGGAGCCCCCGAGATCCTGGGTACGGGGAAGTTCGTCGCCGCTGTAGTAGATGACGTCGTGAGGTGAAATTCTGGGCGCGACGTAGGGCCGCAGTTCGGCGATCTTAGCCGGAATTATGATCGCGGCTAGAATCAGAAACGCCTCCACCACATAGGAAGGGACCATGATCCGAAACGGAATCAGTCCAAAAGGCGCTTCGCCTGCGAGGCGGGCTTCGGAACGAGCGAGTGCAGGGCCAATGGACTCGAGAAATTCCCGCCGACGTGAAGACCACTCGACTAGCAGTTTGGGCACATCGGAGCGCTCGGAGCGTTCAATGCCCTCATCGAGTTGAAGGGTCTCAATCATCGTTAGGGAAGCGGGCGGTCCTTGGAGAGGGTGATGACTATTGTATCTCCCACCTCGGTTTTTGTTGTGGCAGCGGTGTGACACGGGAGTTCCAACACTGAAGCCGCGCCGAGGCGAATGGGGGTAAAGCGCCAGGGTTTTACAGCCGACTGCACGTCCACAACCTTCAGTGCGCGATCGAGATAAACCACATCAATCGGGAATCCCATGCCTAGAGTATGAACGCCGCGGCAGGGGATGATCCAGAGTCCGGAGCCGTTACCGAAGTCATCGGCGGCAAGGCCAAGTAATCCCCGGAAGCGCGTCCAGTGAGTGTTGGCAAGGGCCAGATCTGTGGACAGATAAGTTTGACGGGTCTGGTTGAAGGCCTTGCCTTGAACGGAGAGAGCTGCCATGCATCCCCTATACGGTGTGGTTCTGCAGTTTCTTCGTTGAACGTTAGCGGCCGCCGCCCACGGGACCGAGCTGCCGTATGAGTTCAATGACGGCTGGACCAATCGTGACGAAAATAATCGACGGCAGAACAAAGATCACCAGCGGGGGGACCATCTTAATCGTGGTTTTAGCTGCTTGCTCTTCGGCGCGCTGCCTGCGTTCCGTGCGGAGGGAATCGGAATGCACGCGGAGGGCTTGAGCAACGCTCGTACCGAAGCGATCAGTCTGGATCAGTGTACCCACAAGAGAACGGATGTCGTCAACCCCGGTGCGGTCGACGAGATTGCGCAGGGCTTCCGCGCGAGGTTTGCCGGCGCGCAGCTCGAGGTTAACGAGGTGAAATTCATCACTCAAATCGGGATGAGCGTGATGGAGATCTTGTCCCACCCGCATAAGTGCTTGATCAAGGGCGAGACCAGCCTCAACGCAGATGACAGTCAGGTCGAGGGCGTCGGGGAGTGCGAGGCGGATTCGGTTCTGACGGTCTCTGATCATACGCTTCAGAATAAATCGCGGCAGAACGAAGCCGAGGGCCGTGATGCCGATCACCAGCGGGAGATTGTCAAAACCCGCAAAAGCGATGACTGCGCCGAAGCCAATCAAAGCCATCAGGACGCGCGAGCCGAAGTAGTAGTTGACATCGATGGCATCGCGGAATCCCGCCTGAATCAGCCAGGCACGAGTACGAGAGACGTCCGACGGAGAGAGCGGCAGCGCTTTACTAATCGGATCAAGTGCCTGCTCAAGACGTTCACGGATGGCGGGTTTGTTTTCAGCCTGTTTTGGTTGATGACCGCCGAGGGCTCGCAGCCGGGCTCCGAGGACAGAGCTGGGCGTCACAGCGGCTGCACCGAAGGCAAAGACGGCACCTACCACGGTTAAGAACACGACGATGACGAGGACTAATGGCCCTAGAGGCATTGTGACAACTCTAAACCTGAATCCGGATGATCTTACGGATCACAAAGTATCCCAACGTTTGCAAGATTATTCCAAGGACCAGCAAAGTGTGTCCAATCGGGTCCTGGAACAGCGGACGAATAAAACTGGGGTTTAGAACCATCATGACGACAACGATGATAGGCGGCATGCCCATCAGCAAGGCCATCGTGAGACGGCCTTGCGCTGTGTACACACGCACCTGGCGCTGAATCTTGAAGCGCTCGCGGATAACGTACGACAGGTTATCGAGAATTTCGGCAAGGTTACCGCCCGTCTCACGCTGCAGCATGACGGCGGTGACGAAAAACTTGACGTCGACCAGCGGGACGCGATCGGTAAGGTTCATCAAAGCATCGCGGACCGGCATGCCGAACTTCTGTTCTTCGTAAAGTTGGCGGAACTCGCCGGCCACGGGTTCGGCTACCTCGTTGGTGATCATTTCGAGGGCGGTGGTAAAGGCATGTCCCGCACGGACTGCGCGTGCCAGCGTGTCAATCGCCTCGGGGAAGAGTTCCTCGAATTTTTCGAATCGCTTGTTGCGACGGAACGAGGCGTAAGAGTACGGGATGATGAACCCAACGAGAAGGGAGATCCATGCGACTTCAAGACGCCTGCTGAGCGCGTAGCCGATTATTGTAGCGGCGACCCCGGCAAGGGCGGAAATGCCGAGAAAGTTTCCAGCGCGCACCTCGAGTCCGCCTTGCGTCAGCACTTTCTGCAAATCGGTGACTCGCTCGGAACGACGGAGCAGACTGTCGATTGCAGGAATATCACTGAGTTGTTCATCGCGAAGCAGGGCGAGCTCTTCTTCGGGGCCGCGTTCCGGGGCCTTGCGTTCGTTAGCGAGACGCTCCTTGATCAGACGCGCTTGAGCGTTGCGGCGGTCGACGAGCGTGCCGATGTAGAAGGCTGCAACCGCCACTACGAAAAAAACAACGATCGCCATTAAAGCTGCGGCAGCCATGATTGTTAGACCTCAGCCTTCGATTCGAATAATGCCGGTCGCAAGCGGGCGCCGGAGATGGCAAGGCGGTCGGCAAAATGGGGACGAGTACCGGTCGCGCGAAACATGCCGCGGACCTTGCCGCTTTCATCGATGCCGGAACGGTCGAAAACGAAGATATCGTGCATCCCGATGCGGTCGTCGTCCATTCCGTTTACTTCTGAAATGGTTATGACTTTGCGAGTGCCGTCGGAAAGGCGAGCGATCTGGATTACCGCGTGGACCGCGGATGAGATTTGCTGGCGGACGGCGCGCTCCGGAATGTTCAGGTTGGCCATCGAAACCATATTCTCGATACGAGCCATGGCGTCGCGTGGGGAGTTGGCGTGAACCGTGGTGAGCGAGCCTTCGTGGCCGGTGTTCATTGCCTGAAGCATGTCGAAGGCTTCTTCGCCGCGCACCTCGCCGACCACGATGCGGTCGGGGCGCATGCGCAGACTGTTGATCACGAGTTGCCGTTGGCGGACTGCGCCCTTGCCTTCAATGTTCGGCGGGCGAGTTTCCAGGCGGACGACGTGTTCCTGCTTCAACTGCAGTTCGGCGGCGTCTTCGATGGTGACGATGCGGTCAGAATTCGGAATATAGCCTGATAGCACATTCAGCAAAGTCGTCTTGCCAGCGCCGGTGCCGCCGGAGACCAGAATATTCAAGCGTCCCTTCACCATGGCCGAGAGGAGTTCCAGCATCGACTCGGTAAGGGTCAAGTTCTCGATCATCTGGCGAGCGGTAATCGGGTCGCGCCCGAAGCGGCGGATGGAGAGGCACGGGCCGTCAATTGCGAGCGGCGGAATGATGGCGTTGACGCGGGATCCGTCGGCGAGGCGGGCGTCGACCATCGGTGAGGACTCATCGACGCGTCGTCCGACACGAGAGACGATGCGCTCGATGATTTGCATCAGGTGCGTATTGTCTTTGAACGACAGGTTGGTGAGCTCAAGTTTGCCGGCCTTTTCGACGTACACCCGGTCATGGCGATTGACAAGAATGTCGGAGACATTCGGATCCTTCAGGAGTTGCTCCAAAGGCCCGAGGCCGAAGATCTCATCCAGAATTTCGCGGGAAAGGCGTTCGCGCTCAGCAAAGCTAAGGGGAACGACCTCGCCGTTGACAATACTGCGGATGACGACAAGGACTTCGTCGCGCGCGGAATCGCCGGAAGTTTTTCCGAGTTTTTCGAGATCCAACCGGTCGAGAATCTTGCGATGCAGGTCGGCCTTTACCTGCTGGAAATCGGTGCGCTCGAAAGATTGAAGATTTGCCATGGGGCCCTAGATTCTAAACCGACTTAAATAGTGACCACGCCGCCCGCTTAACCTCGGCGTCATTACGAGTTAATTCCTGCGCCAATCCGGCAAAGCAGCGGGCGATTTCGGAGTTCCGCTGATCCATGACAGGAGTGCCGCGATCAATTGCGCTGGAAACCGCGAAATATTGATTCGGCACCCGCCAGATCACCTTCGCGCCGACCGCGGCTTCGGCGTCGGCTTCACTGAATCCAGGCACCTTGCGGAACCGATTCAAGATCAGGCGGACACGCTCGCGGTTGCCTGCTTCTCCAAGGTACTGCTGCACGCGCGCCGCGCTCCAAAGAGAAGCCACATCGCTGCAAGCGACCAGCAATACGGTCTCGGAAAGGCTGGCGATCAGCCGGCTGGCGGCATCGAAGCGGGAAGAAGCATCGACCACGACGTAGCGGTAGTGCGTGACCAGCATGTCAAAGAGTCGTACAAACTCGGCTGTCGAAGGATCGACACCTGCCGGAACATTGGTTCCAGCCAGCAATTGCAGGCCGCCGTTATGGCGTGTCATGAAGCTCTCGAGCAGGGAAGAATCCATGCGGTGCAGGTTGCGCATGGCATCGGCCACGGTAAAGGCCGGCTTCAAGTTCATATGCAGAGCGGCGTGACCGAGGGGCGCCAGGTCGACCAGCGCAGTCTGCCCGTACGCTGATTGTAAAGCCAACGCCAGATTCACCGCGACAGTGGTAGCGCCGTTACCGCCCTTTGCGTTAATGATCGAGAAAACTTTCCCCCGAATTCCTTCCTGGCGGCTCTTGCGCTGCGCTGTGGTCAGGCGAACGAAAGCTTCGAGCAGATCGGTAGTGGTCGTGGGGCGCTCGATAAACTCACGAGCGCCGGCGCGCATCGCGTTGACAATAACTTGCGGTTGATTCAGGTTGCCAATGGCGAACAGAGCACCCTCCGGCGTCTCCTGATGCAGTAGCTCGATCGCGCGAAGGGCCAGCGCGGGATTATCACTGGGAATGTCAACCAGAGTTACGTCAGGATTCGATGCCTTCACGCGGCGAGCAACCGGATCAGACGCGGCGACCGGAAAGCTCGCACAGGTGTGCACTGTGCGGGCGACCGTGGTCCCGTCGACAAGCACCTGCAGCAGCGTGCGCTGCTCGTTATCGGCGGCGACAATGACGACGGAAAGCTCCGGCATATGCTGTTGCTACTTTAGCGGCTTATCGAACTTATCTTTTTCCAAAAAAGGATGAACTGTCTTTGGTGCGTTGGCCGGTTCTGTGCTCGGAGAAACCCGATGCACCGTGCACAGTACCATCAATTCTGAGTTTGATTTCTGCAAGCTCTTGCTGCGGAAGAAATTGCCGAGAATCGGGATATCTCCCAAGCCCGGAATCTTGTTGTAGATGTCGGTCACACGGTTGTCCATGAGACCGGCGATAACAAAGCTCTGACCGTCCTGTAATTCGAATTCGGTTTCCGCCTTGCGCGTGCTGAGCGCTGGCACAGTAAAGCCTGAGAGCGTCAAGGCATTCGCGAAGTCGAGCGTGCTGACTTCGGGAGCGACCTTCAAATGAATGTTGCCGTTAGGCATGATTACGGGAGTGAACTGCAACCGCACTCCGAATTCTTTGAACGAGATCGTGACCGCTGTGAATCCGGCCCCCGGTTGCACGATGGGGAAGGGGAATTGGCCACCGGCGAGAAAGCTGGCTTCTTTTCCGTTTACAGCGATGAGGTTGGGTTCAGCAAGGATCTGTAAAAGATTCTTCGTCTGCAACGCCTCAACCACAGCGCCGAGGTTGATGTCGGGGCGGAAGACGAAGAGATTCAGAACGTTGTTGATGCTGGTACTTGTACTGGTCCCGCCGGTTCCTGAGGTCCCGGACGACGTTTGGCCGCCGGGAGCAATGGACTGAGCTCCGAAGCCGCCGAACTGGCCAGTGGTAATCGTGCCAATTGTGTTAGCCGCCCCGGTGGAAAAGAAATTCACGCCCAACTGAGTCATTGCGCTACGGTCGATTTCAGCGAATTTGACTTGCAGCAAGACTTCCTGTGCACCGACCGGACCGAATGTTAGAACGTTCACCACTTTGGGAGAATAGGCGCTCGCCAAGTCTCCGGCACGCTTTGCGACATCCTCAGTGGAGACGTGACCGGAAAGGACAATGGCGGCCCGCGAGGGTGTCACCGTGATCTGTTCATCCGGGAAAACACGGTGTTCTTCTTCCGCAGCGGCGCTCACGTCTACGTCGACGCGCAGATCGAAACTGCGCGAACGCTCGAGTTCATCCCAAATGAGAAGGGAAACCTCGCCCGGAGACTTACCGTGGACCAGAATCTGGGTAGGGGTGATGACCTGGGCAAAAGCGACAGCAGGATCAGTTACAGAGATGCGCTTGAGACGCTCGGTGGTATTGATCAAAAGCGATTTGCCGACCATGACACGCAATGGCGCCGAACCCTGGGTGGGCGCCTGAGCGGGTATGGTCGCGGTCTGTGTACCGCTGGGAATTGGAGTCTGTTGGGGTGCGGAGCTATCGGCCTGCTGTATGATTTCCGCGAAACCGGAAACCGTAAAAACGGCGGCACACAACAACATCCCGAACAGAGACCCGCGAGCATTCATTTTCAAATGTGTCTCCACGACCGGAAAGCGGGTGGGTCGAAACAAAGAGCCCTTGAAAATCAAACTGTTCCAAATCACCTGGCTTCGGAGCCCTCGTCTGGGAATTTGACTACGTCTGGCTTCTTGTCACCCTGGTAAACCTCAACGCTAACGCCCGTTGAAGCGGGAGGAGGTGGAGCTACTTTCGGGGTAGCCTCACGATGAACCGGTACGTGCACAGGAGTCGGTGGCGGAGGTGTTCCCCGATAAAGAGCACGGGAAATTGAGGCTGGGACGTCATCCTGTTTGGTGTCGAGGGGATTGCGTAGTGCGAGCTGAATGCGTCCTTCAGAACTGGCGAGCGTAAGCCGTTGCGCATCGTCCGGTGTCACGAGCAAGGTAATCACGGCGGCGTTTTGAGCTTCCCCGGTCGAACTCCGTTCCAGAGTATGGCCGGAAGCGAGCACCTCCACATTTTGCAAGACCGTGGTGGTTTGCTGTTCGCCCCCGCCGGTCGGCGCACCGGTGAGCAGGACGTCGACGCGCGTTCCAGGCATGACGAATCCAGCTACGGAAACGACTTCATTGACGCGAACCGAGACCGCACGCATGCCGGGCGGGATCAATGCCGGAAGGCCGTTCCCGGCATTCTCGCCGGCCAGATCAGTCGGCAGGATAAATTCACCTTTGGAGATGGGGAGAATTACACCGCGGCCAATCACGTCGGCTTTCTTGCGCGGAGCGCCCGGCGGCAGATCACTTCCGGGAATGGTTATGATTCGGATGTCACGCTCTTCGACTCGCGCACCCACCTGCAAGTCGTTGGCAGCTACCATCACCTGAACGCCGGCCTCCGAGGTGCCGCCGCTTCTGGCCGCCAGATTCTTGTATACGTACACACTTGCAAGGAAGCCGACGGCGAGCGCCAGAGCTCCTATCATCATTAGACGTGTGCGATTCATGTTGTGACCTTAACGAACAGTCGCACACGACAGTGCGACTCCCCCTCAGCTCAAACCTGCTCTATTGAATGGCGCTTGCTACGTTCGAAAAAACGTTGTTGGCGTTGGAACCGATCAAGCGAATCGTGCCAACCACGATGACCAGAATAACGGCCAGCATGACAGCGTATTCAGCGATGTCTTGGCCCTCTTCCTCGCGACATAATCTTCGAACTTGCTCGATGAACATTGTTGTTTTCTCCTCAGCAGTTTGTCGATGACAATAGGAATGGCATCCGGGGAGCCTGCCCGGTATAGGACAGCTTCATCTCGCGACTCACGCCACCACTCGACAGGTAATCATAACCTGCATTCGGGCACAAAGTGATAAATTCTTGCGCAATTTGAAGGAACCGGAGGTAACTACGGGGGCTGGCGAGGAACCCGAACCGTCCAAAGGAGGACCCCGGAACGGCACGCGATTGTATCTTGCAGTTCGCAGACAAGGCCAGAGCGGGGTAGACTGATCCGCACCACCCGGAAAGGCGGAGCGCGTCCGGCGACTGCCCAATTTGCTGGGATTAATCGGGGGCTGGCCGTTCATGGAAAGAAGAGGCTCGCTGGCCCAGGTTTTAGTGATTACCGGTTCAATTGTGTTACTGATCGTTACGGTGCGGATGACGGATAAGGAATAAGAGCGCGAGTCTTTTCGACTCTGTCTCTCATGCGCCGTGATCACGGCGGTGCTCCTTGGTTACAGCACGAATACGTACGACCTTTGCCTCTTGATTCTGCCGTTGGCGCTGGTTGCCGACTACTGGATGACCACGCCGCCAGTCAACTTTTGGTCGAGGACGACTAGTATTCTTCTCGCCGCAGTAATTTATCTGAGTCCTGTGTGGTTCTTTCTCTGGATGAGATGGGAGAAAATTGACATGATGGCTTTATTTCTGCTTGGGTGGTTTTTTGCGATCAGATGGGACTTTCTGAGCCTCCAATCCAAACGGGAATCGACAAGGCGGCTGGCGCGGATCTGACATGTTGAGGCGAATCTTTCTAGTTACTAGCGCATTGTTGTTCGGAGCCTCGATGTGGATCTGGGTGCAGGCGATTGCGATCCCACATCAGCACGCGGAAGCGGACGCCACAGGTGCTCCGAGGGGCAATCTATCGGACCTTTATCCGCGATGGCTGGGTGCCCGCGAACTGCTTTTGCATGGCAGAGATCCATATCGCGATGACATCACTCGGGAGATTCAGATTGGCTACTACGGACGCGTGCTCGATCCTTCGCGGCCGCACGATCCCAAAGATCAGCAGGCATTTGCGTATCCGGTCTACGTCGTTCTGATGCTGGCACCAACGGTCAAGCTTCCATTTGCGATCGTACGCAGTTGGGTGTTCTGGCTTTTCACTCTGCTCACCGCAATGTCGGTACCGCTGTGGCTGTACACCCTGGAATGGCGGATTTCCACGAG
>Ga0126369_10000906_pt1 | contig 20013 bp, 13 predicted proteins | sample PanSoiMetaPlot_1_FD_109646 | JGI IMG/M metagenome (GOLD analysis project Ga0126369, IMG submission 109646) | Tropical forest soil microbial communities from Panama - MetaG Plot_1 | ecosystem: Environmental > Terrestrial > Soil > Tropical forest > Bulk soil | place: Panama | collected 2016-02-17 | reverse complement strand
TCTTCACCGTGAACTCGATCAACGGCCTCAGCTTTTACAACAAGGGCGCGCACCCCTTTCACCGCAGCTACGTGCAATCGGTTTTTGATTCCTACCTTTGTGAGGAAGTCGTGCCGTTCATCTGGGACCATTGCCGGTCGCGCATCGCCATCTCCACCATGGGCGCTTCGTTCGGTGCGTATCACGCAGCAAATTCCTTGTTCAAGCACCCCGATATTTTCAAGCGCTGCTTGGCCATGTCTGGCGTTTACGATCAGCGGAATTTTATGGACGGGATGTACGACGACAATTTCTACTTCAACAATCCCGTCGACTATCTGGCCAATCTTTCTGATCCCTGGTATTTCGAGCAGTATGCCTCTTGCGACATTCATCTCATTACCGGAACGGGCCCGTGGGAGCACAGCGGGCCCAGCTATCGGCTCTCGGAGGTGCTTTCCAGCAAGGGCATCCGGCACTCTCTGGACAATTGGGGCCCGCATGGCGGGCACGACTGGCCGTTCTGGAAGCGCGAGATGCGCGAATACCTGGGTCGATTGTTTTAGGGAGAGTTTCTACTCAAGTCCCAGATGGTTCATCTGGTAGTGGCCCTTTGCGATGACGTGGTCCTGATCGATCCAGACGTCGCAATTGCGCGTGAGGACGTCAACGTGCGTGCGTGATTTCCAGTTCGCGTGCGTCTGGCTTCCGTACGGATCCCCGAACGCGATATGCACGCCGGGAAATTTTTCATCTTGCAGGAGGATGCCGATCATCCGCGACAAGCCCAGGTTGGTGCCGAAGGCCAGCTCGCCAACGCGATCGCTGTTTTCATCGGTGTGGCAATAGGCCCAGAACTCTTCCTCCAGATCCTTCCGCTCGCAAGCCAGGTGTTTCAGCCGTCCACCCGCGATCTCCAGCGATAGCGGCGTCTTTTGCAAGTCGCCATACTTGCCGTTGAAATAATCGCCGGCAGTCGCGTCGCACACGAATGTTCCGTCGACCGTCGCCGGAGTCGTAAAAACCTCGCCGGCAGGAAGATTGGACCAATATCGGGGGCTAATCAGCCCGCTGGTTTTCACCCAGTCCAGTTGCCGGTCAAAATGCGCGGAGAAGGAGGTGCCCGCTTCGGTCCGGACGGTCAAACTTTCCGCATGCAGCATGCGTTCACGCAGCTTGTCGCTCAAACGGTCCACCATGCGGTAGTCCGTGCGCATGCCTTGCTGCATAATTTCCGGCGTTACGCCGACCATGTGCGCGTAGCGAATTTGCCGCCGCTCCACCACTCTCACGATGGCCATTCGAGCGCCCAATTCGCCCGGCTGAGGCGTCATGCACAGAACACCAACATCGGCCTGTTCGAGCGCTTCGAGCACCGGTTCCGGCGCGTTTTTGACCGGCCTGGGCGCAAAGTCTTCCAGCAACAAGCCGTTTGCGGTTGCGCCGCGTTCTTCCATCGCCTGCTCCAGGCTCGCCGCGACGCTTCGGCTGGTTTCATCGGCAATCAATGCCACCTGCTCGCCCGGACGGACGTTCAGGCACACATCGACGGCGTTTCTCGCGCCGGCCATAAGCTCATTGGCTGCGATCCCGAAGGACATGCTTCTATTTTACCTAAACTCGGCGGAGAGTAAATTCCGCGCCGCTCAAGGTTCTCCGGCCTGCAACCGCCCGCGGGCTGCTCTTGGGTGTCACACGAAACGACGGGATCTGCCCGCCGCCGCTGCTCACATTCGCCAAGCCCGATGCACTCAGACGGGTCAGGAAGCCGGCCATTTTTCCGCGGAACAGGTAGGGTGCGAAATCCACGAGCATGTTCTGGAATCTTACCTTGCCGCCGGTCCCAATTGTGGGGAACTCGCGCCGGTTGATGGGTATGCGCTTCTGCACGATCCAGCAACCGTGGGCTTCGGCCAGTTTTCCACCGGGCAGAGCCTGCTGCAAGGCGTTATCCCAATCTTTGGCTTTCACTTCCCATCCTAGAGTTACGCCCATGCCGCCATATTCATCGCTTGGCTTCAGGACCAACTGTTCGCGATTCTTGCGGATATGGTTCAGCAACTCAATGGACTCGCCGTTGTAGTCGCTTCGGACATCCTCCACAACGCGTGTCCACGGGACATGTTCGTGAATCATCTCGCGTTCTTCGGCGGAAAACAGCGCGGCGTTTTTCTGGTCCGTGAGCACAGCGAAGAACGCTTTCACGTGGGGGATTTTGCAGCGGAAATTGTTGGCGACGCAAACAGCGCCCGACGAGTACGCCTTCACCAAGGCCTCGCATTCCTTTGGACGAGCCACGATGTCATTGATCAGCACGCGGCGGTACAACAGCTCGATCTTCTTGCCTTTCGCAGCCACGCGCCGCCCGTCGAATTCCAATTCTCTGGGGTCCGCCAGCACCACCGGCACACCCATTTTTTCAAATCGATCCTTGAGAATTTCGAATTCGCTCCACGTCGGTACTTCTTGCCAGTCCACGATCGCCATCTGCGGGCGGTGCGATTTCCCACCCCAATCGATGTACGATTGAATCAACGCATCCAGCAACTTGGCGCTGAGCTGGTAGCTGTGAACGTCGAACTTCTTCTCGAATTCCCGCATCACCGGCAATTGCCGGAAAATTTCCGAGATGGTTTCCGAGTAGCCGGCGCCGGCGGGTGATTCGCCGTTGTACTCCGTGAATTTCAAGGAATCCGGGAGTAGGAACGCGTCAAGACGCGAAGTGGTGCTTGCCCGACCGTAGCCCGTGGCCACTCGTGCCAGGCGCTCTTCTTCGGGCCGCAGGTGGAACTGCTGAAAAAGGGAATTGTTTTCCAATGCGGCCATGGTGACGCGCTCGGCTACTGCGGCAATCGTTTCGGCAACTCGTCGCACGCGTTCTTCATCCTGCGGCGAAAGAAAGAATGGTCGGAGGAACGGGCAGTGTACTCTGCGTCCAAATGTGAGCTTGGCGCTGCGTAATTGCACCAGGAATTTTTTGGCTAAAGCAGGAGATTTCTTTACCGCGGGCCGCAGCAGGTCGTCCCACTGCTCCACCGGATCGCTCGCTAATTTCTTTTTCGACTTACCGGAGTTCATCGCGCGGTTGTCCCTGCCGAAGGCGTCTGCGTTGCCTGGGCGGCGCGCGCAGCTCCGGTGAAACCTGCTGGTGCTCCAATGCCAAGCATTTCCTCCCAGCGGGGCCAGGTGTTTGTGATGTTGCCGTTCAGCGCGCGATCGATTACCAGTCGTGCTATCTTCTCGACAACGTGCTCGAAATAGAACGGCGTAATGCGGTCGCGTTCAAAATCCGGCGCGGGATTCAGGAAGTCGATGGCGTAGGGCACGTTATCCTTCATCGCAAATTCAATCGTATTCATCTCGTAGCCCAATGCCAGGTTGATCGTTTGCGCGTCTTTCACCACCCGCGCTCCGACTTCCGAAGACAAATACTTGTGTTCAACGATGTAGCGGCGTCCTTTGGGGTCATATGCCACGGGCAAAATGTCAGTCTTGCCGAAGGTGAAGCAGCGTACGTACTGGTTGAAGTCGATGAATTCCTGGAGGGTCATGCAGTACGGTGAAGTGTTGTCATAGGCTTCGAGCAGCTCCTTTTTGTCGTGAACCTTGTAGACGTGCTTCCAGCCGCCACCGGAAAACGGCTTCAGAATTGCCGGGTGCCCGACGTAATCCAGGAGCGCATCCCAGTCCACCGGATAGTTTAAGTTCCGCAGCGACTCCGCATTGATATCCACGTCCGCGGGATAGCCTTTTTGTGGCAAAAGCACCGTCTTCGGAATGGCAAGGCCCAGCTTCGATGCCAGCGCGTAATTGAAGAATTTGTCGTCCGCGGTCCACCAGAAGGGGTTGTTGATCACGTACGTCCCTTGCAGCGCAGCATGCTTCAGATAGCCCCGGTAGTACTCGACTTCGTGCGAAATGCGGTCGACGATCACGCGAAATTCCGCCGCCTCGCCCATCTTCGTTCCGCCGAGCTTCACGAACTCCGCAGTTACGCCATCCTTCTTCCCCAGTAGGTTCACGCGCGCAAGAAATGCCGGAGGAAAGCTGAATTCCCGCCCGCACATCAGCCCAACTTTTGCCATGGTTTCCTCCTCTTGCTCGAACGTCTTGGCAACGATCAGTGCACAGTGTTTGCCGTATGCGACCGGCCATCGACGGAACTCGAGCGGGTTTCGTCCACCAGGTGCCGAACCACTTGCCTCAGATCACCGGTTTGTTGATACACGCGCAGTTGTCGTTCAGCGCTGCTGCCTTCATTCAGGATGGTGTGCACATATTCGACGGCGCTGCGACTGCCTAAATCGTCCACCACGTCGTCCACGAATTCCAAGAGTTCAGGGATCAGCTCGCGCATGGGGACTTCCTGTTCTTTGCCGAAGTCGATCAATTTCCCTTCAATCCCGTAGCGCGCGGCGCGCCACTTATTTTCCTCAATCAGCGCGCGCCGGTAGAGCCGCCAGCCCATATTCCTGGTGTAGAGCCGGTGAATTTTCACGACGATCGCCTGTGTGAGCGCGGCGATGGCGACGGCTTCTTCCACCTTCGTGGCAACGTCGCACATGCGGAATTCCAGGGTGCCGAAGGAGGGGTGGGGGCGTACGTCCCACCAGATCTTTTTTCCATTGTCGATGCAGTTCAGCTTGACCAGAAGGTTAACGAAGTTTTCGTAGGCACTCCAAGATCCAAACGTTTCGGGTATGCCTGTGCGAGGGAACCTGCGGAACACGGTGGTGCGGAATGACTTCAATCCGGTGTTTCGGCCCATCCAGAACGGCGAACTCGTCGACAGGGCTAGCAGGTGCGGCAGGAAATAGCGCACCATGTTCATCATGTCGATGGTGGTTTGCTTGTCGGGCATGGCCACGTGAATGTGCATTCCGAAAATCAGCAGTGATCGCGCGAGTTGGCCCATCTCTTCCACGATGTTCTGGTAGCGCTCTCCCGGAGAGATCACCTGGTCAATCCAACTCGAGAATGGATGAGTGCCCGCAGCCGCCACATGCAGTCCGGTGCTCTCCGCCGCGGAAACCAGTTCACTGCGCGTCCGATGGATCTCCAGCCGTAATTCGCTAACGTTTTCGCAGATCTTCGTTCCGGTCTCCACGATGGACTGGTGCATCTCTCCCTTGATCTGGTCACCCAAGCCGCGCGAAGCTGCGGCCGACAATAGCTGCACGACGTGGGATCGCAGTTCCAGCGTTTCTGGATCGATGATCTGGAATTCTTCCTCGACACCGATGGTGAAGCGGTGAGCCATAGCAGGCCCTCCGGGACCTCAGGCAATTCGGAGACTTCGGAGCCAGTATCATACTCTCAGCGTCTGGAAATTCACATACGCTGGTGTTCGCACCCGTTCGCACCATGGTTCGTCCATGATCCCTCCACGCATCGCTTGTTAGTTGACGTCGCGATAGTCCCGTGGTGCTGCGGTGCTGAGGGAATTTGCGCGCGGGTTGTTTCGCTGTGGCGCAGGTCATAGAATCAGCACGTGCGCATTTTAGCGGCTCAGGAGAATTCTCCAGGTGCGAATCCGATCGGTGTTGTTTGCTTTGTTGTTGCCTTTGTCTGCCACGACAATTTCCGCTGAGCCCAGGTTGCCGCATGTTTTCAGCGACCACATGGTGTTTCAGCGCGACGCGGCGATTCACGTCTGGGGATGGGCGGAGCCTGGCGAGGCCATCTCCGTGGCATTCGCGGGCCACACGAAACAGACGGTAGCGGACGCCGATTCACGTTGGCACCTGGACCTGGCAGCGCTGCCTGCGGGTGGCCCGTTTGTGCTGCAGGTTCGCGGAAAAAAAACTTTAGAATTTAAGGACGTGATGATTGGCGAAGTGTGGGTGGCATCGGGCCAATCGAACATGGCTTTTAGTTTGGGCGAAGCAGCGAATGCGGCGGAGGTGATTCCCAAGGCCAACGATCCCGGGCTACGCTTTTTCATGGTGCCTAAGAAAATTGCGGTGCAGCCGCAGAGCGACACACTGCCTGCGGCGTGGGAAGTTTGCAGCAGCGAGTCCGCCAGAAAATTCTCGGCGGTAGCGTATTTTTTTGCGCGCGACCTGCGGCGGTCTCTGCAAGTGCCTGTAGGGGTGATGGTGAGCGCGTGGCCAGGCTCGGCGGCAGAAGAATGGACCCCGTTCGACTACCTGCGGAAAGATCCTACGCTGCAGCCAATTGTTGAGCGATGGGAGAAAATGCCGGCGGACGACAAGCAATTCGCCGCTGGCCCGCGGGACTTTTCGCTGGAGTTTGATGATTTTGCGCTGCTGCGGGCGGATTCGACGGCGGCTCCGGTACCAGTCAGCAACTTCGATGACGGCGCGTCGAGCACTTCAACAGGCGGTGAGTGGTCGTACAGTTGGGCGGACTCGGGTCCGAGCGCATTCGAGTTGATCGCGCCGGGGCGTGGCGGCAATGGATACGCGGCGAAGATTTCGGGGAAGCTCGATGGAACGAACAGCGCATTCTGGAGGGCGAGTTTTCACTTGGACGGTTCGCCGGCGGATGCTGCGTTGTTTGCGGGAGTGCGTTTCTGGGTGAGAGGCAATGGCTCGTTTACTTTTCGCACGTTGCAGCCGACGATCGCTGATTGGGACGACTATAAGTCTCAAATCGTAAAGGCGACGCCAGAGTGGAAAGAGGTGACCTTCTGGTTTGAGGATTTGAAGCAAGCAGGTTGGGGAGTACGCGAAAAACTGACGCTCGAGCAACTTTCGGGAGTTGCGGTTGATTGCATGACGGATCTGGAAGAGGTGCCACACCCGCCCGCGGGGCTCTACGAGGGCATGCTTGCGCCGCTGGAAAATTATCGAATGCGAGGAGCGATCTGGTATCAGGGAGAAAGCAACACGGCTCGCGCGTATCAATACAGGACGCTGCTGCCTGCGATGATTGCCAGTTGGCGGGCGGGATGGAACGAAGGAGATTTTCCTTTTTTGATTGTGCAACTGCCCAATTTAGGGAAGGGCGAAGACTTCGGCGATTCCCAGTGGGCGGAACTGCGCGAGGCGGAATTGTTCACCGCGAAGAACGTTCCGAATGCAGGGCTGGCGGTGACGATTGATGTGGGCGACCCGAAGAATTTGCATCCACCGAGGAAAGAAGAAGTGGGGGAGCGACTGGCGTTGTGGGCGCTGGGCACGACCTATGGAAAGAAGGTGGTGTATTCCGGGCCGCAGTATGAGGGAATGCGCGCCGAAGGGAGAGAGGTTCGCATCCAATTCAAGTATGCGGGGATGGGATTGCAAGCACATGGCGGGGCGTTGCAAGGATTTTCGATTGCGGGCGACGACAAGAAATTTCATCGCGCGGTGGCGCGGATCGACGGTGACGCAGTGGTTGTGTCGAGCGCGGAAGTTGAGAGTCCGGTGGCGGTTCGCTACGACTGGGCGGACAGCCCAGAAGGAAATTTGTATAACAAGGAAGGATTGCCGGCTTCGCCGTTCCGCACGGATGATTGGCCGGGCGCAACGTTCGGGAACCGGTAACGGATTTAGGGGAAATTCGCAGCTTGCACCACGCTACCACTCAGGGTACCGACGCCAGTCGGAAGATTGGCGTTCCCGGGAAGAGCGCTAGTGTTCGCGGAGCGAGTCGATGGGTTGCAAACGGGCCGCCCGCCGGGCTGGGGCGGCGCTTGCGATCCCGGATAGCGGAGAGTAGCGGAAAGAGGCGGCGAAAAAGGAGCGGCGACTGTTCCTCCGGGTAGGCAACGACCGACATTCCCACGCGGAACCTAATGGTGTGATGGGGGTCAAATCCAGGATTCACTTTGGTCATCTCAAGAAAGCTGCGAATGAGCAAGCCGGAGCCCGCTAAGAGAATCAGGCTGATCGCCGTCTCTCTGCGAGAACCAGCGATGCATGCAAGTGATGTTCGCGGCGGCGGCCGGGGATGCCGCCGCCGGCGCCAGAGAGCGCCTTCGCTGAGTTCAGGCGCGCCGCGCGCCAGGCAGGGAGAACTCCGAAACATAAGCCGGTCAAGAGCGAGACGACGAGGGCGAATGCCAAGCACCGGTTGCGGTGAGGTTGCAGGGTTGCCGGGGCCCCTCGCTTCGCTCGGGATGACAACGAGTGGACGTGGACGCAGAATGCCAGTGACGAATTGGCGACGACTGGCCGGCGGGAACTTGCCGATACATAACGTTAACGTTTACGTTAAGGCCCTTTGCGGGGGAATGGGATAAGATTCAGATGGCTATCGCGAACGTTAATTGCCAGTACCTACAATCAACAAACCGGGCGTGGAATCCCCAAAGGGACCAAGTAGGAGTTGACCATGACGAGCAACAAGAAGATGACGATGGGATTGATCGTGGGGAACCGCGGATTTTTTCCCGATCATTTGGCGAAATCGGGCCGGGAAGAAATGATGCAGGTGCTGCATAAGGCGGGGATGGACGTAGTGGTGCTGGGACCGGAGGATAGCAAGCACGGGGCGGTGGAAACGTTTGAAGAAGCAAAACGCTGCGCGGAATTGTTCCGGTCGAAGAGCGCGCAGATCGACGGCGTGGTGGTAACGCTGCCGAACTTCGGGGACGAACGGGCAATCGCCGACACGTTGCGGAGGGCGAGTCTGGGCGTGCCGGTGTTGATCCAGGCGACTCCGGATACTCCGGGACAGATGCTGATCACCCATCGGCGCGAAAGCTTCTGCGGAAAGATGTCGGCGTGTAACAATTTGCGGCAATACGGAATCCCGTATTCCATTACGACCCGGCACACCGAGAGTCCCGGTTCCCGGGAGTTTGCGGAGGACCTGGAATGGTTCGCGGGAGTGTGCCGAATCGTGAAAGGTCTAAGGAACCTGCGGATTGGAGCAATTGGGGCGCGGCCAGCAGCGTTCAATACGGTGAGATACAGCGAGAAACTGCTGGAGGCGAACGGAATCACTGTGGAGACGTTTGACCTTTCGGAGGTGCTGGGACGGATCAGCCGGATGAAAGATAATGACGACGCGGTGGTGCAAAAGCTGGAGTCCATTCAGAAATATGTGACGACGAAAGATGTGCCGCAGGCGGCGTTGGTGAAGATGGCGAAGCTTGGAGCGGTGGTAGACGGGTGGATGAAGGCGGTAGACGTCCAGATCAGCGCAGTGCAATGCTGGACGTCGCTGGAAGAAAACCTGGGAATCGTGCCATGCACGCTGATGAGCATGATGAGCGACTCGCTGCTGTCGAGCGCTTGCGAAGTGGATGTTTGCGGAGTGCTGGGAATGCACACACTGCAATTGGCATCGCAAACACCGAGCGCGCTTCTGGACTGGAACAATAATTACGGTGAGGACCCAAACAAGGCGGTCTGCTTCCACTGCAGCAACCTGCCAAAACACTTCTTCAAAGATGTGAAGATGGACTTTCAGGAGATTATCGCGGGAACGGTGGGGAAAGAGAATACGTTCGGGACGTGCGTTGGGCAGGTGAAAGCGGGTGCGATGAGCTTCGCGCGGTTTTCCACGGACGATGTGAACGGAAAGATGCGGGGTTACTCTGGCAGCGGGCGGTTCACAGACGATCCATTGAAAACGTTTGGAGGAGCGGGAGTGGTGGAGATTCCTGGCTTGCAGAAGCTGCTGCATTATATTTGCGAGCAAGGGTTCGAGCACCATGTGGCGGCAAACTTTTCGAGCGTGGCGCCGATGGTGCACGAGGCCACGACACGATATCTGGGCTGGGAGATGTACGCGCACGCGGCGTAGTTATGGCTGGTGGAGAAGCGCGGGAGCAGGCACAGGCCTGCGGCAGATTGGGCGAGAGGGGATACATGAGGTTAGCGAAACTGCGCGAAGCGGTATTGCAAGCGAACCTGGAACTGGTGCGGCGCGGATTAGTGCTATACACGTTCGGCAACGCCAGCGGAATCGCGCGGGACGAAGGGCTGGTGGTGATCAAGCCGAGTGGCGTGCCGTATGAAACAATGCAGCCGGAAGACCTGGTGATGGTGGGGCTGGACGGCAAGATTGTGGAAGGAGACTTGCGGCCGTCATCGGATCTGGCGACGCACCTGGTATTGTACAAGGCGTTCAAGGAGATTGGCGGGGTGGCGCACACGCATTCCCGTGCCGCGACTTCCTGGGCGCAGGCGCGGAAGGAAATCCCGTGCTTTGGGACGACGCACGCAGACTATTTTCGCGGGTCGGTGCCGGTTACGAACGCGCTAAAACCAGCGGAAATCCGAGAAGACTACGAATTGAACACGGGACTCGCCATTGTGCGGTGCGTTGGGAAGCGTGACCCGCTACACTTACCGGGAGTGCTGGTGGCAGGGCACGCGCCGTTCTGCTGGGGACAAACGCCGGCGGAGGCGGCGCACAACGCGGTGATCGTGGAAGAGATCGCGGCGATGGCGCTGCAGACGATCAGCGCGAACGCGAAAGTGAAGCCGCTGGGAAAGGTCCTGCATGAAAAACATTTTTTCCGGAAGCATGGAAGCACGGCGTACTACGGCCAGAAGAAGGGCAGCTAGGGCGATGGTGGCACCTTTCCGATTCTGTCGCTTTCGGGCTTTCGCATGCGCTCCGGAGACAGTAAGATTCGTTCGGTAGGAATCCATGCCTGAAAGTGCCTCCATACCGCTCATGTACACACCGCAAGAAGTGGCAGACAGGTTCCAGAAACAGTTTGGCGAAAAGGGGCGAGTGTATCGCGCGCCGGGACGGGTAAACCTGATTGGCGAGCATACCGACTACAACCAGGGATTCGTGATGCCGGCGGCGATTAACTTTTCTTGCTGGGTGGGCGCGGCGCCGCGGGTCGACGGAAGACTGGCGATCCATTCGGAGAACTTTGGCGAGGACGTGAAGGTGGAAATTGGGAATACGGCGGCATGGCCAAAGACGGGTTGGGCAAGCTATCCGCTGGGTGTGGCGTGGGCGTTGATGCAAGCAGGATATCCACTGAAAGGCTGCAGTTTGTATATCGCTGGGGAAGTGCCATTGGGATCGGGGCTGAGTTCGTCGGCAGCGATTGAAGTGGCAACGGCGCTGGCTTTGCTGGAGAATTTCGAGACATCGATGGACAAGAAAAGTCTAGCGCTGCTGTGCCAGCGGGCGGAGAACGAATACGTGGGGGCGCGGTGCGGGATCATGGACCAGTTCATCGCGTGCCATGGGCAGAGGAACCACGCGGTGCTGCTGGATTGCCGGTCGCTGGAAGGACGACTGATCCCGATGCCCGACGACGTGACCCTGGTAGTGTGCAACACGATGGTGAAGCATGAGTTGGCGGCAAATGAATACAACAAGCGGAGGGCGGAATGCGAAGAAGGAGTGCGGCTACTGAAGCAGGTTATGCCGGAGATCGAGGCGTTGCGGGATGTAAGTTCGGCACAACTGGAATCGCATCGCGACCTTTTGCCTAAAGTAATCTACAGGAGATGCAGGCACGTGGTGACGGAAGATGAGCGCACGTTGAAGGCGGCGAAGGCGTTTGAGAGCGGGGAGCTGGGGCCGTTGGGAAGGTGGATGGCGGAATCACACGAGAGCCTGCGAGAGGACTACGAAGTGAGCTGCCGAGAATTGGATGTTCTGGTTGACATTGCCGGGAAGCAGAGAGGCGTGCTGGGCGCGCGAATGACCGGCGGAGGATTTGGAGGATGCACCATCAACCTGGTGGCACAAGGGGCCGTGGATACTTTTTGTGAGGTGATGGCCAAGGAGTATGAGGATCAGACGGGACTGAAGCCGGAAATTTACAGCCTGAAGGCGGCCGATGGTGCGCAAAGCGCTCCCGTGAGATGAGATGACGACAGGTGACTTCGAGAAAAGACCTCACCGGCGATTTAATCCGTTAACGCGGGAATGGGTGTTGGTATCGCCACAGCGAACGCAGCGGCCGTGGCAAGGAAAAGTAGAGAAGAAGAGCGAGCCGGAAGGGCTGCACTACGATCCGAACTGCTATTTGTGCCCCGGCAATACGCGATCCGGCGGCGTGCGCAATCCCGAATATCAAACGACGTTTGCATTTGACAATGATTTTGCGGCGCTGCTGCCAGAGGCGCAAGAACGGCCGGCCGAGGCGAATGAGTTGTTGGTGAGGGAGCCGGTGGCGGGAAGATGCCGAGTGGTGTGCTTCTCCCCGCGGCACGATCTGACGATCGCGCGAATGTCGCAGCAAGAGCTGCGCGGAGTGGTCGACGCGTGGACTGGAGAGTTGCAATCGCTCGAAAAGCTGGCGTGGGTGCGACACGTGCAGATTTTCGAGAATCGCGGGGCGTTGATGGGGGCCAGCAATCCGCACCCGCACTGCCAGATCTGGGCTGCGAGCGCCATTCCCAACATACCGCAACGGGAATTGGAATCGTTTGAAGAGTACCAGAAGCAGAAGAATCATTGCCTGCTGTGCGACTATTTGAAACAGGAGATAGAGGAGAAGGAAAGGATCGTCTGTGAGAACGAAGGATTTGTGGCGGCGGTGCCGTTCTGGGCGGTATGGCCGTATGAAACGATGATCGTCAGCAAACGGCATATGGCTTCGCTTCTGGATTTCACGGCGGAAGAAAAGAATCTTTTCGGGAGCATGCTAGGGCGGCTGACGACGCGCTACGACAATTTGTTTGAGACGGACTTTCCGTATTCGGCGGGATTGCACCAACGGCCCTCGGGTGGCGGCAATTATTCTGCCTGGCACTTTCATGCGCACTTTCTGCCGCCGCTGTTGCGCTCTGCCACGGTGCAGAAGTTCATGGTGGGATACGAACTGCTGTGCATGCCGCAGCGCGACATTACCCCGGAACAAGCCGCGACGAGATTGGCTGAGCTTTCCGAGACGCATTATCAGGACCGGCACTGAAGCTCTGAGCTCCTGAAGAAAAACCGGCACTCTTTGTTGAGGGGCAGCCGGCGCGACGCAGCGGTCGAGTGAAGCTGTCAACCTCGTCGGCGGATGGTAAGACGCTGATTCTGCGGATTTCGGAGCCAGGCGATTGCTGCGGCTGCCCGCAACGGTCACAGGGACGTGTTACGCACTCACCGGAGAAAAACCCAAGAGAAGAGAGATTCCTCTCTCCGCTGACTCCGTTCGGAATGACAGAATAAGAGTCCTGCCGTGGACTAGTGCCTGAGTTCACTGCGCGAGTTCGACGGCGCGATCGTAGCCGGTCATTTCCAGATAGCCGACACCCTTTAGAGGCGAATTTTCCTTGTGGCCTGAGACCGAGATTGCTCCTTCCCAGTAATTCGGAATCCATTTGCTTTGTCCGGTCAATTCCTGGGCCTTGAGCGCGGTGTCAGCTTGCAATTCGATGCCCAGCTTCGGAACGGAAATTTTCCAGCGGACCGGGTAAGTTGCCGAAGTTACCGGGCTTTTCCAGAAATCGCTGAGTGGCGTCAGCGTGAAGTCCGTGCGAGCGAGATGATGCGATTTCCCTTGCGGGTCGACGAAGGTTCCCGCGGAAAAGGGATCGATCGAACCGTCCTTGCGCCGTAGCTGGAAAAGCATCAGTTCGCTATCGTCGGCAAGCTGAAGGCTGAACCAATCCCAGCCGGCTTGCTTGGCTTCGAGTTGGTTGGTGAAGAATTCGTGATCCATCCAGGCCAAGCCGGAGATCTGAAAGGTTTCGCCATTCAAGGCAATCGTCCCAGAAGTCTTCAGGTGCGTAAGGGAAATGTAGTGGGAGGCGTGCCCCAGGCCTGCGGCTTTCTGGCTGACGCCGTTTTCGCCGTGAATGACGGGCGGCTTTTCGGAGTGCAGTTGCAGGATGAGCGAGAAGCGGTCATCGATAGCGTGCAGCGTTTGGTCTGAGCCGTTCCAGGTGATTTGCCAATTCCCACTCCAGATGCGCCGTGTGGATTGATCGACTCCGGCGATGCCGGGTCCGGCGCGATTGGTGCGCTCGGCGTGATAGAAAACGCCACCGTCGAGATCGCTGAGGGCCAGATGGGCGAGATAGAGGTCGCGGATATCCCAAGCCGATTGTGAAACGGGGTCACGGCTGACGGCTTGGCGGAAGAACGTGAGTTCAAAGCCGAAGTGATGGCCGTCTGATGCTGTGAGGTTGCCGGTGTAATACCACCACTCGGTCTGGAAGTCGGGATGATTGAAGTGCTCTCGTGGGAATTCGTAGCGATAACCGGGCATGGCAGATTTGTATTGCGCCGCGGCGGGCTTTAGGCAGAGAAGAAGCGCGGCGCAGAGCAAGGCGCTACTCTTCATGGACCACCTCGAGGGGATTGAGGCGAACGGCGACACGCGCAGGGTAGAGTCCGGCGGAGACGGTGGCAAGAAATACCAGAGTGAGAGCAGAGAAGAGAATGGCTACAGGCCAATGAAAACGGATGGTCCAGCCGAAGGACTGTTTGTTGATGACGAAAACGAGGATGAGCGATAGGAGATAGCCGAGAAGAAAGCCGACGAGATTGGCGAGGAGACCGAGAAGGCCAGCCTCGACGAGAATGAGTTTGCGGATGTGCTGAGCAGAGGCTCCGAGGAAGCGCAGAAGACCCAGTTCGCGGCGACGGTCGATGACCAGAGCGCAAAGGGCGCCGGCGATGCCTATGACGGCGACGAAGACGGCGACGGCTTCGAGAGCGTAAGTAATGGCGAAGGTGCGGTCGAAAATGCGAATGGCTTCGGCGCGCAGGTCACGATTGGAAAAAATCAGGATGTGGCGATCGGCAGCGAGTTGCTGAATGGCTTTGCGAACATCGTCTGCATTGCCCGAGGGAGTCAAAAAGACAGCGAGGTTGGAGGGAATTGGATCCGGGATATAGCGGAGGGCAGTTTCGCGATCCATGAGGATATAGCCGCGTTCAGCGGAGTAGTCCGGGTAAACATCGGTGATACGGAAATCGGCGCGCGATTCGCCGAGTGAAAGTGTGATGGTGTCGCCGGTCTTTACGTGATGTTTGTTGGTGAAGGGTTCGCTGACGATGATACTGTTGGCGCCACGCAATTCGGCGAGAACCGTTTCCGCGGGTCGACCAGAGAAGAAATCGGAATTGCGGTAGGAGCGCGAAGTGCTGAGTTCCATGGAAGCAAGGGTTACGGGCATGCCATCGTAGGTAATTTCGTAGGCGCGGAGCCGGTCGACGGAAACTACGCCGGGGAGTGCGGCAATTTTTTCTGCGAGGTCCGGGGAAAGTGTGGGATGGCGATCTGCAGCGGGGCTGCCCACGGGACGGATATAGAGATCCGCGGGAAGCTGGCCATTCATCCAGGTGACAACAGTCTGACGAAAACTGCCGACCATAATGCCGACGGAAACCATCATGGCCATGGCAGTGGAAAGAGCAGCGACGAGAACGGAGGTGCGATTGAGAGATGCGGCCAGGCTGCGTGAGGCGAGGAGGCCCTCGACGCCGAGAAGTTTTCGGAGAGATCGCGCCAAAAGAGAGGGCAACAAGCTAACGAGGGCGGGAATCGCGTAGGCGGCGGCGACGATCAGGAGGAGGGCGGCGAGATAGCCGAAGAGAGGCTTGCGTGCGACGGGAGGCATCTGAGACGCGAAGGCGGCCGCAGCCGCGAGAACTAAGGCGGCTACGAGATCGCGGTTCTTGTGCATTTGGGCGGTGTATTCGCGGCGGCCGCGGGACATGGCGTCGACCGGGGGAACCAACATAGCTTCGCGGGCGGGCGAGAGGGCGGATGCGACGGCAACGCCGACGCCGATCAAGATGGCGAGCGCCACGGAGCCAGGCGTCAAGTCGATGGAGCCTGGGCGGCTGCTGACATATAGGGATTCGACGGTGAGGGCCATCAGCTTTACCGCGCCGGCAGCCATCACACGGCTGAGCGGAAGAGCAATAAGAGCGCCAGCCAAACCGAGGAAAGAGGCTTCGCCAAGAAAAGCGCCAAGAATTGCGGAGCGGCTTCCGCCCAGGGCGCGTACGACGCCGATTTCATGACGGCGACGGACAACGGAAATGGAAATCGTGTTGTAGATGAGGAAAGCGCCGACTACCAGGGCGATATAACTGAGCAAGCGCAAATTCCAGCGAAAAGCAGCGAGCATGTTTCGATTTTCCTTTGTGGCTGTGCCTTGCGGGTGGACGTCCACGCCTGGGGGCAATACGCTGCGAAGGCGTTCTTGGGACGCGTCGAGATCGGCGCCAGCAGGCAGTTTGAGCAAGATGCGATCGACGCGGCCAAAGCGATTGAGAGCTTTTTGGGCGGCCGCGATGTCCATAAGGATGGCGCTGTCGTTTCCGTTGGAGTCGGGATAGACGCCGCGCACGATGCAAAGGAGAGTGCGATCGTTGATGAGCAGTGGGAGTTGCTCACCGGGATTTTTGCCGAGGCTGGAGCCAACCAAGATGCTTGTAGGATCTTGCATGCGCTTCAGGGACTCGGCTGGGGAATCGTTGGAAGGTTGTGCCGAAACACTGCCTGAGCCAGGGGAAACGTAGCGACTGCCTTCGGCGATGAGATCGAGGCCAATCAGGGGGAGGGTCCGCTTGGATTCCGTAATCGTGGCGAAATCTTCGATGCGCGGAGAGAAACGAAGAGGAAAAGGTTGCGAGGAAAGCGTGGCGAGGACAGACTCGGGGACGCCGCCTGAGGCAATAACCTCCAGGTCATTGTCGCCACCGAGGGTTTCCATGGAGGAATGAAAGGAGCCGGTGGCGGCGTTGCCGGCGAGTTCAATGGCCAGCACGACAGCGACACCGAGTGCGACGGCGAGAATCGTTAGAGTGAGACGAACGGGCTCGTGAAACAGCGGCCTGACCATCAAACGGTAGAAGAGCTTCAAGCGAGACACGTCAGCGCCGCTCAATCGTTTCAATGCGCCCGTCGCGGAGGCGCACGAGAGTGTCGGCAATGGCGGCGGCTTCCTGGCTGTGGGTGGCGAGAATCGTCGCGGTATTCTGCTCGCGAGTGAGGCGCTGCAGGAGATGCAGGATCAAAGTGCCGGTGGCAGTGTCGAGATTGCCAGTGGGTTCATCGGCGAGGAGGAGCTTGGGCGAATGCACCAGAGCGCGAACGATGGCGACCCGCTGCATCTGTCCACCGGAGAGCTGGTGCGGGTAACGGTTACCGAGGCCGTCGAGTTCGAACCGGCGCAAACGTTCGTCGGCAGCGGCACGAGAATCGGGGATGCCGGCAAGCAGGAGAGGCAGTTCGACATTTTCGTAGACGGTGAGGGTGTGCAGAAGTTGGAAGGACTGGAAGACGAAGCCGACTTTATTGCGACGCAAGATTGTCAAGGCGGAGTCATCTAGGCGGGAAGTTGGCACGCCATCGATGAGGACGGTGCCGTGGGTGGGAAAATCCATGGCGCCGGCAAGATTGAGGAGGGTGGATTTGCCGCAGCCGCTGCGTCCGACAAGTGCGAGGAATTCGCCGGCCGCGACGTCGAGGGTAATGTCATCGAGAGCGCGAACGGGCTGGCCGTCGGTGCAGTATTCTTTGGCGACATTTTGCAAAGAGAGGATGGGCATTAAAGTTCGAAGGCGAATCGAGCATTGAGTCTATATGAAAACTGCGAAAGCGGCCCTCCGTGCTAAAGCCGGGGTACAGGGCAAACGGTTTACCATACGACTGAAGTGGTGCCTCCCGAGTTACAGAGTCTTCCCGCCTTCGTCGTGGCGCCAGCGAAGCTAGGATTTTAGGTTGGCGAGGGCTTTTTCTACCGCTGACGTGACTTGAGGGGAGTCGGGTTCGACTGCGGAATCGAAGCGCGCCAGAACCTTGCCGTCGGGACCAACCAGGAATTTGGTGAAATTCCAGCCAATCTCGCCGCCGGTCTTCGGATTTTGGCTTTTGTCGGTCAAGAATTGATAGAGCGGCGCGATATCGCCGCCCTTGACGGAAACTTTCGACATCATGGGAAAGGAGACATGGTATTTGGAGGCGCAGAAGGTCTTGATTTCCTGATTTGTGCCGGGCTCCTGAGCGCCGAAGTTGTTCGCAGGAATGCCGACGATCACCAGACCGCGGTCCTTGTACTTTCCGTAAAGTGATTCCAAACCGGCGTATTGGGGAGTGTAGCCGCAGCGGCTGGCAACATTGACAAGCAGAACGACCTTTCCTTTGTAAGTAGAAAGCGGGGCGGGCTGGCCATCAATGGAGTTCAAAGTAAAATCGAAAACGGTTTTTTCCGTGGCCATAAGCGACGCCCCCAAAAGCGCAATGAGCACGAAGAGTCTTTTCATGCGGTTCTCCCAATGAACGTGTGTGAGCCAGCTAGTAATGCTACACAATGAGCAGTACTGGTGCATCCAAAAAAGCCCGAAGCACAAACTCACTGCAAAACAAAAATGGAAAGACTCAGCGCGGGTAGATGAAGATGAAGGGTATGGGCTGAGACGTCGCTTTGGGCGTTACCGAGCAAGATAGCCGCGCCGGCTGCATCTCGTCCGGGCGTATCGCGAAGGGAAATATTCAGTTCGCGCGGCTGGGTTCCATTGTGAAAGGCAACCACGAGCTTTTCTTCTTCAGTCTCGCGCAAAAAGACGTAGGAAGTGTCATCCGACGAAAGATGCCAGAGTTGACCGCTGCGCAGGGCCCCATGGTCGCGTCGCAGCCACAGGAGTTTTTGGACATAGGCAAACACTTCCTGCTGTTCGGGTGTTCGTCCCTCGGTGCTGAACGCATTTTTTTCTTCTTCGCGCCAGCCGCCCGGGAAATCGCGGCGATTATCCGGGTCGGTTCCTCCCGGCATAGCGATTTCATCGCCGTAGTAGAGTTCAGGAATGCCGCGAAGGGTCAGCGTCAAACCGAAAGCGAGTTTCACCTTCGCAATGGAGGAGCTGGGCATGCTGGCAAAGCGCGGCACATCATGATTGGCGAAAAAGGGTACGAGAAAATCCGGATGGGGGTACAAAGAATCCTGGCGCAAGATATTGGCGATCCTACCGGCAGGCGCCTGCTTCAACAAGATGTCGCGAAGGGCAAAGAAAGTTGGAAAATCGAAAACGGTGGTGAGTTGTGTGTCGATGCCATCCCAACCTTTGCGGCCACCGACAAAAAAGGAAGTGACGGTGGGATCGGGGTGAAAGACTTCGCCGACGGTGGATAAGCGCGGATAGTATTTGCGCAGGCCGGAGTGCCATTGCGCCCAGAATTTTCGCGGAACATAAGGAAAAGTGTCGATGCGGAAGCCGTCCAGTCCGGAGGACTCCGCCCACCAAATGCTGTTTTGCGTTAGGTACTCAACGACGAGAGGATTTTCTGTGTTCAGGTCGGGCAATGCGCCGAAGAACCAGCCAGTGGTGAGGTTCGTTCGCATCTGCGGCGGCGTGTGAGGATCCTGCAGGGATTCAAAGAGATCGTTGGTGACGTCCCGTTTGTCGGACTGGCCGTAGAAGTCGAGCTTCAATGGCGAGAAGGTGGATAAGTGATCGCCGGCGGTTCCGTGGAACCAATCGGGGGTGGGCGGATTGCCGACCCAGGGATGCAAAGGACCGACGTGATTGGGAACGACATCGAAGAGAATCTTCATATGCAACTTATGCGCCGCGGCCACTAGGTCTTGATAATCCTGCAAGCTGCCCAAGTGGGGATCGACGGCGTAGAGGTCTACGGCGCCGTAGCCGTGATAGTCCTGCGTGGCGCCATTTTTGACGATAGGTGTGAGCCACACGGTGGTAATGCCGAGATCTTTCAGGTAGGCGAGATGATCCTGCACTCCGCGCAAATCGCCGCCATGCCAAGCGCGAGGCTTGGCGCGGTCGTGCGAGCCGGGAAATTCCGCGGGTTCATCGTTGGTGGGATCACCGTTGGCGAAGCGGTCGGGCAGGATGAGGTAAAGGACGTCGTCGAGGGACAGTCCCTGATTTCGCGCAAGGATTTGTTTTCGAGCGGCGAGGGGCAATTCGAAGGTCGCTTGACCTTTGGGCGTGGTGACGCGACAGATAGCCGTGCCGGACTTGAGATTCGGACTGAGCCGCAACCAAACGAAGAGGTAATGGCCATCGGCCATCGATTGCGTGCGGCTGACGATTACGTCGGGCAGATTGCAATTGGCGTGAGTGACCTGAAGATTTTTTCCGGTGAGCAGGAGCATGACATCGGGGGTGAGATTGACCCACCAATTCGGCGGCTCGACTTTTGTGATCGCGGGTGCATCGGGATTGGCGATCTCCTGCGCCAGCGCT
>Ga0126369_10000905_pt1 | contig 20027 bp, 16 predicted proteins | sample PanSoiMetaPlot_1_FD_109646 | JGI IMG/M metagenome (GOLD analysis project Ga0126369, IMG submission 109646) | Tropical forest soil microbial communities from Panama - MetaG Plot_1 | ecosystem: Environmental > Terrestrial > Soil > Tropical forest > Bulk soil | place: Panama | collected 2016-02-17 | reverse complement strand
GGGATTGACTTTGCGATAAGACGGCGGTGTCGTCATTTCAGCCGGCAGCTTGCGTGCGGCGTTGCCGATCGCGGCCTGGATGTCCTGCGCCGCCGCATCGATGCTCCGATTGAGGTTGAACTGCACGGTGATGCGGCCGATGCCGAGTCCGCTGACCGACGTGATCGAGTCGATGCCCGCAATTGCAGAAAATTCCCGTTCAAGCGGCGTCGAGATCGAGGCTGCCATCGTCGACGGACTGGCGCCCGGCAAGGTGGTCGATATCGCAATGGTCGGGAAGTCCACTTGCGGCAGTGCCGCCACCGGCAGGAAGAAATAGCCGACGCTGCCGACAACCACGATTGCCATGGTCAGCAGCGTCGTCATGACCGGACGCTCGATGCACAGCGTCGGAAGCGTCATGGCGCCTGCTCCGCCACGGGAATCGGCTGCGCCTGCGGCGGCGGGGGTCCCTCGGATCGTTGCACCGCAACGCGCGTGCCGTTGGTGAGCCGCAGCTGGCCGTCGACGACGACGCGATCGCCAGCCTGGAGGCCTTCGGCTATCACCGTTCTGTTGGTCACGGTGCGATCGACGCGCACGAGCCGCAACTCGACGGTGGAGTCCGGCTTGATCACAAACACGTACGGGCCGTTCTGCCCGACCTGGATGGCCGCGTTCGGTACGGCGACAGCGTTTGCCTGGACGCCAAGCGTGACGGCGACGTAGACGAATTGGCCCGGCCACAGCCGTGCATCGTCGTTGGTGAACGTCGCCTTGAGGGAGATCGTGCCGGTCGCTGCATCGACCTGATTGTCGATGAAGGTCAGCTGTCCGGCGATCGGATTTTGCGGCGAGCCGGGAGCGGTCACGACGACCGGCAGGCGACCCGACACCAGAGCGGCGCGGAGATCGCCAAGATGCCGTTCGGGCACCGTGAATGTAACGTAGATCGGCTGCAACTGAGTGATGGTGACCATGGGCATGACTGTCGGCAGAGTATCGACCGCCTTAACGACATTGCCACGTTTGAGCGCGACGGATCCGGTTCGCCCCGTGATCGGCGCGCGAATGGTCGTAAAGTTCAAATTGATGCGCGCGGTTTCCACTGCCGCTTCGCTTGCCCGCACCGTCGCTTCAAAAACGGCTTGGCTTGTAGTCACATCCTCAAGCTTTTGCGCCGGCGCGATGCCGCGGTTTGCGAGCCCGGTCTGGCGCGCGACTTCCAACTGGAAGCGCCGGAGCTGAGCCCGGTCGCGCTCCAGATTGGCCTCGCTCTGCTGCAGCTGCGCCCGGGCCACCCGGTCATCGAGACTGAATAGAAGGTCCCCGGCGTTGACGTCCTGGCCCTCCTCGAAATGAACCTGCGCGATCTCTCCATCGATCCGGGACTTGACCATCACGGTCGCAATGGACTGGACGTTGCCGATGGCGGCAACCTCGATCGGTGCCGACATTTCCGCGGCGACGTCGGCCACCACGGGCTGGGCCGGGGGAGGCCGTGCGGGCCGGGTGTCTGTCGCGGTTCCAAAGAAATAGTGCCGGTAGTAATACCCGGAGCCGACAGCGGCCATCAAAAGCGTGGCCAGCAACAGCCTTTTCATGGCACGTTTCCCCGGCCGCGCCCATTCTGCGAGGGCGTCGCCGGGGTCAATTTGACCCTCAGCCTTCAGGAAGTGCAAGGACCAAATTGTCTGAACAGAGGCCGCAAATGGATACGGACGTTCTGATCGTCGGAGCCGGCCCGACCGGGCTGATGCTCGCCAATCAACTCGCCCGGCGGGGTGTTCGTGTGCTGGTCATAGACCGGCATGCCGGGCCGGCGCTTCAGACAAGGGCGCTGGGCGTACAGGCGCGCACCATGGAGATCTATGCGAAGCTCGGCATCGCGGATCGCGCGCTCGAACTCGGCAAGCGCGGCCCCGGCGCAAACCTGTGGGCGCAAGGGCGCAAAATGGCGCGCGTTCCGCTGGGCGAAGCCGGGCAAAAAGCTACTCCCTATCCGTTCATTCTCATTCTCGGCCAGGACGACAACGAACGGATCATGGGCGACAAGCTCCGTGACCTGGGCCTGTCGGTGCAGTGGAACACGGAGCTTGTGGGCCTCCAGCAGGAACCCGACAGGGTTGCGATAACGCTCAAGTTGCCCGACGGCACCAACGGCAAGATGCACGCGGCCTGGGTTGCAGGGTGCGATGGCGCGCACAGTTCCGTGCGCGAATTAAGCAGCATTACATTTCCGGGCGCGCCCTACGAGCATGTGTTCTTTGTCGCCGACGTGGAGATGACCGGGAGCATGGTTCCGGACGAGGTCAACGTCTATTTGTGGCGGGAAGGCTTTCATCTCCTGTTTCCCATGCGCGGACAGAATCACTGGCGCATCGTCGGCATTCTGCCACCGATGCTACGTGCCCGCGACGACGTGACTTTCGAAACCGTAATTCCCTCTTTGCACAAAGAAGCCGGATTGTCCTTCAAGTCATGCTCCTGGTTTTCCACCTACCGTATCCACCACCGCAGCGCCTCGCGCTTTCGCGATCGCCGCTGCTTTCTGCTCGGCGATGCCGCGCACATTCACAGCCCCGTTGGCGCACAAGGCATGAACACCGGCCTGCAGGATGCATATAACCTCGCATGGAAGCTTGCGCTCGTCGTCAAGGGTCAAGCAGAGGCGGCGTTGCTCGATTCATACGAGGAGGAGCGCGTTCCGGTGGCGCAACGATTGCTGCATACGACCGACCAGGCCTTCATACTGGCAGTATCCGACAACTGGCTTGCCGGTTTGCTGCGTACCAAGATCGTCGCCAGGATCGCGGCGTTTGCGATGAGCCGCGAACGGATACAGACGGCTGCATTTCGCATTGTCTCCCAGATCGGCATAAACTACCGGAAAAGCTCGTTGTCTAAATCTCTGGAAGCGCTACCTGATGGCGCGCCACGCGAGGGCGATCGCTTCCCGTGGCTGCGGCTCAAATTCCAAGCGAACGGCCTCGTCGAGGACCTGTTCCAGAAAATCGACGACACGCAGTTCAACCTGATCGTGACCGGGCAATCGCCGCCCTCCGACGGCGCGTCGGGTTTCGACGAGCTGCTGCGCGTCCATGTTATTCCAAGTGATCCCACCAACGACGCGGAGCTGGCCCGCGCGCGGATTCCCAAGCCCTCTTTCTATGTCCTGCGGCCGGACGGCCATGTCGGGCTTTGCGGGATTCGCCTGGAAGCTCCCGCCATGAAAAATTACCTCGCCGGGCAGGTGCGTCTTGCTTGCGCAGATCGAGTGTCATGAAAATGCTGTTCGGGTCCGGCACATAGTCGGCGAATGGCGGACACTCAACGAAGCCGTAGCGCCGGTACAGAGCAACCGCGGGCTGGAAGTAATCCCATGAGCCCGTCTCAAGGCTCAGGCGCAAAATTCCACGCGACCGCGCAAATGCGATTATGTGCTGCAGCATGGCGCCACCCACGCCCTTTCTTCGCGCAGTTGGAACCGTGTGCATTGACTTCACTTCTCCGTGGTCCCGAGAAAGTTGCTTCAACGCCCCCACCGCGACAAGAGCTTCGCCGTGCCACGCCGTCCAAAAGGCGATATCGGGCGATTGCAATCCGCTGAGGTCCAACGCGTGCGCACTGCCGGGCGCGGTTTGTGCCCGGGCGGTGGTGAGGTGATAATGGAGCAGATCGACGACACGCGAGTCAGTGAAGTCTCCAGGAGTGATCTGCATGAGTCTTTCTCTCAACCTCCGGAGTTAGCCTCGTCGGCGGTCATGATTTTCTCGGTGCACGACGATAAAGGGTTTGCTCCATCCCGGTTATGCGTCAAAGTACCCGTTGAATTATCTCTGTTTTGTGCCACGCGGCCCGTTGTTCAATCATACGCTTACCGGGGCAGGCCGGTCGCGAGGCCGTGGTCACCGGGACGGCGAGAATGATCCGGTGCGGATATTCTCCGCAACCAGCGCCGCAACGACTGGGCGTTGCCAAGAGACGCACAACGCGACAATCTAAGCTTCGGAAGGACCGGCATCCAGTCGACGTCGGTCGCCTCCGATACCAAAAATATGGAGGGGCGCATGAGCAGCATCGCGCTGGACACCGTGCGGCCGTCGCACGTGAAAGTCGCGACCGCGAGTCTGATCGGCACAACGATCGAATGGTACGATTTCTTCCTTTATGGCACCGCGGCCGCGCTGATCTTCAACAAGCTGTTCTTTCCAACCTTTGATCCGATGATCGGCACGCTGCTGGCGTTTGCGACCTATGCGCTCGGCTTCGTCGCGCGGCCGCTCGGCGGTCTCGTCTTCGGTCATTTCGGTGACACGATCGGCCGCAAGACCATGCTCTACCTCACGCTGCTCATCATGGGCACTGCGACCGCGGTGATCGGGGCGCTGCCGACCTACGACACGCTCGGCATATTTGCGGCAGTGTTGCTGGTCGCCTGTCGCCTTATCCAGGGCTTCGGGCTCGGCGGCGAGTGGGGCGGCGCCGTCCTCATGGCGGTCGAGCACGCTCCCGAAGACAGGAAGGGCTTCTATGGAAGCTGGCCGCAGCTCGGGGCGCCGCTCGGTCTCGTGCTGGGCACGCTGGTCTTCTCGGTCTTCTCCACCGTGATGAGCGACGAGCAATTCATCGCCTGGGGTTGGCGCCTGCCGTTCCTGTTCAGCATCGTTCTGGTGATCGTCGGCCTGTGGATCCGGTTTACGCTCGCGGAATCGCCGGAGTTCCAGAAGATCAAGGACACCAAGCAGGAGGTGCGAATGCCGATCATCGACGCCATTCTCACCTATCCAAAGAACATCCTGCTCGCGATGGGCGCACGCTTCGCCGAGAACGGCTTCTTCTACATCTATGCGACCTTCGTGCTGGCCTACGCGACGCAGGCGCTCGGCATGAACCGGCAAGATATATTGAACGGCGTGCTGATCGCAGCTTTCATCGAGAGCTTCACCATCCCGGCGTTCGGCGCACTCTCGGACAAACTCGGCCGCCGGCCTGTGTACATATTCGGCGCGGTCTTCTCCGCGCTGATGTCGTTCCCGCTGTTCATGCTGCTCAGCACGGAGAGGCCGCAGCTCGGCTGGATCGCGATCGTTCTCGGCCTCGCCGTCGGTCATGCCGCTATGTACGGCCCGCAGGCGAGCTTCCTCTCCGAGCTGTTTGGGACCAAGGTGCGCTACAGCGGCGTGTCGCTCGGCTACAATCTCGCTTCGATCTTCGCTGGCGCGCTGTCGCCGCTCATCGCAACCGGGCTCATGACCGCCTACTACCCGCAGACTTGGCCGATCTCAGTCTACATGATCATTCTGGCGCTGATCACTCTGGTGTCGGTGTACTTCGCGGCCGAGACGCGCAAAGGCGAGAAAACCTGAACGGCTACAACGCCATCATGCCATCATTCGGGGAGCCGGCGTCCGGATCGTGCAAAAAGAAGGCGCCATCCTCTCCGGCGGAAACGGCCGCAGGAGACAACGTGATCGACCATCCCGCCCTGTCTTTTCTCAGGCGCAATGAGAAGGGAAAGGTCGTCTCCGCGGCCGACGCGGTGAAGCTCATCCGCGATGGCGACACGCTGGCAACCGACGGGCGGATTCCTGCGCCTGAAGCTCGGCGACGCGCTGCAAAAACGTGGCGTCGCCCCGCACATCTACGAGAGCGCTGCGGAGGCGGAAGAATCGCTGCGGGAGATCGAGGGTTTGCAGCGCTGAGTGTCATTCCCGATGCGTGCAGCGCGTCAGGGTAGTCATTCTGATAACGATGCGGCCGCCCTCACGCCCCGACCGCGCCCTTGGCCAAAAACTGCTCCAGCCAGTGGATGTGATAATTGCCATCGACGACATCGGCATCGCGGACCAAAGCGCGGAACAGCGGCAGCGTGGTCTCGACGCCATCGACCACGAATTCATCGAGGGAGCGGCGCAGGCGCATCAGGCATTCGGCGCGCGTCTTGCCGTGAACGATGAGCTTGCCAAGCAGCGAATCGTAGTGCGGCGGGATCGCGTAGCCCTGGTAGGCCGCCGAATCGATCCGCACGCCCATGCCGCCCGGTGGATGGTAATGCACAATCTTGCCGGGGGAGGGGCGAAACGACACCGGATTCTCCGCGTTGATGCGGCACTCGATGGCGTGGCCGTGGAATTTTACGTCATGCTGCGCAATGGTGAGCTCGTCGCCGCTCGCGATGCGGATCTGCTCCAGGACAAGATCAATGTCGGTAATCATCTCGGTCACCGGATGCTCGACCTGAATGCGGGTGTTCATTTCGATGAAGTAGAACCGGCCGTCCTCGTAAAGAAATTCAACGGTACCGACGCCGAGATAGTTGAGGTCGCGCATCGCCTTTGCGACGACTTCTCCGATGGCGTTGCGTTCTTCGGCATTGAGGGCCGGGGAGGGACTTTCCTCAAGCACTTTCTGATGGCGGCGCTGCAGGGAGCAGTCGCGCTCGCCGAGATGAATGGCGCCGCCGCGGCCGTCGCCGAGCACTTGAATTTCGATGTGGCGTGGGGTTTCGAGATACTTCTCGATATATACCGCATCGTCGCCGAACGCGACCTTGGCTTCCGTACGGGCGGTTGCAAGTGATATCGCCAGATCGGCCTCGCTGCGGGCGACCTTCATGCCGCGCCCGCCGCCGCCGGCCGCCGCTTTCACCAGCACCGGAAAGCCGATCTTGTGGGCGGCGGCAAGCGCTTCAGCGTCGGAAGCGACTCCGCCATCTGATCCCGGCACCACCGGAATGCCGAGGCGTTGCACGGTGCGCTTGGCCTCGATCTTGTCACCCATCAACCGTACATGCTGGGGCTTGGGGCCGATGAATTGGACGCCGTGCTCGATCAGGATTTCGGCAAAACGCGCATTCTCGGAGAGAAAGCCGTAGCCCGGATGCACGGCGTCGGCGCCGGTGATCTCGCATGCGGTGACCAGCGCCGGAACATTGAGATAGCTGTCGCGCGACGGCGGCGGCCCGATGCAGACGCTTTCGTCGGCGAGCCGGACATGCATGGCGTCGGCGTCCGCCGTCGAGTGGACCGCGACGGTCGGAATGCCGAGGTCCTTGCAGGCACGCAGCACGCGTAACGCGATCTCGCCCCGATTGGCGATCAGGATCTTCTCAAACATGGCTGTACAAATGACGGACGACGGATGACGGATGACGGATGGCGGAGAGCTGAGGACAGATGATTGTGGCGTCACCTGCCTGTTCTCTGCCCTCTGTCATCTGTCATTTGTCCTCTTCACTCAATAATCATCAGCGGCTCGCCGAATTCCACCGGCTGCGCGTCTTCAAACAGAATCTGGACGACCGTGCCGGATTTAGGCGCGGGAATTTGGTTGAGCGTCTTCATCGCCTCGACGATCAGGAGCGTATCGCCGACTTTGACCGTGGAGCCCACGTCGCAGAAGGGCTTGGCGCCAGGCTCGGGTGCGCGATAAGCCGTGCCGACCATCGGCGATGCGACGACACCGGGATGCTGGGATGGATCGAGTGCACCGGCCGGCACCGCGACCGGTATCGTACGTGCCGTTTCGAAGGCAGGGGGGGCATAGGCGATCGCTGCCTGGCGGGCAACACGGACCCTGCGTCCGTGCTGCTCGATTTCAATCTCCGTCAGCCGGGTTTCATCGAGAAGGCGCGCGAGCGAGCGCACCACATCCTCGTCGACGTCGGCACTGGATGCCTTGTTGTCCTCGCCCGCCACCAGCTCAACTCCGTCTGACCTTGATCATCGCAACAAGGCCGTCGATCGCAAACTCCGCTGTCATCGCCCGGCTGAGCGCTCGTCGAAGGCCCTCACCAGGCGATCAGTAAACGTCGACCGCGAATACCAAATTGCCCGGTCAAGGCTTAAATGCGTATTCAACCGGGCAATGACGTTGTTATTGATCAGCCTAGCCGAAACCCGCCCTAACACACCGCCTTGCCGCAACGCGCTGTGCTTACCTTGGTGCGCAATGCGTCGATGCCGACCGCTCCGATCACCACGTCGGTGCCGACGATATAGCTCGGCGTGCCGTTCAGCCCAAGCGTCTCAGCGAGCTTGAGGCTCTCATCGAGCGAAACCTTGGCCTCGTCGCTCGCCATATCCGTGTCGATCCGCTTCATGTCCATGCCGACTTCCTTGGCAACCGCAAGTGCGCGTGCCTTGTCGGCCTGACCGCGCCCGCCTAAAAGTTTTTGATGGAAATCGAGGTATTTCTTGCCGCTCTTGTCCTGCATGCGCACCGCGACCGCGACCTTGGCGGCTTCGACCGATCCGGGACCGAGTACCGGAAATTCCTTGAGAACAATCTTGAGCTTGGGGTCGTCCTTCAGAAGCTCCAACATGTCGGCCATAGCGCGTTTGCAGAAAGCGCAATTGTAGTCGAAGAACTCGACCAGGGTGACGTCGCCCTTGGGGTTGCCGAGCACGACATGGCGGCTTGAATTGAACAGCGCGTCGGCGTTGCCGGCGACGGCATTCTTGGCCTTTTCAAGATCGGCGGCGGCCTGACGCTTGTCGAGCTCGGCGATTGCCTCCTGGAGCACCTCCGGGTGGCTCACGAGGTAATCTCTGATGATGCGTTCAATCTCGCTCTTCTGCGGGGGGGAGAATTCCTGCGCCGTTACCGGCAGCGCCAGCATCGGCAGCGCGACTGCGGTGGCTATGGTCAATCTCTTCATCATCGGGGTCATGCGCGGTCCTCGTTAGCCATCACGGTATCATGGTATCAGGCGACGCGGTTGCGGCGGCTTATAGCTCGCGATGTCGTCTGCCTTGACCCATCCTGGCGATCCTATGGGAAAACGTCCTTTGGCGCGACTCGCCAGTTGCCGGGCGGTGGGCAAATTGCCGCGATTGAAAGCGGCCTGAGCGGAAGCGAGGTCCGCATCGGCAAGATCGCCTTTGAGCCCATAGGCCCTGGCCAGATGCTCGTAGGCGTCGGCGATCTCCGGGTCGTTTGCGAGTGCTTTGCGCAGGTTCGATATTGCCTCGTCGATCAAAGCCGGATCATTGGCGCCGACCAGCGCCTGGCCAAGCAGCACATGGATCAGGGTCGGGTCCGGTGCAGCCGAGATAGCATGGCGCAAGGGTGCAATGGCATCATGCGGCCGGCCAGAATCCACCAGCGCCTGGCCCTTGAGCTCAAGGAAATAGGGATTGTTCGGTTGGGTCTGAATCAAGGAATCGATCGCCCCTAGAGCGTTGCGCAGGTCAGAATGACGATAGCTGGATATGGCGCGGGCATAGCGCGCAGCGAGGCTGGTGTTGCTCAGAGGGTAGCGCCGCTGCAGTGTGTCGGGCTGGTCGAGATAGCCGAACAGCTTGGCACGGACGACATCATGGCGCTGCTGCAACTCCGGCGAATCCTTCTTGTCCCAAAACGGATTGGCTCGTGCCACCTCGGCCAGTGCCGCGATGCGCTCGGCGGCCATGGGGTGCGACTGCACATAGGGATCGACGTAGCGCGAGGCGAATAATTGCTGATCCGCAAACCGTTTGAAGGTGTCATACATGCCCTTCGCGGACTGGCCGGATTGAGTGAGGAAGGTGACCCCGGCGCGATCGGCCTGCTCCTCCTGCTGGCGCTGATAGGCGAGCAGCGAGCGCATGATCACGCTTTGCGGGCCCACGATTGCCGCCATCGGGTTGCCACCGACATTGCTGCGGCTCGATGCCGATGCGGCTACGGCGCCAAGTCCGAGCAGCATGGCCAGAATGGCGGCCGTCTGGGCATTCGCAAGCTCGCCACGGAGCTTGCTGAGGTGACCGCCCGCGATATGGCCGGCCTCGTGGGCGAGCACGCCGATGATCTGGTTCGGGGTTTCGGCGTCCATCAGCGCGCCCGCATTGACGAAAATGCGCTTGGCGTCGATCACGAAGGCGTTGAAGCCGCGGTCGTTTATGATGACAACTCGGATATTGCGTTGGCCAAGGCCGGCGGCGCGTAGGATCGGGTGGGTATAGTCGCGCAGCAACTGCTCGATTTCGGCATCGCGAATGAGCGGCAGCACCTGGGCGGCATCCTTCTCCTGCGCATGTGCCGGGACCGCGGGCAAGTGCGCGGCTGCGACCGCGAATGCGGTCGCCACCGCAATGCCGCTCCGTGCCCGGCTCCCCCTCCTATACCCTCCCCCGCAAGCGGGGGAGGGTATAGTGGGGGGCCTATGGCAACAAGTATTCACCGTCATCGAAAAATTAGCCTTGCTCGCTTCGGTCTTATCAAGCTACGGGACTTTGCCCAGCCGGGGACGCGCTTGTGCGTGATCAACATAAGGCGCCGAACGTGGTGGTACCAATCTCGCAAATGCGGCGAGAGCGGGGCGCTACCCATGTCGAATCCAGGCATATCCGGGGTTCGACCACCTCATGAAGTTCCCGAAGTTGGCAACATCCGACTTCACCCTTGCACCATGGCAATCATGCTCGATAACGCCAAACGTCTCGAAAATGCACAGCGGCCACTGTCGGCATCGGCCCGCAGCAACGTGCCGGCATTCATGGCCATGGACGTGGTTGCGGCGGCAGCGCGTCTCGAAGCCGCCGGCCGGCGTGTCATTCACATGGAAATCGGCCAGCCGGCATCCGCCGCACCTGCGCCCGCAATTGCAGCCGCCCGGGCCGCGCTTGCTACCGGCCAGATCGGCTATACCCAATCGCTGGGCATTCCGTCGCTGCGGCGGCGCATTGCGCGCCACTATGCTGAGCGCCACGGCGCCAAGATCGACCCCGAGCGCATCGTGCTCACGACCGGTTCCTCGGCGGGATTCACGCTGGCATTCCTGGCGATGTTCGATCCGGGCGACCGGATCGCTATCTCGAGTCCGAGCTATCCACCCTATCGCAACGTGCTGACGGCGCTCGGCTGCGAAGCGGTGTCGATCGAGGTGACGGCCGCCACGCGATTCGCACTTGCCCCCGAGGCGTTGCTGGCGGCCCATCGCAAGCAACCACTCAAGGGGGTGCTGGTGGCGAGCCCCGCCAATCCGACCGGCACCATGATGACGGCCGACGTGCTCGCCGCCCTCATCCGGGCGGCGGAAAGCGAGGGGATTACTTTCATCTCGGACGAAATCTACCACGGCCTCGATTACGCATTCCCGGCCCAGACGGCGCTTAACGTGTCCGCCGACGCGGTCGTCATCAACTCGTTCTCGAAGTATTTCTGCATGACCGGCTGGCGCATCGGCTGGATGGTGGTGCCGGGGACGCTCATCCGTCCGATCGAGCGGTTGCAGCAGAACCTCGCAATCTCGGTGCCAACGCTCTCGCAGGTGGCGGCCGAAGCGGCATTCGATGGGCACGACGAGATGGAGGCGGTAAAGCACGGCTACGAGATCAACCGACGCATGCTCGTGGAGGGCTTGCCGCGCGTCGGGTTCGATCAGTTTCTGCCGGTCGACGGCGCCTTTTATCTCTATGCCGATGTGTCGCGTTTTTGTCGCGACAGCCTCGATTTCGCCCGCCGCATGCTGGAGGAAGCGGGTGTCGCCGTAACCCCCGGCGCGGATTTCGATCCGGCGCATGGCCGACACTTCATCCGCTTCTGCTATGCAGGCGCTACCGCCGATGTCGCCGAAGCGGTGGAACGGTTGGGGGCGTGGCTGAACCGGGGTTGACGTCTTTAAAATTCCACATCGAGTTCCTCCATCTCGTCCGGCTCGTTCCTGGCGGCTTCGATCCATTCGTTCATGTGCGGCATTGCTATGATGGACTGGCAATAAGCGGCGCACATTGGGTCGAGCTTTACGCAGTAGGTGAGGAAGCGGGTGCAAACCGGTGCGTACATGGCATCGGCTAAGCACGGCTTTGCCCCAAACAGGTATGGTCCCTTGGAGGCCGCGAGGCAGTCGCGCCAGATCGTCACGATGCGGTCGATATCGGCCTGGGCGCCGGCGAAGATCTTGAATGCCGGATAGTGACCCTTGATGTTCATCGGCAAGGCCGAGCGAAGATTGAGAAAGCCGGAATGCATTTCGCCCGAGACCGAGCGGCAGAGCGCACGCGCGGCGGCGTCCTTGGGCAGCAGGCCGGCACCGGGAAACAGCTCGTTGAGATACTCGGCGATGGCCAGCGTGTCCCATACCTTGACGGATCCGTTGGTCAGCGACGGCACCAGGAACGAGGGGGACAGCAGCAAAAGCTCGGCGCGCGTGGACGGGTCGTCGTGGGGGGCGACCTGCTCTTCGAAATCAAGGCCGGCCATCTTGCATAGCAACCAGCCGCGCAGCGACCAGGAGCCGTAGTTTTTGCTCGCTATCGTCAACCTGGGCTTTTCCATCCTTGCGGTCCTTTAAGCTCGCGTCGTTCGGCTCAGCTCGCAGGCAGATGAAATACGCCATATATTTCAATATATTATGAAGGCTTTCATATTGGATATTGGAAGCTCTATCGCAGTTCTGCCGGCAAAGCCATGCAGGCTACGCCGGTCATTTCCTGACGATGCGCAAATTCTTGTCGCACTGCAACAAAAATTAATTTAGCCTTTCATTCCGGGGGTAAGGGATGGTTGGCGAGGCTGCTTCGCATCCAAAGGATGCAAATGATCTACCAAGTCTATCAGGCGCATGCCGATTTCATGGTCCCAGTACGCGCTTTGGCTTCCCTGGCTGCAAGCCGACTAGGTCTTCCATTCACCGAAAATCTTAGGATCGTCCGCAATCTCACGGCCGCCTATGAATTGATTGCGCGCGCAGGACTCACTCATGACCGGCCGCCATTCGATATCGACACCGTCACGGTCGGAAACCGCGAGGTCGCGGTGCGCGAGGAGGCGGCCCACGTTACGCCTTTCGGCACGCTCGTGCATTTCAAAAAGGACATCGACATGGCACAGCCGCGCGTGCTCCTGGTCGCGCCGCTGTCGGGACATTTCGCGACGCTGTTGCGCGCCACCGTGAACACCATGCTGGCTGATCATGACATTTACATCACCGATTGGCACAATGTGCGCGACATTGCGCTCTCCCGCGGCCAGTTCGGGTTCGACGATTATATCCAGCACCTCATCGACTTTCTCGAGACGATCGGACCCGGCGCCCATATCGTGGCGGTGTGCCAACCCTGCGTCGCCGCACTCGTCGCTACCGCCGTGATGGCACAGTCGCAACATCCGGCGCAGCCGTGCAGCATAACTCTGATGGCGGGGCCGATCGATACCCGCGTCAACCCCACCAAGGTCAACGAACTCGCCAACTCGAGGCCGATTTCATGGTTCGAGCAGAACCTGATCGCGACGGTGCCGATGCGGTTTCCCGGCGCATTCCGTCGCGTCTATCCCGGCTTTGTGCAGCTTGCAGCCTTCATGAGCATGAACATCGATCGGCACATCAAGGCCCACAAGGAACTCTATGAGAACCTTCGCGACGGCGAGATCGAGAAGGCCGAGGTCACCAAAGCTTTCTACGATGAATATTTTGCCGTGCTGGACCTTACGGCTGAGTTCTATCTCGAAACCGTCCAGCTGGTGTTCCAGGAACACGCGCTGCCGCTCGGGAACCTGAAATGGCGCGGCGAGCAGGTGGAACCACGCGCCATCCGCCGCACCATGCTGCTTACCGTCGAAGGCGAGCGCGACGACATTTGCGCAGTGGGCCAAACCATGGCGGCGCATGACCTGTGTAGCGGGCTGCGACCCTATCGGCGGCGCCATCACATGCAGGTAGGCGTCGGCCATTATGGCGTGTTCAGCGGCCAACGATGGAGCGGCCAGATCTATCCTATTTTGCGCAATGTCATTCTTTCCAGCGAGTGATATGGTCGCCGAGGCGTGTTCTGGCGCAACGGACTTTGGATTACCGGATCGCAACAGCCACGGGATGCCGGAGCCGTGATCAGCTATCCTCGATCGCGTCTCGTCTTCGCGCCGCTGCGCCTCAATTCGAACTCCAGCCCTCCATAGCGATCGAACAGCGTCGGCTCGGCCTGCGTTTGCGCGGCTTCGATGGCGAGCAGTCGACGCTTGGTGGCGATGCCGCCGGGCGCCGAGAATCCCCCGAACTTGCCACCCGCCGCCACCACGCGATGGCACGGCACGATGATGGGACAGGGGTTGCGGCCCATCGCTTCACCGACGCCGCGCGCGTCCGGTTCGCCGAGCTGTGCCGCGATGGCGCCATAGGTGAGTGTCGCGCCGGGCTTGATGGTCCGCGCCAGGGCGTAGACCCGGCGGTTGAATTCCGGCAGGCCGTCGAGATCGAGCACAATGTCGGCGAGATCGCGGCGCTCGCCGGCGATCAACGCCACGATGCCGTCGATCGCCCGTGCGACTTCGTCCGGCGGGGCGGCCTCGCGGGCACCCGGGTGGCGCCGCAGGAGCGCCGCCCGCGTCGCGGCAGCGTCGCGTCCAGGCAATTGCACGCCCACAACGCCGCGCTCGCTCCACGCGATCGCGCAGCGGCCGATGGCTGTGTTGAACAACGTGAAAGACACCGCGGTTTCTTTGACCATCATTGCACTTCTGACAAGACAACAATTTGCCGTATTTCGAGTCGCCGTCCAATTTGACGTCGAGCCTCGGCCGCCACCTGGCTCAAGCCCGCGCGGGCAGCATACTGCTGCCTTTGGTAGCGATACCGATGGTTTCGATGTCGACCGTACGGACCACGCCAGTCTTACCCGCCGTCCGCCCCGGTACCGGCAGGCTCAAGCTCCGTCCCATCGCCGTTGCGTCAGCGTCGGTCTCCAAGCATGCGCCTCGCCCACCAGCCGGCACGGCGGGGCGGGGCGGGTTCGGAGGGTGACTGCGCGGGCAAAGGCGGTGCTGTCGTTTCAACAGTTTCAACATCGACAGCCGGCGCGGGTTGAGGCGCCGCGGCGGCGTTGCCGGCCGTGAACGGCACCGGCTCCCGCACGGTCGAACGCCGTCGCGGCGATTCAGGTTTCAGCGGCGTGACCGCCTCACCTGCCATTGCGGGGGCCGGTTCCGGCGTCGGCGTTTCGCTGTGGCGGTCGGAATGGTCCGGGACGACATGGTCGGCCTCGACGGGTTCGTGCGACTGCTGCGGTTGCGCCTGTTCGACCGGCGGTCCGCCAAAATCGGCGACCGCACCGGCAACTTCCCCGTCAATCGGTGGAACGCCATGCTCCGGCGGCCCTGTCGCGGCATCATCTTCCTCACGGCGACTGCGCCGGCCGCCACGGCGGCCGCGCCGGCGGCGGCGGCGACCGTCGCCATCGCCGTGATCGACCCTGGTGGCGACGGCCGCTTCAGTGTCCTCATCGCCGATGTCGGCGTCCGCATCGCCGCTGGCCGGCCCATCGACTGGCATGCTCTCGTCCTCGGCAGCCGGCATGGGGGATGGAGGTTGATCGTGCGAGAGCGCATGCAACTCAGTGTGCACAGGTTCGCCTTGCGGCACTTCCTCCGGACTCAGACCTTCCTCACGTGTCTCACCGCGCCGGCCGCGCCGCCGTCGCCGTCGCCGTCGCCGTCCACCCGCTTCGCCGCCATTCTCTGCTCGCTCCTCGAAGGCCTCTGCATGCTCGCTCGGCTCGGCGGCGTCCGCTTCGACGATTTCGCTGTCTTCGTCATCTTCGGTTTCGATCTCCTCGATCGCTTCCTCGACCTCCCCGACGTCATCGGCAGTGACGGGGAAGGTGGTTGCCTGCGCTGCAAGCGTCCGAGCCTGCTCCAGGGTGTGCACCTGTTCACCCTTCTCAATGAGATACGGCAGTTGGCCGCTGATCGTCTCATCGGCCGCAATGCTAATGGAAATCTGGAACCGGTGCTCCAGCTCGTACAGATGGGCGCGCTTGTGATTAAGCACGTAGAGCGCGATCTCGGAGCGGGTGCGACCGACGATATTGTGCGTGGCGCCACGCTGGAGCGTTTCCTCGATCATGCGCAGCAGTTGCAGCGCGACCGATGATACCGAGCGTACATGGCCGGTGCCGCCGCAATGCGGGCATTTGTCGGTCGAGCTTTCCAGCACGCTCGCGCGGATGCGCTGGCGCGACATTTCCATCAGGCCGAAGTGGGAGATGCGGCCGACCTGAATTCGGGCGCGGTCGTTCTTCAGACAGTCCTTAAGCCGCCGCTCGACGGAGCGGTTGTTGCGCTTTTCGTCCATATCGATGAAATCGATGACGATCAGCCCGGCAAGGTCGCGCAGGCGCAGCTGCCGGGCAATCTCGTCGGAAGCCTCAAGATTGGTCTTGAGCGCCGTGTCTTCGATATGATGCTCGCGCGTGGCGCGCCCCGAATTGACGTCGATCGCCACCAGAGCCTCGGTCTGGTTGAGCACGATGTAGCCACCGGATCGCAATTGGACGACCGGTGAGAACATGGCGTCGAGCTGGCTCTCGATGCCGTACTTCGCCAGGATCGGCTGGCTGTCGTGGTAAGATTTCACGTTCTTTGCATGGCTCGGCATCAGCATGCGCATGAAATCGCGGGCATCGCGATAGGCTTCATCACCCGCGACCACGACCTCGTCGATGTCTTTGTTGTAGAGGTCGCGGATTGATCGCTTGACCAGCGAACCTTCCTCATAGACGAGAGTCGGTGCGGTCGATCTCAACGTGAGGTCGCGTACCGTTTCCCAGGCGCGCAGCAGATATTCGAAATCGCGCTTGATCTCCGTCTTGGTGCGTGCGGCACCGGCCGTGCGCAGGATCACACCCATGCCCTCCGGCACTTCCAGTTCCTGTGCGATGTCTTTGAGCCGCCTGCGGTCCAACACGTTGGTGATCTTGCGGCTGATGCCGCCCCCGCGGGCGGTGTTGGGCATCAGCACCGAGTAGCGACCCGCGAGCGATAGATAGGTCGTCAGCGCCGCACCCTTGGTGCCGCGCTCCTCCTTGACCACCTGCACCAGCATGACCTGCCGGCGCTTGATCACTTCCTGGATCTTGTATTGGCGACGGTGACGCGGTGAGCGGTCCGACACTTCTTCCATCGCGTCATCACCGCCGACCGATTCAACAATTTCTTCTTCCTCCGCCTCGCCCTCTACTTCAGCCTCGCCACCGGTTTTGCCATCCACGACGCCGCTTGAGCCCGTGCCGTCCGCTCCGTCACGTCTGACCTCGATAACCTCGAGGCCGGCACGGGTGGTTTCGCTGGCTTCATCCTGCCCTTGGTGGTCCGTCTCGTCGGCATGAACTGGAGCGTTGTCATGCTTCGACGCCGCTTCATGGCTGTCCAATCCACCCTCCGGGTGGTTTTGTTCGACATGCACGGCGGCGTCTGCATGCGCCTCGGCGTGGTCGTCAGCGGCTTCGAAAGCGGCGCGTTCTCGGTGTTCGGTGGCGTGCTCAGGTTCGCCGTTGTTGTCAGCATCGGCGTGGGCGTTGAGCGGGGCGTCCGACGCATCGGTCTGTGGCCCTTCTGCGCTCTGCTCGATGATGCCATTATCGACCAACTCGCTCGCAATTTTTTCGATGCGGCGCTCGGCGGCGCGCTGACGAGGCGGATTGCGCCGCATGCCGGCGCGGCGATCGGCTTCAGCCTCCGCGTCGCGGTGCGCGCGCTCTTCCTCGTCGATCAACGCCTGCCGATCGGCGACCGGTATCTGGTAGTAGTCCGGATGGATTTCGCTGAACGCCAGAAAGCCATGGCGGTTGCCGCCATAGTCCACGAAGGCGGCCTGCAGCGACGGCTCTACTCGTGTCACCTTGGCAAGATAGATATTGCCTCTCAGTTGACGCCGACTCGCCGACTCGAAATCGAATTCCTCAACGCGGCTGCCGCGCAGTACGACCACACGCGTCTCTTCCGGGTGGGTCGCGTCGATAAGCATTTTGTTGGCCATTGATGTGTCTCTTGGCAGCGCACGGGATAACGCTCGCCCGGCGTTCATGAACTTGGGTCCATGAAATGGCGGGGTGCAGCGCAATGCGCAGCGCGCCTCTTAGGGGGGAGATCGTCGGGCGCCACGCTCGACCAGACACGCGAACACTTCCCTGGGCCTTTCGGCCGCACGAAGGGGTTTCGTTGTCCATGATCGCCAACATGGCGCATTCGACCCTTAAAAGCGGAGCGGCAACGCGGGACAGCGTCGCCTTCAGGTATCAGCTGAAGATCCGTCTGAACGGCCACATGGCCGAGGATCGCGATCCTGTCTTCCTTCAAATCGACAGCGGTGTGGCCGACTATGCCACCGATCCGCCGCGGATGGATTAACGGGCAGGATTGTCAACGACGACGGGCGGCATGCCCGAATGCGACAGAACCAGGACCTTCGAACCTTCAGTGATTCCTTTCTAAGCACCATATTTGGGCATGGCAAGCCGCAACTGTTATGCCTATTTTCCAGAACGGCAAGATGAACAAGGTATTATATGACCTTTTAATTGCACTTATAGCGTGGCCGCAGCAGTTTTCGGATGGATTCCTTCAACATCGATTAACGACAAGCTAAGATTGGAGTACTACCGAGTTCTAGGGGACAATTGGGCTGGAGACCAAGTGCTAGTCCGCATCCTTGCACGCGCATCGGCTGAACTGATGCCGCGTTTGAAGCCGGCGACTGCATTCGCCGGCCGTGTTGCAGCGCACATCGTCGCAGCCCCGGCTGCCGTGCGGCGGTCGGGTGTGGGTCGCCGGTTCCCGCTATCGGTGATTGTCGTGGCCATTGCATTCGATCTGGCGTGGCCGCTGCAGGCTCGCTCGCAGATGCCGCTTCCGCTTCCCCCTGCCGTCCCACCCCCGGCTACGGACGCGGCACCGACCGCAACCGACGCCCGCTTGGCCGGCGACGACAAGCAGAGCCGGTTGGTGATCGACATTTCCCACAAGATCGATATGCGCGCATTCACGCTCGCGGATCCCTACCGGGTGGTGATCGAAATCCCGCAGGTCAACTTCCAGCTTCCGCCCGATATTGGCGAGCGTGGCCGCGGCATGATCAAGGCCTTTCGTTATGGACTGGTAATGTCGGGCGGTTCCCGAATCGTCGTCGACCTGACCGGCCCCGTCAAGGTCACCAAGGCTTTCGTGCTTGATCCCGTAGACGGGCAACCGGCCCGAATGGTGCTTGACCTGGTGGCTGTCGATCGTGAGACGTTCCTGCGCGCCGCGGCAATCGACAATCATCTGCCACGAGCGCCCGATCCGCCGCCGGCGCATCCGGACCGTGACGAACAAGCGACCGACTCCAGGCCGGTTGTGGTGCTTGATCCTGGCCATGGTGGGATCGATCCCGGTACCCGCGCACCAAGCGGCGAACTCGAAAAGAACCTGGTGCTTGAGTTCGCCTCGATGCTGCGTAGCAAGCTTGAGAGCACCGGCAAGTATCGGGTGATGATGACGCGCGCCGACGATACTTTTGTAGAACTCTCCGAGCGGGTACGGTTCGCTCGCCAGCAGCAGGCGCAGCTTCTGATATCGATTCATTGCGATGCCCTGGCACGGGGCGACGGCGCAGCGGAGGGCGCCACCGTCTACACCCTGTCCGACAAGGCCTCCGACGCGGAGGCGCAGCGGTTGGCCGATGCTGAGAACCGGGCGGACGTCATCGCGGGCGTTGATCTTGCCGCCGAGCCGGACGACATCGCGGACATTCTCATCGATCTGGCGCAACGTGAAACGAGATCTTTCTCAACCAATTTCGCCCGTAACGTCGTGAATGAAATGCGCAGTGCGGCGCGCTTGCACAAACGTCCGCAAAGATCGGCTGGTTTCCGCGTTCTCAAGGCGCCCGATGTGCCCTCGGTGTTGATTGAACTTGGCTATGTGTCGAACGCACGCGATTTGAAGCATATGGTTTCGGAAAGTTGGCGGTCGCGTGCAGGCGATGCCATCGTGCACGCGGTCCAGACATATTTCACCACGCGGCTTGCCGGTGGTACCGCTGCGCGCGCCCAATGAGGCTTCGCTGCGACGATTTGCGAATGGGGAATCGCAGATGTATCTTACATCATCAGCGCTTCTGCCAAAGTTTGATCATAAATCCGAGCGACCAAAACGAGCGTTGCGGTGTGTAGTGGCGTGTTAGCGTATCGTTGGGGCTAGGGCATTGGGGTGGCATCCGAAAAGGTGTTGTGTATGAACTAGACGTCGGGCAACCGGCGCGACCGGCTTTGCGGGACCTCGCCGGGACCGCCGGCCTTGTGAATGTTTCCGGC
>Ga0126369_10000903_pt1 | contig 20065 bp, 14 predicted proteins | sample PanSoiMetaPlot_1_FD_109646 | JGI IMG/M metagenome (GOLD analysis project Ga0126369, IMG submission 109646) | Tropical forest soil microbial communities from Panama - MetaG Plot_1 | ecosystem: Environmental > Terrestrial > Soil > Tropical forest > Bulk soil | place: Panama | collected 2016-02-17 | reverse complement strand
TCGTCACCAAGCCGGTCGCGGTGCAGCATTTTACCGGTCAGCGAATCGAGATGCCGGGACTGCAACCGACCCCGATTCCGGTTTATCTCACGCTGATCACTTCCATGTTCATGCACGGCGGCATTGCCCACATCTTCGGCAACATGCTGTTTCTTTTTATCTTTGGCGACAACATCGAAGATCGCCTGGGCCATGTGAGGTATCTGATCTATTACCTGGTCTGCGGCATCCTGGCGGGGCTGGCGCATGTCTTTGCGACGGCCCTCTTCGCGACGGACGCCTCGACTTTGCTGGTGCCGAGTCTGGGCGCTTCCGGCGCGATCTCGGGAGTGCTGGGCGGCTATATCCTCCTTTTTCCTACGAACCGCGTCACGGTGATACTCTCGTGGTTCGTGACCCAGGTGCCGGCTTTCGTCGCCATCGGACTTTGGTTTCTGTTTCAGTTGATCAGCGGCCTGGGCATCCTGGGAAGTGGTTCACAGGCCGGCGGCGTGGCTTATGCAGCGCATATCGGCGGCTTTATCGCCGGACTGATCTTGATTAAGATTTTTGAAATTGGCCGGCGGCCGCCGGATAGATATTACGAACGCGAATTTTAAGATGAGCACCACATTACCAGCGCCAAATCAGCAAGGGCTCGAGATTCAATCGACACCGCGCGCGGAGATGGATCTCTATCCGCTCGATACGTTTGCTTACGAATTCCCGGGTAAGGAAATCAGAATCAATTTTGAGATTCCGGAGTTTACCTGCGTCTGTCCCTTTTCCGACTTTCCTGACTTCGCGACCATTCGGCTGGCGTACACGCCCAACGAACGCTGTATCGAGTTGAAGAGCCTGAAGCTTTATATCAATTCATTTCGCAACGTGAAGATCTTCCACGAGCACGTCATCAATCTGATCCTCGAAGATTTTGTGAATGCCTGCGATCCGCTGGCCGTCGAACTTGCCGGCGACTTCAACGTGCGGGGAAATATTAAGACGACGATCAGCGCGAGCTACCAAAAACGGTGAAAGAATATTTATTGGGTTCGGGCGCTGTCGGGGTCGTACTAATCATTTGCGCGGTGGCGTTTCTTTTCATCGCCCGGCGCGTCATGCGGGTGGCGATCAAAGCGGCCTTTGCCCTGACGCTGGTCTTCGTTTTGGTCCTGACCGGCCTGGTGGGTTGGTGGCGTGGCTGGTTTAGTTCCGCGGCAAAGCCGGCCGCTAGACAGACCAATCGGGCCACCCCGACACGTCGCTGAACTTGATTGGAATCCAGCATGAGCATGCAAATCGATCGATGGCATGACGACCAGGCGCCGGCGGCGGCTGAGCTGCGGCAGCGTCTGGAAGACGAAGGCTACAGTGTCTTTCAATGGACCGATGCGCCGGGGACCAGGTATGGACCGCACGCCCACGCTGAAGATCAGTCGCATTGGATCATCAGCGGCGCGCTGGAATTGCGGATTGGGCATGAGGTCTACACTCTGCGCGCCGGTGATCGGGATTTCCTTGCTGCGAATACCATGCACTCCGCGTCTGTTCCCGGAGACGAACCGGTGGTCTATTTGATCGGCGCTAAGCATTAAACCGCGCTTCCGCAAACCGTTCCGGGGCAGTAGCCCGACCGTTAGGCAGGGCTCCGATGCCCCAGCGTTTGAGCCCTCCCTGACGGTCGGGCTAATGCCCCGAGCAGCACGCTGCCTGATCCTCACCAACAAAACAGAAATTCTTGCCATTGCGCGATTTCGCGGAGTATCCTACGCGCGTTCATAACGGCTCGCGGCGACGGCCGCTGGATTACTCAACCCCAGCTCACATCTCTTTCTTGAGGTTTTGAATCTGGCATGTCTTTCACTGATGACATCTTCATCAGCTATGCGCATATTGACGATCGTCCGGTCGACGATGTGAAGGGCTGGGTCACCACCCTGCACGAACGGTTGAACGACCGGCTGGCGCAGTTGGTCGGGACCGAGCTGCAGATTTGGTGGGACCAGCGCGAACAAGCCAACCAATACCTGATTGGCATGATTGGCGAGCGCATCTCGAACACCAGGCTGCTGGTTTCGATCGTCACGCCGCGTTATCTCAATTCAAACTGGTGCCGCGCCGAAGTTGCTGAATTCGCCCGCCGCGCCGATCAGACCGGCGGCATCACCATCGGCGACCAGCCGCGCGTCTTCAAAGTCATTAAGACGCCCGTCAATCCCCAACACGACATGGATGAGTTGCGTGAGCTGCTGAGCTTTGATTTCTATGAAGTCGACGCCAATGGCAGCGCGCGCGAATTTCGCCAGGAGGTGGGCGCTAACAAGGACTTGAAATACTGGGCGCGGTTCGAAGATCTGGCCCAGGCGATCAAGCGGGCGATCGAATCGGCCCAGCCAGAACGGACCGAGACTCAACCGGAGGACCTGCCGCTGGCCCGGAAAGTCTATCTGGCCCAGACCACCGCCGATCTGCGCGACGAACGCGACCGCATCAAGCGCGAGTTATTGCAGCGCAGTTTCTTTGTGCTGCCCGATCACGGTTTGCCGACCGACACCGCGGCGGAATTTGAGGCAGCGGTGCGGGCCGAGATCGATCGCTGCGTGCTGTCGGTGCATTTGATCGGCGAGAGCTACGGCTCCATTCCGGACGGCGAAGAAGAGCGCTCGGTCATTCGCTGGCAGAGCGACATCGCCGCCGACAAGTCACAGCAGGACCCGAATTTTGTGCGGCTGATCTGGATGCCACCGGGGCTACAGCCCAAACCCGGACGGCACGCAAAGCTACTTGAGGATCTGCGTACGAGTGTTTCTTCCGGATCGGAACTCCTGGAGACGCCGATTGAAGATCTCAAGACCCGCATTCTCGAAAAGCTCACCCCGGCGGCTGCGGCTCCAACGCCGGCCGCCACTTCCAGCGGTGAAAGCGACGTCACGCGCGTCTATCTGATTCACGATAACCGCGACACGGACGGGGTGAAACCCGTCGATGATTTTCTCTACAACGAGGGCTTTGAAGTGATCCGCTCGATCAACGAAGGCGAGCAATCGCAGATCGCGCAATATCACCGGGACAACCTTTGCACTTGCGATGCGGCCTTGATCTACTACGGCAACGGCAGCGAACTCTGGTTGCGTTCGAAGTTTTGGGATTTGCAGAAAGCACCCGGCTGGGGACGCGCGCGACCCATGAAAGCCAAAGGTGTTTACGTGAGCGCGCCGGTCACCCCTTCGAAAGAGTCCTTCCGCACGCGCGAAGTAAAGTTCGTGATGCCGAACTTCGGCGACTTCAAGCCCGATACCTTACGACCGTTTGTTCAAGCCTTGAAGAACGGGGGTTAAGCAAATGCTGGAACTGAATGAAATTGGCAATCCCTTTCCGGGCATCCGTCCGTTTGAAATGGACGAAGCCAACCTGTTCTTTGGCCGCGACGGCCAAAGTGATGAGCTGCTGAAGCGTCTGCAGCGCACGCGCCTGCTGGCAGTGGTCGGGACTTCGGGCAGCGGCAAGTCTTCTTTGATTCGCGCGGGACTATTGCCGGCGCTCTACGGCGGTCTGATGGGCGACGCGGGTTCGAATTGGCGCATTGCGATTCAACGTCCGGGTGGCGATCCGATCGGCAACCTGGCCGCCGCGCTCGCCGGCGCGCACGTGTTCGGTTCGACCGGCGATGCGGATATTCAATCGGCCCTAATCGAAACAACGCTGCGGCGAAGTTCAATCGGACTGATCGATGTCGTGCGCCAGGCCGGGATGAATCAGCACGAGAATCTGCTGGTGGTGGTGGATCAATTCGAGGAACTGTTTCGCTTTAAGCAGTCGCAGACCGGCGATGACGCGACCACGTTTGTGAAGCTGCTGCTCGAAGCAGCGGCGCAGCAGCAAACCCCCATTTACGTGATCCTGACGATGCGTTCAGATTTTCTCGGCGACTGCTCGCAGTTTACGGGTTTGCCGGAGGCCATTAACGACGGCCAATATTTAATTCCCCGGATGTCGCGCGACGAACGGCAAGCGGCGATTGCCGGCCCGATTGCGGTGGGCCAGGGCGAGATCAGCGCGCCATTGATTAGCCGTTTGCTCAACGATGTGGGCGACAATCCTGACCAGCTCCCGATTCTGCAGCACGCTCTCATGCGCACCTGGGATTACTGGTGCGCCCGCCGCCGCAACGGCGAGGCGATTGATCTCGAAGACTACACGGCGATCGGCACGATGAGCGAAGCTTTGTCGCGTCACGCAGACGAAGCCTTCAACGAATTGCCCGATGAACCCAGCCGGCTGATTGCCGAAAAGCTCTTCAAGCGATTGACTGAGAAGGGAGCCGACAACCGGGAGATTCGACGACCGACATCCCTGGCTGAGCTTTGCGCCGTTTGTGCCGCCGGTAAAGACGAACTGGTATCGATCATCGAAGTCTTTCGCCGCGAAGGCCGTTCGTTCCTGATGCCGCCGGCGGGGACGGATCTAACCACGGAAACGGTCATCGACATTTCTCATGAAAGTCTGATTCGCAACTGGAAGCGTTTGCAGAATTGGGTTGACGAAGAAGCGCAATCGTCGCGCATCTATCGCCGGCTGGCGGACGCCGCGGTGCTGCATAGCGAAGGCCACGAAGGGCTGCTGCAGGATCCCGGTTTGCAGATGACTCTTGATTGGTTCGAAAAAACCAGACCGAACGCGGCCTGGGCCGGACGTTATCATGCGGCGTTCGCTGAAGCCACCAAGTACCTGGCCGAAAGTTGCGAGGCGCGCGAAGAGGCGCAACGGGAACGCGAACGGCAGCGCAACGCCGAACTTGAACGCGAGCGGCGCGACCGGGAACAGGCGGAGATGTATGCCGCCGGCCAGGCGCGGGCCGCGCGCCGTTTGCGCTGGCTGAGTGTGGGCATGGCGGTGATGTTTCTGCTGGCGCTGGCGACGGCTGCTTACGCGCTGGTAGCGCGCTCGCAAGCGGTCGCCAACGAGAAGAATGCGACCGCCGCTCACGATGTCGCCGTCGAGGCTCGCAAGAAGGCCGAAAGTCTCCAAATAGAGGCCGACGCGTCTGCCAAGGAGGCCAGAGCTGCGGCGGACCGCCTGACAATAGAGAAGGAAAATGCAGAATCGCTGGCAAAAAAATTATTCCAGGAGCAGACGAAAACGAAAGCGGCCTTGATTTCGGAGCAACTCTCAGTCGCCGCAAAGGAGCGGGCCGTCAGTGCAGCACAAAAAGCGGCGGAAGTGGCGCGGGCAAACGCCGATCAATTCAAGGCTGCGGTTGATCGCACCAGCCTGATGCGGGAAGGGGTCGAAGCATTCAGGCGCGAAGAACACGACGACGCCCTGACCAAGTTTGAGGAACTGCGAAAGACACTCGAACCACTTCAAGCTAATGCCAAAGCGGCGGCCAGTGCCGTGGCTGCGGATCCCAAGCAGCAGCGCCAGTTTGCGATCGACTATGGCTGGGCCAACTCAAGGATCGGCGCCACGAAGCTGCTGCTTTACGATAACTACGAAGCCAAAGAAGCGTTCCAGCAAGCCCTGCAGATTCTTGGACCGTTAGCCGACAAGGACGATCCTTTGAGTAAGGATCCGCTCTTGTTTGAGACTTATAACGGACTTGGCCAGGCTTATCAGGCTCTCGCGGTGGACGCGACCGCCGGTCGTTCGACCGGCGATCAGAAGGACCTCTTCGGCGAATCAGAGCAGTTTTTCAAACTAGCGCTCGAGTGCCGGCAGCGACTCGCTCAGGAAAAGCGAAACGAACTTAAACCGAATACCGCGGGCGCGTCGACTCGCGAAATGGCCTGGATAAAAGCCGAAGAGAACGTGGCCGCCAGTTTTGGCAGTCTCGGTCACCTCTATCATGACATGCATCTCTTGCCGCAGGCCGAAGAGAATCTGATGCGCGCGGTCACGCACCTGAAAGAGAACAAGGGCAGAGCGGAAAAAAAGCTGGCATCGCTTAGGGAACTCGCTCAGTTCTATCGTGAGTTCGGCCGCCTTCCGGATGCGGCGCGCATTTTCAATGACCTGATTGATATTCAGGAGGGTGGATCTACCGGCCCTGAGGCCCGCACTCTGGCCGACAGCTATTTTGATTTGGCTGAGATTTTCGGCGCCCAACATGAGGATAAAAAGTCCGCCAGTAACTTCAAGGTAGCCACTCTGCTCCAGCAGTATGCCGGCAAGTATGCACAGGAGCAGGAAAAAATTGAAGATCCGCAGTCACCGCCGGACACCCTGATTACCATCGACGATGACGTCGACAAGTTAGGTGACGCTTACGTCGAGATGGGCAGGTACGCTCAGGCGTCAGACACTTATGAGTTTGCACTCGAAATGCGGGAAAGATTTACCAGTATCGACGGCAAGCGGAGGATCAGCTATCAAAAGCTCGGCGATTTGTTCTATGGCAAAATCAAGGACCTGGATTATGCGCAGCATCAGAACGATCCGGATTATAAGGAAGCCTACAAGAAAGCCGTCGATAACTATTTGATGCTGGTCAGCTTTTACGAACCATCGGGAGCCTCATCAAAGCCGGAAGAATACGGGGCCGCGCTGGTCAAGCTGGGGACGCTCTATGCCAAAGACGCGAGCACTTATTCGGGCGCCGAAGAGCGGCTTAACCGCGCCCTCAGCTTGAAGACTTCGACGCTGCTCAGATATGAAACGCTATCGGCACTGGCCGAACTCTATCGCGCGCAGCAGAGAGACGCCGATCTCGAACGAACCTATATCGCCCGCGTCAAGCTGATTGAACCGCTGGTTTCCGGCAACGTGGTAGTGCGCCAAACTAATATCGACCCGAATCTGAAGGCCGCTTTGATCTATCCGGGAGCGGTTGCCGATCTGGCAAACTTTTACGGTAGTCACAATCGCCAGGATCAGCAGCTTGAAGCCTATCGCAGCTTACTGGGGTTCGATGACAACTTATTGAACTCGACTGTTGACGAGAAGCTGCTGACAACATATGCCAAGGCGCTTGACGATTATGCAAAGCTTCTAGTCGGCCGGAACCAGGAAAAGGAACGGCAGGAAGCTCTGGAGCGGAGCAAGAAAATCACGGAACGCTCGACCGTAATCAAAGGCGTAAGAAATACGCTCAGTCCAAAGTACTGACCGGCTGGCCCCAAACTCGCGCGCGCTTTTGGTTTTCCGGGAGAAATCACGCACGATGATAGCTGATGCAGGTGAACTACGAATTAGTCACGACCGCGAATCAGTTGCGGCTCGCGTGCGAATCACTGTCCACGCGACCGGTGCTGGGCCTCGACAGCGAAACCACCGAGCTTGACCCATACACGGGAAGGCTGCGGCTGCTGCAACTCGCGACTCCCGATCTCGTCTACATCGTCGATCTAAACTGTTTCGCGGCAGCTGAACTAACAGCGGGTGAAGCCCTGGCGCCGCTGCGGCGCCTCTTTTCCGCGCCGCGTCCCATCAAGATCGTCCACAACGCTAAGTTCGACGCGAAGTTTATCAAGCACAATCTGGGAGTCGATCTCGTCGGCCTGTTCGACACGCTGCTGGCCAGCCAGTTGGTTTCGGCGGGCGATATCGAGGAACGCCATGGGCTGGAGGCGATCGCCGGCCGATATTTGAACGAAGCTGTCGACAAGAGCGAGCGGCTGAGTAACTGGGAATTCGATCTCTCTGAGGCGCAGCTCCAGTATGCGGCGCGCGACGCGGCCGTGCTGATTCCCCTGCGCGAAAAGCTGATCGACCGCATCAAGTCGCTGGGACTGATTCAATGCGCGCAGCTTGAATTTGAATGCGTCATGCCGGTCGTCGATTTGGAGCTGGCCGGCTTTTTCATGGACAAGCAGCGCTGGCTGGAGCAGTTGGCGATTGTCGAAGAGCGGCGTGGCGAACTCGCGAATGAGTTACAGGAGATGCTCGGCGAGGGCGTGGCGCAAGCTTCATTGTTTGGACCGCCGCGCGCGAACATCAATCTCGATTCGCAACAGCAGGTCACCGAGGCGTTCACGCGGCTCGGCATCCCGCTGCCTGAGTCGACGCGCAACTGGAGATTGCAGCCGCTGGCCTCGGAGTATCCGGTGGTCGCCAAACTGCTTGAGTACCGGACGATGCAGAAGGCCCTGACGAGCTACGGTCAGAACATGATTGAGTTCATCAATCCAAAGACCGGCCGGCTGCATGCAGACTTTCGTCAGATTGGCGCGCCGACCGGGCGTTTCGCCTGCACCAATCCAAATATTCAGCAGGTGCCTCACGCCGTCGAGTATCGTCGCTGCTTCATGGGCCATCCCGCCTCGCGGCGGCTGGTAATTGCCGACTATTCGCAGATCGAACTGCGCATCCTGGCTGAGTTCTCAGGCGATGAAGGATTCAAGGCGGCTTTCAATTCCGGGGCCGATCTCCATCGGGTGACCGCGGCCCAGGTGTTCAACGTGTCTGAGGAGCAGGTGACGAAAGAGCAGCGCGATTTTGCCAAGCGTCTGAACTTCGGCGTCGTTTACGGTATCGGCGCGCAACGCTTCTCCATGATGACGGGATTGGGTCAAAGCGAATCGGAAGATGTGCTGCGAAAGTACTTTGCGACCTATCGAAGACTGGATGGTTATCTTCGTGAAGCGGCCAATCGTGCCGTCAGTGACAAGGAAGCACGCACGGGATCCGGCCGGCTGGTGAAGTTCAATTACGATCCATCCGATCGCCAGCAGGTTTCCATGACCCAGCGCAACGGAAAGAACGCGCCCATTCAGGGCACCAGCGCCGACATTCTCAAGCGCGCGCTGCGACTGCTGAATGACGAACTGCGGACCACCTCGGCAAAGATCGTGAACATCATTCACGACGAGATCGTTGTCGAAGTTGACGAAAGGGAAGCTGAGGCCGTGGCTGGGACGGTCGAGCGGGCCATGGTTGCGGCCGGCCAGGAATATCTGCAAAGCGTGCCGGTGAAGGTGGAAACACAGATTGCCGCCGAGTGGACCAAATAGGAGCGCAAAACTGGAGCGCAGGCATCCTTGCCTGCGGTTAACCGGCATCCTGCCGGTGCTTTTCCGAAAGGCGGGCAGAATGCCCGCGGCCCGCACGCAGGAAGCGTGCGCTCCCTGCTGACTCCTGTCATATAATCGGCCGTCCCAGACAACTAATCCCATGAACACGGAGCTTTTCCGTGAAAAGTGACCCGATGGAAATCGCGGATCTCAAGGCTGAGCTGGAACGGCTGCACAGCGCTAGTTTCGGCTGGGCCTTAAGTTGTTGCCGCCGCGACGCGACCGAGGCTGAAGAGGTCCTCCAGACGGTCTATCTGAAGATCCTTGAAGGCAAAGCTCGATTTCGCGGCGAATCGAGCCTGAAGACCTGGCTGTTCGCCGTGATTCGCAAAACCGCCGCGACCGAATATCGCCGCCGGCTGCTGCGTAGCTTCCGCCTCACCGCCGATACCGACGAAGTAGACGATCGCGTTTCGCCGTTCGAGAGCCAGTCACAAACTTTCGAACGGACCGAAGCGCAGACGCACTTCCAGGGTGCGCTCAAAGAGTTGCCACGCCGGCAACGCGAAGCGCTGCACCTGGTCTTCTATGAAGATTTGAGTCTGCGAGAGGCTGCCGACGTGATGGGAGTTTCAATCGGCAGCGCGCGCCAGCATTACGAGCGCGGTAAGAAGAAGCTCCGCGAGTCGCTGACGAGATTGGAAATGGGTTATGGAAATAATTGGAGACGACAAGAAACTTCGCGCGCTGTTTAATGAAGCGCAGCGGGCGGACCAGGCGGCGTCGCCGGGTTTTACCTCGATGTGGCATCGCGCGCAGGCGCGTTCGACAAAGCCGCGTCGCGCCTTCCGGCTCTCGTTTGCAGTCGTGACCGCTTTGCTGCTGTTGACGCTTGGTTCATTGGCGGCGTGGTCGATGTATTCACTGCGCCGCAACCAGCAGCATGAGGCAGTCAAGAACGCGCCGGCGCCGAAGAGCGCCATTCCGGTGAATACACCCAATGAGCCGAAGACAAATGATGGAGTGAATATCGCGCAGCAAGCGCCGCCGGCTCCGATGGAAACACCGGTGCGCCGGCGATCGCCTAAGCCGCGTGCGCTAAGGCCTGCGGCGCCGGGTGATGGGCAGCTGCTGGCGAAGAATGAGACGGCAAAAGAGACAACCATCGACACGTGGCAATCACCAACAGCGGGACTCTTGAGTTCGCCGATGGATGGATTGCTCAAATCCGTGCCGCAGTTGAATGAGAATACGAATGAGATGAAATCGGTTTTGCCGGGGCGCTCAAATGATAAGGAGAAATGACATGGGCAAGAGACTATTCGTGATTCCCTTGATGCTGATCACGATTATTTTGGGATGGAGCCTGGTGGCGTCTGCGCAGGAACAGCCGCCGCCGCAGCCGGCTGATGGTGAGCGGCAGCAGATGCCGCCGCGCGCCCCGCGCCCGCCCGACGATCCTTTGGGGGATGACATGTTCCCGCCCGACATGATCATGCAGCATCAACGCGAGCTGGCGCTGACCGATGCGCAAAAGACATTCATGCGCGATCAGATTCAGCGCACGACGACGCGGTTCAACGAGTTGCGCTGGCAAGTCTCTGATGCGATGGAAGCGTTGCACGAGACCATGAAGGGCACTTCGGTAAACGAGCAACTCGCCCTGTCGCAGCTCGACAAGGTGCTGGACGGCGAGCGCGAGATAAAACGGTTAAATATGGAAATGCTGATTAAGATCAAGAATCAGTTGACCCCCGACCAGGTGACGAAATTGCAAGCCATGCGGACCACCTTCGGGCAGGGCGACGGCCAGCGGAGAGAGCGACGGCCGCCCGATGGTCAGGGCAGACCTCCGCGTCCGCCGGACGGGATGCGGCCGCCAGGGGGGCCGGGTGGCGGTCCGGGTGGTGGTCCCAGGCCGGGCGGACGGCCCGGTGGCCCAGGGTTCTAAAACGATTTGCACTGTCTGAATGATTTGTCTGTCGCTTGAGGCACGGCTGGCGATAAGTTCAGACGGCAAACGAAGGCAGGCGCAAAGCTCATTTGGCTTTCGCCTGCCTTCTCCATATCAGATAAGCCGGCAGGCCGGTGAGCACGATCAGATATCCGGGGCCTGACGTCCGCGGCGCGAGATAGCCCAGGTCAATCACGAACAATAGCGCCAGCACAATGTAGAGCAGCGGCACTACGGGATAGCCAAACGTCCGGTAGGGCCTCTCAATTTGAGCCGCCTTCTTTCGGAGAACTATCACCGCCGCCACCATCAAGCCGTAGAAGACCAGATCAGCCGAGGTCAGATATTCGATCAATTGGCTGTAGACGTTTCCATAGGTCACTTTCCCTGAGACCGCTTCGGTCGTTACGGTTCGCGGCAGGGTCAGGAATGATGCCCAGAGGCCCTGGGTAATCAAGGCGACAGCCGGCACGTGTTTCGCGTTGAGGGTGGCCACACGTTTGAAGAAGAGGTTGTCACAGGCCATCGCGTAGTAGACGCGGGCGCCCGCCAGGATCAATCCGTTATTACAACCGAAGGTGGAGATCATGATCGCGATCGCCATGATGATCTTTCCGGCATCCCCAAAGATGGCTTGCATCGCGGCGGTGCCGACGCGATTTGAGTCGACGGATTGAATTGTCTTGAGCGGCAGGACCACGACATAGGCGACATTGGCCAGCAGGTAAAGCGTGACGACGACCCCACAGCCAATCAAGAGCGCGCGCGGCAGATTGCGGCCAGGGTCTTTGATTTCAGCTCCCGTGAAGGTCACATTGTTCCAGGCTGATTGGGCGAACAGCGGGCCGCTCATGGCGCGCCCAAGCAGCATGATGAGCGCGAGCGACGTCGTGGTTTTGCCAAGGGCTTGAAAACCCAATTGTGAAGCATCCGGTTTCCAGCCATTCAGAGTTGGATTCCACCAGGAAGAGGTCCAGGCGGCCGCCCCATTGTGCAGCCCGACTTTCCAACCAATCGTCAAGCCAATTACCACCAGTCCCAAGAGCGCCGCGGTCTTCGTGAACGTGAAGGTGTTCTGAATGAACTTGCCGGTCTTCAAGCCATTCATGTTGCTGAAGGTGAGCAACATGATGAGGGCAATCGCCACCACCTGATTGGTCGATAGACTGATCGCGTAGGCGCCGGCTATGGCCCGCGGGGCGATCAGGTAATTATCTGAAGAGATGGTGGGCGCCAGGACGCCGAGAAAATTGGCAAAAGCCACGGCCACCGCGGCGATGGTGCCGCTTTGCACCACCAGGAAGAGCGCCCATCCAAACAGGAATCCGATTGATGGGCCATACGCTTCCCGGAGAAAGACGTACTGTCCTCCGGCGCGGGGCATCATGGCGGCCAATTCCGCACAGGAGAGCGCGCCGGTGATGGTCAACACACCAGCCACCGCCCAGGCGACCAGCAACCAACCCGGCGATCCGACCAGACGTGATGATTCGGCCGAGACGAGAAAAATTCCTGAACCAATCATCGATCCGATCACGATCATCGTGGCATCCAAAACGCTGAGCCCGCGCACTAAGTGTTCGCTTTGTTTTGAGTTGGTCGCTTGAGCTGCGGCGTCGGCTGATGACATGAGGGGCCTCTCCTTTTTTGAGTGGCGCGGACAATATTTCAAAGAATTGGAAAGGTCAACAGGTTTTCGTTTCTGCAACTTTATCGGTCGATCAGCGTGTCAGAACCGGGAGCGGCAGCCACCGGGCCGGTAAAGTTGGGTATGGTGCGCGGCTGAGGGGCGAAGACTATTTATCATTTATCATTTGCTATTTGCCATTTGTCCATTGAAAAGGCTGGCGGCCGCCATCTGCCGTTCGTCTTTAAATTCCAAATTCCAAATTCCAAATTCCAAATGGACAAATGGCAAATTCCAAATGTCAGATGACAAATGTCAGATGACAAATGTCAAATGGCAAATGGCAAATAGTTTTGTCGTCCTGACGTAAGACATGCGGGCGCGCTTGGCCCGATCGCTACCGCTCCCGGTTCTGACACGGGGCGGTGGTATACTTCGGTTTTGGAAAATGGCTGAGTTTACGGTTCGATTAGGTACCCCGGCCGGCGAGATAGTTACTCGCACGGTTGAAGCGCTGGCGGCGCATGAGGCGCGCGCGCGATTGGAGCGTGAAGGGTTTAAGGTCTTCGCGGTGACCCCGCCGAAGGCGGAGGGCGCTTCGCTCCTGACTCGCGGCGGTTCAGCCGGCGGTCGCGCCCGCGTCAAGGCGAACGATTTTCTGCTCTTCAACCAACAGCTGGCGGCGCTGCTGCGCGCCGGTATTCCAATCCTGCAGGCGATCAGCATGCTGCGGCGGCGGGCGACTGCGCCGCGGCTGCGAGCGGTGTTGGAGGAAGTTGAAGAATCGATTCGCGGGGGCGCCGCCTTGTCGCAGGCGTTTGCCGCGCAGGGCGCCATGTTTCCGCGCATCTACACGGCTTCAATCCTGGCCGGTGAGCGATCAGGCGCACTCGACGAAGTTTTGTCGCGATATGTGAATTACATGCGCCGCTCCGTGGGGTTGCGCCGGAAAATTCGCGGCGCTTTGGCTTATCCGGCGTTTCTGCTGCTCGCCTGTCTGGGCATGGTCGTGTTTTTGACGACTTACGTGGTGCCGCGCATGTCTGATTTGTTCACGACGTTTGGAAACAATCTGCCGACCGTCACCGTCATCGTGCTGGCGATCTCCGGATGGTTCACGCGCAACGCGATCTGGGTCGTGCCCACCGTGATCGTGGGTTCCATCGCATTCGTGCTTTGGTCGCGCACCCCCCAGGGACGCCTGACCATCGATCGGGCGCTGTTGAAGCTGCCCCTGGCGGGAAGGCTGATGGTGCAGACGACTACTGCCCAGGCGGCGCGCTCGCTGGCGACGCTGCTGGCCGGCGGCATCACCATTGTTGAGTCCTGGGAGATTGCGGCGGAATCGATAACCAACGTTGAGTTGCGCCGGCGCAGTTCGGCAATTCTACCTCTGGTGCGGGAAGGCCGCTCGTTTACCGAGAGTTTGGAAACGGCTGATTGGATGCCGGAGTTGGCCATCGATATGATCGGCATCGGCGAACGATCGGGGAGTTTGCGCGAGATGTTGGACGAAGTCGCCAGCTTCTATGACGCTGAGTCTGAAGTGAAACTGGAGCAGTTGACGACGACTCTGGAGCCTGCGATTCTGGTGGTGATGGGCGGCGTAGTCGTGACGATCCTGCTGGCGATTTATCTGCCAATCATTCAATCGATTTCGGCCGGACCGATGGCGCATTAATGGGGTAGCGCAGGCTGTTAGCTTGCGCCTGAAGGAACCGTACGCGAGCTGACAGCTTGCGCTACCATATGAAGCAAGTTTCTGACGAACAAGTTGACCCGAAGGTGGCGGACGCCATCCGCGGCGGCCTGACCTCGAATGAGGGAAATCTGCCGGACGCCAATGATCCGCCCGAGATGCGCGAGGCGAAGAATCTCGCCCGTCGCTACCGGCTTCCGTTCGTGAACCTGCTGCCGCAGGACGGCGAGTCGCCCATTGATTATTCACTGCTGTCCGAAGTCCCGGTCGACTTGATGGTGCGCCATCAGTTTGTCCCGCTCCGGCGCGAGAATGGGAAGCTTTATGTGGCGATGGCGGATCCGACCGATCTGGATCGCCTCGACGAGTTAGCGGGTGCGCTGCGTTCGCGCATCGTTCCCGCCGTAGCCACCGCGGGCGCCATCGACGTGGTGCTGCGTAAGGGCGATGCGACCCAGCGCGTCTTGCAGGAAGCCGCCTCCGGCTTTCGCATCTCGCTGGTGCGCGAGACTGAGCAGGGTGAAGAAGTGCTCGATCTCGATCGGCTGGCAACCGACAGCGAGATGTCGCCGATCATCAAGCTGGTCGATACGATTGTCTACAACGCGATGGAGTCACGGGCCTCCGACATTCACATTGAAACGCGCGACACCGAGGTCCAGGTGAAGTACCGGATTGACGGCGCGCTTTATCAAAAGGTCGATCCCATCGATCTCGCTTACCACCAGACGTTGATTTCGCGCATTAAGGTGATGTCCGAACTCGACATCGCCGAACGGCGGGTGCCGCAGGACGGCCGTTTCCGCGTGCGCTACAAAGGCCGGACCGTCGACTTTCGTGTTTCGATCATGCCGACTGTGCACGGCGAAGATGCGGTCATCCGTATCCTGGACAAGGAACAGATCAATGAAGAGTTTCGCAATCTCGATCTGAATGTCGTGGGTTTTGATCCCGATGATCTGCGAAAGTTTCGCCGCTACATCGCCGAGCCTTACGGCATGGTGCTGGTCACCGGGCCCACCGGTTCCGGTAAGACGACGACGCTCTACGCCGCGCTTAACGAAATTCGCAACGAAGAAGACAAGATCATCACCATCGAGGATCCGGTCGAATACCAGTTGCATGGAATCACGCAGATCCCGGTGAACGAGAAAAAGGGTCTGACCTTTGCCCGCGGGCTGCGCTCGATTCTGCGTCACGATCCGGACAAGATCATGGTCGGTGAAATTCGTGACGAAGAGACCGCGCAGATCGCCATTCAGTCGGCCCTGACCGGCCACCTGGTATTTACCACGGTCCACGCGAACAACGTGATCGACGTGATCGGGCGCTTCCTTAACATGGGCGTCGAGCCGTACAACTTCGTGTCGTCTCTGAACTGTGTTCTGGCCCAACGCCTGGTCCGGGTGCTGTGCACTTTTTGCCGGCGCGCTTATCATCCGTCCGACACCGACCTGGCTGAATCAGGTTTGCTTCCGGAAGTACACCGGGGGCGGGTTTTCTATTCCAACGTCGGTTGCGACGCCTGCAACCATACCGGCTATCGCGGCCGCACCGCGATTCACGAACTGCTCGATCTCAGCGATAATATTCGCGAGATGATTGTCGAACGTCGCCCCGGTTCGGAAGTCCGCCGGGCGGCCGAGGCTGAAGGGCTTACCAGCCTGCGCGAGTCTGCGCTGAAGAAGGTTTTTTCAGGAATTTCGACCTTGCATGAAATTAACAGGGTAACTTTTGTCGAAGAAGTGAATCTAAACGACCGGCCTTAGGAGTTTGCCGCCTCGACACCGGGGAATCCCGACACCAGTCTCAGTCTCCTGTCCCTGAAATCGGCTTTATTTATGCTAAACTGCAATGGTTTTTTTCGGTATTGCGGAACTCGTTCAGCCTCGTCGCGTGTAAACAGAAGCCTTTGTCCGAAGGCTCCACCAATTGAGTAATCCGTCGAGAGGTCCAGTTATGAAACAAACAAACCGTTGGCACTCGCTCCTGGCAATCGCAATCGTCGGTTGCATGTTGGCGCTGCCCATGTCCGCCTTTGCGCGCAAGGGTCGCGATCACTACAACCGGGGCATGGATTTTGAAAAAGCCCAGCAATGGGAACAGGCGGCGCACGAGTTTACGCTCGCGCTCGCCGAAGAGCCCAGCAACGTCGATTACCAGCTTCATTATCGCCGGGCGATTTTCAACGCCTCGCAGATGTTCATGCAGCAGGGCCGTTCGCTGGCGGAGCAGCGGGACTTTGTCGGAGCTTATAACGCCTTCCGGCAGGCATTTGGATATGACCCGGTGAATCAACTCGCCGTGTCTGAGATGGAGCGCATGTTACGGCTCGAACAGGTGAAGCAAGGCATGACCGCGGGCGCTCCCTCCACGATCAATTCTTCCGGCGACAACGATCCGGGCACCCCGAACCAGCCGTCGACCAAGCCGCAGGAACAGGATCTGACGCCCAAGCCCGAGATACAGCGAAACATCATGTACAACGGCGTCGATCTCAAGCAGGTGATCAAGTCGCTGGCCTCGGACCTGAATCTAAACGTGATGTTCGATCGCCAGACCTTCGCGCAGCCGCGGCCGGTGGATGTGAATCTGCAAAAGACCACCACCGCGCGGGCGCTTGATTTTCTGTTTCTCCAGGAAGGCCTCTTTTTTCAGAAGCTCGACAGTCGCACGATTCTGGTAGCTGATCAGGCGCGCCGGCCGCAGTACCAGCAGTTGGTCGTGCGCACCTTCTTTATCGCCAACTCTGACCCGGAAAAAATCAAGACGTTGATTGGATTGGCGTTGCCCGCTTCGGTGGGCCGGCCGCAGCCGATCGTGGTTCCCGACAAGGACACCAACAGCATCACCGTTCGCGACACCGCCGAGAACGTCAAGCTGATCGGCGAACTGCTCGACAGTCTGGACAAGGACCGGGCGGAAGTGGTGATGGACGTAGACATTTACGAGGTCAACCACAGCGATCTGATGCAGTTGGGAAATCAGATAGGCCAGGCGTCTGGATTCACTATTGGCGGCTCGCCGGGTTTGTCGGTACTGACTTCCAATTCGACGACAAATCCGACTCAGACTACGGGCGTTGATGTTCGCAGCATTGTGGGACTCGTGCCTACCGCCGGCGCCCTGGCCCTGGTGATTCCGCCGTCGGTCCTGAATGCGTTCCAAAGCCGTAACAACGGAAAGCTTTTGGCGTCGACACAGATTCATGCTTTCAATAACGAAGAGTCGACGGCCCGCATCGGTCAGCGCGTTCCGGTGCAGACCGCGCAGGCTTATCCATTTGGCGTGCAGACGGGAACGAACCCCACCAATCCCACGGGGTTCCCCACCGGCGGCTTCCCGGTAATTAACTACGAGCCTACGGGTCTGACTTTGAAGTTCACCCCAATCGTGTTTCCGAACCTGGATGTTCAGGTCAAGATGAATATCGAATCGAAGGACGTCACCGGGGCCAACACGCTCACGCCGACCTTTACGGAAAGAACTATCACCGGCACCGCGCGCGTCCAGAACAATCGCACTATGATGCTGGCGAGCGTGGCGACTGACGTCGAGTCAAACGGCCGGGCCGGATTGCCGGTGCTAAGCGGCTTGCCCGTCCTGGGCCGGCTCTTTACTTCGCCGACTCATGAGAATCGCCGCGTGGATATCGTGATTTCGGTGACCCCGCGAGTCTTGCGCGCTCCGACCATGACGCCGACAGATGAGCGCATGCGCCCCAGCGGTACGCTGCAGGCGCCCACCACCGGTTCGCTCGAAGCGATGCTGCGCGAGACGGAACGCGATGAGCAAATCGCGGCCGCCCGCCGGCTGCCCAAAGAACCGGTGATTCAGTTGCCGGATGCGCCGGTTGATTATGCGCCCGGAGTGAAAACCGAAACCGCATCGCAGGCTAAGGTCACTGAGTCGCAAATAGTGCCGAATACTTCAGCCGCTTCAGTCCCGGCCCAGGTGTCGGCGTTAAGTACGGCGGCGACGCAATTTGCTTCGCCGAAAGCGGCTGAGCCAAATCGCCTGCCGGCCGCGGCTGCCGACAATGCGATGCCGCAACCAAAATCAGCGGCGGTGACGACGACCACTGAAGCTCCACCCGTGATGCAGAGCGCCGATGTCGCCAGCGCCTTGCAAAACATGGTGTCATCGCCGACTAACGTGGCGGCGACCAGCATGAGCGCCAGGCAGGATGCGGCGGTCGCGCCCGTGGTCGATGTCGCGCCAAAACCGGACGCGACTGCGGCAAATACAAAACCCGCTGATCTGGCGCCGTCCATGATGGAAGTGAGTCTGAGTCCGGGCGGCACTGAGCTAAAGGTCGGCGATAAGCAACAGTTGCAGGTGCGCGTGAAATCTGATGCGCCGCTCGGCATGGCGATGATGACACTCCGCTTTGATCCCAAGGTGCTGAAGGTCAATTCCGTGTCGATGGGCGATCTGTTCGCCGGCGCGAAGGCGGCCCCGACGCTGACCCAGTCCGTGGACGCACACGGCATGGTATTGATATCGATCACGCCGGGTAATGGGTCTGCGGTTACGGCTGAGGGAGCTTTGATCAATATCGACGTGGAAGCGCTGAGTGCAGGCGATAGCGTCCTGGCTTTTGATCTTTCAAACGTTCACGTGGTCGCCGCGGACGGACGGCCGCTGCTGCTGCAAATCGAACCCGTGAAGCTGACGGTGAAGTAATGTTGGGGAATCGGCGCCAAGACCTGTTGACACAGAGACGCGGTGAGTTTTTCTCGTCGGCGTCACCCTGGCAGCGCGTCTCCGCGTCCGGCTTCTCGCTAATCGAACTCGTCATCACGGTCGCAGTGCTGGCCATTCTCACGCTCGGAGTCATACCGCTCGTTCAGGTGTCGGTTACGCGGCAAAAGGAGCAACAACTCCGCGAAGCCTTGCGGGAAATGCGTGAAGCGATCGATCAGTTTCATCGGGAGGCCATCGCCGGGGCCCAGATGCAGGTCAATCAGCAGCCGGGACAGACGACGACGCAACAGGAACAGGCGCCCCGAAATCAGCCGAATCCGCAGAATCCGCAACAGGGCGGCGGGCCGAACATTTTCAGCGATCCGCGGGTGCGTGTGGCCATCACGGATCAGACAATTTTCACGGCCGATAATCCGGATCGTTATCCGCCCGACCTGGATACGCTCGTCAAAGGCGTGAATGTGCTGCCGATTACGGCCGCCAGCGGTTTGGGGCGGCGCGGCAATTTGAATTACTCGGCGACTGAGGCGGCCTCGGATGATTCGCAACAGCCAAAGACTAAAATCTATTTACGCCGGATCCCCGTGGATCCCATGACCGGCAAAGCTGATTGGTGCTTCACCTCTTCCTACGATACGCCGGACACAAAGTGCGGCAGTGGCGGCGGTGAGAATGTATTCGATGTGCATTCGATATCGAATGGTACGTCTCTGGACGGAAGAAACAAGTACAGTGAGTGGTGAGTGCAGAAAGCAGGAGACCGTTAGCCGTAAGCAGTTGACCCGAGACTGCCTGTGGCGCGCCGCATTGGGTTTCACCTTGCTCGAACTGATGATCGTGATTTCGATCATCATCGTGCTGGCGGCGGTGGCCCTGCCTCAATATCACAAGACGATCATGCACGCGCGCGAGACGGTCCTGAAAGATGATCTCTTCAAATTCCGATCGATCATCGATCAATACGCCGCCGATAAGGGAAAGCTGCCGCAATCGCTGGATGATTTGGTGACCGCGGGATATATGCGTGAAGTGCCCAAAGACCCGATCACTGATAACAAGGATTGGAATGTGGCGCAGGGCGACGACCCTTATTCAAGTGAAGGCGGCACCGGCATGATCGATGTTCATAGTTCGTCCAGTGAAGTTTCAAC
>Ga0126369_10000902_pt1 | contig 20073 bp, 18 predicted proteins | sample PanSoiMetaPlot_1_FD_109646 | JGI IMG/M metagenome (GOLD analysis project Ga0126369, IMG submission 109646) | Tropical forest soil microbial communities from Panama - MetaG Plot_1 | ecosystem: Environmental > Terrestrial > Soil > Tropical forest > Bulk soil | place: Panama | collected 2016-02-17 | reverse complement strand
GGCCGCTGGAAATCCGAACGAGCTGGAAGTATGCGAAAAACGTGGAGCCGGGGGCGGGAGTTGAACCCGCGACCTACTGATTACGAATCAGTTGCTCTACCACTGAGCTACCCCGGCGTTTCAGGTACTTACGTGAGCAGCGAAGGCAATTTTACCGCCATGTGCGAATCATGTGCAAACGAAGCCGGCTTCGGGGCCGGCTTCGCGCCCTGATCCGGCGCAGGCGCGAGGCCGTCAAGCCGGGCAACGGCGCCGCGCAGGTGCTCCGGGCTGAGGTGGGCGTAGCGCATTGTCATCTTGACGTCGCTATGGCCCAGGACGGCCTTCACGTCGGCCAGGGAGCCACCGCGCATCACGAGGTAGCTAGCCGCGGTGTGCCGAAGGTCGTGGAAGCGGAAGTCCTCCAGTTTCGCCTCGCGTACCGCACGCTCGAACGCCTTGCGGACGCTCTGCCCTGAGAACACGCGGCCCTCGCGCGGGCCGGGTCGGCCGGAGAGGACAGCGTCGACAGTGTTGTTCATCGGCACCTCGCGTCGCCGACCCGACTTGGTCCGCTCCAGGAGGAGCACACCGCGCGAAAAGTCGACCCTGTCCCACTCGAGGCCTAGGATTTCGCCCTTCCGCATGCCCGTGTTGAGCGCGGCCGTGACGACGGCGGCCAGGTCGGGGTGGGCTGACGCCCGGCACGCAGCCAGTAGCCGGGCGATCTCCTCCACGGTCAGGAAGCGCAGCCGACCCTCGGGCTCGCGCTCCATCCTGATCTTCGGGACCTTGTCGACGTGGCCCCACTCGTGGGCCAGCACTAGCAGGTGACGTAGGAGCGCCAGCTCGCGGTTGACCGTGGCGGGCGATACCGGCAGCGCGTTGCCGCTCTCGTCGCGCCGCCGGGCTGATGTCTCCGCCTTGCGCTTGGCCTGGTACTGCGCGATCCGCTCGGCCGTGATCGCCGCGACCGGCGTCTCGGACCCGAGCGCACCGAGGAGGCGGCGCAGCGTGAGGGCCTGATCCTTGAACGACCGCCCGCCGCGCTTCACCTCCAGATAGCGCTCCGCGATCTCGCCGAACGCTGGGCCCACCGCCGACGACGGCCGTTGCGTCTCGATCCCCAGCTGCCGCGCGGCCAGCGCCCGCTCCGCGTCTTCGCGTGTCCACGAGCTGTCATAGCGGCGCTCGTACTTCCTCTCGCCGACCTTGACCAAATAGCCCCATGCGACCTTCTTGACCCTGCGGCAGGTCGGCCCACGGCTCAACCACGTACGCTTGATGACGCTAGACATGGCCTCCTCCTGTTCTGGACGGTGGAGTGAGTTCCTCCGCGACCTCGCCCGGCGAGCCGGGCGGGTAAACAGCCTCGAAGCGTTCGCGATGGATCCGCTTGGTCCTCTTGCCGCTGAGCGATCGGCAAGGCTCCCCGACGCCCGCGCTGCAGCGCGGGCAGGGCTCAAGGCTAGTCGGGTCTGGGCCTGTCGTCATTGCTCTCTCCTTTCTCCCGCGCGCCGGTGCGTGTCGACGCCGGAAATAGATCGTATGGTGCGGGGCCACCCCTCGTACATGCCCTAATCTCGTGCCCCTCCCGCGCACGGAGCCAGCGCACCAGCCGCTCCCGCGGGAACCTGACTGAGCCCATCAGCTTGATCTGCGGAAAGGTCGGGTCGGCCTTGGCGAGCCGGTAGATGGACTTCGCCGAGAGCTGGAGCATCCCGCCGACCTGGTCGGCCGTCAGGTACTCCGGCAGTGGATCTCGGCGAGCCTCGTCCATGACTCAGTTATCCGAAGCGGAGAGCGCTGCAGAGAGCTCAAGCCACGCGAGGGCGGCGACGGCGGGCACGACGGCATTTCCGAGCACGCGCAGGCGCGCGACCAGAGAAGGACCTTCCGTCCAGCCCCGCGGGAGCCCCATCAGCCACTCGACGAAGTCGGGGTTGAGCCGGCGCCGGCTTCCCTTCTTGAGCGATGGCAGCAGCGACGGATCCACCGCTCGGACGCCCCGCCATGCCTGCGAGCTGTCCCGCCTCGGCGGCCAGCTTCCGGGTCGGGTGCGGCGGCGCGCTAGAGGCACAAGGTGCTTGGCGGCGCTGGAGACTCCGGGATCGCCCAAGGCAGCGACGCCGGCCGCGGCTTCCTGCCCCTGAACGGCGGCGCACCCTCCACCGTGCCTATCAGCGACAGGCTCCCCCCCTTGTAATGCGGCTCGCTCGTGCAGCCCGTGCGCGTTGGAGTGGGCCAGGATGAAGAGTCGTTCCCGCCTGTGCGGCGCCCCGAGCTCGCTCGCAGGGAATAGGCCCAGCGCCACGCGGTAGTCCATCCCGGTGAGGTCGCCGACGATGTCCCGCAGCTCGGGTCTGCTGACGAGCCCGCGGACGTTCTCGAAGAAGCACCACTCGGGCCGGACCTCCCCGACGACGCGGGCGACGTGAGGCCAGAGATAACGGGAGTCGAGGGCGCCGCGGCGCGTGCCCGCGGTGCTGAACGGCTGGCACGGGAAGCCGCCAACCACGCAATCCACGAGTCCGCGCCACGGCCGGCCGTCGAAGGAGGTGAGGTTGCCGTAGACGGGAGCCCGGTCAAGGAGTCCCCCAGCCATTCGTGCGAGAAGGATCTCCTGGCAGGCCGGCTCGCCCTCGACGTACCCGACGACTCTGGCCTCTGGCACCGCTCTCTTGAGCCCAATGTCAAGCCCTCCTATTCCTGAGCACAGCGAGAGCACGTCCACTGCGCCTCGCTGCGGCTGGGGTTCATGGCGCGGCGAGCCGAGAGCCTGCCGCATGACCTGCCTCCTCGCGCGCGCGACGGCCACGCGCCATCCCATGCTGTCGGCGTCGCCCGCCGCGGCCGCCGCGAACGCCGGGTCGAGGCGGGGGCTCGGTCTCCCGCGCTCGAGCAGGAACGCCTGCTCCTCCAGCAGCCGGCCGAGCAGCGCGCGCTGCGCCGGGATCATCCTCGTCGCCATTTCGGCGGCCGACTCGACCGAGACCGCGTCGTAGAACTCACGGAGGTCTTCGACGCGCTCGCGCGGCGTGAGACGCACCGTCATGCGCCCGCCAGGAGCCGGGACCGCAGCTCCGCCTCCATGGGCCCGTTGACGTACTCGCGCATAACGGCGGCGACCTCGTCGACCTTCCTCTGCCACCGCTCGTGGTCGTCCGCGTACTCCGGATCCGGCTCGCCGGCAAGGCAGCGCTCGCCCGCGTCCACGATCTCGAAGGCCAGCTTGAGCTTCCGGCCGACCTCGGCCTGCCGTTCTTCCAGCTCGTCGGCCGGGATCACAGCTTCAGCATCCTTGGGACCATTCGCGGGAGAATGGTCCGCGGCTTTCTTCCCGCGCCGCTCGCCCACCGCGGCGCTCAGGCTGAATCCTTTAACGCGCTGGAAGATCTTGCGCTCGGCCTTGGGCAACTCCGCGTACCTGATGTAGCGGGACGCCTGAGACTGGCTCATGCCGTGCTCGCGGAGCCCGGTGAGCCACAGGCCGAGCGGCTTCAGCGCGTCCCTGATCTTGATCAGGTTCCGGCCGATCCGCAGCGCACCGGTGGCCTCGGTCTCCAGATCCTCCCGGATCTCTGTCCACTCGCGAGCGAAGTCAGGCACGACCTCCTTCTTCGCCTCCTTCACGATGTGAAGCCCTCCCATCTCGGCTGGTGAGTCAGGCAGCAGTAGACCCTCGTCGGGGGCTGCGCAGCACGACTCGGATTCCTGCGCCACTGATTCCGCGCCACCGCGAGCGCGGCTTCTGCGCCGATCCGGCACTCGTGACGCCGTTCTCTCTACGCATCGAGCCATCACCCACCTCGTGAGCCGGCGCGCCTCGACTTCGTGGTACTGGGCGCTTCGCCCCTACTAAGACATATCCCGCGCGAGACGGACTCGTGCTAATCTGACAGCGCATGGCCCGGCGTCTGACGGTCCGCGAGAAGATCTCCTTGGTGCGGGAGTTGGCATCGCGACTCGGCGTATCGAGGGCCTGCGCTGAACTCGGGGTTAGCCGGGACAGCTTCTACAGGTGGAGGCGAGCGCTCAAGGCCCGCGGCCAGGCTGGGCTACAGGCAAGGCCGCGCTCGTTTCCCACGCGCCAAGTGGCACCTGACGTAGAGGTGGCCGCGCTAGCCCTCGCGGCCTGGTACCCGAAGTGGGGCAAGACGCGGGTGGCCACGGAGCTAGCTCAACGTGACCTAGTGGTCTCTCCGACCGGAGTCCGCAACGTATGGCTCCGCCGCCATCTCGCGACCCGGCGCGCGCGTGTGGCCTACAGCAGGTCGATGGGGCCGGCGCTCCACCGACTGACCCGCCTCGAGCGCGAGCTGTTCTACGGGCTGCCCATCTTTGATCTGAGTCCGACGGCGCAGGGGCACCACGCGCCAGCGAAGCCGACCGAGGATCCGGGCGCGCCCGCGAGGATCATGGATGCCGAGGGGAGAGTCCTGCGGGTGATCCAGCCGAAGCCCAAAGAGGACTGGGCTACAGTCAAATGTCAGGTCTGCCGCAAGATGTTCCGGGGGCCGCCATTCAAGTGCCCGCGCTGCGGCGCCGAGCGTGGAGCGGACCGGCGCTGGCGCGCTTCGCCGCGAACCACCAAGCCCGTCTCTCGGCGCCAGCGCGGCCGATCGTAGTAGGTCAGCGCCTCGCTTCACGGCCGCGCCAGGAAGTCCTGCCGACACCGCCATCGTCGTCGATGCGGAAGTGCCAGAAGGTTTGGTGCGGGGCGGGCGTGAGACGCCGCTCGCTAGACGATCCAAGGAAAACGGCCAAGATCGGTTGGAACCGTGTGCTGGCTCGAACTGCGTGGGCTACAGGGGCCAAATCCCCGCTCGGCAGGTACGCCATGGTCGTGGACGCGGAAACCACGGCGAGACCTAAGAGCTGGCACCTCCCCTGGTATTCGCGGCGAATGGTTTGAGATTGCACATGCGCTCGAAGGCAGTACCTTCCAAAGCAAAAAGCCTCGGCCCAACATCAGAGCGTGTCAAAACCGCCGTATAATGGATATAGACACCGTCTGCCTGACATCGTCTGCCTCGCCGGCAGCGCGTCCCGTGTGGGGCGAGGAGCGCCGGTGGGGCACCCCTCCCGGGGTAAGAGGAGGCGGGCGACCTGATAGGCGGGGTCGAGGGTCTCGGTTGGACGGTATAGGCAGACGGTGGCGACCGAGAAAGTTCCCTCTGAGCGCGCGACCACGGGGTTCCACCAAGAGCGCGCGGATCTGGCGGCAAGTGCTGGGGATCGGTGGATGCAGGGTGCGTCGACCCGAGGAGCGCAGGTGACGCGCGCGACAGTGAGCCAGCAAGCTCCCCTTCGACGAGACACATCTTCGTCCTAGACAGCCGGCGCCCAGCCGCGTTCCGCGGTGGGGTAGCCGGCGGTTTCTTCGACTGGGTCGAGACCGAACCGTCAGCCTTGTCTGGCAGTCGTCAGAAGTGTGAACGATCGACGGTGAGCAGCTGGAGATCGGATCGTCGCTGATCGGGCTTCTCCATCAAGCAGGTCGTCCTCGTTGTAGGGTCCGCGCATCGTGGGAAGGCACCGTCGCGCCGGCACGTGCCTGCGCTCGCTCGTCGGGATCACTGAATGGTAAGCGATCGGGTCTCTCCCGCTGGGCCGCGCGCTGAAAAAAAGAGGGCGACAACAGAGCCGCGGGTCATTTTCGCAGTACGATAGCGGCATGGCACAGTGGATGAAGGGCATGAGCGGCAACCCGGGAGGCCGACCGCGGGGGGCCCGCAACCGACGGACGCTCGAGCTGCGCGAGTTCGCTGACGAGTTCTTCCGGTCAGACGAGTACCGCGCGAGCCTCAAGCGCCGCCTCCTTCGCGGCCAGGCACCCCAGCTTGAGACGTACCTGCTAGCCCTCTGCTACGGGAAGCCGGAATCGGTCCTGAAGATTGCCAGCCCTGCCAACGCCGAGGGCTTGCAGCGCGCGGTCGACAGCCTCAGCGCCCAGGAGTTCGCGGTCTTGGAGAAGACCCAGCGTTTGGCGCTCGCTCCGGGGGCGCCTCGGTGAACCCCGAGCTCGCGGCCGCCATCCGGCGACGCCGACAGAGAGAGCGTGTCGCTGAGTTGGTGGAGCTCAAGCGCACGAGTCCGGACGCCTTCCGGAGGTACGCCGACCTCGTCCGGCGCGCGTGTCAGGCGACACCGCCGGTACCTCTGCTGCGGCCGACCGAGTTCCTGCGGGACTTCCTGCGCCGCCCGGAGCGCTACCCACCCGACCCGGCCTCATGGGAGGCGAAGCCCAACCCGAGCTGTCCGCCGGGTCCTTCCGAAGGGGGGCGCTGACGCGGTCGTCCGACGCCCTTATAGGTCGCGGCGATCGATTGGGAGGTCCTTCAGCCTCTCCACCACCTTAACCATGCGTTCCTTCATTTGTATCCCTCAACGGACTGCACTGTCACGGCCACCCAACCGCTTCACTTGCTGATGCCGTCTTCACCCTCGATCGGCTTCATCCTCTAGCGACATGCCGTCGCAGAGCCGCCGGCGGCTCCCTCAGCCGCACCAAGGGACCGTCTGCCAAGCAAGCTTTTGTTCGGCCTTGCACGGGCCAGCGCCCCCTTCTGCCACGCCTCGCGCATCCTCTCTGGGTACTCAGAACAGTCCGCTTGCCGATACGCTGCCAGCCGAGGCTCATTTGGTGCCGGCCGTGGTCATGGAGGTGACACCGAGGCGCATCCGGACCGCCTAGCCCAGGCCGGCATATGGGCCTGAAGCTCGGCGCGCGTCTGGGCGCCAAGGAAGGCCATCCGCGAGGCCGCGATGAGGCCAGAGGGCGCCCGGCCGCACACCAGGCAGCACATGAGCGGTCCGACGCAGTAGGATGGCTGCGATGGCGCGGGCTTGCGATGTGAGGGCAACAGATACGCTATCAGTTGCCCACGAGGCCAAATCCGTCGGAATCGAGCCTCCGTCCACGCACCTTCAAGGGTACGGGCTTGGGTCGAGGTGAAGGCGCCCGGCTGGATTGATCCCGAGGACCACTGGCGCTGGTGCGACGGTCCCACTACCCGAGCTCGCCGGAGCTGCTGTGGGAGCGTAGGCAACATCAGCCCGCTGCCGCGGCAGGCGCCTTCCGGGTGGCCGGGCCCCCTGACGTAATCTGCCAGACTCGGACACCGCCCCCCAGGAGCCGATGCCACCGCGCTCGCCGATTGAGGCCGGAAGTGTTCGCGCCTAGTATCCCGCTCGCCCGGGCGTTCGTGTTTGGCGAGCGAAGCAAGCGGGTCATATGCGTTGTGGCAGGCCTCACGGGTGGCTACAGAAGTCCGACCGACGGACCAGCGGCACACCTTCTTCTTGGGGCGGCCGCGGCTGATGCTCCTCGACGATTCGATCAACCCCATTGCCCAAGCCGCATCCGCGACCGTCGACGCGCCCGCTCCGGCCAGGGAGCAGAGCCGGGGGCGGTCCTGTGTTGGGCGGCCCTGATGCGCCGGGCGTTCGAGATTGACGTTCTGGCCCGCCGAGTCTGTGGAGGTCGCCTTCGGCTGATCGCCACGATCCACCATCCAAGGGTGATCCGGAAGATCCTCGCTCACGTTGGCCACCCCAACTCAGGGCAGAGTCCGGGGCCCGCCCACCGAAGTCCACCGCTACTGGCTTCTGATCGGATCGCCGCGCGGCGCGCCGGACCTCGCCGTTGGCGCCGGTCCCAGCCCCCAGCGCCACCACCGGCCCATCCGGTTGGTTCCCGTGGCGCTTGACGGCGGTGCCGTGCCCGGCTAGGATCGCCGCGCCGTAGGAGGTCTAGGGGTCCGGTTCTCGTGGAGGCTTTGTGGGCGCTGTGGCGATGCCCCTCAGGGCGGGCAATGTTCGCGGGCGCCCCGGAGGTCACGGTGACGAGGGCGGAGGCGAGCGAGGAAGCGCGGGGGTTCTCGTCGCAGGTCTTGGTGTCGACTGTCCTCACGCGAACGTCGGGCCGCCGCATCTTCCAGGACAAGACGGTCGGCACACATTACACGGGAATTCGGAGGGACACGGGAATTCGGAGGGCACTATGAGCGTAGCAGAAAGCGATATCCTCGAAGGCAGTGAGGCAGCGGCGATTCCAGATCTTCGTGCTGCGAGCGGACTGCGCCCGATTCCAAGCGTGGTGACGGGCATGTTGGTCGGTTTCGCGGCCGCGGGTGGCGCGCCGCTCGTGCTCTTCGCAGAATCGGAAGAAAATCCAGTTGCGGCGGCAAGCATCGTCGATCTACACGGTGCGCACATCGGCAGGCAAGTCGTCCTGCAGTTCGACCGTGGCGATCTGCAACGCCCGATCGTGATGGGTGTGCTCAGGAACAAGCAGGGTTGGTCGCTGGCTGAGCGTCCCGCTCAAGTCGAAGTGGATGTCGACGGCGAGCGCATGCTGGTCAGCGCGAAGGAGCAATTGGTACTGAAGTGCGGCAGGGCCAGCGTCACGTTGACAAAGGCCGGCAAGATACTCATTCAGGGTACGTACGTGTCCAGCCGTTCCTCCGGGGTGATGCGAATCAAGGGCGGCTCTGTGCAGCTGAACTGATGCTTGCCGCTGGAAGGTAGAGAAGTCAGGGATGGAGCTGAGCAATTCGACGCGTATGGTCGCTGGCTATACAATGGGCATGGAGCCGAGCGGCCGCGAGTTACTCGTTATCGTCGTCAAGGGCACGTTTCGCATCCCCGCGGAAGCGGGCGCTACGCTCAAGTTGCACGATGAGCAGGCACCGCTCGTCATGAGCGATGAGTTCTTCGGCGAGCCGGGACTGTCCGCTCCCAAGTACGAAGTCGACTTTGCCGCACGGAAGCACAGGTGCGATGTGCTCCTGAACGGCACAGCATATGCGCCCGGCGGCAAGGCCGTCGATCGCCTGATCGTGGGTATACGGATCGGTGGCTGGTCGAAATTATTCGCGGTCATCGGCGATCGTGTGTGGTATCGCGCCGGTGGCGTCCGCGCCACGTCCCCGCAGCCTTTCACGACGATGCCGATCAACTACGACCGCGCATTCGGGGGCACTGACCGACGCCACGACGACCCTCGCCAGCATGGGGCGCTTCTGGCAAATCCGAGCGGCCGCGGGTACCACAAGCACCTGATCGGCGAGTGGTTACGTGGCTCGCCGTTGCCGAACACCGAGGAGCTCACGCAATCGGTCGATGCACCCGACGGCGACTATCGCCCAATGGCCCTCGGGCCGATCGGTCGACATTGGGAACCGCGCGTGAAATATGCCGGGACGTACGATCGGGAATGGCAGGACGAAGTATTCCCGTTTCTTCCGGCGGATTTCGACGAGCGATACTATCAAGCTGCGCCACTCGACCAGCAGTTGGCCAAGCCTGTCGGCGAACAGCCGGTGACTCTGCTCAACCTGACCCCTGATGGCCGACGCGACTTCGTGCTGCCTCATTTTGAAGCGCCGTTGCATGTCTTTACGAAGAAGGGCGGCCGCGAGGATCTAACCGCAGCAGTCGACACAATTGTCTTCGAGCCCGATCTCGAGCGTGTGACCATGACCTGGCGTGTCACGCGGCCGCTGAAGAGGAGCATTTTCGAGATTGCGCAGGTGGTGGTGGGTCGCAAGGGCAGGGAGTGGTGGCAGCAGCGTGACCAGGCATTTCCAATCCCCGTATTTGTTAGGAAGCCATTGGCATCGAATGGAATCACTGCGGTTGAGCGATGAGCAATCAGCGCTTGACCGTGCGTGGCAGCGGGCTGGTGACCTCTGTCGGCCTGAGTGCGCCTGCAGCCTGTGCGGCGATTCGCTCGAAACTCACCAATCCAAGCGAGACACGGTTCATCGATAGGGCAGGTGAGCGGATCATGAGTCATGCAGTACCGCTCGATCGGCCGCTGCGTGGGCTCGCGAAGCTCGCGCGCATGGCCACGATGGTCGTCGAGGAATGTCTCGAGGATTTGCCGAGGGATACCTGGGAGCGCATTCCGATCTTGCTTTGTGTCGCCGAGCGCAGTCGGCCTGGCCGCCTGGAGGGTCTCGAAGATCGATTGATGATCGAAGTCTGCGCACTTCTTGCTGGCGCGCGATTGTCTGTAGACTCGCGCGTGATTGCACAGGGACGCGTGAGTGTCGCGCTTGCTCTTCTGCAAGCTCGGCAAGTGCTTTACGGATCGCCTGCGCCTGCCGTGCTGATTGTCGCCGTAGACAGCCTGCTCACATGGCCCACGCTGAAGGTATTCGAGGAGCAGGAGCGCCTTCTGACGAATCGCAACTCGAATGGGTTCATCCCGGGCGAAGCCGCTTCGGCAATCCTGGTGTCGCGCCCAGTTGTCGGTCCGCACCTGGAGGTCGTCGGACTGGGCTTCGCGACCGAGCAGGCGACCATCGAAAAGGAGGAGCCCCTGCGCGGCGCAGGCCTGAGTCTGGCCATCAATCAATCACTGCAGGATGCCGGCTGCGAGATGCATGACATAGACTTTCGAATTACCGACATCTCAGGTGAGCAGTACTATTTCAAGGAAGCGGCGCTGGCGCTGTCACGCACGCTGAAGGGTCGCAAAGAAGAGTTCGACATCTGGCATCCCGCCGAATGCATCGGCGAAGTCGGCAGCGCCATCGGCCCCACAATGCTCGCCGTCGCCGAGGCGGCGGGACGCAAGGCGTATGCGCCAGGTCCTGCTATGCTCGTGCATGCAGCGAATGACGCCGGTGAGCGCGCGGCTGTCGTCACAAGGTATGTGGTGAGCTGATGGCGAACGACGTCTTCGCGAACACGATGGAGGTGTCCTGCAAGGCTGCAGATGGGAAGTCCATCTGCGCCTTCCCAGATGTATGCTTCACGCCGCCGCAGACTCCGGCGACGCCCCCAGGCGTGCCGATTCCTTATCCGAATACGGGGTTCGCGTCGGATTGCACGAACGGTTCGACCACCGTGAAGATCTCAGGTCAGGAGGTCATGCTCAAGAACAAGTCGTATTTTAAGAAGAGCACCGGCGACGAAGCCGGATGCGCGCCGAACAAAGGAATCATCAACGGCAAGATAACAGGCAAGGTGTACTTCAACGGCTGGTCGATGGACGTCATGGTCGAAGGCGAAAACGTCGTCAGAAATCTGGACCTGACTACCGGCAACCACAGCTCGAATGCCAACGAGGCCGTGCCGTGGCCTTATCAGGATTCCATGGCGTTGAGCGCAGCCGATCATCCGTGCGCAAAGGCCGGTTATGTTGATGCCGTAAGCAAAAACTGTAAGGAGCCCGTCGCTGGCGACTGCTCGCCTGCGTGTTGCGAGGCGAGAAAATGCGTTCTGGTGCCCGCGGAGCCCGAGTCCAACTGCAAGGGTTGCGGGGGAAAAACGCCGCATCATCCGATACCGGTGGCGGAATTGTCAGAGCCACGCAAACAAAGGCAGGCGCGCGGGACACCTCGCTATCCCAACTACTCGAGCGGCTCGGCACCCTGCGTTTGCGTCGACGGCGCCGATCACGACGCCCGGGATCCCGCTTCTACGCAACTGATGGAGCACGGGCGGGTCGGCGCCAAGTTTGCGCAGCTGCGAAATGCCGCCTTACCGAAGGGCTCAAAGCTGGGTGATCCGTACCCATTCGCGACCGCATTGGATTGCGGAGCAAAGGCGGTCAAGCAGGCAACCGGCTGTGACGAAGAGTGCACCAAGAAACAGCTCGAGAAGGGCCACGCGGACATGGGCGTTAATCCGGACGACCAGGCGTTCAAGAGCAAGCAGAAAGCGAACGTCCCCGAATTCAAGAAGCCGCCAGGTCCTCCGGATGCCGACGCGTGATGTCTCGAGCATGAAACCCACCCTGTTCTTCCTCGATGGAACCGTCGTTGCTCCAGGGCGGGTAGCCCTTGCTGCGCAGTACAACGAGTATGCCGACGTCGACGCGTCGCGCGTGCTGTTGATGCTGGAGGACGGCTGGGTCAAGATCGACTTCGATGACGATGTCATCCGCTCGCTGAGCTTTGCGTGGTCCACCGGCACGCTGTTCATGCTGGGTACCAGTGGCGTGGTCTACACTGTTGGTGGTCGCAACCCAGCGTTCACCCGAGCGTCGATCAAAGGAACGCGGCAGGAGCATCAGGTCGTGGATCCTGAGGGTCGCGGCGAACTGACTCGCATACGTTGCATTGGCGAGCGAGTGTTTACCTGTGGTTTGGGCGGACAGCTTTTCGAGCGCCGAGGCGGCGTCTGGCATGACTTCACACTTACCATTCCCATCTCGGACTGTCCCGATTTCGAGGACGTTGCCGTCGATGCCAGTGGACAGCCGATTGTCGTCGGATCGAACGGCGCAATCCATCGGCTGAGTGCCTCGGGGCTGCAGGCGCTCGACAGTCCCACGAATCGCTATCTTTCATCTATCGTAGCTGGCTCGAATGGTCGATGCTTCGCCTGCGGGAACGATGGCGTCGTGTTGTCAATCGGCGATGGGGTGTTCGAAGACTTGTCGGTCGAACTCGAGCCGGTACGCAACCTTTGGGCGATCGCCGAACACCTGGGCGCCTTGTACGTGTGTGATCCGACGCGTCTACTGCGACAGGCTGATACCAACGAAGCGGCCTGGGTGGTCGAGACCATATCTACCGACCCGGTCCCCACCTATTACCGACTAGTCTCAGCAGGCGAGGAGCTCTGGTCTTTTGGTGCCGACCACGTCTTCGTCAAGCGCGGCACGAGCTGGACGCGGCTGCTTGTGCCCGGCAATGAGATCGCGCCCTAGCGGCATGCATGTCGGCGCATCCGAAAACTCCGAGGCGGATGGCACGCGCGTGATCAGCGCCGCCAACAGAGCGACTCTACTCCGCGTTGTGGAACAGCATCTAGAGGACGTCGTCGTGCTCCATGCTAATCGCGAACTCTTGCTTTCTACGGCGCCCGCCAGACTTCTCAATCTCCTGCGTATCGACGAGCGGCTGGCCGCTCACCTTGATGGGCTGAGTATCGCTCGCGACCAGGGCTGGCATCTGTGCGAGGCGGCTCTGGAAGTGCCGAGTCGAGGTGCGGTTTTCGCGGCCACCGTTCGCGTAATCGGCGATAAGCGGCGTGATCGACTGGATAGGCTTTTCGTACTTGCTCAGGCAGATCCCGCCGCGTGTGCCGGCCTAAGCGCAGCGTTCGGATGGGTGGATCCTAGAGAGCTTCGCGGCCTCGTAACAGAATTTTTGGCGTCGGCGCAGTCATTCCCCAGATTGATCTCCGTTGTGGCGAGTGCCATGCATCGCGTCGACCCGGGTCTGGCAGCGTGGCGTCTGTTCGAAGACACAAATCCATTGGTTCGTGCTCGCGCGTTCCGTACAGCGGGTGAGCTTGGCAAGCGTGAGATGGTGCCCGCCCTCACAAGATCGATCGCTGATGACGATCTGAACGCTCAGTTCTGGGCTGCATGGAGTGCGGTGCTGCTGGGTGATCGGTCGGCTGCGCTGGAGTTTCTGAAAGCGACTGCCCCGAATCCCGCTGTCTCATCGCGTGGATGGCAACTCGTGCTGCAAACACTCCCGGTCGAGGATGCGCACGAGCGCCTGAAGGCAATTGCGCAGGATGCCGGACGCATTCGAGCCCTGATCAAAGGCACGGGCCTGTGCGGCGATCCGACCTATGTCCCCTGGCTCATCGACCAGATGGCGGACGACAGGCTCGCACGGCTTGCGGGCGAGTCTTTCAGCATGATTACCGGGCTCGACCTCGCGTGGCTCGATCTTGAAAGCAAGCCGCCCGAGGGACTTGAGACTGGGCCTAACGACGATCCCGAGGATCCGAACGTCGAGATGGACGAAGACGACGGACTGCCGTGGCCGAACCAGGCCAAGATCCAGGCCTGGTGGAGGGCAAACGGCGCGCGCTTCACGGGTGGTGTTCGTCACTTCATGGGAGTACCGCCCAGCCGTGCGCATTGCATCGATGTGCTCAAGAACGGATACCAGCGCCAACGGATTGTAGCCGCCTATTACCTGTGTCTGTTGGACCCTGGGACACCCTTGTTCGAGTGGCGCGCGCCTGCGTGGAGGCAGCAGCGTGAGCTGGCGCAAATGAGTTGATCCGTGCTCGCACCAGAGATCCTGCTTGGCGTGGGTCGACCCCTTCTGGTTCTTCCCGTATGAAGGTCGGCGATTCGACGGCTTCTGTCGATCGCAGGGCGTGGAGTGCCTTACTGAAACAGAGGGTTTCCCCATTTTGCGCGCGTGGCTCAGCCACGCTGCTCCCCGATGCCCGACCCTGATCCTCGAGGCGAGATAGTCCGTGATGCTCCAGGTTTGCAGCGGGCTCCACTCGCCCATCAGAAAGGCGCGGCCGACTTTTCACCCAGCCCGACACCCCGAGGATGCCTTACGAACTGCGCGCGGAGGCCCCGCAGCAGGAAGCTGACATCGAGGAGTACCTGCGGCTGCGCGTGACTGCGGACGGGCCGATCAAGAGCGCACTTGCACGGACGCGCCCGCCGATCGCTCCCGAGACGTTGATCAACCGTCTCGTGGCCGCGAGCCGGGGCAACTTCATGTACGTGAGCTACGTGCTCGGCGACATCGAAGTGCGCGACGTCGAAAAGACTCCGCTCGATCTCAATCGCCTCCCAGACGGGCCCAGCGGGTATTACGAACAGTTCTGGAAGGACATGGAGCAGGCCAGGGACGAGGAGGGGTGGCCCGAGTGGAAAGCCCTGTACCGCCCCACCATCGAGTGCCTCGCCGTTGCTGCCGAGGCGGTCAGCGCCAAGTGGATCGGCGCCCAGATCGGCCGTGACCCCGACGAGGTGCGAGACCGCGCGCTGCTCCGATGGGCCAGACTGTTGAGTGCCAAGGGTCCGGCGGGCCAGGAATCTTGGCGCCTTGTCCACCGATCGTTCGCCGACTTCTTGGTGACCAAGGTCAACCTCGCCGCTGCCCACCGTGGTATTGCCGAACATTACGCCGGACAGCGGCGGAACCGGTGGAATGACTTCGACGACTACGGATTACGGCACACGCCGATGCATCTCGCCGCTGCTGCCGCTGCCGAACACGAAGTGGATAAACGGCATGAGCTGACGGCGAAGCTCGCATCGCTCGTGCTCGCCCCCGGATACCAGCAGCAGCACCTGACGCGACTGCGCGACCCCAACGGCTTCGAGCGCGCCCTCAATCTCGCGCTCAAAACCCTCTCGCTCGACGCGCAGGCGTCGCCTCACGACGTGGCCGAGGTGGCATTGCGGCTAGTTGCGTTTCGCAAGGAACAGCGTCAAGCGGGGCCGATCTTCGATCTGGCGCGGAACGGCGAGGTCGAGGCGGCCGAGCGTCGGCTCGACCTGTTCGCGCTCGACGTCGATCGTGCATGGTACGAGGCCCTGCTGCTCACGATCGCCTGGTTGGGTGCGTCGCGGAGTCCGGAGAAGGCCCGGGCGCTTCGCGACCGCGTTCGCAAGCGCCTCGCCGCCGGGCCCGCAAGCGCGACGCTCGACCTGCTGCGTGCGCGGGTGGATGTCACGCTGGATGGCGCCGCGCTGCCAGCGCTCTCGCTGCGGCAAGCGCCGCCACCCGAAGAGGCGCAGTCGATTGTGCTCCGCCTCGGAGTATCGGCCGTCGATCGCTCGCTCATGAGCGCTGACATCGAGTTGATGAACCGCCGGGAGCCCGTAGCCGGTCCCAAGGGCTACTTGGCGGAAGAAGATGGTCCCGACTTGGTGGCGCTGGCGGTCGCCACTCCGGCGCTCGGCGAGCCGCTGCTGCAGCAGTATGTCGCTATGCATGCCGCGTACGGGTATCGCGAGTATCGCCAGGGATCGCTGTGGGCGCTGCTCGATGCTGTTCTCCAGCATCCCTCCCAGGAGTGGGTCCAGGCGTGGGTAACCGCACTCGGAGCAGCGGTGCTCGCGCCGAATCGCGGCGAGTTTCGCGAGAGCCTCGGGCTCGCCACCCTCGCGCTCCAGGCCACCGCTGGCGAGCCCGGAGCGGCCGAGACGCTCGAGCAACGTCGGCCCGCTGCGGTTCATGCCAGCGAGAGTCCACCGCCAATGCCGCTCAGGGGTCTCGTCGTCGATCCTGTCTCGGAGAGGAGCGGAGACACATGGGGCACGAACCGGCGGCGACTCGCCGCGGTCGCTGAGGCGCTCTCGCACGTCCCGGGCCAACAGGCGGCTGTGCGCGATGTCATTTCGCGTGCGCTGGCGCTGCGATGGGGATTCGCCGGATTCAACGCCCCCGCATGCCTGGCACTTGCCGAAGCAATCGAGGTGGCATCGCCCGATGTCGCCTCGACCTCTCAGGCCCTCGCCGCTGCACGCACGTCCGCGCACAACATCCAGGACGCGACGTTCTGCGTGCGCACGACCGCTCGCGTCACTGCAATGATGGACCGGTGGTGGCGAGCACCTCCCGTGGGGGCCTACGACGCCGCAGATGCGGCCGGGCGCCTTACCGGCGATCCCTTCGGTTCCGAGTTCGCTGCCGTTCATGTCATCGGAGAGAGGTACGCGGAACGCGACCCAGTCACGACGATTCCCTTGCCAAACGAGGTCTTTGCGCTCAGCACCCTGGCGCAGCTCGCGCTTGTCTACCAGCGGCCGGTCGACGACTTCCAGCGGCTGAACGGCGAGTTCCCGGTGCGAGTCGATGACGTCTTGCCGCCAGAAACGTCCGTCAACGTCCCGGGCCCCGGGCTCCCGCCGTTGCTCGCCGCGCGATTCGCCGGTCGGACGCTAGCCCATCCAACGCTGTCTTCAGAGCAGCGGCAGACCGTGATTCGGAAGCTCGTACCGGTAGCCGCTGCGGATGCGACGGCACTCGATTCGGTGCTCGCGCGGCTAGTGCTCGCCTCGCGCTCCCAAGATCGAGCGATGCTTGCCGGACTGGTCGACTTGGCGACGCGGAATGAGGCGGAAGCGGCGCCGGACGCCGCGCTAGCCGCTCAGCTCACCGCGTTCGTGCCGTGAGCCCGCTCTACGGCCGCGGCGAACGAATGCGAGTCAGTTGTGGCGGCGCGGGCTCAGGTGGCCAGGGCAACTGACCGTGGATCGGATGTCGGCGACATGGCGTCGAGCCTGGACTGGCGCAGAACGCGTCCGAGCGCCTGATGGCGCAGCTCCGCTGCACACGGGAGTGCGCAAACGCGCCTCAGCGGCCACAAGTCGCTGATCTTTCAGGCGCGGGCAACTGACTGCGAGTCACGTGTGCTGCTCAATCCTCAGGAAACCGTCAGTGAACCATTCGCCGGCGAATAGCGACCCTTGGAGCTTCATGTCGGGCGACCTTCTAAATGCTGCGACCTCACCAATCGCCAAGGGGGACCTGCTTTTCCCCTCTCCGAACAGCTAGTCAATGACCTGGTAACGTGGCTCCCAAGGGCGCGCCCAGCCTTGCCTTAGCTCTCCGCGGCCTTCTTGACCACGCGAGACTCGGGCGGTTAGTCTCGGCCCACGGTTCCGACCTTCCGCCGATCCGGCCGCTTGGAGGCTCCGGCATGGTGTGTCCCCGGTGCCAGCACAATAACGAAATGGGCGCGAAGTTCTGCGAGGAATGCGCCGCGCCGCTGGCCCGCGCGTGTGCCAAGTGCGCTCGCCCACTGTCGCCCACGGCGAAGTTCTGCCCCGAGTGTGCCCAACCGACGGGACTGTCTGCGGAGCCGCCTCCAGCTCAGCGCTTCGCCTCTCCAGAGAGTTACACTCCGAAGCACCTCGCGGAACGCATCCTCAACTCGAAGGCAGCTCTCGAAGGTGAGCGCAAGCAGGTCACGGTGCTCTTCGCCGACCTCAAAGGCTCCATGGAGCTGCTCGCCGACCGCGACCCCGAGGAGGCGCGGAAGATCCTCGACGCTGTGCTCGAGCGAATGATGGAGGCGGTCCACCGCTTCGAGGGCACCGTGAACCAGGTCATGGGCGATGGGATCATGGCCCTCTTCGGCGCGCCCGTCGCCCACGAGGATCACGGCGTGCGGGCCTGCTACGCAGCGCTCCGCATGCAGCAGACGGTCGGCTGGTACGCCGAGGAGCTCCGACGCGGTCGCGGGGTGGACGTGCAGATCCGGATCGGGCTGAACTCCGGCGAGGTGGTGGTGCGCGCTATCGACAGCGATCTGCACATGGACTACTCGGCCATCGGCCAGACCACGCACCTGGCCGCGCGCATGGAGCAGCTCGCACGGCCTGGCAGCACCCTGATCTCGCGGGACACGTTGCACCTGGCCGAGGGCTACGTCGAGGTCAAGCCGCTCGGGCCTGTGCCGGTCAAGGGCATGCCGGAGCCGGTCGAGGTCTTCGAGCTGCTGCGGAGCGAGCAGGTCCACTCGCGGCTGGAGGCGAGCGTCGCGCGCGGGCTCACGCCCTTCGTGGGTCGCGAGGGCGAGGTCGACATCCTGCACCAGGCGATGGCGCGGGCCGCCGCCGGTCACGGGCAGGTCGTCGCGGTATCGGGCGAGCCCGGAGTGGGCAAGTCGCGCCTCTTCTGGGAATTCACCCACTCCCACCGCTCTCACGGCTGGCTGATCATGGAGGCCCAGGCGACCTCCTACGGCAAGAACACCTCGTACCTCACCGTGAAGGAGCTGCTGCAGAGCTACTTCCAGCTGGAGGAGCGGGACGACCCAAGGCGCGTTCGTGAGAAGGTCACCGGCAAGCTCCTGACCTTGGACGAGAGCTTGCGTACCACGTTGCCCGCGTTCCTGCAGCTCCTGGACGTGCCGGTGGACGACGCGGAGTGGCAGACGCCGAACCTGCCGCAGCGCCGGCAGCGAATGCTCGACGCGGTGAAGCGGCTCATCCTGAGAGAGGGTCAGGTCCAGCCGGTGCTCGCGGTGTTCGAGAACCTCCACTGGCTCGACTCCGAGAGCCAGGCGTCCCTCGACAGCCTGGTGGACAGCCTGCCGCAGGCCCGCGCGCTCGTCCTCGTGAGCTACCGGCCGGAGTACCAGCACGGCTGGGCGCGCAAGAGCTACTACACCCAGTTCCGGATCGATCCGCTGCCGCCGCAGAACGCGAAGGAGTTGCTGAGCGCGCTGGTCGGCGACGACCCGGGCCTCGATCTCCTCAAGCAGCTCTTGATCGAGCGCACCGAGGGCAATCCTTTCTTCCTCGAGGAAAGTGTGCACACGCTGGCCGAGACCGAGGTCCTGGCCGGCACGCGGGGCCACTATCGGCTCACCCGCGAGGTCCCCACGGTGCAGGTGCCTGCCACCGTGCAGGCGGTGCTGGCCGCGCGCATCGACCGGCTGCCCATCGAGGCCAAGCGACTGCTGCAGGCCGCCGCCGTCATCGGCAAGGACGTCCCGATGGCGCTGCTGCAGGAGATCGCCGACTCCTCAGAGGAGACGGTGCGCCGTAACCTGGCCCAGCTCCAGTCTGGGGAGTTCCTGTACGAGATCAGCCTGTTCCCGAGCGTGGAATACACCTTCCGTCACGCCCTCACCCACGAGGTAGCGTACTCGAGCCTGCTGCAGGATCGCCGGCGGACCCTGCACGGTCGCGTCGTGCAGGGCATGGAGCAGCTCTACGCCGACCGCCTGCCCGAGCACTTCGAGCGGCTCGCGCATCACGCGGTGCGCGGCGAGGTGTGGCCGAAGGCGGTCTCCTATCTGCAGCAGGCCGGGACGAAGGCCGCGCTGCGCTCCGCCAACCGGGAGGCGGTGAACTTCTTCGAGCAGGCGATGAACGCGCTCGCCCACCTGCCCAAGGGCCGGGCCGCCACCGAGCAGGCGATCGACCTGCGGCTCGGTCTGTGGTGGCCGCTGCTGCAAATGGGGCAGCTCGAGCGCGTTCCAGTGGTGGTCGTAGATACCGCTGGCACGCTGATCTTCTACAACGAGCCCGCGGAGCGGATTCTGGGCGTGCGCTTCGAGGAGACCGGGCGCATCGATCGCGAGGAGGCCGAGCGGCTCATCGAGCTGAGCCAGGATCCCACGGACGGCCCGGACGAGACCGGACGACCCCTGCTTACCGCAATCCAGCAGCGCCGTCCCCTGCACGCGCGCCGCTGGCTGCTGCGCCGCAGCGACCGCGTGCGCCTGCAGATCGAGCTCACCGCGTTTCCTATCATCGCTCAGGACGAGCGCCTGCTCGGAGCCATGGCGATGTTCTGGGAGCGGCAAGGCCCGTGAAGGTCACGCCCTACGGCGTGCGCGGCTCCCTGGCGGCGCCGGGTCCCGCCACCGCGCGTTACGGCGGCAACACGTCCTGCGTGCGCG
>Ga0126369_10000901_pt1 | contig 20074 bp, 15 predicted proteins | sample PanSoiMetaPlot_1_FD_109646 | JGI IMG/M metagenome (GOLD analysis project Ga0126369, IMG submission 109646) | Tropical forest soil microbial communities from Panama - MetaG Plot_1 | ecosystem: Environmental > Terrestrial > Soil > Tropical forest > Bulk soil | place: Panama | collected 2016-02-17 | reverse complement strand
TCCAGGTTGAGCCGCTCGAAGAGCGCCGCGAGCGTCATGTCGATCGGCCGGTTCACCACGAGCCCGAGCGCGCCCTGATCGTTGTGCTCGCAGACGAAGGTCAGGGTCCGGGCGAAGTACGGATCGACCATGTTCGGCATGGCGATCAGGAAGTGGTTCGTGAGATTGACCGGCGCCACGGCCGAATTGTAGCGCGGGTGGGCCTTCGGATCGGCGGCAGCGCCGGGCGGCGCGGTCCCCGCGCTGCGGCCGCGACTGCGAACGCCCGCGAAGCGGCCGCGCCTACGCGAGCGCCGGCTTCTTCACGAAGCTCGCGATGTGGGCGAGCAGCTCCTCTTCCTGGTAGGGCTTGCCGAGGTAGATGTTCACGCCGATCTCGCGCGCGTAGTTGCGGTGCTTCTCCGCGGTGCGCGAGGTGATCATGATGATCGGCACGTGCTTCAGGCGCGCGTCCGCGCGCACGTTGCGCGTGAGATCGAAGCCGTCCATCCGCGGCATCTCGATGTCGACCAGCATCACGTCGGGCACCGCGTCCTGGAGCTGCTCCATCGCGTCGACGCCGTCTTTCGCGGCGAGTACCGTGTAGCCCTCGCGCGCGAGCAGGCGCCCGGTGATCTTCCGGACGGTGAGCGAATCGTCGACGATCATGATCGTTGGCACGGCCGGGGCGGCGTGCTCGAGCGGCTGGGACACCGCGAGCCCCGGAACGTGCTTCCGCGCGACCGGCCCCGCCTCGCGGCCGCCGAGGATGATCGGGTTGATGATCAGCACAATGTCGCCGTTCCCGAGCACCGTGGCGCCGGTGATGCCCGCGACCCGCGCGAGCAGCGGCCCGGTGTTCTTCACGACGATTTCCTGACTCCCGATCACCTCCTCGAGCTGGATCGCGATGAGGTTCGCGCCGGTGCGCACGAACATGATGGGCGTACTGCGCCGCGCCTCGGGAGTGAACTCGGCGTTGCCGAGGAGCCGCGGGAGGTACCGGAACGGGTAGCGCCGGTTCTGCCACTGCACCTCGCCGGCAGTGTGGAGTGAGGCGAGCTCGGCGGCCTTCACCGCGCGGACCTGCTCGACCATGACGGCGGGAATCGCGTAGACCACGCCGCCCGCGCGGACGAGCACCGCCTGGGTCACCGCCAGCGTGAGCGGCAGGAAGATCGTGAACCGCGTGCCGCGGCCGCTTTCGCTCGCGAGCTCGACCCGGCCGCCGAGCGCGGAGACCTCCGCCTTGACCACGTCGAGGCCGACGCCGCGTCCGGCGAGCTGCGTCACCTCGGTCGCGGTCGAGAAGCCGGGATGGAAGATGAACTCGGTGAGATCGGCGTCGCTCGGCGTGTCCTCGGCCTGCAGGAGCCCGACGGACACCGCCTTCCCGCGGATGCGCTCGTAGTCGAGCCCCGCGCCGTCGTCCTGCACCACGAGCACGATCTCGTTGCCCTCCTGGCGGACCTCGATCCTGATCTCGCCGAGCTCGGGCTTCGCCTTGGCCGCGCGGGCGGCGTGCGACTCGATGCCGTGGACGACCGAGTTGCGCAGCATGTGCTCGAACGGCCCGGTGATCCGCTCGAGCACCGAGCGGTCGACTTCGACCTGTCCGCCCTTGATGTCGAGCACGGCACGCTTCTCGGATTCCTTGGCCGACTGGCGCACGACGCGGAACAGCCGCTCGGAGATGCTCGCGAACGGCACCATGCGGATCCGCATGAGATTCGCCTGCAGCCCACGCGTGAGGCGCGCCTGCGCGGACAGCGCGATCTCGCCCTCGCCGACCGCCTTGAACAGGTTCTGCTGCACGGTCGAGACGTCGTTGACGCTCTCGGCCATCATCCGCGTCAGCTCCTGGAAGCGGGTGAAGCGATCGAACTCGAGGGGGTCGAACGCTTTGTCCTGCTCCTGCGCCTGCGAGACCCGCGCCTGGATCTGGCCCTCGGCCTGGATCTCGATCTCGCGCAGCTGCGCGCGCAGTCGGTTCACGTTCTCCGTGAGCTCGAAGAGCGCGGCCTTGACCGAGCGGAGATCGCCCTCGATGCGGCTCCGCGCGATCGATACTTCGCCCGCCTCGTTGACGAGGCGGTCGATCAGGTCGGCCCGCACGCGGAGCACCGCGCGGGTCGGCGCGGCGACCTCCGCCTCCGCCGGCTGGGCCTGCGTGCCGGGTGCCCGAGGCGCCGCGGTGGCCTGAGGCGCTACCGGGGCCCGAGGTGCGACCGGGGGCTGAAGCGCGACGGGGGCCTGAGGTGTAACCGGAGCCCCAGGTGCAACCGGGGCCTGAGGGGCAACGGGAGCCTGAAGGGCAACGGCTGCAGGAGGCGCAGTGGGGGCTTCAGGCGCCGCGGCGGTTGGCTGCGGCGCCGGCGCATCGGCAGGGGCCGTCGGTGGCGCGGGCGGCGCGGGCTCCAACTCGTCGAGGAACGGGTGCCCCGGCGCATTGGGGTTCACCAGCCGCTCGTACAGGAGTCCCATCCGGTCGTACGAGGTCTCGAGGTCGTCGAAGAGCGTCGCGGGCAACGCCTTCATGGCGAGCGCGTTCTCGACTCGACTCTCCATGTGGTGCGTCAACTCGCCGAGCGCCATCGCGCCGCACATGCGGGCCGAACCCTTGAGCGTGTGGAGCGTGCGCTGGAGTGCGTTCCCTGCCGCGGTGTTTCCTGGGTCCCCGTGCCACTCCCGGAGGCTCTGCCCGACCGCCGGAACGAGCTCGTGAGCCTCTTCGAGGAAGATCGGCAGCAGCTCCGGATCGATGTCGTCGTCGAGGCGCCGGGTCCGACGCTCGAGCGGGATTTCCTCGACCTGGACGGGCGGCGGCTCGTCCTGGGGCGCCCGGAAGGCGAAGACGTTGCTGGGTGTCGCCGGTGGCGGCGCTACGATCGGAGTCGGCTCCGGTGCCGGGGCTTCCACGGGAGCAAGCGGTTGCTCCAGGATCGGGGCCGCCGGCGAAGCGAGCGCCGAAAAGTCGAGCGCGCCCGCATCGGCGGACAAGGTCTCCTCGGACGCGCCGGCGGCTGCAGGCAACGCGAAATCGAGGTCGCCAAGCACCTCCTCGGACGCGTCGGCAGTAGCTTGGCTTTCCGCGGGCGGCGCGACGCCCTGTTCGGCGCCATCGAGCCGCGCAACCAGCGCGGCGGAAGGTTCCGGGAACTGGCGAGCCTCGGCCGACCCGAGCATCGCGCGCAGCGTGTCGATTGCTTCGCCGATCAGCGCCTGCGCGGCGCCGCTCGGCTGGCGTTCGAGCGTGCGCTCGAGCAGCCCCTCGAGCGCATGGCCGAGCTCGCGCATCCCCTCGAAACGAACGGTGCCGGCGATGCCGGCGAGCGTGTGCGCACTGCGCTCGAAATCTTCGGTGACCGGTTCGCCTTCGGCGAGCTTCGCATGATCCTGCGCCATCTGCGCGAGGTGGGTGCGCGTCTCCTCGAGGAAGATCGTGTACAGCGACGCCGATAGTTGGGCGTCGCCGACGGTGATCGTGTCCTCGCGCGCGGGTTGCACCGGTGACGCAGGGACGGGCTCGACGATGATCGGCGCGACCTCGACCGGCAGCGCCGGAGCGGGCGGCGAGACCGTCTCCGGCGCGGCCGGCGGCGCGATCGCCACAAGGTCGATCTCGGGGAAGTCGAGTGCGGGGACCACCTCGGTGGGTGCTGCAGACGGCGCGGCCGGGCTTGGGACGGGCGCGGCGGGCGCTGCCTCGCCAAGCGCCTCTCCGGCCTTCACCTTCTGCGCGAGTTCGACGATCTGCGACTCGTCGGGGCTCGCCGCACCCGCCTTCAGGCCCTCGACCGCGGCCGCGAAGAAGGCCTGCGCCGTGGTGATCAGCGTGAAGAGATCGGGGGTTGCGGCGCGTTCCTCCTCGAGCCAGCGGTTCATCACCTGCTCGACGGCCCAGGCCGCCTCGCCAAGGCGGGTGAGGCCCACCATCCGGCCGCTGCCCTTCAGCGTGTGGAAGCCGCGGCGGATGGTGCGCAGGTCCTCGATGTTCTGCGGCAGCTCGCGAGCCTTTTCGAGATGTTCGCCGATCGTGGCGAGCACCTCCCCCGCCTCCTCGAGGTAGACCGCAAGGAGTTCCGCATCGACCGTCTCAGCGCTCGCGGCCATCAGCTTCTGCGCCTGTGCCGATGGCGCGGGCGCCGCCGGCGCGGGCGTCATCGCGGTCAGCACCTGCGAGACTCTCGGGTCGAACGGCTTCGCGTCGCTCGCCGCGAGGGCCTGCAGCACGTCCGCGGCCTGCCGCTCGAGCGTGATGTTGGCGACGAGCGCCGCGTCTTTTTGCAGCGCGGACGCCTTGGCCTTCAGGTCGTCCTTGAGCTTCGCGTCGTCGGGGTGCTTCTTCCATTCCTCGAAGAGCGCGTGCAGCGCCTTCCTGCCCCGCTCGAGCTCCGCTTCGACGGTGGCGGCAGGTGTCTTGGGCTCGCCTTCCTCTGCCGCTTCGGGCTTGCGCGCCGAGATCGGCCGCATGAACTGCTCGAAGTCCGCCTTGCCGTGCTGGAGCGCGTCGATGTAGAAGCCGAGGCCCGAGAGCGCCCCGGCGACGCGCTCGAAGTCGCCAGACGCCGGCGCGTAGTCACCCTGCGCGAACCGCTGGATCTCCGCGGCGCAGGTCGAGAGCGCCGCCGCCGCGCGATCTTCGTTCAGGATCGTGAGCGCGCCGAGCACCTGGCGGACCGGCCTGTCGAGCGTGGCGAGTTCGCTGCGGTTCGCCGGATCGCGGAAGAACGCGTCGAGCGCCTGCTCGATCGCGCGCAGGGAGGCCTGGATCTCGGACACCACCTGCGCCATCAGCAGGCGCTCCTGCGCGCGGCGCGACATCTCGTCGAGCACCGGCGGGCCGCCCTGCAGCGGCTCGCCCTTCACCGCCGACTGCAGGCGCGTGTGCATCAGGTCGGTCTGCTGCGTGAACTCATCGCCAAGAGCGGCGAAGTTCTCGACCGCGTTCTCCGCGAGGAGGAGCGCGGTCGCGACCTCCATCGCGACCGGGTCCGTGACGCGGTCCGGCGCGTCGCCGATGAACTTCGCCACGGCGGCGACATCGCGGGTCAGCCCGGCGAGATCGGTTTGCTTGAGTTCCGCCGCGCGGTCGCGCATCTGGCTCGCGAGGTCGCGGAACGTGGCGAGACTCGGCTGGTGGCCCGAGGCGACCTTGTTCCACGCCGTCTTCGCGTTGCCGGCGAGCTCGCGCAGGCTCCGCAACGCAGGATTCTGGGGTGCACCATCCGCTTTCAGCTCGAGGGATGCGGGAACGGTGTCGGCAAGCCGGAACACCTGCTGGACGGCGCGCACGTGCTCGGTGGCGGGCCGGGCGCGAGCGACGGCATAGAGGGCCTCGCGCATCATGCGCTCGGCAACCGTCGTCGAGCCCTCCATGAGGCGCTTCAGCTGCTGCTCGATCCGGTTCGCGAGCCGGGTGATGAACGGTTGATCGGTGATCGCCTTCGCGAACAGCGCGTCGAAGAAGCCGAGCGCGACCCACCAGAACGCGCGGCTGCCCGGGTTGGTCTGCGCCGCCTCCACTGCCGCGACGGCGGCGCGCATGTCCTCGACGCCCGACCAGTCCTTCTTCAGCCACTTGAGCAGCCCGCGCTGGTAGCGCCCACGCTGCGCGCGGTAGTACTGCGGGACAACCGCCGGCGCGAGCTCGACCGGCGGTTTCTCGCGGCGCGGCGGGCGCTGCGAGAGGTCCGGGTAGTACAAGTCGACGGGATCGAGCCCGTCGCGGCCGCGGGCCTTCGCGACCTCGCGATAGATAGCAAAGAGGCGCAGCGGCTGGTTCGGGTGCCCGGCGAGCAGCTCATCGAGATAGGACGTGATCCCGTCGAACGCGCGTTCCGCGGCGGCGACGCTTGCCGGTGCCGGCGCGGTGCCGGCCTTCGCGACGTCGTCGAGCAGCCCGTCGAGTTCCTCCGAGAGGCGGGTGACGCCGTCGAGCCCGACGATCTGCAGCGCGCCGTGCGCCTGGTGGAAGTGGGTCTGCGCGAACCGGATCTGCTTCGCGTCCTCGGGGTTCGCGGCGTACGCACGCAGTGCCCCGAGCGACTTCTCGAGCGCCTGATCGATCTCGCCCTTGACCCAAGTCAGCGGGCCAATGTCGAAGTCGGCTGCCGTGTTCATACGCCTCCGCGCACTCTTCTGGTTTTCGTCCCGGACGCGGTTCGGGTTAGGCGATCTTGAAGTTCGCTACCGATCCCTTGAGGTCCTGCGCGAGCTTCGCGATCTGGCCGACCGACACGGCGGTCTGCGTCGTGCACTCGGTGGTCTGCTTTGTCACCGAGAGGATGTCCTGCATCGTGGTCGCGACGTGGCCCGCGGCCTGCGCCTGCGCCTGCGCGGTCACCGAGATCTCCTCGATCAGCTGGGCGAGGCGACGTGACACCTCGCCGATCTCCGAGAGCGCCTGGCCGGCGGCATCCGAGAGCTTCGCGCCCTCGACCACGCCGACGGTGCTCTTCTCCATCGCCGCCACCGCGTCGTGGGTGTCGGTCTGAATCGTCTTCACGATCGCGCCGATCTGCTTCGTCGCTTCGGCCGAACGCTCCGCGAGCCGCTGCACCTCCTCCGCGACGACCGTGAAGCCGCGGCCCGCCTCGCCCGCGCTCGCCGCCTGAATCGCGGCGTTGAGCGCCAGCACGTTCGTCTGCTCGGTGATGTCCGAGATCAGCTCCACGATCTCGCCGATCTCCTGCGAGGATTCGCCCAGGCGCTTGATCCGTTTCGAGGTCTCCTGGATCTGCTCGCGGATCTCGCCCATGCCGGTGATCGAGTTCGACACCGCCTCCTGGCCCTTCGTGGCGGCGGTGAGCGACTGGCGCGCTACGCTCACCGACTTCGACGCGCTCGCCGAGACCTCGTTAATCGCGCGCGCCATCTTGAGGACCGAGGCGCCGGCCTCCTGAATCTCCTTCGACTGCCGCTCGGCGGCCTGAAGGAGCTTCACCGAGGTCGCCTGTGCGGATTCGGTCGCGATCGTCACCTGCGCGGCCGCGCTGTTGATCCGGCCCACCAGGACCCGCAGCTCCTCGATCGTGTAGTTCACCGAGTCCGCGATCGCGCCCGTGATGTCCTCGGTCACCGTGGCCTGCACCGTGAGATCACCGTCCGCGAGGCTGCCCATCTCGTTCATCAGCCGGAGAATCGCTTCCTGGTTCGCCTTGTTCTGCGCCTCGGCCTCGCTCCGCAGCCGCTCGGCTTCCTCCCGCAGGCGCACCTGCTCGGCGGTGCGGCGCTGAGTCTCGTCGCGGTAGGCCTTCCACATCAGGAACAGGGCCCCGACGAGGAGGGCCGCGGCTACCGCCATCGCCACGTAGTTCCAACGCGTGCTGGTGAGCTCGCTCTCGTATCCGACGCCGAGCTCGTCGCTCGCCGTGAGGAGCGCCTCGGAGTCGCCGACGACGTTCCGGCCCGCGGCCTTGGCGTTGACGAGCGGCTGCAGGCTACCGAGGATCGCGTTCACCGCCTGCCGGTACTCGCCGTACGCCGTCTCGAGTTCCTTGAGCTTATCCACGGTCTCCGGGTCGCGCGACGCCGACACCCGCAGGGTATCGCTGCCTTTCGCGAGGCCGGTGACGATGTCGCGGAAGGTGTTCGAGTCCTTGCCGAGCAGGAACGTCACTTCCGGGTCGATCACGTCGGACGCGAGCAGCGCATTAGCGTTCTTCGCCATCCGCTGCGTCAGCATGACAAGCTGCCCCGAGAGCGAGATCTCGCGCGATCCGGCCTGGGTCTGCAGCTTCAGCGCCGCGACCTGCTCCGCGAGATCGAGCAGCACCGGGTTGTTGGTGTTGATCGCCTTCACCGCGTTGCCGAGAGTCACCAGGCTCTTCTGCTGCGCGAGCACGAGGCCGATGTTCTTGTCGGTCTTCTGCCAGAGCTGCGTGACCTTCTCGAGCGAGGGCCGCACCGAGTCGGAGGTCGCCGGGACCTCGGCACCGCCGACCGCGCCGCCGTTCGTTAGCGACTCGACTAGCCCCGCGAACTCGTCGCGCGAGCGCTTCAGCCGCCCGAACGCCTCGCTGTTGCCCTGCAGCCCCTGCTGCGATTCCTTCGCGAGCCGCTGGGAAAGCATGCGCATCTGGCCGGCGGCGCCGACGTAGGCGGTGCCGTTCGTGGCCGTGCGGATCGCCAGCAAGCCGAATACGACGATGACTGCGGTCAAGATCGCCGCGGCCGCGACGAGCAGCTGCATTTGCTGCTTGAACGACTTGCCGCCGAGCAGCCCGGAGCGCAGCCGCGGCGCGCCGCCCTCCAAGGTCGTCACGCTCGGCGCCGCGGACTTCTTCGCCGGCTTCTCTTTCGGCGCCGCCTTCGCTTCGGCCTTGCCCTTGCCGAGCCCGATGTTCAACGCCCGCAGATTCATTGCCATGTTCTACCCCTCGATGCCGCCACTAATCGGTGGTGCTACTCCGTCGCTCGCCCGGGTGCGGCAGCGCGCGCCGCCGCGTGTACGTCCCGCGCGGGCTCCCCTGCCTCTACACTCCCGCCTGCAGGAACTCGCCGTCGTAGACGAGTTCGTTCATATTCAGCTCCCGCCACAGCCGGCCGTCGCGGTCCACGAAGCGGGCGCTCTCCCACGCCTGCTCGCCCCGCCCCGGCTGGCCCTCGAACTGCTGGAGTTTGCGCAAGCCGAGCATCCGGTTGACCAGCAGCGCCGCGCTCATGTTGTAGCGATCCGCGACGAGCAGCAGCCGCGCGTCCGGCGTTGCCGGCGTCGCCTCGCGGCCCTGGAATGCCGCGAGATCGATCACGCTGAAGAGGTTGCCGCGGATGTTGGCGAGCCCGCGAAACCACGGCTTCGTGAGCGGCACGTGCGCGATCGGCGGAACCGGAATCACCTCGCCCGCCTCCTCGAGCTTGACGAGCCAGAGCTCGTCGCCGACCTGCACGCCGAGCCGCGACGACGGCGCGTCCGCCGCCGCCGCCTCGTTCAACCGGCGAACGAGGTCCTGCTGGAACTCGCGCAGGCTGATCCGGCGTGCCATCGACGCTCCGTGCCTAGCCCGCCGCGCCGAGCTGCGCGATCTTCGCGAGGAGCTGCCCCGCGTCGATCGGCTTGACGAGATAGTCGTTCGCGCCCTGGCGCAAGCCCCAGATCTTGTCGGTGTCCGCGCCCTTGGTGGTGCACATGATCACCGGGATGTGCTTGGTCGCGTCGTCGCGCGTGATCTGGCGCGTCGCCTGGTACCCGTTCAGCCCCGGCATGACCACGTCCATCAGGATCACGTCGGGCATCTCGGTCTTCGCCTTGGCGATCGCGTCCTCGCCGCTCTCCGCGGTTACCACCTGGTAACCCTTCCGCGCCAGGGTCTCGAGCAGAAACTGGCGGTCGGTGGGCGAGTCGTCGACGACGAGAACTTTCCGTATCGGCATTGCGTTTGCTCCCTGTTACGCGCCGTTCGGCGCGTGTGCGCCCACCGTCTTCAGCAGGCTGTCCTTGGTGAACGGCTTGGTCAGGTACTCATCGGAGCCGACCATCCGGCCGCGCGCGCGATCGAAGAGACCGTCTTTGGACGAAAGCATGATCACCGGCGTCCCGGAGAAACGCGCGTTCTTCTTGATCAGCGCGCAGGTCTGATACCCGTCGAGGCGCGGCATCATGATGTCGACGAAGATGATGTCAGGCTCATGGTCCGTGATCTTGGAGAGGGCGTCGAACCCGTCCTCCGCGAGGATCACCTGGCAGCCGGCTTGCGCCAGAAAGATCTCGGCGCTACGGCGGATGGTGTTGGAATCGTCGATCACCATCACCTTAACGCCGCCGAGGTTCGCGGTCTCGCTCAAAGCCCCGTCCCTTTCTCCCGAGGTGGCCGTGCGCGAAAAAGGCGGCGAACGCGGGCCGCCGGCGCCAAGCCGAGCCCTCATTCTATGCGACTCCCGCGGAACGAGCTATTCGGAATTCACGGGTTCGGCCAACTATTTAACGCGGTTTCTGAAGTGTGAAAAACGGCCGATGGCAGGCTGCGAACGCCGCTGCCGCGATGGCGTACGGCGCGACTGCCGCGTTCAGATCTCGACCATCTCAAAGTCTTCTTTGCGCGCCCCGCACTCCGGGCAGGTCCAGTTCATCGGGACATCTTCCCAGCGGGTGCCCGGGGCCAACCCCTCCTCGGGCAACCCCGCGGCCTCGTCGTAGATGAACCCGCAGATCAGGCACATCCACGTCCTGGGCGCTTGCACGGTTTCTGCCATTGAAAGAGAGGGTTGAGACAGATTCGGCTAAAATGCGGCGCATCTTACCGTGCAGGTTTCAGCGTGGCCAGCACGGCCGGTTTCCGACCCCTCGCCCCCATTCGCTCCAGTGCAGCCGTCGAGAACGCTCCCTCCGATCGTGCTCGTCTTCGCAGGCGCCGACCCCACGGGCGGAGCGGGCCTGCAGGCAGACCTGCTCACGCTCGCCGCGATGGGCTGCCACCCTGTTTCGGTGGTGACCGCGCTCACGGTGCAAGACACGAGCGGCGTGGCGGCGTTCCAACCGGTCGCGTGTGAGTGGGTCGTCCGCCAGGCGCGCGCTGTCCTCGCGGACATGTCGGTGAGCGCGTTCAAGGTCGGGATGGTCGGTACCGCCGAGAACGCCGCCGCGATTGCCGAGGTGATCGGCGAACGCCCAGAGGTTCCGCTCGTGCTCGATCCGGTGTTCGAATCGGGACGCGGCGACCCGCTCGCCACCGCGGAGCTCGTTCCCGCGCTTGCGCGACGCCTGGTGCCGCGTGCCACCGTCGTCACGCCGAACAGCCTGGAAGTGCGAGCGCTCGCGGCGCGCGCCGGCGAGGTGGTCGCGGATCTGCCGCTCGCGCAGTGCGCCGAGCGGCTCACGGCCCTCGGCGCGGGTTTCGTGCTCGTTACCGGCACCCATGAGCCGACCCGCGAGGTCGTGAACACGCTCTACGATGCGCGCGGCATCGTCCGCGCCGACCGCTGGGAACGTTTGCCCGGTAGCTATCACGGCTCCGGCTGCACGCTCGCCGCCGCGATCGCGGCCGGGCTCGCGCATGGCCTTGCCGTTCCGGACGCCGTCCGGAACGCGCAGGCCTACACCTGGCAGACGCTCTGGCGAGCGTTCCGTCCGGGCGCCGGCCAAGCAATTCCCGATCGTTCCCTGCCGGCGCGCGACGTCGCGCCGACGCCCGAATGACAGCGCGATGGCCGCGCGGCCTATACGCGGTGACGCCGGACGAGCCGGACACTCGTCGGCTCGTCGCCAAGGTCCGCCTTGCGTTGGCAGGCGGTGCGGCGGCCGTCCAGTACCGGAACAAGCCGGCCGGGCCGGCGCTGCGCCGCCTCCAGGCGGCGGCCCTGACGACGGTCTGCCGAGAGGCGGGAGTGCCGCTGATCGTGAACGACGATCTCCCGCTCGCGCTCGAGGTCGGGGCGGCCGGTGTCCACCTCGGGCGCGAGGACGGCGAGCTCGCCGACGCGCGCAGCCGCCTCGGACCAGGAAAGCTGCTCGGCGCCTCGTGCTACGACCGTATCGATCTCGCCGTGGCGGCCGCGGGCGGCGGGGCCGACTACGTCGCCTTCGGGGCGATGTTCGCCTCGTCGACCAAGCCGTCGGCGCGCCGCGCGCCCCTCGCGCTGCTCGAGGAGGCGCGCCGACGGGCCGGGCTCCCGGTCGTCGCGATCGGCGGGATCACGCTCGATAATGCCGGAGCGGTGGTCGCCGCGGGCGCGGATGGGTTGGCAGTGATCACCGCGCTTTTCGCGGCCGACGATATCGCCGCGCGCGCCCGGGCATTCCAGGAACTCTTCAGGAGGACCGTGACGCCATGAGCCGCAACGACCGGCTGTTCGATGAAGCCCAGCGCTGGATCCCGGGCGGGGTGAACTCCCCGGTGCGCGCGTTCCGCGCCGTTGGGGGAACGCCGCGTTTCTTCGCCCGCGGCGAGGGCGCCTGTTTCTGGGACGCTGACGGCAAGCGCTACATTGATTACGTCGGCTCGTGGGGGCCGCTTGTCCTCGGCCACGCGCACCCGGCCGTCGTCGCGGCCGTGCGCGAGGCGGCACTCGCGGGTCTCTCGTTCGGCGCGCCCACCGAGCGCGAGGTCGAGATGGCCGCGTTGCTGTGCCGGGCGCTTCCGAGCCTCGAGCTGGTCCGCCTGGTGTCCTCCGGGACGGAGGCGACGATGACCGCGCTGCGCCTCGCCCGCGGCTTCACCGGGCGGCCGCGGATCGTGAAGTTCGAGGGCTGCTATCACGGCCACGCCGACGCGCTGCTCGTCAAGGCTGGCTCGGGCGCGCTCACGCTCGGCAACCCGAGCTCGGCGGGGGTGACGCCGGAGACCGCGGGCCACACGACCGTGCTCGCGTTCAACGACACGCAGCAGCTCGCGGACGCGTTCCGGAAGCACGGCGCGGAGATCGCCGCAGTGATCGTCGAGCCGGTCGCCGGCAACATGAACCTCGTTCCGGGTAGCCGCGAGTTCCTGCAGACGATGCGCGAACTCTGCACCAAGCACGGCGCGGTGCTCCTCTTCGACGAGGTGATGACCGGGTTCCGCGTGGGCGCGAAGGGTGCACAAGGGCTCTACGGCATCACGCCCGACCTCACGACGCTCGGCAAGGTGATCGGCGGCGGAATGCCGGTCGGAGCGTTCGGCGGGCGGCGCGACATCATGTCCAAGATCGCGCCGCTCGGGCCGGTCTACCAGGCCGGGACCCTGTCGGGGAATCCGGTCGCGGTGGCGGCCGGCTTGGCGACGCTCAGGCTGGTGCTCGAGCCCGGGTTCTTCGACCGCCTCGCGGCCTGCACCGCGAGTCTCGTCGAGGGCCTGAACGGGGTCGCGAAGCGCCGCGGCGTCGCGTTCTCGGCGGCGCACGTCGGCGGGATGTTCGGGGTGTTCTTCCGCGCCACGCCGCCGCAGTCCTACGCCGAAGTGATGGAATCGGACAAGGAAGCGTTCAACCGCTTCTTCCACGCGATGCTGGACGGCGGCGTGTACCTCGCCCCCTCGGCGTACGAGGCAGGCTTCGTCTCGTCGGCCCACGGGGACGCGGAGATTTCGCACACGGTCGAGGCTGCGGACCGCGCGCTCGCGCAATGACCGGTCCGACGAGCATTCCCGTCAAGCAGCTCTCGTCGCTCAGCCGCGAGGCGTTAGCGAGGCACTTCCTCGCGCTCCCCTCTGAGGACCATCGCCTCCGCTTCGGGCGGTTGATGGCGCCCGCGGCCATCCGCGAGTACGTGGCCGGCCTCGATTTCGATCGCGACGCCGTGTTCGGCGTCTTCGACGAGGAGCTAGAGCTCGTCGGTGCGGCGCACGTCGCCCCGCTGGCGGACGGCGCCGAGCTCGGCGTGTCCGTGCTGCCGGGGCACCGCGGCAAGGGCGTCGGCAGCGCACTCTTCGGGCGCGCGCACGCGTACGCGCGCAACCAGCTGCTGCGGCAGCTCTTCACGCACTGCTTGGCCGAGAACAAGGCGATGATGCACATCGCCCGAAAGGCCGGAATGACGATCGTCACCGAGGCGGGCGAGGCGGCCGCATCTCTCGCGCTCGCTCCGACCGACGCGGTGACGATCGCGGGCGAAGTCCTGCAGGAGCGCATCGCGCTGTTCGATGTCGCGGTCAAGGCGCAAGCCCTCGCGACGCGGCGTCTCGCCGCGAGCCTGCGGCGGGAAGACGAGCCCTCCTAGGTTCAGAGCAGGAACAGCGTCGCGAGCCCGAGGAAGATGAAGAACCCCCCGGAGTCGGTGCACGCGGTGATCAGCACTGACGAACCCATAGCCGGATCGCGCCCGAGCTTCGCCATCGTCACCGGGATCACGACTCCCATCACCGCGGCGAGCAGGAGGTTGAGGGTCATCGCGAGCGTCATCACGAGGCCGAGCTTCACGTTGCCGTAAAGCCCGTAGGCGATCGCGCCGAGGATGCCGCCCCAGATCAACCCGTTCGCGACCGCGACGCCGATCTCCTTCGCGAAGAGCTTGCGCGCCTGCTCGACCTGGATCTGCCCGAGCGCGAGTGCCCGCACGATCATCGTGATCGTCTGGTTGCCAGAGTTGCCACCGATCCCAGCGACGATCGGCATCAGCGCGGCGAGCGCGACCAACTTCTCGATCGAACCCTCGAAGACGCCGATTACGCGGGAGGCGATAAAGGCGGTGACGAGGTTCGCCGCGAGCCACGTCCAGCGGTTCTTCACCGATTGCCACACTGGGGCGAACACGTCCTCGGTCTCGCGCAACCCGCCTTTCGCGAGGGCGTCCGCCTCGCTCGTCTCGCGGATGAAATCGACCACCGCATCGACCGTGACCCGGCCGACGAGCTTTCCGGCCTGATCGATCACCGCCGCCGAGACGAGGTCGTAGCGCTCGAACGCCTGCGCGCCGTCTTGCGCCTTGTCGTCGGGGTAGAGCGTGACGAAATCCTTCAGCATCACCTCGCCCACCGGCTTGTCGAGATCGGTGACGACGAGCTTCGCGATCGGCAGCACGCCCTTCAGCCGCTGGTCGCGGTCGACGACGAAGAGCTGGTCGGTGTGGTCGGGCAGCTCGTCGAGGCGGCGCAGGTAGCGGGTGACCGTCTCGAGCGTCACGTCTTCGCGGATCGACACGACGTCGAAGTCCATCAGCGCGCCGACCGCGTCCTCCGGGTACGACATCGCCGCGCGCAGCTGCTCGCGCTCGGCGACCGGCAGCGACTGGAAGACGTCCTGAATGACCTCGTCCGGGAGATCGGGCGCGAGCTCGGCGATCTCGTCGGTGTCGAGCTGCTCGACCGCCGCGACAAGCTCTTCCGAGTCCATCGTGCGGATGAGCGATTCGCGCACCGGCTCGGAGAGCTCGAGCAGGATCTCGCCGTCGCGCTCGGCCTTGACGAGCTCCCACACTGCGAGCCGCTCGTGGATCGGCAGGGCCTCGAGGATGTAGGCGACGTCGGCGGGGTGCATCTGATCGAGCTTCCCGCGGAGCTCGGCGAAGTGCTGCTTCTGCACCAGCGTCTCGACGAGCTCGCGCTTCGGCATCGCCTGCCGCTCGACGAGACTCTCGACGAGGCGATGCCGCCGCAACAGCTCCTGCACTTCGTGCAGGTCCTGCTGCAGGTCCTCGAGTTCCTTGCGCTCGATCGTCTCGGGCATGCCGGTAGGATAGCGTCCGACCGTGTCGTTGCGAAGGAAGATGACCCGCGTTGCTGCGAATTCGCCCGACCGCCGTGCACCGCTCCTCGCCCCCGGGGTGCGCCCGCGCGAGGTGCTCGCCTGGGCGCTGTACGACTTCGCCAACTCCGGTTACACGACGGTGGTGATCACCGCCGTCTACAACGCCTATTTCGTCGGGATCGTCGCCGGCAAGGCCCCCTGGGCGACGTTCGCGTGGACAGTCGCACTGGCGGTTTCGTACGCTCTAGTTCTCGTCACTGCACCAGTCCTCGGCGCCTACGCGGACCTCCGCGCAGCGAAAAAGCAGCTCCTCGCCGCGACGACCGCGGGCTGCGTCCTCTTCACCGCCGCGCTCGCCCTGACCGGCCCCGGCACGCTCGGCCTCGCGATCGCGCTCGTCATCGCCTCGAACTTCTGCTTCAGCACCGGGGAGAACCTCGTCGCGGCGTTCCTTCCGGAGCTTGCTCGCGGCGAGGCCCTCGGCAAGATCTCGGGATGGGGCTGGAGTCTCGGGTATCTGGGCGGCCTCGTCGCGCTCGGGCTTTGCCTCGCCTACGTCGCCTGGGCGGAAGCCCGCGCCCAAGGCGCTGTACAGTTTGTCCCGGTGACCATGCTGATCACCGCCGCCCTCTTCGCCGCCGCGAGCCTGCCCACCTTCCTCGTTCTGCGCGAGCGCGCCCGTCCGCAACCGCTCGCGTCGGGCGCGAGCCTGGCCGCCAGCGCATTCGCCCGGCTCGCGGCCACCGCGCGCGACGCTCGCCGGTACCGCGATCTCGCGCGATTCCTGGTGTGCATCGTTTTCTACCAGGCCGGGATCCAGACTGTCGTCGTAATCGCCGCGATCTACGCGCAGGAGACGCTCGGGTTCACCACCAAGGAGACGATCGTGATGATCCTGGTCGTGAACATCACTGCGGCGGCGGGGGCATTCGCGTTCGGCCACGTACAGGACCGACTGGGACACGTCAGGACGATCGCGGTCACACTCGTTCTCTGGATCGCTACCGCCCTCGTCGCGTGGGTGGCGACCGGGCCCGGGCTGTTCTGGGTCGCCGCCAACATGGCCGGGCTCGCGCTCGGCGCATCCCAGTCGGCGGGTCGAGCGCTCGTTGCGTATCTCTCGCCCGAGGATCGGCATGCCGAGTTCTTCGGCCTGTGGGGGTTCGCAGTCAAGCTGTCGGCAATCCTCGGCCCGATCACGTACGGGGCGGTGAGCTGGGCGACCGCCGGCGACCACCGGGTCGCGATGCTCGCGACGAGCGGCTTCTTCGTCGTGGGACTCGCGATCCTCTCAGGCGTCGACGTGCCGCGCGGCCGGCGGGCGGCGATGGCCGCGTGAGCGTTTGCCGGCCGGTTACGGCACCTGGGAAGCCGGCATCCGTTCCAGGATCCGCGCGGTATACGAGGCGAGGTACTGGGAGCCGCGGTTGCGGTCGTAGAAGCGCGGGCGAGGCAGCATCGCCGCCAGCCGGGCGGCCTGCTCGGGCGCGAGGTCGGCGGCGCTCGTGCCGAAATAGTGGCGCGCCGCGGCCTCGGCGCCGAACACGCCCTCGCCCCACTCGGCGAAGTTGAGGTAGAGCTCAAGGATGCGCCGCTTGCCCATCACCTTCTCGAGCATGAGGGTGATCAGCGCCTCCTCGCCCTTGCGGATCGCGCTCCGCTCGCTCGAGAGGAACAGGTTCTTCGCCAGCTGCTGGCTGATCGTCGACCCGCCGGCGACCACCTTGCCGCGTTTCTGGTTGCGCTCGAGCGCCCGCTGAATCCCCTCCCAGTCGAACCCCTCGTGGTCGATGAACTTCGCGTCCTCGGCCGCGATCACCGCGCGCTTTAGGCTCGCCGAGATGCGGTCGTAGGCCACCCACTGGTGCTTGAGGGCCGCCTTGGGATTCTTCGCGCGCAGCGCCTCGAGGCGCTGCTCCATGAATTTCGTCGCTGCGGGGTTGTAGCGATCCCAGTACAGCACGTGGGCGAGATACCAGATCTGCACCAGCAGAAAGACCGCGGCGATCGCACCGCCCGTGTAGGCGAGTACCTTCGCGACCCAGCGCAGGACCTTCACCGCAAGCCGCGCTTCCGGGCGCGCCCTAGTTGTCGAACAGCCGATCGCCGGGGGCGAACGTCCAAGTGCGGGTGATCACGAGGATGTCGGTGTCCCGTCGGATGTCCGCCGGGAATGGCGCGAACGGCGCCGCCAGGCGCACGATCTTCAGCGCGGCGTCGTTCAGGATCTTGTACTCGGAGGGGCGGTCGATCTGGACGTCGTCGACGGTCCCGTCGGGCTTGAGCGACACGGTCAGCCGCAGGCTCCCGTAGATCCGGCCGCGCGCGCCGTCGGGGTAGTTGAGGTTGCCGATCCGCTCGATCTTCAGCCGCCAGTCCTCGACGTACTGTGCGAACCGCGATTCCGCGGTGCGAGCGCCGACGAAGTGCTTCCGCGGCCGCTTGTTGTACTCGTCGACCTGGCGCGCGATCTGCGCCTCGAGACGCGCGAGCGCGAGCGTGGAGGTGAGGAGGTCGGCCCCGCTCACCGGCTGCGGCTCCTGGGACGGCTCGGGCTTCGTCGGTTGCACGGAGATGGCGGCCTGTGTCTGAGGCTGTGTCATCAACTGCCGTTGCTTCGCCTCGAGCTGGGCGACGCGCTTCCGCGCGCGCTTGAGGTTGTCTCCGCGTTCGGGCTCGGGCATCACCGGGAGGGGCGTCGCGGCGCGCCGATTCTCGTCGGTGTCGCCGCCGCGATCCAGGTTCGCCTGGGCGATCGCATCGGGGTTGGTGGGGCGCGTGGACGACTTCGCGTTGACGAGCACGACCTCGAGGGTCTGCACGTTGCGCAGACGGCTCGGATCCGGAAACGTGAACCGGAGCGACAGGATCGCCGCGTGGATCACGATCGAGGCGAGGATGGCGTTTCGGAGCGCCGGCGAGAACGCGGGCGCAGCCGTCGGCGGGAGCCACAACCCCGCGACGCCAGAAAGCGCCGGGCCCGCAGATGAAGCGTGCATCAGAAATTAAGGGAAATCACTTAACTGCGGTTTGTTCCTCAAGCCACTTCTCGTTTTTCTTGCGGCCTCTTATAGACGCAGCGTACATGAGTGTCAATCAGATCCACCCGCCCAACCTCGACTTCGACCGGGGTTCCCGGCGGTAGGTCGGGAAGCGACGGAACGCGGACGTAGAGGGGCAACCCGGCGAACTTGACGAGATTGTCGCGCACAACCTCGGCCGCGGCCACTTCGACCTCTTCCTGCACGAGCCAGCGCAGGCACCAGTAGTGTTCCATGTGGCGCTGGAACTCGTCGTACGCAGCGTACGTGACCTCGAAATCCCGCATCGCGGCGAGGAGCGCTTCGGCGCCCTCCGGGAACGGCGGTGGCTCGCCGCGCAGCACTGCGACGAGCTGCCACTGGTTGAGCAGGTCGACGTAACGCCGCAGCGGAGAGCTCGACCAGGCGTAGTGCGACACGCCGAGCCCTTGGTGCTCCGCGGCGACCGTCGTCATCCGTACCTTGCCGTCAGGTGCTTGCGCACGATAGATGGCGGCTGCGCCGTGCTCGTCGAGGGCAAGCCCCCACGACCGGTTCACCAGGATCATGAGCTCGGCGACAAGTTTGTCGAGCGGCGATCCCCGCTTGCGCTCGGTGATCGCAACGCGCCCGTCCGCGACGTGGAAGACGTATTCGGTCCGCTCGCTGCCCGCCCCGGTCTTGCCGCGCTGCGCTTCAAGCGCGACTGCCAGGCGATGCAACACCTCGAGCTCCGCGGCGAACGGCACCGCGCGGTCGGCGCGGCCGGCGGCGAGCGCGTCATTTAGAACGTCGACCTCGTGATGCCGCAAGTTTGCCGCTACCGGGACCTGCTCGATCCGCGTCTCCTGCGCGTCGATCGCGAGCGTCGCCGCGTCCACGTCCAGATACAGCGAGACCGCGGGCCAGGCACTGCCTTCCGCGAGCGAGAATCGCTCGATCACGGACGGCGGGAGCATCGTGATCTTGTGGCCGGGCATGTACGCGGTGGAGAGCCGCGCGCGTGCGATCCGGCCGATCTCCGAGCCCGGCGCGAATCCGAGCGCCGGCGCGGCGATATGGATCCCGACTCGCAGCCGATCCCCGCGGTGGCTCACCGAGAACGCGTCGTCGATCTCGGTGGTCGTCACGTCGTCGAGGCTGAACGCCTGGGTCTCTGCACGCGGGAGGCCGGTCGGCAGTTCGGGCGGCGGCACCTCGGGAAACCCGGCGCCGCGCGGGTAGTGCGCGAAGAGGAATCGACCGAGGTGATAGTCAGCGCTCGACGGCAGCGCGCCGCAGCGCTCGGCGAGCTTCGCGGGCGAGAGGCTGAGCTCCTCGACCGCTTGCTCGAACGCCTTCGTCTCGATGCGGTTGCGATCGGGCGCGTAGAGGAGCTGGGGAAGGATCGCGCGCAACGGTTCGGGCAGTCTGCTGCGCTTTAGCTCGTCCACCCACGCGGCGATCTTCTCGGTCTGCTGGCGCTTCCGCTCGAGGCCGGCGAGCGCCGCTTTCAGGGTGTCGGGCGGCGCTGCCTTGAAGCGTCCCTTGCCCTTGCGGTGAAAGTAGACGGGCGCGGAGTGCAGCTTGACGAGGACGCTCGCCGCCTCGAGGGGGGTCGGCGCCCGGCCGTGGTATTCCGCGGCGAGATCGGTGAAGCTGAACTCGGGCTCGTCGCAGGCTTCCCAGAGAAAATCGGTGTCGATCTCGCCGGCCGCGCGCTCGGCGCGCTCGAGGAAATCGGCGAGGCCCGCGTCGGCGAAGCGCAGGAGCACGCTCGTCGCCTTCACCTTCGAGCGCTTGCCGTGCGGGGCCTCGACCTGGAGCGACGCCTCCTGCTCGGCGAGCACGGTGCCGACCTTGAACTCGCCGTTCTCCTCGTACAGGACATTCATGGCGGACGGTGCGAGCGGCCGGCACCGGCTAGGGGGTGGGATTGCGAGCGGCGATTATAGCCGCGCGGCGCTGCGCGACCGGCGCTAGCGCGCCGCGGCGCC
>Ga0126369_10000900_pt1 | contig 20080 bp, 21 predicted proteins | sample PanSoiMetaPlot_1_FD_109646 | JGI IMG/M metagenome (GOLD analysis project Ga0126369, IMG submission 109646) | Tropical forest soil microbial communities from Panama - MetaG Plot_1 | ecosystem: Environmental > Terrestrial > Soil > Tropical forest > Bulk soil | place: Panama | collected 2016-02-17 | reverse complement strand
TGACGCGACGGATATTGCCTTTCGTGTTTATATTGAAAACGATTATCGGCACGCGGTTATCTTTGCAAAGCGTAATCGCGGTGCTGTCCATAACCGCGAGCCCCTGCGTCAGTACGTCCATGTATGAAATCTCGCTGTACATTGTCGCCCCCGCTACCTTCACAGGATCGGCATCGTAAATTCCGTCGACTTTCGTGGCCTTCAGAATAACTTCCGCTTTGATTTCCATGGCGCGCAGAGCGGCGGTTGTATCGGTCGAGAAATATGGGTTGCCCGTGCCGGCGGCAAAGATAACGACGCGTTTTTTCTCGAGATGCCGGATCGCGCGGCGACGGATAAACATCTCCGCGACTTCCCTCATCTCGATTGCGGATTGGACGCGTGTATAGACGTCCATTTTCTCGAGAGCGTCCTGAATGGCAAGCGCATTGATGACCGTCGCGAGCATTCCCATATGATCTGCACTCACGCGATCGAAGCCTTCTTCGCTTGCCTTTATACCTCGGAAAATATTGCCGCCGCCTATGACGATTGCAACCTGGACTCCCAGCGAATGAACGTCTTTGATTTCGCTCGCAATACGCAACACGACCTGCGGATCAATACCGAAGCCCTGATTGCCCATCAAGGCTTCGCCACTAAGTTTCAGCAGAACGCGTTTGTACTTCGTGCTCATTATTCTGAGGAACGCTTCTCCAGACCCTCACCGGTCTTGAACCTCGCAAACCGCCGGACCTGGATATTTTCTCCAATCTTGGCAACAAGGTTATTGATCAGGTCTTTCACCGTGATGTTCGGATCTTTCACGAACTTCTGGTCATAGAGGCACGCCAATTCGTAATACGCCTCCAGTTTGCCCTCGGCGATTTTATCTATAATGTTTGCAGGCTTTCCAGAGGCGCGTGCCTGATCTTTGTAGATTTCCTTCTCTTTCTCGAGCACTTCCGCGGGGACGTCGTCACGTTTCACAAAGAGCGGGGACTGCGCACAAATGTGCATCGCAATGTCCTTCACCAAAGCTTGAAAGTCTTCACTGCGCGCAGCGAAATCCGTCTCGCAGTTCACTTCCACGAGAACGCCTAGTTTCCCGCCCGCATGAATGTAGTGTCCGATCATACCTTCTGCGGCTACTCGCGCCGCTTTCTTTTGCGCCGAGGCGAGGCCTTTCTTTCGGAGAACGACGACGGCTTGATCCATATCACCCTTTGCTTCGACGAGGGCGTTTTTGCAGTCCATCATCCCGGCCCCGGTTTTTTCTCTGAGATCTTTCACTAGTTTCGCGCTGATTTCCATTAACTGTTCCTCACTCTGAATTCTGACAGAAAAATAGCCGCTGATTTCACGGAGGGGATGATTTCTCCTCCGCGCAACCCGCGGCTATTGTCTCTACATCATAGCGGCTTCGTTCGGGGTCTCTATCGGCTCCTCATCGCCGGCCGCGGTTTCGACCCTTTTGGCACGAGTGCGTTCAAAGGGCGCAACAATGTCGCCCATGCTCTGCTCGGTTTCGTCTGGCTCTTCCTTCTGAGGTTTCGGAGTACCGGACGTATCCTTGCCCATCGCCTGGCCTTCAACGACCGAGTCAGCGATCTTCGAGGCGAAGAGACGAATTGCGCGAAGGGCATCATCATTGCCGGGAATGACGTAATCGACTACGTCGGGATCACAGTTCGTATCAACGATCGCAATCACAGGAATACCCAGACGACGGGCTTCAGCAACAGCAATTTCTTCGTTCTTCGAATCTATGACAAAGAGCGCATCAGGCAACCCAGGCATATTCTTGATGCCTGAGAGGTTTTTTTCGAGAGCCTTGCGTTCCCTTTCCAACCGGGTAACTTCTTTTTTTGGAAGAAGTTCATAGCGTCCGTCGGTCGCCATCGCATCGAGCTCTTTCAATCTTTTGATGGATTTTTGGATTGTCGAGAAATTCGTTAGCAATCCACCCAGCCATCGCTGGTTCACAAAAAACATGTTGCAGCGCAGCGCCTCTTCGGCGATTGCATCCTGTGCCTGGCGCTTGGTTCCAACAAACAGAACTGTTTTTCCTTGGGATGTGAGTTCGGCAACAAACTGTGTAGCTTCTTTGAAAAGGCGGAGTGTCTTCTGGAGATCGATGATGTAGATACCGTTGCGTTCACCGAAAATGTATTGCTTCATCTTCGGATTCCAGCGTTTCGTCTGATGACCGAAGTGAACGCCGGCCTCCAAAAGTTCCTTCATTGTAATAGACGCCAAATAAACCTCCGTTTCGAAATTTGAAACATGGTGATACCACCATAGCTAAAAGTCGCTAGCGGGGAGGCGATCCCCGCAAGCAACAACCGACATTACCGCTTCGAGTACTGGAAGCGTTTTCGCGCTCCCGGTTGCCCGTATTTCTTTCGTTCCTTCATGCGCGGATCGCGCGTGAGAAAACCTTCCTTCTTCAAGATAGCACGCAGTTCCGTACTGAATTCGACCAACGCGCGCGCCACACCATGTTGCACTGCGCCGGCCTGACCGTGCATTCCACCGCCATCTACCCGGACCATCACGTCGAATTTATTCAGGGTATCGGAAGCTTCCAGAGGTCGCTTCACCAGCATGCGGTGGGTTTCATCGAAGAAGTACTGTTCTAACTTACGTCCATTAACTGTAAAACTGCCCGTCCCAGGGCGAAGAATCACACGGGCCGTTGAAGTTTTTCTCCGGCCCGTGCCCAAGTGCTGAATTGAACTCAAAAAACCTCCGCTACAACTTAATCGTTTCCGGCGTCTGCGCCGCATGCGGATGCTGATCCGCTGCATAAATTTTCAGACGCCTGACCATACGTTTCCGAAGCTTGTTCTTAGGTAGCATTCCCAAAACCGCTTCGCGGACCATTTTTTCCGGTCTCGTTTCAAAAACCTTGCGTGCGGCAACTTCTCTCAAACCGCCCGGGTAAAGAGTGTGCCACCTGTAGACTTTTTTATCGAGCTTTTCGCCCGTAAGTTTAAGCTTGTCGGCATTAACAATGATGACGTGGTCTCCGCTCAAAAGAAAAGGGGTGTACTGAGGTCTGTGCTTCCCCGTTAAAATGGTGGCTGCTTTGGTCGCGATGCGTCCAAGTACCTGATCGGTTGCATCGATCACGTACCATTTGCCTAGGGCGGCCAACTCGCCCGCCGTTAAAAATCTCGTAGACATGCTCAGTCCTTCTAAACAACCGATGTGCAAAAGGTTTGATAGTATAGGAGCTACTTATATCATGTCAAGCAGGCCGGTCCTTGTTCTAGTGGCTTTGAGCTCATTTCTCATGGTTCCCGCCGCCGCCCAGAATGCCTCAAACGGCGATGTTTCCGACCTCCTTCTCCGGGATGAATTACAGCAAGCGGAGAGCCTACTCGACAAACAGCAGAGAACTCCTCAAAACATCGCTTTTCGCGGAGAAATCGAGTTCAGAAAAGGACATTTCGAACGGGCTGAGACTCTATATCGAGAGGCCCTTAAAACGGATCCAAAGAACGCCCGGGCACATTTCGGACTAGCGAAGCTCGCCATGGGAAGGGTGAAAGCCAAGGTGGCCCTCCAGGAACTGGCGAGGGCAATCGAATTAGATCCAAAGGTGCCTCTCTACCACCTCTACGCGAGCGAGGCCTGGGGTATCGACAAAAACTATACGGAACAGCGAAAGCACCTGGAAACCTACCTCATGTTGAATCCGATGGACGAAGATCGCGTCACTGAAGCGAAGGCTGGGCTCGAGATGTTAAAGGCCTTTGATAAAGAAGAAGTGGCTGCCGTTCACGCGCCGGAGAACCCCGCTCCTATTCGATTTCGAAAGTCTTTAAACCTGATCTTTACAGGAATCAAGATCGACGGTAAGGGCCCGTACGAATTCGCAATCGACACAGGCGCAACCCAAACAGTTATCAGCGAAAAACTCGCATCGGAGCTCCAACTCGCGCCGATCGCATCAACCGTCGTTTTCGGCATCGGTGGTGTAGGGAAGGTCGAAACGAAGATCTATAAAATGAAAGAACTTGCCGCCGGTGACGTCACGGTGAAGAACGTACCCGTCGGAACATTCAACGATCCGCTGATATCCCAATTCGCGGATGGAATCTTAGGTACGTCGATCTTTTCGGACTTCAAAGTCACAATCGATTATCCCGCAGGCCAGTTGCTGCTCTCGCGAAAGGCCGCGCCGGTTCCCGCAGGAGCGGAAGTTCTTCCAGTTTGGTTCTTCAGCAATCTACTGTTGCTGCCGCTTGACGTTAACGGCAAACGTGGAAACTTCATCGTAGATACGGGCGCCGTAACAACCGTTCTCTCTCACAGCATGGCAGCGGAACTCGGCGTGAATGAAAATACTCCTGGAGCGAAAATTGATTTGGGAATTGCGGGTGTCGGAGGATTCGAAGGAGTGGTCTTGAAGATTCCGAATGTTACGTTTAAGACGCCGAAGAACACGGAGGTGTTTCCGCAGGTCGTTGCGATCGACTTGAAACAAATCTCGAAAATGATTGGAACTGAAGTGGCCGGCATTCTCGGGTATGACTTCTTTTCCGATTACAAGATCACGCTCGATTATGACGCAGGCGAACTGCGACTGGTTAAATGACCATAGAGGCACGGAGTGACTACCGAACGGCGAAACCCACGGTCTGTCGATATTGACCTTTTTCCAACCGAACGCGTTCTAAAAATCATCAATGCTGAAGACGCGCTTGTAGCGGGCGCTGTGGCGGCAGTAATTCCCGAGGTTGCCAAGCTCGTGGATGCCGCTGTGCTATCCATTCGCTCGGGAGGCCATGTCATCTATGTCGGCGCCGGCACCAGCGGACGCATCGCGATCACAGATGCAGCGGAAATCCCTCCCACGTTCAGCGCGCCAGCGGAGTGGGTCCAAGCTGTTATTGCAGGCGGCACAAAATCATTCGCCAAGGCCATGGAGGGTGCAGAAGACGATCGGGAAAAAGCGGCAATAGACCTGAAATCGAAGAAGCTAACGGAAAAGGATATGGTCATCGGCATCGCAGCGGCAGGTGCCACTCCATATACCCTCGCTGCGCTGGAATTCGCCAAGAGTAAGGGCGCGAAAACCGTCGCAATCGTCTGTTCCACAAACTCTCCAATGTCGAAAATTGCGGACACCACCGTGCATTTGGCGGTAGGCGCTGAAATCATCACCGGGTCCACACGAATGAAAGCCGGTACCGCACAGAAAATGGTTCTGAACATGATCAGCACGGCGACGATGATTCGCCTCGGTATGACGTATAGCAATTGGATGATCAACGTCAGTATGACGAACGAAAAGCTGCGCGAACGCGGCAAGCATATGCTCCAGGAGATTCTCGGAGTCAAAGCGAATGATGCCGAGAAACTGGTGGAAGCGTCAGGAGCCAACCTAAAGGTTGCGGTGATCATGGGCGCAACCGGGTGTGATCGTGAGGAAGCCGAGAAAAGACTCACAGCTGCGAATGGAAATCTTCGCAATGTGGTGGCACACCTCGGAAGCGGACGTGAGTAGGAAAGCTTTCGTCGCGATCGACGCAGGATGCCTCTACACTCCGGAAAGGAAATTCTCACCAGGCCGGCTGTTGATCGAAGGGAAAACGATTACTGCAGTTGGCGCTCCCGAATCTATTCGTATTCCTCCCAATACACACCAAATTGATGCCTCCAAGCTGCTGGTAACGCCCGGATTTCTCGATCCGCACATTCATGGCTGCGGCGGCGTAGACGTGATGCAGGCTACGTACGATTCGCTCAACGCCGTCAGCCGGATTCTCGTCCGGCATGGAACGACATCATTTCTGCCGACCACTGTCTCATCGCCGCCGGATGTCCTTACGAATACGGTCGAACAGTTGGGGGTGGCGATGACGAAGTCCTTTGATGGAGCGGAACCACTCGGAATTCATCTAGAAGGGCCATTCATCAGCGAGGGGAAACGCGGCACGCACAAAGCGTCGCACGTCCTCGCGCCGGATCTCGACCTTTTCGAAAATTGGGTCCGCGCCTCCGGGAACGCTGTGCGGCTCCTCACGATCGCACCGGAATTGAGCGGAACCGAGCCGCTGGAAATCATGGCGCGTCATTACGACGTCACCGTTGCAATGGGACACTCCAATGCGACGTTCGATCAGGCAAGGGCGGCAGCAGATCGAGGAATTTGTTATGCCGTTCACACTTTCAATGCAATGCGGGCGTTTTCGCATCGCGACCCGGGCATCGTGGGCGAAGTGCTCGCGGACGATCGAGTTTTTGCAGAGATTATCGCAGACGGAATACACGTTGATGAGGCTGTCGTGCGCATTTTTGCCCGTGCCAAAGGAAAACCGGGTGTGCTGTTGACCACAGATGCAATCAGTGCGACAGACATGCCGGACGGTCGATATTCGCTGGGCGGAGAAACTATTGAAGTCATTGACGGAATTTGCCGCGACGCGGAAGGCCGGCTGGCGGGCAGCACGCTGACGCAGGAGGTTGCGTTCCGTAACTTCGCTCGATGGACGGAATGGCCATTCGAAGACGCTTTGGCGGGCCTCACGCTGAACCCCGCTCGCGCTCTTAAACTGCACGGAAAGGGAGTTCTCGAGCCGGGCGCCGATGCCGATGTGGTAATCATGGACGAGCAGTTCAGAATTATTAAAACGCTGGTCGCTGGCCGCGTGGTATTTGAAAGATTGTAGGTCATGGACAAATTACGGATTAAAGGCGGCAACGTTCTCGAAGGACAGATTCGCGTCAGCGGTGCGAAAAACTCCGCGCTCCCGGCGATGGCGGCATCGCTGTTGACGAAGGAAGAAGTCATTCTGGAAAATCTTCCTCTCGTTAACGATATTTTCACCACCAGGCGGCTGCTTCGGGAATTGGGCGCAATGGTCGAATTTGAAGAGGACCATGCCGCGCGGATTCACGCACAAAAAATCCTATCGCCCGAAGCGCCTTACGATCTTGTTAAGACGATGCGAGCTTCAGTGCTTGTGCTTGGGCCATTGCTTGCCCGAACTGGACGGGCACGTGTATCGCTGCCTGGAGGTTGTGCGATTGGCGCGAGGCCGATCAATCTCCACATCCATGGCTTTCAAAAGCTCGGCGCGACGGTTCGCACGGAGCACGGTTACGTCGAAGCTTCAGCGGAACGGCTTTCGGGAGCTGAAATCCTGTTCGACAGAATCAGCGTCACGGGAACCGAAAACTTGATGATGGCCGCTACGATGGCTCACGGCAAAACGGTGCTTCAGAACGCCGCATGCGAACCGGAAATCGTGGACCTCGCGTCGATGCTCATCGCCATGGGCGCTCGCATAAAGGGGGCAGGGACGCCGACCATCACCATCGAAGGCGTGAACGAACTGAAAGGAACCAAGCATCACATTATTCCGGATCGCATTGAAGCGGGCACGTTCCTGATTGCCGGAGCCATGACAAACGGCAACCTCGAAATAAAGCACATAAATCCAGCTCACCTGGGAAGCATCATCCAGAAGCTGCGTGATACGGGAGTGAGAATCGAAACGGGTTCTGCCAGCATGACGGTGCAAGGAAATGGACAGCTTCGGGCGGCGGATGTCGCGACGAAAGAGTACCCAGGCTTTGCCACAGACATGCAAGCGCAATATATGGCATTGATGACCCAGTCTGCCGGAACATCCGTCATTACTGAAAACATTTTCGAGAATCGATTCATGCATGCCAGCGAATTGATGCGCATGGGGGCCGATATCCGCATCGACGGAGCTCGCGCCATCGTCACGGGAAAAACCCGATTGAGCGGCGCTACGGTGATCGCATCCGACCTCCGCGCCAGCGCTTCGCTGGTTATCGCCGGCCTCGTTGCGGACGGTACGACCATCATCGACCGCGTTTATCACCTCGACCGAGGGTACGAGAAAATCGAAGAGAAATTACGGTCGGTAGGCGCCAATATCGAACGGCTGAAGTGAGCGGCGTCCTGAGTGGCGTACGTCTTTGTGGTTATCAATTCACCACGATGCGACCATCGAGTTTAGGCGAGATGATGTGATGGGATTTGATGTAGTCGACCAACACATCACGAAGGACGATGCCGCTATCGATCATGTCGGTACCGTTCGCAAATTCAGTAAACCCGTCCCCGCCTGCGACGACGAAATCATTTGTTGTAACCGTGTACAGCTTCGAGTCGTCGATACCCATCCCATCTAACAACACCGCTGAAACGATTCGTTGTCCCTGCGGCCTTGTTCGATCGAATTGAACGCGCACGCCGCTAAGAGCAATCATTCCGACTGTTGGAACCAAACCGCGTTCAAACGTCTTTTTTAGCTGTGCGCCCGTTAGTTTCAAAGTGATGAGCGTGTTTTGAAACGGCAGGACTTCGAAAGCATTTCCCCAGGTGATTTTTCCTTTCGTAATTTTTGTGCGAACTCCACCGATGTTCTGAATAGCGATTTGTGTCTTTCCCTTCTCGCGGAAAGCGTCGGCGACGACGTTAGCCAACGGAGACTCGACCGTTCGCGAATATGTGAGGTCGTCCGTGGCTTCCCCGATAATCTCCGCCATTTTCACCTTTACCTTGTCGCTAAATGGCAAGAGGACTTTGATGATGTCGGGATCTGGACGGACACTCTTCACCGGAATCAGCGTAGCTTGCATGCGCGATATGTTTTTGTTCTGAAATTCCAGATCGACGCGGCCCACGTTCCGTCCAGCCACACCTGTTTTTGCGACGAGCGTTTTATCCAGCCAGATCGGACCTAGAGCATCATGGTTGTGACCGCCGATGATCAGACGAATCTCCGGAAAGGCACTGGCAACACGCTTCTCTTCGTCGTCCTCCAGATGAGCCATTGCTATCACGAAGTCCGATTTCCTGCGAACCTCCGGCAGAAGCCGCTCGAGGGTCTTGACGGTATCGAGAACCGTCACACGCACGACGTTATTCGGGTGACTCTGACTTTTCACGTCCTCGGTCGTCAGGCCGATAAGACCAAACCGGATTCCTCGCGCATTTACGATGGTGTATTGCTTGATTTCGGAAACCGGCGTCTGGAGATTCGCCGACAGGACGGGGAATTTCGCCTCCCGCAAACGCAGGCGTAGCGCGTTTTGACCATAATCGAATTCGTGGTTGCCGATCGTGCCGGCGTCATATCCGATCTTGTTCATTGCCTGGATCATTGGCGCGCCTTTGAACTCGTCTGCGAGGAAGGTTCCGGTTGAGATATCACCCGCATCGAGTATCAGGTCCGGCCTGGCGTTGCGCATAATGGTTGCAATCTCTGCCATTCCGCCAATTCCGTCCCGGGGCAAAAGCTGGCCGTGAAGATCATTGGTGTGCATGACCACGATGTGTGTCGCTGTTTGGCCTAAAAAGCCGGGACGTGCGGAGAGGCACGCGAGAAGCAGCAGAACTGGCAGGATGCGGCGCATGCGCTCAATTTTACGATATGAAAAACCTCGTCGAGCGATGTCTGCTAGAATTTAGTCCATGCTGACAGTTCTGCTGCTAAGTGCGCTTCTGGCGAGCGCTACAAAACCGCAACAGACCGGAATCATTACCGGGTCCGTTGTTCTGCCGCCTCAGCAGGAAATTTCGGAGCCGGTACGGGTCCTCTTGCTATCGCCGGACTATGCGGATCTCTGGGTTAGCGAAGTCCAGAAGCGTCTCGATCGGTATTGGCAACAATTCCAGCCGGCATTTAGATATCGCAAAGAGTCCTTCACAGAGCTCTCGAGGCAAGCGCACAAGGAAGCGACAAACTACGTTCTCAATCGTATGAAACGTGACGCCTCCGGCAATATTTCCGAATATCTGATGCAAACCTCAACAGACGGAAAGTTCGAATTCAAAAACATTCCGTTCGGCGAATATAAAGTCCTCGCAATCGGAAATATCGGCAACCAGGATGTGATGTGGCACGAATTCATCGACGTGCGCAGCGCGATACCCCACTTTCTTGAATTGAAAAAACGCGTACCGTGAGTTCGTACCGGTTTTTGATGGTCGCCGGCGAGGCTTCGGGCGACATGTATGGCGCGGAGGTCGCGCGCAGGCTTTTCCATAAGTTTCCTGATTGTCAGATTTATGGTCTCGGCGGGCAACGCATGCGCGAGGCGGGCGTTCAGCTCGAAGGTGACATCAGCAAAACCGCAGTCATCGGACCTTTTGAGGTGGTGAGTTCGCTCGCGAGCCTTTATCGTGTCTTCCGGCGGCTCGCAGAGCGAGTGGAAACGGATCCGCCTACGGCTGCGATTCTCATCGACTTCCCCGATTTCAATCTGCGGCTCGGCCAGAGGGTAAGGGACGCCGGAGTCCCTGTCGTTTATTACGTCAGCCCACAAGTGTGGGCGTGGCGAGAAGGCCGGGTGAAACAACTCCGCCGGTTTGTAAACAAGATGCTCGTGATCCTTCCTTTCGAGGAGGAAATGTATCGGAAAGCAGGCGTCGACGTAGAGTTCGTTGGCCATCCCTTAGTGGATATGGTGCGAGCCACGAAATCCAAAGAGGAATTTTGCACAGCTTACGAGCTGGATCCACGCAAACCCATCGTGGCCTTATTACCGGGCAGCAGGCGGAAGGAGGTCCGCTTCATTCTTCCCACGTTGTGCGAAACGGCTAAACTGATCAGCAAACAAAAGCCCGATACGCAATTTGTACTGCCGATGGCATCAGGGCTTCATCGCCGATCGGTCGAAAATATCGTCCGGTCTCAGCCGATCACCATTGTCACGAACGATACCTACAATGCCGTGCGATACGCCCGAGCGGCAGTCGTCGCCAGCGGCACTGCCACGCTGGAGACGGCGCTGCTAGGCACACCCGAAGTCATTGTGTATCGCATTTCTCAAGCGTCGTGGCTGGTGGGTAAGGCGCTTCTAAAAGTACGCTTGTTTGGAATCGTGAACATCATTCTTGGAGAAGAAGTTGTGCCCGAACTCTTCCAAGAACGAATGACGCCGGAGGAAGTCAGCAAGATCACGTTGCGGTTGATGGATGACGTATGGGTTCAGTCACGCATTCGAGGAAATTACGAAAAGCTGAGACGGCAACTCGGATCGGGAAATGTCTCCGACAGAGTCGTCGACGCCGTGGCAAAACTCATATAGCCACAAAAGGCACAAACTGTAGAGGCGAATTCCTAATTCCGGACTGCGACGAACGACAGAATGATTCTGGATTCGATAGGCTTACCGAATGCTGTGGCAGGAGTGAATTGAGCCAGCGAGAGCACTTGACGAATCCAGCCGTTCACTTCCGGATTCTGAGGTCCAGAGAGCACCTGATAATCCAGCACGCGTCCTTCATGGCCCACGTAAGTTTCGATCGTCAACGGCTCTTCGAGGTTCTTATCGTTGGAAGCGAAGCGAATCCAGTTCGCATTTTCCGTGCGGACCGGTTGAAATAATCGGTAAACGGGCTGCTCTTCAAAATGATCTTGCGCCAAAACTGTCGATTGCGAGGTGAGCGAGCCAAGCAGGAAACCGAACAGGAGCATCGTAAGTGCGGCCCCGAGCAAAGCGGGAACAATCATCGGCCTAAGAAAATTATTAAGACGGTTTTCAAAGCGGACGAGGAAGTTGTTGTTTCGTGCATGTGATAGACGGACCCGAGTTTCCAGTACCATGTCCTCCGGCATCGGAGGTACGTCGATGCGTGCGACGAGACTGCGCATGGAAATATATGACTGGAGCTGGCGCTGGCACGGCCGGCAAGCCGCGACGTGACTTTCGAGACGTTCGGCCTCAGCGGCCGTCACCATCGAATCAATGAACGGGCTCATTAAGTGTTGAACGGAACTGCACTCTACTGTACTCATTGCGACTACCTCAAATGCTGAACCGATAAATAACGCATCAGCGATTTCTTCAAATCGCCTCTCGCCCGAGCGAGGCGGGATTTAACGGTCCCAATCGAAACCCCCAAAACATCGGCGATTTCGGTGTAGGAGAATCCCTCGATATCACGCAGCACAATGATCGATCGATGATCTTTCGAGAGTCTCCCTAGAGCTTGCTGAATTGCAGTCTCTTGTTCCTTCGACTGCAACGCCTGTTCAGGCGACGGACCCGGACTCGGAACGCCGTGGCCCGGGCCGGTTCCATTTCCGTTCGGTTGGTCGTCAATGGATACCGTTGCGAATCGGTACCGCCTTTTCCACCAGCGTAAGCGGTTCAGCATCTCGGAAAACGCGATTTTGAAGATCCAGGTTCTTAAAGCCGCTTCGCCTTTGAACCCGCCGATATTTCGAAAAACCTTCAGGAATATTTCCTGAACAGCATCCGAGGCCTCTGCTGAATCTCCAAGCATGCGGTAAGCGACATGAAAAATTGAAGCGCTATATGTCCGAACAAGCTCGTCGTATGCTGCATCCTCGTTGGCTTGCAGACGTGAAACAAACAGCGCCTCTTCAGCACTGAGTCCCTGCGCTCGATCTAGCCAGCTATAGGCGATCTCTCTCGGCATGAACGTCGTCCGCTTCTACTGTACCGCTACAGGCCGCTACAGTTTTAAATGACACCGTCAGACCCGAATTGTTCCACAAATTGCAAGCCTGCCGCCATGATTTCGGCGACAGCCGGTTGGGTTGGCGCCTCGCAATAAACGCGTAGCAACGGCTCCGTTCCAGACTGCCGGAACAAAATCCAGCTGTCTTTCTCCAGAAACACTTTGGAACCGTCCAGTTTTCCAACATCTTGCACGCGTCGCCCGGCGAACGTTGAGGGCGGGTCCGTCCGCCATTTAGCGACCACCGCATTGCCCGTTTCGATCGGGACGTGCAGATCCCGGCGGTCGTAATGGAACTCACCAAACTCCTTCCACATGTCGTGAATAAGCCCTGTGCAGGTCTTACCGGACGCCGCGAGCAAGTCGAGAAACAGAAGGTTGATAAAAATCCCATCGCGCTCCGGAAGATGACGCGAGAGACCGATTCCGCCGCTTTCTTCACCGCCGATCAGAATCTCGCGGTCGAGCATCAATTCGCCGATGTTCTTGAATCCGATCGGACACTCGTAGAGCTCCAGTCCAAAAGTTCGCGCGATGCGGGGAATCAACAGACTTTGGGAATACGTCCTGGCCACCGCGCCGCGCCAGCCTCTGGTCCGGTAAACGTGGAGGAGCAGGAGCGACAACGTCAGCAGCGTATTCACGTACTGTCCGTTTTCATCAACGATGCCGAGGCGGTCCGCATCACCGTCAGTAGCGAGTCCCACGTGACTTCCGGAATTTCTTACTGCCTCCCCGAGCGGTTCCAGTTGCGGCATCATCGGCTCAGGATGAATTCCGCCGAAAAGAGGATCAGGATTACCACGAATCGTTCGAACAGTGCATGTGGTGTCGCGCAGCAGTTCTTCGAGGATGTAGCCCCCGCAACCATGGAGGGAATCAACAACGATCTTCAGTTTGGATTTTGAAATTCGGTCCCAATCGAGAAGCGATTTCAGATGCTCGAAATAGAACTTTTCCGGGCCAACGGTCTCCAACTGTCGGGGCGGGGGGGACAAGGGGTCAGACCCTGCGGGGGTCTGACCCCTTGTCCCCCCCGCCCCTGCAGATAAAGCCGCCTCGATTTTTGCGGTAATCGCGGGAGTTGCGCTTCCCCCAAAATGCGCTTTCACTTTAAACCCGTTAAAGGCGGGAGGATTATGACTGGCGGTGATCATAATCCCGCCCACGAATTTCCGGCGGCGGACTTCAAAAGAGACGTAGGGCGTGGGATAAGGCCGGTCCAGCATCACGACGCGAAAACCGTTGGCTGCGATCACTTCGGCGGCCGCCTGCGCGAATGCTTTCGACTGGAATCGCACGTCGAATCCAACGAAAACGGCGCGCTCACAACCTCCGACAGTCTTGAAATATTCAGCTGTGGCTTCCGCTGCGGCTCGGACGTTCTCAAAAGTAAAAGTGTCCGCAATGACGGCACGCCATCCATCCGTTCCAAATTTAATCGGGCTTGTCATAATGACGAAAAATCGGTAACGACGCTTTTGTCTCCAAGCACCACGCCCGTACGCAAATTTGCAGACCGACCGATGTAGCAGCCTTTCCCCACAAGGCTCCCGACGATCCGCGCGTCAGCATCGATCGTAGTGCCGGACCACAGGACGGAATCGACAATGTGAACACCTACGTCGATTTTGCAGTTCTTGCCGATGACGGAGTTTTCGATCCTCACGCCTTCACGGATGGTGACGTCTTGGTCAATCAGCGACTTCTCATCCACTACGGTACCGGCAGCCAATGTCGCGCGGTCCAGTGCGCTCTTCGCGACCCGAGGTGAAGCAAACTTGTGCGACAGGATGTCATGGTGTACTTCGAGGTATTTCTGCGGTGTGCCTATATCAATCCAGTAATTAGTGGATATAAACGACAGCACCGGTTCCTTGTGTTCGAGCAGAGTGGGGAACAGCCCACGTTCGAAGGAATAGGGCTCACCTTTCGGCATGTACTTCAGAACAGACGGCTCGAGAACGTAGATACCGGCGTTGATCGTGTTGCAGGTAATCTCATCGGGTCCCGGCTTCTCGATGAATCGTTGAATCCATCCGTCCGGATTCGTTTCAACTAGCCCGTAAGCAGACGGGTTCTCAACTGGTGACAGAACGATGGTTGCGACCGCGCCTTTTTTCCGATGGTGCGCTACGACTGCGGCAAGATCGATATCCGTCAGCACATCGCCGTTGAACACAACGGCAGTCGAATCAATGTGTTCTTCGGCATTCTTAAACGCGCCTCCGGTGCCAAGGGGCGTGCCTTCTACCGCATATCGGATCCATACGCCGTAATCAGAGCCATCTTTGAGCAGGTCCTCGATCTTTCTCGGCTGGTAGGACAGACTGAGAATGATCTCGTCGATGCCTGCGCTTCTCATCAGATCTATCTGAAATAACAGGAATGGGGAGTTAGCCACAGGCACGACTGGCTTCGGAGTATTGAGTGTAAGCGGCCGAAGTCGTGTGCCTTTTCCGCCGGCTAGAATGAGTCCCTTCATACGTGGTTTCTATACTAGAATAAGGCCCATGAATCTGCCCAACGGTCTGACCTTGAGCCGGATATTTTTGGTTCCGCTCCTCGTCACCGTTCTCCTTACGAAGTATGACGTCCGTATCGCCGCAGCGATCTTTCTTGCTGCATCGATGACGGATCTTTTGGACGGGTATCTGGCGCGAAAGCGTGGCCAGGTCACAACCCTGGGCACTTTATTGGATCCCGTCGCGGACAAGCTTCTCATATCTTCGGCCTTCATATCTCTTGTTCAATTGCAGGTCGTCGCAGCATGGGTGGTCGTCATCATCGTGGGCCGCGAATTCGCGGTGACAGGTTTGCGCAGTATCGCTTCTGCGCAGGGATTCACAATCGATGCTTCCGATCTTGGCAAATTGAAGATGGCGACGCAAGTCGCGACAATTACTTTGTTGATTTTGGGAATGCCGATGCCCGGAGGTATTCCTCATCCCATTATTCATGTCCTCGGCCGTGTTTCGCTCGGTTTAGTGGTTCTGTTTGCCTTGCTTTCGGCAGCCGATTACTTCCGTAAGTTCTGGACGAAGATCGACGATCGCTTCAAAGCACGCGAGCGCCGGCGCTTGATTCTGTTGGAAAAGAGGCAGCGTCGCCATGTCGCAACCAGTGACATTCCAACTCACTGAAGCCGACCAACAATTCCTCCTTCAGATCGCACGAAACGCCGTTACCTCCTATTTGGCCGGCCGCACGCCGACGTTGCCTGAAGTGCCTCCTGGTGTTCTCACGGAATCATGCGGGATATTCGTGTCGCTTCATAAGGGCCAGGAGCTGCGTGGATGCATTGGAAATATTTACGCTGCGAGCCCGCTCTATCGCAGCGCTGCCGAATGCGCCATCGCTGCAGCAGTAGGCGATCCTCGGTTTATGCCATTAACTCCTGCTGAGCTTGCCACGGTTGAATTCGAAATTTCGGTCCTATCGCCGCTCGAGCGCGTATTGGATGTTCGAAACATAGTGATCGGCAAACACGGATTGATGATCAGCAAGAACAACGCCCGCGGATTGTTATTGCCGCAGGTGGCGGCAACGTTCGGTTGGGACACCGAGCGATTCTTACAAGAAACATGTAAGAAAGCCGGTCTCAGGCCGGACGACTGGCAAGGCGACGCCACCATCCAATCGTTCAGCGCACTTGTCTTCAGTGAAAAGCAATTTCATATGACATTTTCGAGCCGCGGATGACGCAGATGAGACAAGCCTTTCTGCGAATTAACGTAATTTGCGCTATCCGCGGCAAACAACTTCCTTAAATGTTCTTGACGATTCCTTACCCCAATATTGATCCGGTCTTCTTACGAATCGGTCCGGTCCAGTTGCGTTGGTACGGGCTGATGTACATGTTGTCGTTCATCATCGGCTTCTTTGTTATCCGCCGTCTGGCGAAATACCGAAAGCTGAACCTGACGACAGACGATCTGTACGATCTGCTTTTTTATCTGATTCTCGGCGTAATGGTCGGGGGCCGACTAGGCTATGTCCTTTTCTACGATCTCGGCAGCTATTTGCGCGATCCTCTAGCAGTCTTCAAGATCTGGCAGGGCGGCATGTCGTTTCATGGTGGTTTTATAGGCATGCTGCTCGCCGCCTGGTACATCACGCGAAAGAAACGTTGGAATTTTCTTGAGATCGCCGATTTAGTCTGCACGGCCGCTCCAATTGGGTTGGGCCTTGGCCGGGTGGGTAACTTCATCAATGGTGAACTGTTTGGCCGGCCAACGAATGTTCCTTGGGCCATGATATTCCCCGAAGGTGGAAACATGCCGCGGCATCCGTCGCAACTCTACGAAGCTTTGCTCGAAGGGCCAGTGCTGTTTCTCATCCTCAGATGGATTTACAAAAAGAACTTTTATCGGGGTACTGTCTTCTGGGCCCTCTTGGCATTTTACGGGCTCTTTCGGTTCCTTGTGGAGTTTGTACGTGAACCGGACGTCCAGATCGGCTTTGATCTCGGACCCTTTACGAGAGGCCAGGAGCTGACGTTTCCCATGCTCGTAATCGGATTCACGATGATGATTATCTACATGCGGCGGCCGCGTGAAGAGCCGGCCCGTCCTAAACGCAAATCGCGAGCACAATAACGGTTACGTGCTTGACAGCTTACCGCCCACATGGGTTAATGCGCCCATATGGTTCCGATTGATCGAATTGCGTTTCTTCAAAACGTACCTCTGTTCGCAGGCATGAGTTCGCAGGAACTGCTGCGCGTCGCTGAGATTGTCAAGGAAGTCAATTTTCCTTCCAATACGACGATAATCCGTGAAGACGACATCGGCGATTACATGTTCATACTTGTCGACGGTGAGGTACTGATCCACCGAGGAAGCGCTCAGGTCGGAAGGCTGGGATCTAAAGATTTTTTTGGCGAGATGAGTGTTCTCGACAGGGGTCCGCGGTCGGCTTCTGTCACCACGCTTTCGAACTGCCAGATGTTGCGAATCGACGAAAGAGATTTCTGGCAAATCCTGGTCGTGCACAACACCCTGGCTGTCTCGTTGGTCAGGATCCTGGCCCAACGGTTGCGGCAAATGCTGGCAAGCGCCGGATAAGCCCCGATCGGCGCCATCTGTTACCTGCGCTCGACGGAGTCGCCCAGCACGAAACCATCCACGGCATATGTCACGAGGGCGGTAGACGCACGCTCTCCGACTTTCACGACAATCAATTCGCCAATCGCCCGGCGTGCCGTCTTCAGTTTTTTCACTTGTGAGGGGTAATTGTATAGTCGTTGATCCACGTCGGCATCGACGTCTCGATATACAACAAATACGTCACCAGGCTTCACGAACTTGTCTTCACCGAGATCAACATAAACAATCGAGCCTTGACTCGCAATCCCTCGGTGCAAGGCACCTAAATGCTCCGTGCCGGGAACTCCTGGTATGTGATTCGAGGCTTTCATAGACGAGCCGAAGTTCAGCATCACGTCCTTGGTGCTGACGATCCTTCCGGTGACGCCGCTCGAAGTCATCATCACCGGATTGAACGGGCGTGGACGACTCGGCTCCGGCACTACGATTCGCTGAAAAGGCATCAAAATGTCGCCAACGTCGACGGCGTCAGCGCAAATGTAAACGACCCGCGCCAACGAAAAATCAGGCTGTGCGAGCACGACCCGCACTGCTCCGATATCGAGATAGTGCATCCCCAGGTCGTTTGGGCTGCCCTTCGGATTCGTCATCGTTTTGGTTGGGCGAACCACTTGATAAAGATTACCCGCCGCAATTCCTTCCTCTGAGCCTTGGCTGAGATATACGTACTCGGTTTCGGTGCTGAGCACGCCGTCGGCCGGATTGAACTTCGAAATAACCTTCAGTTCTTTGGAGAGCGAAGGAGTTCGAACAGAACCCGAGCAATAGAGATCCTCAAATTTGATCTCCGACACCGGCTTCTCCGGCTCAACGACGATAGCTTGTGGAACCGCCGGCGGCTGCGTTGGCGATGGGGGCGGCTGTTGAATCGGCCTTTGCGGGGTCGTTACTTGCGCGATAGGTTCAAGCGTTTCGGTCTCGTCCTGGGGCTCCGGTTCCGGTTCGGGCGGCTTAGCCTCCGTGATAGGGACTACCGATTTGACGAGGATCTTATCCTGCGGATAAATCCAGTGGGGATTGACGATATGTTCATTCTGCTCCCACAGTTGTGGCCACAGTCGTGAATTCTTCAGCACGTCCGACGAAATCTCTGACAGCGTCTCGCCCTTTATGACTATATGAAGATCGAATTTCTCGGGATTCGCCGGATCCTGATTGGCGCTGACGTGTCCGTCGGGTCTCACCGCGAGATTCTTCGGCGGAGCGCCTTGTTCGGGTATAGCCTTATTTGGCGCTTGTGCAATTTGACCAAAGGCGGCGGTGGCCACGAGTAAAGCAATAGTGAGAATTCTCATAAGTCCGCTATTACTAGCAGAGGGTCATAGGGCCGTCAACCAAGGGAACCAATGGTTTTGACGCTCATCGAATTTCGTCGGATCCGCGCGCGCATCCAGCCCTACGTGCGCGTTACTCCGGTCGTTCCGAGTGAGACTCGGAACGTTTTCCTCAAGCTCGAGAATCTACAGCATACGCATTCCTTCAAAGTCCGGGGCGCATTCGCATATGTGTTGGACTTCGTGGCGGCCGGCGATAAGCGAAGATTGCTGACCGTGTCTGCCGGAAATCATGGACAAGGGATCGGACGGGCGGCTTCGATGTTCGACGTGCCCTGCACAATTGTCGTTCCCGCGAACGCCCCGAAGACGAAAATCGAAGCCATCGATAAATACGCCGTGGAATTGAAAATTGAAGGTTCGAATTACGATAACGCAGAAGCATGGACGATGCGTCTTGCGGAAAATACAAAGGAATATGCGTTCGTATCTCCATACAACGATCCGCTGGTGATTCTTGGGCAAGGCACGTTGGCACTGGAAATCCTCGAACAGTTGCCGGAAGTTGCAACGATTGTCGTACCCATTGGTGGCGGCGGCCTCGCAGCTGGCGTCGGAACTGCTATCAAGCAACTTCGGCCTGGCCTCCGCGTTATCGGAGTCCAGACAGAAGCTTCTGCGGCGATCTATCACGGCCGTAAGCTTGGCCATCTGGTTAGAGTGCCGGACCTGCCTTCAATAGCCGACGGAATCGCGGGCAACATAGATCTCCAGACGATCACGTTTCCTCTGATTCAGAAATTCGTAGATGATGTCGTCGTCGTTTCAGAGAAGGAGATCAAGAGTGCCATGGAATATCTGAAACAGACGGAGAAGCTTGTGACCGAAGGTGCGGCGGCAGCGGCGTTCGCAGCTGTCCTCTATGGGAAGGTCGATACGTCGGGCCCACTTGTCGTCGTCATTACGGGTGGAAACGTCGATTTGTAACTGCCAATCAATAAAGGTGCCCTATGGAAACCATCATTTCGAATCTGGTGAAAAAATTTGAGAACGGCGCGCTTTCGCGACGGGAATTAATTCAGAGTCTGGTGGCTATAACCGCAGCGAGTACAGGAGCCGCACCTGCGGCGTTTCAACAAACGCCGTTCAAATCCACAAGAATCGACCATATCAGCGTTCAGGTCGCAGACCTGCCCCGCTCCATCGCTTTTTATGAAAAGATTTTCGGGCTGTCG
>Ga0126369_10000899_pt1 | contig 20088 bp, 15 predicted proteins | sample PanSoiMetaPlot_1_FD_109646 | JGI IMG/M metagenome (GOLD analysis project Ga0126369, IMG submission 109646) | Tropical forest soil microbial communities from Panama - MetaG Plot_1 | ecosystem: Environmental > Terrestrial > Soil > Tropical forest > Bulk soil | place: Panama | collected 2016-02-17 | reverse complement strand
GGAGTGGCGAAAGGATTTTGAGCATTCCAGCGAACTCCGCCTGGCCAGCGGTCCGAGATGGAGCGACACGGACGGTCTCGCTCGATGTGAAACATGATCGCCCAGTATCGCCCGGTGCGGAGCCATCGCGAGCGGCATACTGGCGGGCGATCGTCCGTCATCGCCGCGCGGTTCTCTCCGTGTTCCTGCTCTGCGTGCTGGCAGCACTCGCATGGGGTCTCTTCGCCCGACCCGTGTTCTCGGCCACCGCGCTCCTTCGAGTGGACCGCGAAGAGCCGCGGGTGCTCAAGTTCGACCAGGTCGTCCGAGAGGACGGCGAGCTCCCTCAAACTCAGCTCCAGACCTTCCAGCGGTTGCTCCAGAGTCGCACGCTCGCCAACCGGGTCATCGGCCTTTTGGGCCTCGAACATCATCCCGACTTTCAGGAGATCCACGGCGGGCGCGGTGAGCTGACGACCGCCGTTCTCGACCGGCTGCAGGTCGATGCACTCCGCAACGCGCGCCTCATCAAGGTGTCGTTCTGGAGTCACCAGCCGGCGCTCTCGGCGGCCGTCGCCAACACGCTCGTGGACGAGTTCATCAGCCAGCATCAGGGTCAGAAGACCGAGGCCTCCCGATCCGCGACCTCCTTCCTCTCCAAGCAACAGGAGGAAGCGCGGCGGAAGCTGGAAGTCACCGAGGCGCAGCTCGCCGACTTCCTCAAGCAGAACGACATCCAGTTCGTCGGCGCCGACCGACTCCGCGAGCCCCAGGCCCTGATCAACCAGCAGCTGGGGATCCTGTCCGACTCTCTGCTCAAGGCGCGGGCGGAGCGCATCGCGAAGGAGAGCGCGCTCAAGCAGGCGCGCAGCGATGGAGAGACGAGCGCGATCCCCGCCGTGCTGCAAAACCCGCTCATCGCCAAGCTCAAGGAGGAGGCGGCCGCGTTGGAGCGCAAGTATCGAGAGCTCGGTCAGATCTTCAAGTCCGATTATCCCCGGATGCAGCGACTGGCCGAGAACATCGCCGAGGTCCGCGCCCAGCTTCGGGAAGAGACGCAGAAGATCATCGGCGGGATCCGCGCCGAATACCATGCCGCTCTCCAGAACGAGACCCAGCTCCAGAAGCTGGTTGACGAGCAGCGGAGCCTCGCGTCCAAGCTCGAAGGCCGCATGGGCCAGTACAACCTGCTACGCCGGGAGGCCGAGACGAGCCGCGAGGTGTACACGGCCCTCTCGGCTCGCCTCAAGGAAACGCAGATCGCGGGCTCGCTCAACACCTCGAATATTTCGATCGTGGACCACGCGGAGATTCCGCTGAAATCGGCGGGCCCAGGGAAGGCGTTGAAGCTCCTGCTGGGCTGCATGGTCGGGGCGTTCGCCGGCGTCGCGCTCGCCTTGTTCCTGGAGCATCTGGACACAAGCATTCGGGACGCTCACGAGGTCGAGGCAATCCTGCAGGTGCCCATGCTGGGTCTGGTGCCGGCGCGCCACACCGTCGAGGCACGTCGGGCACGCGAGGTGCCGCCGGACGAAACCGATGAGCGCGGGCATTTCGCGCTTGTCGCCCACGAGGCGAGCAACTCGCCGCTGGCGGAGGCATTTCGCAACGTTCGAACCAGCGTCGAGTTCTCGGCGCAGGGGCGGCCGCCGAAGACGGTGATGGTGACGTCACTGCATCACGACGACGGCGCCACGTCGGTCTCGACAAACTGCGCGATCAGCTTCGCCCAGCTTCGGGCGGGTGACGTGCTCGTGATCGACGCCAACATGCGGCATCCGAGCCTTCACACGCTCCTGGGTATCCCGGGGCGGCCCGGGCTGTCAGAGTTGCTCACCGGTGGCGCCGAGCTCGAGGGTGTCATCACACCGGCCTGGCGGCGCCAGAATCTCCAGGCGGGAATCGAGCAGCGAATCCCCGGCCTGTACGTGCTGCCGGCCGGCGGGGTCCCCTTCAATCCCGTCGAACTCCTCGCCTCACAACGATTCGCCGACGTCCTGGCAACGCTCAGGGAGCGATTTGCCCACATCGTGATCGACGCTCCGCCCATGTTCGGCGTGAGGGACATCGGGGTGAGCGATGTGCGGGTACTGGCCCGACAGGTGGAAGGCGTGATCCTCGTGCTTCGCCATGGTCGCGCGAGCCGGGATGCCGCTCAGGATGCCGTCCGGATGCTCACCTCCGCTCGCTCTCGCGTCCTCGGGGTAGTCCTCAATCACGCGGACGTCCGCGCCGCGGGCCGGCCGCCGTACCGCTTCCCCAACGACGACAACGGCCACGGTGCATAGGTGAGCACGCGACCGTTCATCGTCGCCGCCCATGCCGTCCTGGTCGTCGTCTCCAATTACCTGGCGTTCTGGCTCCGCTTCGATGGCGACATCCCGAAGCCGTATTGGGACATGTGGGCCCAGACGATCCCGTGGCTCCTCGTGATTCGCTTGCTGACCTTCGTTCCGCTGCATCTCTACGACGGCATGTGGCGATACGTGGGGGTGCGCGATCTTCGCTCGATGGTGATCGGGGCGTTTTCCAGCAGCGCGCTGTTCTATGTCCTGATCCGAGGCGGGCTGTACCGGCCCGCCTATCCGCGATCGGTTTTCTTCATCGACTGCGTGCTCCTCGTGGTCCTCCTGGCGGGGCTCCGTGTCGCCTGGCGGCTGTGGCGAGAGCAGCAAGCGAGCACCCGGACACGGCGCGTGCTGATCTACGGAGCGGGCGACGCCGGGGAGATGATCCTCAGCGAGATGCTGAATGGTGGCGACCGGGAACGGCTCCCTATCGGATTCGTGGATGACGATCCAACGAAGGTCGGACGTCGCATCCATGGCGTACCCGTCCTCGGGACCGGTCGCGACCTCGCGCGGATCGTCGTGGAGGCGAAGCCAGGCGAGGTGCTGGTGGCGATGCCGCGTGCGGCATCGGAGACGCTTCGCGCGATCGTCAAAGAGCTGGAGCCGTCCACGGTCCCGATCAAGACGGTGCCCCGGCTCCGGGACATCATCGACGGACGCGTGACGCTGAGCCAGGTGCAGGACTTGCGCGTGGAAGATTTGCTCGGTCGGGCGCCGGTGGGGCTCGATGTGGCAGCGGCGAGGCAGCTGATCAAAGGGAACCGGATCCTGATCACCGGGGCCGGCGGGTCCATCGGATCCGAGCTGTGCAAGCAGGTGCTGGCGCTGGAGCCGAGCTGTCTCGTCCTGTTCGAGCGCTACGAGAACGCCCTGTGGGCTGTGGAGCGTTCACTGGCCCCCGGCAAGGGCAGCGTCGACCTCTATCCGGTGATTGCCGACGCCACCGACGAAGGGCGTGTCGACGACGTCCTGCGGGAGCATCGCCCCCACGTGATTTTCCACGCCGCCGCCCACAAGCACGTGCCTCTGATGGAGCTCAATCCGTGCGAGGCGATCAAGAACAACATCAAGGGGACGCGAATCGTCAGCCAGGCGGCGATCCGTCACGGAGTCGAGCGCTTCGTGTTGATCTCGAGCGACAAGGCTGTCAACCCGTCGAGCGTCATGGGGGCCACCAAGCGCGCGGCCGAGCTACTCACGATGGCGCTCGCAGAGCGAGCGCCGACCTGCCTCGTCGTGGTGCGGTTCGGCAACGTCATCGGCAGCAACGGCAGCGTCATTCCACTATTTCTTGACCAGATCAAGAGCGGCGGACCGGTCACCATCACCGATCCCGAGGTTCGCCGGTACTTCATGCTCATCCCCGAGGCGGTCCAGCTCGTACTGCAGGCGGCGGCCTTCGGCGAGAACGGTGCGGGATACGTGCTCGACATGGGTGCCCAGATCAAGGTCGCAGACATGGCCCGAAATCTCATCCGGCTGTCCGGCTTCACCCCGGACGTCGAGATTCCGATCACCTACATCGGTCTGCGGCCGGGCGAGAAGCTCTCCGAGGAGCTGGTGGCGTCGGACGAGGCCATCGAAGCGTCCAGCGTGGCCGGTATTCATCGTGTTCGAGCAGCCCAGACTCCGGACTACGCGACCCTCGAAGAGGCACTGCTCATGCTCGAAGGTCGAGCCGAGCGCGGCGACTCCAAGGCTGTCCTGCAACTGCTCGGCACGCTCGTTCCCACCTTCCGCCAGTCATTCGAGTGTGAGTCCGCGGGTGTCGCCGATCGGCGGATCCCGCCGGTGGGGGTCCCAGCGCGGACGATCCCGCGGCCCGGCACTGCCCGGGGCGCCGCTTGAACGGCCCGGACGATGGCCCCCCGCGCGGCAGTCGCCTTCGCGGTGCTCTTTCGGCCGTGATCATGAGGAGGCTCAGGATGGCTCAGCCAGCACGTCGGCTTCTCCGAAGGGAATAGCTTCCCGAAGAGAATCGCTTCGGCTGGCCGTCAGAGGAAGTCGCGACGGTCGCCAATCCGCTCAAGTCTTCGCCGTGAAGGCGTCGCGCCGGGGCATCCACACGCGGCGCGACCAATTCCGGGACAACTCTTCCGGAGGACACCGCCGAGCCTCGCGCGGGTCGCCGGACCAGATCGATCAAGGAGGAGCAACGATGCAAGTGATGCCGATCATCCGCCCGACGCTCCCGACCTTCCGCGAGTTCGAAGAACTCGTTCGCCCGGGCTGGGAGGACGGAATGGTCACGACCGGGGCCGTCGTCCGTGCGTTCGAGCAGGAGGTCTGCCGGCGAACCGGCGCGGCCGAAGCCGTGGCGATATCCTCGTGCACTGCCGGACTCATGCTGGCGATCCGGGCGCTGGATCTGCCGGCGGGGGCCGAGGTGATCGTGCCGTCGTTCACGTTTGCGGCGACAGCGCAAGCGCTCGTGTGGAATGGTCTCGTTCCGGTCTTCTGCGATTGCGCACCAGAGTCACTCACGCTCGATCCCGTTGACATCGAGCGGAACCTGTCGCCGCGAACCGCGGCCATCTGTCCTGTCTACGTCTACGGGCTCCCGCCGGACGTCGACGCGCTGCTCGAAGTCGGGGCTCGTCATGGGCTTCCCGTGTACTTCGACAGTGCCCAGGGTCTCGGGGCGGAATACCGCGGCCGCAAGGCCGGCGCCTTCGGGGCGTGTGAGGTGTTTTCGCTGAGTCCCACCAAGGTCGTCACTGCGGTCGAAGGCGGGGTGATCTGCACCGGCGATCCGAACCTGGCGGCGCGGCTCCGATCGATGCGCGACTACGGCAAGGACCCGGCCGACGGCGAGGACATGGTCTATCTCGGCCTTTCCGCCCGCATGAGCGAGATGCACGCCGCGGTGGGTCTGCTGTCCCTGCAGCGCCTGGACGAGTTGGTGAAGGCGCGTCGGGTGCTGATCGAGCGATACACCTCACGGCTCGGTGAACTCCCCGGCTGCCGCGCCCAGACACCGCCCGACGACCGCATGAGCAGCGGGAACTATTTCGTCCTGTTCATCGGCGAGCGCGCCCGCATGAGCCGCGACGACGTCCGCGCCAACCTGAAAGCGCAGGGCATCCAGACGAAGAGATACTTCTATCCGCCATTGCACGAGCAGACGCTGTTTCAGCGGGTCGCGTGCCGCCGCAGTGATCGGATGGAGCGGACGGTGGCGGCCAGCAGAGAGGCGCTGGCGCTTCCCCTGTACTCGCACATGACGCTGGATCAGCTGGACACCGTCTGTGACGCGGTCGAGCACTTGCTGGGATGATTCCCCCGACCGATCTCCGGACACCGCGGCGACCACGAGAGGACGTCCGGGTGTGATTGTCGCCACAAAGAGCGAGCTGGTCGTCTCCGCCGGACCGAGCCATTCGGTGGCGCGGCACTTCGCGGTCGGTGCATTCTGGGCGCTCGTCGGCGCCGTCGTCTCGCGCAGCTTCACGCTGGTGTCGTCGGTGTTGGCGGCACGGCTCCTCGGCACGGTCGGCTTCGGCGAAGTCGGCATGATTCAAAGCACGCAAGGCCTGTTCGGCATCGTCGCCGGTGCCGGACTCGGCTTGGCGGCGACCAAGTTCATCGCGCAGTTTCGTTCGGTCGACCCGGCAAAGGCAGGCCGCTGCTTCACTCTCGCAGCGACCATCGCCCTGATCTCCGGCACGCTGATGACGCTGGGGCTCCTCGTTTTCTCGGGTCTCATCGCGTCGCGCGTGCTGAACGCTCCCCACCTGACGCCGGCGCTACAGGTGGCAACCGGCCTGGTCCTCTTCGGAGCGATCAACGGCGTCCAGATCGGCGCCCTCATCGGCCTGGGCGCCTTTCGTGCCCTCGCCGTCCTGAATGGCATCCGCGGCCTCTGCTTGTGCGTCTTCCTGGTCGCCGGCATCGAGCTCGGAGGCGTTCTGGGCGGCGCGATCGGTCTGGTCTTCACTGAAGCGACCGCGGTGCTCACCAACCACGTCGCTCTGCGACCCCTTCTCTCCACGGCGGGCCCTCTGCGGGACCGCCAAGCTGCGTGGAGCGAGTTCATGATGATGGGTCGCTTCAGCCTTCTGAGCGTGGCGGGCGCCATCTGCACGACGGCGGCGATGTGGTTTGCCAACCTGGTGCTCGTCGCGCAGCCCGACGGCTACGCCTCTCTCGGCGTCTTCAATGCCGCGGAGCGCTGGCGGCAGCTGCTGTTGTTTCTTCCCGCCTCGTTCTCGCCGGTGATCCTCGCCACACTCAGCAATCTCCACGGCACGAACGATCCGCGCACCTTCCGCCGGCTCTTCGGTCTCAACCTGGCCGTCAGCATCGCTGTGGTCGTGGTGCCCTCGATCGTCGTCATCCTATGTGCTTCGCCGGCGATGGGTCTGTTCGGCCATCAGTATCGTGCCGGCCGGATGACCCTGATCATCCTGTCCGCCTCGTCGGTTGCCGTAGTGCTCAACAACCTGCTGGGGCAGATCCTGGTGAGCAGAGGCGACATCATGAAGCGCTTCGTTCTCGACGCTCTGCTCGCCGCGGTTCTGGCGATTGCGTCGTGGCAGCTGATTCCGATCTATCGCGACCGGGGACTGGCAGCGGGCAGCTTGATCGCGTTTTCCCTGACATCGGCCGCTCTGGTCCCGACCACCGTCTTCTTCATGCGCAAGGCCCGGTAACCAGCCGTGTCGGCGTTGACCGAAGATCCGGCGGCGCGCGGCACCCTGTGGGTGCTCGCGATCAACGCCCTCGCTCTGATCGCATTCGCCGGGGCGCCGGCTGCGCCGGAGTATCCGCTCGCCGTGCTGGGTATCCTGGCCTTCCTGGTCGTCCAGGCGTGGCTGCCAGCATGCCGGATCTGCATGAGCGTTCCGGTGTGTCCCGCCAATATTGCGCAGGGCTACTACTGGGTCCAGCTGGTGCTCGTCACGGTCGTGGTGGGCTACTTCGGCTTCAGCGAGGGAACGCTGCCGTACTTGCCGTCGAAGCGCGCGATCGACCTCGCGATCGTCGTTCACGTCGTCGGCTATGTGTCCTTTTCGGTGGCGCACCAATGCCGCGCCCGCGGGGCCGTGAGGCCGTCCCCGCCCCGCGGCTCGACGCCGAAAGCGGCCTACTTGATCGTGCCGTTTGCGCTTCTGGGACTGGTCGGATTGTTGCTGAGCCACGGCAGCGTCGGAGGGTTCGTCGAGTACGCCACGTCGCCGGTCGAGCAGCGCATGCGAGCTGAAGAAGCGACGACGCTCCAAGGCGCCGCCGGGAACTTCCTGAAGCACTTCCTTGGCTTCGCGGTGGTGCTGGCGTGGAGCTGGTGGCTCGGCACGGCCCCACGGCGCAAGAGGGCGAGCGTCGCTGCGACTGCCGGCGTCGTGCTCCTTCTGCTGATCGCCAACTTCCACTACAACCGCGGCACGATGCTCGGACCGATCCTCGGCCTGACTGCGGCATTCTCGGCGCACGTATCGAGAATTTCGTTCAAGAGCGTGATCCTGGCCGGGGCGCTCGCACTCTTCGTCGCGTTCGCCTTCGGCTCGTACCGGTCCACCGACCTCGACGTCACCGAACTGTCGCAGCTGTCCACTGGGGACACGTGGAGCGTCGAGGGTCTCGTCGAGTTCGTTCAGATCTACGGATCCGGTCCGCAAATGTCCGCCTACCTGATCGACTCCCTCGAAGGACAGTTCTACTACGGCGAGACCTTGCTGCCGTCGTTGCTCTACCCGGTTCCGGTGCTGGGCAAGCCGTACCGCGATACGAGCGGCACCGTGATTTTCAACGAGCTGATCTACGGCGACACGGAATCGGTCGATCAGATCATTCCCCTGGACGGCGAGCTCTACATGAACTTCCATCTGGCCGGGGTGATCCTCGGCAATGTGTTGCTCGGTTGTGTACTCGCCTGGCTGCAGCGCAAATTCATGGCCGCTCCGAGCCCGGTCGAGAGCTACGCCTGGCTGATGATGGCCCTGTGGACCGTGTTCCCGGGCAGTTTGTCGGTGACCAGCCAGATTTACTTTTATTCGTTCTGGCCGATCTACAGCTACTTCGTGGCCAAGCGTCTCTGGCCGTGGGCTACGACGATGGCGTTCCGCCGCGACCAGGCGGCAGTGAGGTATTCGTGAGAGGCAGTCGCATGAGGATCTGCCTGGTCGGGGGCATCTTCGATCGGCCGAAGGCGGTTCGTTCGAAGCAGCTGGTGACGCCTGAGACGGTATTGCTGGACGGCTTCCGCCAGGCCGGCGTCGACGTGCACGCGGTCGGGCATGCGCGCTTTCAGCCATCCGACGACTACGACATCATTCACGTCCATCACTTCGGCAGGGCGGCGCTCAAGATGGCGTCCTCGCGTTGCCGGGCGCGCACCGCCTTCACCGGCCACAACGGACTGATCCCGACGGGATGGGAACGCTCGTGGCTACGGCGCTACACCTTTCAATACGTCGTGGACAAGGCGGACGCATTCATTGCGCTGTCGCACGCCGAGGCACGCTACTACGCCACCGTGACCAGCACCGACAAGATCCACACCATTCCCAACGGCGTTCCGGCCGACGCCTTTCGCGCCATTGGCGATCGTCGAAACCGGCTCGACACCGAGCGGTACAACCTCCTGTACGTCGGCCAGCTGATCGACTGGAAAGGTATCGACTTCTTGCTCGAGGCGGTGCAGCAGCTTCGTCGACAGCGGAACGTCCGTCTCCGCCTGGTGTATCACAACGCACAGCTGGAGCCCGAGCTCCGACAGCAGGCGCGGGACCTCGGCATCGCAGAGCACGTCGACTTCGTCGGCATCTGCGGCCCGAGCGAGCTCGCCGAGGAATACTATCGGGCGGACCTGGTCGTCCTGCCGAGCTTTGCCGATTGCTTGCCGAGCGTCGTCACCGAGGCGTTCCTCTGCGGCACCCCGGTGGTCGCGGGCGCGGTGTGCGGCGTGCCCGAACAGATCGGGCCATACGGACTGGCCGTTCCACCGGGTGACTCCGGCGCTCTGGCGGACGCCATGGAGACGATCCTTGCCGACCGGCCGCGCTGGCAGGACATGGCCGGCCAGATCCGTGCATACGCCGAGCACACGTTCAGGCCGGAAACGATGGTGACCCGCCATCTCACGCTGTACCGCGAGATGATCTGCGCTGCGTCGGCCGAGCGCCGGCCTGACTGGTTGGATCCGATGATGCGCCTGGCGATCGACGTGTACTGGCGCCGCCCCCAAGGCCCTCACCCTCGATGAACATCAGCCACATCAGCGTCAGTACATTGCCGGTCCTGTACCGCCTCGGTGGCGCCATCGAGCGCCGAATCGTCGAGATCGCCACCGAACAGGCGCGGCGCGGGCATCGCGTGAAGGTCTACTCCGTCGGGGACTCCAGCGACACACGCTCGGTGAACGGCGTGACGTATCGCTTCTTGCATTGCCGTACGCCGTTGCCGTTCAAGCACGTGGAGTTTCAGTATCGGGCGGTGCGCGACTTGAAGAAACACTCCACCGACGTATTGCACTTCCACAGTCAGCCGGAAGGCGCGTGGCTGAGCAAGACGATCACGGCCAAGAAAATCCTCTCGTATGACTTCTTCCAGTTCCGCGGCGGCCGCCAGACGCCCCTGTACCACGTGTACAAGCGGTTGCTCCCGTGCTTCGACCTGCTCCTGCCCTGCTCACAATATTGCCTGGACGAGTCACAGACCTTCTGGAGCTTTCCACCAGAGAAATTGCGGGTCCTCTACAACGGCGTCAACACGCGGCAATTCAGGCCAGATCTCGAAGCGGCGGCGCGCGAGCGCCGCGCGCTCCGGATCGACAAGAGGGTGATGCTCTACGTCGGCCGTGTCTGTGAGCAGAAGGGCAGCGATGTGCTGCTGCAGGCGGCGAAGATGCTTCGCAATCGTCGGCGCGACGTGCTGCTCGTCGTCGCGGGGCCGATCGGGCAGTTCGGTCTGAAGGACGATCCGAACCGCTGGATCGAGCGGATCCGGGACGTCGGCGGCCGATACCTCGGCGCCGTCGAGGATAGTCGGCTGAACGCCGTCTACAACCTGGCCGATGTCTTCCTGATGCCCACGCGCGCCAACGAGATGTTCGGCATGGCCGCCGTCGAAGCACAGGCCTGCGGCAAGCCGGTGGTCTGCAGCGACACGGGCGGCCTGCGGGAAGTGGTCCCCGCCGCCTGTGGCGCGCGCTTCCCGGTCGGAGATGCGTCCCGGATGGCCGACGAGATCGAGACGCTGCTGGACGATTCCAGTCTCTATGCGGCCCGCTCCGTGAGCGCGCTGAAGAATGCGGCCATGTATGACTGGGCGAGGATCTGCGATACGTGCGACGAGCTGTACCGGGCGGCGAGCTGAGCGTGGCCGAGTCTCGTGAGTGATCGCGTGCTCGTCACCATCGGCATCCCGTTCCTGAACGCACAGCGCTACCTCGCCGACTCGGTACGCTCCGTCTTCGCCCAGACGCATGCCGACTGGGAGCTCCTGCTCGTCGACGACGGCTCCTCCGATGGCTCGCTCGATGTCGTACGACATCTCGACGATCCGCGCGTACGCCTCGTGAGCGATGGAAGCCATCGCGGCCTGGCCGCGCGGCTGAACCAGATCGCCTGCCTCGCGCACGGCGTGTATCTGGCGCGGATGGATGCCGACGACCTGATGCACCCGGAGCGCCTCGAGCGTCAGGTCGCGTTCCTGTCCGCGCATCCGAGCATCGATCTCGTCGACACCGCGACGGTCACCGTGGATGAGGACCTCACCCCGCTCGGGATTCGTGGGGATCGTCGACTGGACTCGCGCCCGCAGGCGGTGCTTCGGGCCGGCCTCCTCATTCATCCCACCGTCATGGGGCGAGCGGAGTGGTTTCGTCGAAATCGCTACGATCCGGTCTACGTTCGTGCCGAGGACCATGAGCTCTGGAGCCGAACCGCCGCGACGGCGACATTCGGCCGATTGTGCGACCCGTGGTTCTTCTATCGGGAGGCGCCCGCCGGCAACTTGCAAAACTATCTCAGCACCGAACGGACCGTGCGCGCCATCCTGCGCCGCTACGGCCCGCCGATGGTCGGCGCCCGACGCTCCCGGTTGCTCGTGATGCGTTCACGGCTGAAGTCGATGGTCTATCGCATCGGTACGACGCTCGGACTGCAAGACCGTCTGATCGCCAGGCGAAACCGCCCGCTGACCGCTGCCGAGGCGCAGGAAGCTCGCCGCGTTCTCTCGCTGGTCCGAGCGACACGTGTGTCCGGCCTGGACGGTGACCGTGCCGCATTGCCAGGCGAAGGACCCATTCGAGACGAGGCCGCGGCGTGAATCCACGAGTGTTGCACGTGACCACGGTCCCGATGACCCTTCCCTTCCTGGCGGGGCATGTCGCCTATGCCAAGTGCCGTGGGTTCGAGGTCCATGCGCTGTCGTCGCCCGGCGAGCCGCTGGACGAGTTTGGGCGCAACCTGCAGATCGCCGTGCATCCGGCACTCATGCCGCGCCGCATCACACCATTGGTCGACCTCGGGGCGCTGCAGCAGATCGTGCGGGTCATGCGCCGCGTTCGACCGACAATCGTCGACGCTCATACGCCAAAGGGCGGTCTGCTGGCAATGATCGCGGCCGCTCTCTGCCGAGTGCCCGTTCGCATCTATCACCAGCACGGACTGCCTTTCATGACCGCTACGGGGCTCAAGCGGCTCATCTTGCGCCGGACCGAACGCACGGCGTGTTGGCTGGCGCACCAGGTCATCTGCGTCAGTGACTCGGTTCGCGCCGTCGCGATCGCGGAAGGACTCTGCTCGAAGCAAAAGATCAAGGTCTTGGGACACGGAAGCATCGACGGCATCGACGCCAACGGGAAGTTCAATCCCGCCCGACTCTCAGCAGAGTCACAGCAGCGTGTTCGCGTCCCCTACGAGATCCCGGGATCGGCGCCGGTCATGGGCTTCGTGGGGCGCATCGTCCGCGACAAGGGGTTGATCGAGCTCGCGCGATCGTGGCGCGCGCTGCGCGAGGAATATCCAACGCTGCACCTGCTGCTCGCCGGACCGTTCGAGAGCCAGGATCCCATCCCGCCGGACGTGGTAGCGATGCTCCGCACCGATCCCCGCATTCACCTGGCCGGGATGGTGCGCGACATGCCCCGCCTCTATCGCGCCTTGGACCTCCTCGTCCTGCCGACGTATCGCGAGGGGTTCCCCGCGTCGCTGCTGGAAGCATCGGCGATGGAATTACCCGTCATCGCGACACGGATTCCGGGATGCGTCGACGCCGTACGCAACGGAGAGACCGGCCTCCTGGTACCCGTTCGTGACGCCGAGGCATTGACCGCCGCCGTTCGCGTCTACCTGAACGACCCAATTCTGCGAAAGCAGCACGGCACCAACGGCCGGCAGCGGGCACTGAGCGATTTCGATCCAGAGGAACTGCGCAAGACGTTGTTCAAGGAATACCTTCGCCTGCTGGGCGCCCGATTGCCGCTTCCACGAGGAGTAGCCGAGCCATGAATGAGGCGTCCCGAAGCAATCGAGCGAAGTTCGTCCCGGATTTGGTGCGCATCGCGGCCATCCGGGCCTCTCGCGTTGCGCCCGCGATCGCTGGCTGGTGAGAGGTCAAGAACAGCTATCTTCCGTGCCGCATGTTCAAGAACACTTCTTACGGACGGAGTCGTAGCTCGAGGCCGCGCCGACCGGCATGACGACGAGGTTGGTACCAGTGCCGTTCGGGGTTCTGCTGTTCAGTCTGGCGTTTCCGACAGCCGACGCCGTGGTGCTGCCCTGTCTGATCGCGGCGTTCTTGATCGCCGTGACCTCGTGGCGGCAGCTCGCTCCGCCGTCGTTTCCCTGCAAGGGGACGACGGCTGTGTGGGTCGGAGTCGTGATCGTGTCGCTTCACTTCGCGGTCGATCCACACTACAGCCTGGGCGAGATCAGAAGTGAAGTCTGCTACGCACTGATGGCGTTCGTCGCCTTCCTCGCCTGGACGCGGGACGAGCGACGACTGCGTCTTGCGTGCCTGGTGGTGTCGGCAGGATTCGTCGCGATTTCGAGCTCAGCGCTGTTAGGAGCGTATTTCCGAGACGGGGACTGGCCATCGGACGTGTACTACGGCGGGGTCGGCGCGGTTAGCAACTATCTCGTCACCGTCGGCCCCGTCCTCGCCTTGACCGTGGTGCTCCTGGGGCGTGAGCTTTCCAGCCGGTGGTGGGCTCTCGGGGGCGGGCTATTCCTCGGGGTTACGCTGCTCTGCGCTCAACGTGCTCTGTGGCCGGCGATCGGAACGCAGGCGGCATTGGTGTGCGTCTGGCTCTGGCGGGTCCAGGCCGTGTCCATCGGGCCGCGACGGCTGGCGCTGAGCCTGCTGATGCTCCTGGCGCTGATTGCCGGCGGGGTCTATGTCAGCGACCGATATCGCACAGGGGGGAATACCGACTCGCCTCTGGCGATACGCAACGACCTGCGGCCCCGCGTATGGCAGAAAGTTGGCGAAGAGATTCTCGCCCATCCATTGACCGGCGCCGGATTCGGGCAGGATGTCATGGGCAAGGCCTACCCCGCCTTGCTTCCACCGGGAGACACAGTGTTCTGGCATCCGCACAATCTCATCCTCGCCTACGGCATCAGCGCCGGGGTGCCCGGCATGGTCTCAGTGTTGGCGCTGTTCGCCGGGCTCGCCTGGCGTTTCTGGCAGGTAGCGCTGCGCGGAGAGCGCCTCGTGCGGCTGAGCGGCCTCGCGGGGACGGCGATGGTGGCCGGTGTATTCGCTCGCAATATGACCAACGATCTCTTCGTGAACGAGGGGGCTCTCCTATTCTGGGCGCTCGCTGGTACGCTCTTCGGATATGCGCTGCGTCATGCACCGATCCACCGATCCGAGTCGTAGATATGAGAAGACGTGCGTAATCAAACACCTATGCCAGGAACGGTTGACAACCCGCGCACAGCGGTGAGGCCGGGACTCGCTGGCAAGAGGCCAAGTGACTGTTTTGTCGGGCTTGTCAGGAGGGTTATCGGGCGCGATGAACGCGGCACACTTCTCGCAATTGGGTCGACGCACCAACGACCCACATGCGTAGGGGTGACTCGATGCTGTCACCGGCTCGCCGGTCGGCATTATTCGCCGTCCCGGCTCTTTTCTTCATTGTGGTTTTGGTCTCTCCATCGCACGCGGGATCAGAACGCACGGGCTTCTTTCTCTCTCACGAGTTCTATGGACCGGCGGCGTACACAACTCCCGAAGCCGCGTGGAACGTCCAGAGCCGCATGACCAACATGCTGGCTTTTTGGTCGCCGGCCGATGCGGGGATGTCGAGCTTCATCGCCAGCCAGCAGACCGGTTTCAACTTCTACATGCAGGGCGCTTCCTCCGTGAAAGGAGACTCCGCTTCCACGATCAGCAGCCAGAGCCAATCCGCCGCGGCCATCTGCGCCGCGACGGGCAAGGACAGGAGCCTCTGGAGCCTCATGATCGAGTGGGATCAAGGAGGCGGCGCGTGGGTGCCCAGTGGCCGTCCCAGCTACGTTGGATTGACCCGAACACAGGCCTATTCCAAGTTCACCGGTTATTACGTGAACAGCTCGCCCCCGCTGGGCACCTACCTCGCGCAATCAACCTCGGCACGTGGATGTCGCCTGGCATCCGTTTCCGACTACGCGCCGAACACGTTCTACGCATTCAACATTGGTGTCGATGTGGGACTGCTGGAGCGCGCGATCGACGAGCTCGGCGATACCTCGACCGGTGTCGCGTTCCTGCGAGGCGCCAGCCGCCTGTTTGACCGACCGTGGGGCATCGATATCTCGCTGTGGCGGACCTCGGCCGACAGCGCAACGACATTCGACGCGAGTGGCCGTTTGATCGGAGGCTGGTCGCCCAGCTATATCCGACGCCATCTGTACGTCGCGTACATGGGAGGCGCACATATCATTCAAATCGAGCCGGCGATCTATTACTCGTCGGGCAGCAGCCAGCTCAACCCCTTCGGCCAGATGATGAAGGACTTCGCCGACTTCTCGCTGACACGCTATCCAGCTGTCGGCGCTCCAGTCGTTCCGATGGCCCTCATGCTCGACTTCTACAGCGGGTTCGATACGAAGCACGGTTTGTTCAACCAATCGGACGCCGTCTGGTATCAGGACATTCCGTATTCGCCGGGCGACTACATGATCAACAACTTCCTCAAAGTCGCCTATCCCAACCACTGGCTCCACGGCACGACGCCGAACGCCCCCTTCTCCGATGCCGCGGGCTACAAGAGCTTTCTGGCGTCCGGGGGCGATCCTCGACCGTACGAGCCGATGCCGACGACCCGCTGGGGCGACACGATGGACGTGACGCTCAATACCGCGTCGGCGAGCGCACTCAGCCGCTACAAAGTCATCGTCTTGATGGGCGGCGTCGTGATCGACGAACGTCTTCGCCCGATTCTTCAATCGTGGGTCCAGGGAGGCGGGACACTCGTGGTAAATGCCAGCCAGGTGACGTCGGCGGATCAGTCGCTGCTGGGTGTGACGCTCGGCGGCGCACTCGTCAGCGGAGGGACTTCTCGCTGGTCCGCAGACGGGACGACATACAACGAGCCCTCCTATCTCTACAAACCTGTCACGCTGGGCTCGGCCACGGTGCTGGCCACCACCGGTTCGGCGCCCTTGATCACGTCCAACACCGTCGGAACGGGCCGGGTGATTCTCACGACGCCGGATTTCCTCCAATCCTCCGCCCGTAGCCAGCTCTTGTCGATCGGAGTCCAGCTCTTCGATTGGCTGAACAAGCAGGTCGCGCCGGCACAGGTGTCCGGTCCTCCCGTGGAGTACCTGTTCAATATGTCTGCCGGCCGGCTGATCACGACGGTCATCAACAATTCGGCAAGCACCTGGAATGGGACGATCACTGCCCCCATCACCGCGAACGTCACGGCCGTGCGGGAGTATGTCGGGAACACGTCGCAAGCGTTCACCAAGAGCGGTTCGGTGGTGACCATCAACGCACAGGTCGCTCCATATGACGTTCGGGTCTATGCCATCGAATATCAGCAGTCGTCGACGCTGTTGACGCCGTCGAATCCGGCGAACGTCAGCGTCCGCTGATCGACGAGAGCCGATCAATAGGGCTGGCACCATAAGGGCGTTCTCGTTCGGACAGGTGTAAGAAGGGCAGCACCCGCGGCTTCGGGAGTCCTGTCCCTCAGGTCATCGTGTTAGGCGCCAACCGAGCTCGAGCATTCACGAAAGCTCTCTTCGACCGGGTCGGCGCGGCCGTCGCGCTGGTTGTGCTCTCGCCGATCGTCGGCGCAACCGCCGTCGGCATCCAGCTCAGCATGGGCGCGCCGGTCCTCTTTCGTCAGGTCCGAGCGGGCCGCGACGGGAACCCGTTCACGATCCTGAAGTTCAGAACGATGGAGATGCGGGCGGCGTCCTGTTGCGGCCGACCCGAGGCCTGCCGTGGAATCCAGATGGCACCCGGGACCAACATCCCCAGCTTCGCGAGATTCGCGCGCCGGACCGGGCTGGACGAGCTACCGCAGCTCATCAACATCCTTCGCGGCGAGATGAGCTTCATCGGTCCCCGGCCACTGCTGGTTCGCTACGTCGCTCGCTACACGGCGGAGCAGCGGCGCCGGCACTCGGTGCGTCCGGGCATCTCAGGATGGGCACAGGTCAACGGACGCACTGACCTGGCGTGGAGCGACCGGCTCGCACTCGACGTATGGTACGTCGACCACCAGTCCCTCTGGCTCGATCTGCGGATCCTCTGGCGCACCCTCCGCGCCTCGGCCGAAGGCTCGGGCTACAGTCAGTCGGACTCGGATACTGGTCCGGAGTTCCTGGGCATCGGGGTGCCCCCGGGAATCTGCCCGGTGACGGAGTTGCCGCTCCCAACGGCCGCGGCGTCGACGGCCAGGAAGGTTGCCGGAGGAATTCATGCGTCTGTCGCCTGACATCGAGAGGCTCCTGCCCCGCGAGGAGGACGTCGCCTTCTACGAGGAGCACGGCTACTACGTCACTGAGAAGGTGCTCCCGGACGACGTGATCGACGCGGCGAGTCGCGGCGCCGAGCGTCACTGGGCAGGTGAGCGCGACTGGCGCCTTCCCGTCAGTTGTGGCTTCGGGGACTGGAAGCTCGGCGACGGCAACACCATCCGAAACTCGGAATACACCGCGCTGCAGAATCGGGAGATCCGGGCGCTCGTCGAGCACCCGATCATCGGGGCGATCGCGGGCCGCCTCACACGGTCCAACGAGATCCGGCTCTGGGACGACCAGCTCGTGTCGAAGCCGCCCGCGTCCGGCCCGCGCGGACCCGTCGTCGGCTGGCACACCGACCGCGCCTACTGGATGACGTGCGCGTCCGAGGACATGCTCACCGCCTGGATCCCCCTGCACGATTGCCCGGCCGAGATGGGACCGGTCATCTATGTCGACGGCAGCCACCGATGGCCCGGGACGGAGTCCATGCGGACGTTCAATTCGCAGGATCTCGGGGCGCTCGAGCAGCGATTCGTCGGCGATGAGAACGAGTCGCTCAAGCGCGTCATCGCGCTTCGGAAAGGGCAGATGAGCTTTCATCATTGCCGCATGGTCCACGGCAGCGACGCCAACCGCGGCGACCGGCCGCGCACGTCCATCGCGCTGCACCTGCAGGACGGCAAGAACCGCTATCGCCCCTTCCTGAATGAACGAGGGCAGCTGTGGCACATCACGAACGACGACCTCTGCCGGAAGGACGCCACCGGCCAACCGGACTATGGCGATCCCGCGGCCTTCCCCGTTCTGTGGTCGGCCGATGACGCCAGGTAAAGCGCGCCGCTCCGGTCCCACGGTGGAGCTGCTCACCCCCGGCGAGCCGGCGTGGGACGATCACTTAGCCATCGCGGGGCGGGACATCTATCACCTCGCGGGGTATCACGGCTACGCCGAAGGATCAGGTGAAGGCGAGGCAATGTTGATCATCGTCGGCGACCGGGAGCGCGGTCTCGCCTGGCCGTATCTTCGTCGCCGCATCGACGCCGTCGACGGGCTCGCGGGCACGGACGCAACCGACGTCACGTCCGTGTACGGCTATCCCGGCCCGATCGTGTGGGGATGCCGGCCGGGCGACGCCTTCCTGGCGGAGGCGTGGCAGGAGATCCTCGACGTCTGGCGACAGCAGCGTGTCGTCTCGGTATTCACCAGGTTTCATCCGCTGCTCGGCAACGCGGCGATCGTCGCGGATTTCCCGCCGCCGGCGGACGGCGCGGAATTGCCGCTTCCGCAGCCGCTGGTTCTCGGTGGCCCGACCGTGTCCATTGACTGTCGCCTGGACGACGGCGCCGCCCGCCGCGGCTATGCAAAGGTGCTCCGCCAGGAGATCGACGCGGCGCGGAGGGCCGGCCTGGTGACCGAGGTCGATGAGGATTGGTCGGAGATCGAGACCTTCACGCGCCTCTACGGCGAGACGATGGAGCGCAGTGGCGCAGGCGCGGAATACATGATGGGCCTTGCCGATGTGCACCGCCTGCGCGCGGCGCTGGGCGGCCGTCTGCACCTGCTGGTGTCCCGCTGGAAAGAGGCCGTCGGCGCTGCGTGTCTGTTTACCGAGCTGGACGGCATCGTTCAGGCCCATCTGGCTGGGACGAACGAGGACCTGCGGCACCTGTCGCCTCTCAAGGTTCTTCTGGACGATGCTCGCTCGTGGGCTCGGAGCCGCGGGGATCGCGTGCTTCATCTCGGGGGTGGACGGGCCGGCAAGGAGGATTCACTGTTCGCCTTCAAGGCCCGCTTCTCTCCCAGCCGCCACGCCTTTCACACCGGCCGGTGGATTCTCGAGCCGCAGCTGTATCACGACTTCGTCGCGACGCGCTCGTGCTCGCCGGGCGCGTGCGACGAGGGATACTTCCCCGCCTATCGGGCTCGGCTGGCCTCCACGCCGACCAGGTCGATCCGGGTTGCCTGATCCCCAGGGCCGGTGCGTGACCATGAGAAGCGAAGGCCGCGTGACGAGCACCTTCTATCGTAGCCGCGGCAAGCGCCTGCTGGATCTCACGCTCGCACTGCCGGCGCTCGCCGTCGCGATGCCGGTCATCGCGCTGGTATCGCTCGGCGTCGCCGCGGCACTGGGCCGCCCGGTGATCTTCGCGCAGGAACGGCCAGGGCTCGGCGGCCGAACGTTCCGGTTCCGCAAGTTCCGCACGATGACGTCCGAGCGCGACAATACGGGGAATCTCAAGCCGGACGCCGAGCGGCTCACCGAGCTCGGCCGTGTGCTGCGCACATCGAGTCTCGATGAGCTGCCGCAGCTCTGGAACGTGGTGCGCGGCGAAATGAGCCTGGTCGGCCCAAGGCCGCTGCTCGTCGAGTATCTGGATCGGTACTCGCCGCGCCAGGCGCGCCGCCACGAGGTACTGCCCGGCATCACCGGCTGGGCGCAGGTCAACGGCCGCAACGCCTTGACGTGGGAGCAGAAGTTCGAGTGCGATGTGTGGTACGTCGACAACGTGTCGCTCGCCATCGACCTCCGCATCCTCCTCAAGACTTTGACGAGCGTCGCACGCCGGCGCGGCATCACGCCGGACGACAGCGCGTCGGTGCCGGTCTTTCGCGGAAGCGAGCCATGAGCGCTGGCAGCGGAACGAAACGGCTCTTGATCGTCGGCGCCTCCGGCCATGCCCGTGTCGTCGCGGACATCGCGCGACGGATGGGATCCTTCGAGATCGCCGGGGTGTGCAATCGTTCCGGAACCGGAGAGTTCGAGGGCTTCCCGGTCATCGCCCGCGACGTCGACGTGCCCACTCTCTGGCGGCTCAGGGCGTTCGATTTCGCCTGCATTGCCATCG
>Ga0126369_10000898_pt1 | contig 20107 bp, 20 predicted proteins | sample PanSoiMetaPlot_1_FD_109646 | JGI IMG/M metagenome (GOLD analysis project Ga0126369, IMG submission 109646) | Tropical forest soil microbial communities from Panama - MetaG Plot_1 | ecosystem: Environmental > Terrestrial > Soil > Tropical forest > Bulk soil | place: Panama | collected 2016-02-17 | reverse complement strand
GACGATCAGCGCCAGCGGAAATGGCCCCGGCCCTTCCGGATACCACACGCGTGCGTTCAGTGGAAGCTTGTCCACATCGAATCCCCAATATTTCTTGCGCGCCCAGCGCTTCCATCCCTTGAAATCCTTGAAAAAGTCAGACGCATCCGCCGTCCGCGTCTTGAGCGCTACGTTCGCTCCGTATTCCGGCCGCCGAATATCGTTCCCCATGCCGTAAAAAAGCTTTCGCACGCGATACTCCCCATGCACGCTGGGATTCTGCACTTCCAATTTTTCCGGCATCGATTCCGCCGGCGGCTTCCACGCGATGAGCTTGTCCATGGAACCCGCGTGGGCAAAGAGCCACACGAAATACACATTGCCAGCAATGCCACCCACAAATAGCAAGCAAACTAGAATCTTTTTGCGCAGCGCTGCTTCCCCAAATCCTCCTGCAACAAACGTCGCGACCGCCGCGCCTAGCACTCCTTCTACCAAGCCCACGATAATGGCCATCGGAACCGCAAGCTGCGTTGGTCCCCACAACATCATCACAATCACCGAGCAGCCGACGATCATCCCCGCGGCGAGCCGCGGCAGCTTGCGCAAAATCGTCAGCACAAGCATCACACCTAGCATGACCAAGGGAATGCAAAACGCCGCAAACACAGTCGCAAACGCAAAATCGAACGTGTAGCCGAATCCTGTCCGCATACAAAGACCGGCGATGACTACGGTCGCAGCCGCTGCCGCGAGAGTTCCCCATACCGCGCCGCGCCGCGCCTCCGGTCCCGGACGAAGCAAGCTCCAATTCTTCGACCACCAAACCTTAATCTTCAGCCCCACGTCTTTCCCGCGCGTCCACAACGCCATGTCACACCCTCCATCCCGTCAGTACGACTTTCTGTCCTTCGAGGTTCCGTTTTGTCAGAAGGCACTCCCCACCTGCATGCCGCGAATCTATGGAATATAAGGACGACGGTAAGACCCAGAAGTCAGGTGCACAGTCTGGGACTTCTAAAAACAAAAGGCCCCTGGCAGAACCGGGGGGCCTTTTATACCTCAATGCGCGGAGATTGTGCGGAAAGCGGTTAACTCTGCCCCGCAGCAGCAGCTTTCGCCATCTTCTCCCGCCATTCTCTCGAACGCCGCTCCATTTCCTCGGGCGCGACGTCTTCCACATGCTGCGCCAGGCCCCACTGGTGGCCGAACGGGTCCGTCAGTTTGCCGTAGCGGTCGCCCCAAAACTGATTCATCAGCGGCATATCCACCGTAGCGCCGGCAGCTACCGCACGATTGAACACATCGTCGACATTTTCCATATATACGAACATCCCGCAGGCGCTTCTCACTCCCGGCGTTGGCGCGCTGTTCATGCCCGGAAACTCGTCCGACACAAAGATGTACGAGTCGCCTATTTTCAGCTCGGCGTGCCCGATCTTGCCGTCCGGACTCTTCATGCATAACGCTTCCATGGCGCCAAAGACCGACTTGTAATACTCAATCGCCTGCGCGGCGTTCTTGCAGGTTAGATACGGTGTAACAGTGTGATACCCCTCGGGAATTGCGCGGACAGGATTTGACATGGTTGCCTCCTTGAAGATTGGACGTGCGGCGCACAGAAACGGAAGGGACTTTCGGCAGAGCCGTGCGCAAAAGCCTTGATACTCCCGTAAGGGCGCCCTGTCAACAGTATCGAAATGAACAACAGAAGAACCCCAAAATGAAGGCGTGATGGCTTCCGCCGAGGTGGCTTGCAACGTCTATTGCCGGGAGACGCAGTTCGTCGAACGTGGCTTCAAAACCTGTGCCCTCCGGTGAACAGCACATCATGCCGGCGTCCACGGAAGCCTGCAGCGGAAGATAACCAAGCCGCGTGGAGGTGAAGTGCCTGACGGAAGCTACATTCCTGCAATAGGCCCCGCACGAAGCACGGACACAGAGCTCAGAAACCGCCTCGGTAATTGACGCGTGCGGAAGCGGGAGAGAAAATGCGCGAAGAAGAGAGGCGGGCAGCAGGAGAAGGAGAATGCGATACGACTTTCTGGTGGAAACCTACAAGACCGAACGCATTAAAGTGCTCAGCGTGTGGAGCGAATTTCGCGACGAGGATTTGCCGGTGCGGCCGCGCGTTGGCGATCCGCGAGGCCGCAGCGCACGCGAGCAAATGGTCCATCAGTGCGTCAGCGAAAATCTGTGGTTCATAAATATGCTGGGAATTGATGTGGCCGCGCCGCCTCTGCCAAAAGACGAAACGCGGCTCGCGTTCATCCAGCGCTACGCGGAAGATAGCGGGAAACGTCTGGCCGCGTTGCAGGCGAAAGACGAAACGTGGTGGGAATTGCAAACCAAGTTTTTCGACGTGCCACGCCCACGCGCGTGGGTGATGGTTCGCAGAATCGCGCACACCGCCCATCACCGCGGCCAGCAGATGGCCATGCTCAGAATGCTCGGGCGCGATTTGCACAGCAATTATGGCCCGACTGCAGATACAGGCGGACTGATGCAAAACCACGCACCAACGATCTACTCCTACGACAGCCTCGAAGCGCTCCTCGCCGGAGAATCCAGAGGCGGCGCGAAGCGGGATCTTCCGGGCGCCGGAGGAAAAACCGTCACCGAACGCCCGGAATCATAAGCTCTTACTCTTTCTTACTCAGAAGCTGCAGCGATGGCTTCGATTTCGATGAGGAACCCGGGCTTCGGCAGCGCGGCCACAACCATGAGCATGGAAGCGGGACGGCACTCGCCAAGGAAACGAGCGCGGATCGCCCCGTAAGCGCCGATGTCTTCCGCGCGAACGAGATACTGGACGATTTTGACCAAATGCGCCGGGCCCATGCCGGCTTTTTGCAGCGCCGAGAAAATATTGTTCCAAGCCTGCTCAGCTTGCTGTTCAAACGTCTCCGGCAACGTGCCGTCTGTCATCAGGCCAGGTGTCCCGGAGGTGAATAGCCATCGCGCCGGCCTCGGGACTTCCGCAGCGTCGCTGTATTTGCCAATGTGCCTGGAAATCCCAACATCAATAAGAGAATGAAGCGTCGCGCTCATGTCGAGAATCCGTTTCTGTAGAACAAGTGTGTGAGCATACGAGTAACAAAGTGTGTGCCGAGAGAATAGTCCGCGTACTGCCGAAACGCCTGCATTCTATTACGTTTCGGTAGTTCGCAAAAATACGGGTGCAGAGCAGTCGCCGAGAACCGCCCTGCACCCATCCTCGACAACCGTCAGTCTCGTCACCGAGACGACGGGGCTCTCTCTTTTCTTGGCTTCCGATTCCGTTCCCGTCAGTCATCAGCAAGAGGGCCCAGCCGCTGGTGCAGATGCTTGCGCACGTTCTCCGGTAGCGTCGCTGTCTGGCTTCCAACAGCGCCAGGGGCGCCCACCGGGCACCCCGATCCTGTTCCGTTGAGTACTGGTATTCCGCGGAAGGCCGGCCCAAAGACTGCGGTGGGGTCAAATAGCTCCCCGCTGATCTCACTGCGGTCGTTAATGTCGCCGGCCAAAAGCAGGAATGGGGAGCCCGGCAGGGTCAGGCAATTGAGGTCGCCCATAACGCCGTTCTGCCAAATAAAGGCCCGAAATACGTGCGGTCCACCGCGAGAGAGCCCGACCACTTGGTTCTTCTCATTGACTCCCAGAGCCTCTGCGCGGATGTCCCCCGGCAACTTGCCTACCCTCACTAGCCCGCCTGCCTGCGTCCAAAGGAATGCTTCAAAGTTTCGCGTGCCGTCCTGTCCCGCAGGCAGAGAGAATCCGACTATCGTCCCTTGATTGTTGATCGCCGTAGGAGTGTTCCATGTATGTCCACCGAGGTTCGGAATCTCCGTAGGAACGCCGTTCTGCCAGAGAACGGAGTGCGTAGCGCTGACGCCTCCGACCGCAATGCCGCACGCTCCGGAGATGCCAACCACCTGGCCCAAGTCATTGATCGCCGTGGCCGCGCTCGTGGAATCACTCGGCAACGGCGGCAGTTCCTTCATTGAACCATCGGGCTCCCAGATTGCCGCGCGGAACTGCAAGGTCTGGAGAGCCTTGTTGCACGTCGGGTCTTGAACACCGTTCTCCGCCCAACCAACGATTTCACCGCGGTTGTTCACTCCCGTGGCATAGCTGTTGAGGCCGCCGGGAAATGGCGGGAGCGCGGTCATGACGCCGTTGACCCATCGAAAGCCATTACACACTTTTCTCGTGGGGCTGCCCGAAGCGTAGAACGGGTAGCAAGAAAAATTGTCATTGGGGATCTGATCCTTATCTGTGTCTGAGATTCCTACGATCACGCCATTGTTGGCCTTGTTCGGCCAAGCCACGGCGCTGTTGAAAGTGGGCCCGCCGAGGGCTCCCAGATCAATAAGGTGCGACCCCAGCCAGGCAGCGGCATGGGAAACATTATCCCCGGCCTGATCGGCGGCCCCGGTGATCCAACCGCGATCATTGATGCCGTTCCCTGCGCCGGTCACGCCTCCCAGAGTGTCGAGCGGAACTATGTGGTACATCGTCTGCGCGGTTTGTGAAGTCAGCCTGATTGGCGTAATTGCGAACGCGGCAAGCAAGGCCGTCCCTGCAATACAAATGGATGCCCTGAAATTCATGTTTCCTCCCCGTTCAAGTTGTTGTTGAAGCCGGAGGCTCAAGATGCCGGTCTGCATTCTTCCTGGCACCGTGACTGATGCGGGGTCTCAGCCGAAAGAACAAACCGTATCCGTGGACAATCCTTCGACCGAGCGCAAGAATAAAGCGCGGCAGAAAAGTATGTTGGACGTTTGCGGCCCCGGAATCCTGGAATTGTAGAATCGCGATTCGCTCCAGACTTGAACGCCCGTATTCACGTCCGAAAACGTCCAGTGTGCTCGCAGAATCGGATTACACTTCGCAAGGAGATGGAACTGGACCGGCAAACCTGCTCACGAGCAAGGCTGGCGCGCGATGCGCGTTTCGACGGCAAGTTTTTTATCGGAGTGCTAACCACAAAGATCTATTGCCGTCCGATTTGCCGCTCGCGCACATCGAAGGAAAGCAATGTCCGCTATTTCGCTAGTGCCGCGGCCGCGGCCGAAGCCGGATTTCGCCCGTGCTTGCGTTGTCGTCCGGAATGCTCTCCGGGAACGCCCGCATGGGCCGGCACGCAGAATACGGTCTCGCGGGCGCTCCGGCTCATCAGCGAAACTGGCCTGGAAGACGGTGGTGTGGAAACCCTCGCGGAACATCTTGGAATGGGCTCGCGCCATCTTCGCCGGCTCTTCCTGCGCCACCTCGGGGCCACTCCCAGCGCCGTGGCGCAAACGCGCCGCTTGCACTTTGCCAAGAAGCTGATCGACGAAACTTCCTTGTCCATGACGCAGATCACCTTCGCTGCGGGTTTCGGCTCGGTGCGCCGTTTCAATGCCTCCATCCGCAAGGTCTATCATCGAACGCCGACGCAAATTCGTCGTCTGGCGCAGGAAACCTTGCGCCAGCCGGAAAATCACTATTTTTTCCATCTACACTTTCGCCCGCCCTACGATTGGAAACGCATGCTGGAATTCCTCGCGGCTCGCGCCATTCCCGGTGTGGAAGCCATCGAAGCCGGCTGCTTCCGCCGCTCAATTTCTGTAAACGGACATCGCGGATTCTTCGAAGCATCATTGGATGCACGCCGTAATGCGCTCGACGTGCGTGTTCAGCTGGGCGAGCCGCGCTCCCTTTTCTTCATCATCGAACGCATCCGTGCCATGTTCGATCTGGACGCAGACTGGTCCACGATCGTGCGAACTTTGGGAGCCGACTGCGCTCTGGCGGCGCACACGTGCGCCTATCCGGGACTCCGCGTTCCTGGCTGTTGGAGCGGCTTCGAGTTCGCCACGCGAGCCATTCTTGAAGAAAGCACTTGTACGAAGACGGCCCTGGCGCGTGCCGGCCGCTTGGCCACAGCTTTCGGCGAATCATTCTGTCCCGCGAATGGTCTTACAAATCTTTTCCCCACGCCGGAAGCTCTGGTCAATGCCGACTTGGAAAGCATCGTCGTGCCCGAACCGCAAGCGGACGCGATTCGGGCTCTTGCGCGCGCCGTTCACGACGGACAAATAAGTTTTGAAAAAGTGGCAGACGCTGATGCCTTTCTATCCCAGCTCTCTGGAATTCCGGGAATTACAGAATCCGTGGCGCAGTGGGTGGCCGTGCGCGCTCTTCGCGAACCCGATGCTTTCCCTTCCGCGGATCGCGATCTTGGTCTCTCGCTAGGGATGGCAAGTTCGCCGGAGTTTGAACAACGCTCCCTGGCTTGGCGCCCTTGGCGGGCTTACGCGGCCATCTATCTGCGCACTTTCTCGAGCGACTTCGGAGTGCTCGGGAATCCTTGCGCTTCTTCCACGAGGGGAAAACCATCTTCTGGAAAAACGGTTCTCCCCGCTCCAAACGCGGTAGCCGTGCGCCGCGCATCGTAGCAGGGGACACCAGCAGAACTCTGGGGCGCCGTCAGAAATCCTGCCACCAAGCGCACCATCACTAACAAGCCTGAAAACGATCCAGTTTCTTTATTCTTACTTAGGACTTACAACTGATTACTGGTCTTATTGCGGCTTGCTGATCACGCCGCAGGCGATGCGCGCGGGCGCGGCGCCTCCGCTACCGCCAGAAACCGCGTGGATCACGATCGCCGTGCCGCCATTGCTGAACACGGAGCTTGCGTCGTCACCCAGCGTCACGTTGGGAGCAACGGTGCTCGCGTGAGCCGTTCCATTTGCGCCAACGATCAGGGCAAAATCTGGAATGTCTCCCGCAGGCAGCATGCCCTCATGCCCGGCATGTCCTCCGCCAAAGTGCGGACCAGCCGACTTGAAATCCGGCGGTTCGCATTTTGCGAACTGATGAATGTGGAGCGAGTGTTCCCCCGGAGGAAGATTCTTGATGTCCAGGGTGATCTTGACGCCTTTTTCGGCGGGCGACAGCGTGGCCGTCCCCACGCTTTGGCCCTGGACGTTCTTGATGTCCACCGTAACCGGCTTGGTGGCCGAATGAGATTGAGCAAAAGCGGCGCCGGTCGCGGAAGCCCACAGCGCGGCGTAAAGAATAGCTCTCATGCAGTTCTCCTCGTTGCCAAAAATTTGCAAAGCTCGGGCTCTCTCGGGTACCCGCCCCGACCCAATCTAGCGCAAGTTTGCTGCCCAAGTAACAAGCTGTTTCCAAAGCTACAAGCTGTAACGGTTTCGTGCAAAGCCCATCCAATGGAACCTGAAGGCGAAATGCGGCATCCTAGAAGCTCCAGCTAGAGGATGTACCCAGCTAATCAATAGAATAGAGAGAGGTTTCGTCGATGCTTTCGATGCGAATGAAGATTGCTCTTTGTTCCGCGGCCGGCTTGCTGATGGCAGCGTGTTTGCCTGCGCAGGTAACGCACGGGCAAAAGCCAAAACTGCCCGCGCCGTTTGAATCCAAGTCCGCGGGCAACGGACCAAACAAAGAAAAACCGTCGGATGAATTCCTTCCCGCGGTTCCCGCCGGATTCAAAGTAAACGTGTACGCGAGCGGCTTCCGAAGGCCCCGCTGGCTGACCGTTGCGCCGAACGGAGACATCTTCCTCGCGGACACGACCGGGAGAGGTGAAGTTATCGTGCTGCACAGCGGCAAGGACACTAGCGTTGCGCCAGAGCGCGAAGTGTTCGTGGACGGGATGAACCGCCCGTTTGGCATCGCCTTCCACGACGACTACGTATACGTCGGGAACATGAACGAACTCGTGCGCTTCAAGTACGATTCCAAGACCTCAAAGCGCCTGGGCGAAAAAGAACACTTGCTCGATTTGCCTTCCGGCGGACACGACACGCGTTCCGTGGCCGTTGCGCCCGACGGAAAACATTTGTTCGTCGCCGTCGGTTCGAACTCCAACATCAATACCGGCGAAGCGCCTATCCGTGCCGCCGTAACGATTTGCGATCTCGACGGAAAGAATGTGCGGCAGTATGCCACGGGGCTGCGGAATCCCGTGGGCCTGGCGATTGAGCCGACCACCGGAAAAGTCTGGACCAGCGTCAATGAACGCGACGAACTCGGCGACGACTTGCCGCCGGATTATTTCACTTCGCTGAAGGACGGTGGATTCTACGGCTGGCCCTACAGCTACATCGGCGGCAATGTAGACCCGCGCGTGGAGCAGCAGCATCCGGAGCTGGTGAAGCGCGCGATTATTCCTGACGTGCTTCTGGGCGCTCATGTGGCGCCGCTGCAATTCGCGTTTTACACCGGCAAGCAATTTCCGGAGAAGTATTGGGGAGGCGCGTTCGTCGCGGAACACGGTTCCTGGAACCGCGCGTCGCGCTCGGGATACCAGGTAGCCTTCGTGGTGTTCAAGGACGGTGAGCCCTCCGCCGATCCGGTGCCCTTCCTAACGGGGTTTGTGCCGGACCCGACGCAGAAGGATGTTCTGGGTCGGCCCGTGGGCGTCACCGTCGCTCCTGACGGCGCGCTGCTCATCTCCGACGACGGCGCCGGCGTCGTCTATCGCATCTCTGCGACCAGGTGAAAACGAAAAGCCGAAGCCTGCGGAATCGGTGATCCTCAAAAGTATGGAAGCTTCGCGCGCAACAGCACTCGTTTTGCCCAGATCTACGGGCAAGCGTACCTCTCGAGGGCAGACCACGTAACCGGGCCACCTGCGAATTTCACTCCGAAGCGGTAGCGGTTGTCGGCTAGGCACTGGCAGTAAACGACCTTCCCGAGCACGGCCTGTTCGTTTACCGGAGTAATCCATATCAGATCACCGGGGTGCCAAGGGTGTTTGGAAAACACGCGCGCACCGATTGGACTGACGTTATCTGTGTATGCCCTTTCCGCTCCTTCGGCATCTGCGGCCATCTCATGGACCAGGTGGACCATCACAATAATGGGCAGCCTCTTTTCCATTCTGCCGCTGTTTTTAGGTCCGGTAATCTGTTTCCGGGATATTAGGTCCGCGAATGTGGACCCGTTTAGGCGGTCTTTCTGCCTGCGAGCGTTCATTGGGGCCTTGGGGCAGCTAATGATTTGAGCTAGTGAGGTGAATGCAGTCTGCGTGGGTTCGAGGTCGCTCAACATGAACATGAACTTGAAAACCGAATTCGCTAGCTCACCCTCCCTTTTTGTACCAGCCAGTGCAGCCATTAACAATCCAGTGAAAACCTGAATCTCTTATCCAAGGATTAATGGATGGGATCGCGATACGGGAACCTACCGTCAACTCCTTCATTTCATAACAATCTTGCATGGATGAAGAGGATCAACCTAATTTTGAAGATAATCATAGTACGGACAAGCCGCGATGGCGAAACAGAGGACCTAGCCAAGGAAATTGCTCTCAAGCATCAAACAGGAATAACCGAAGCAAAAACACGGTATGAAGCCAGCCATAAATCGAACCTCAGGTTGCGCACTAGTGTCGAATGCGCGCGCAGACACTCCGTTGCCAAAATGCTCTTCTGCACCCTCAATTGCGGCTAGCGCCCCTCGAAATGGAAGATGTCCACCACAATGTTGGTTTTGCGATTCAACAGGACAATATGCCCGCCAATCAATACGTGCTGGCAATCCGGAGGCGGCGGAGGTAGCCGCCGTTCCAAATCCTCCGGACACGGTTGGAGCCTTTTCTGGAGCCCCGGTGGAAGTTCGCCGCGCCGCACAAGCTGTCTCTCCAGCCCCGGTGGCAAGCGGTCTTTCTTGGCTAGTCCTGGTGGAAGGTTGCTTTGATGTTCGCCATACCATCCGCGAATGTCGCTATCACGGTCCCTGTAGTAATGCTCGCCTTGGTCATCATCATCTCCATGTTTGTCGTGGCCTTTCCCATGCCCCTTGCCCTGAGCGAGCGCGGAACTGGCAGTCAGCATGAGAAAGCTTAGTCCCATGGCGAACATCCACTTTGTTGATTTCATTCTTCACTCCGATCCGAACGTGCTAACAGTCTATACGAAAGCAGTGGGCCGGAGACATCCTACCTCCGGCCCTATGCGAACCCTGGAGCCCAACCAAACTTCTAGGGATTGCGCCTCGGCGACGCTTTTTGGAGCGTTGCCGTCAGGTTGTGCCCGGCCTCCGGAGCACGAACAGAAGACTCTCGAATGATCTTGTCCGCGGTGATCTTGCGGCCGTACAAGTCACGATTGCCGCCGTTGTCGGGCCGCAGCGTCGAACCTTCCACGGCAACACCGGCAAATACGCCGCGCGCGCGGGAATAAGTCAGAATTTCGGAACGCATAAACGCGTCCGTATCCGCCGAAGCCGTGCGTCCTTTTGGTCCAGCAGCCACAGACACGTCTGCGCCCAACTTGACTTTACTGTGCAAGAGGCTGTCTACGCCGCGATCGTTGATCACGAGGAAAACGTAGTCTGTTGCCTCACCCCCGGCTTGCAGTCCGAGATTGCCGCCCTCCAGTGCGTACATCGCCGGAGCGCCCCAGGGACCGGTGAAATTCCTGCCGGTCCTGCAAACCATGGCGCCTCGGCCATAGCTTCCGCCCACAATAAAGGCCGCCTTGAGAACTGAGGGCATTACCACCACGCACCTCGCTTTGCTGAGCAGATCTTGAGGAATATCGTCTGGGATATCCAGAACTTCCTTCATCACCTTCCCAGCGTTTTGCAAACGGTCTTGCTCCGAGCGGGTGTCGCCTACAAGTGAAGTTGGAATCAAAGCGACGATTCCTGCCACTACCCCCAACAACATGACACAGCGTTTCATCTTCATGGCCCCCCTTAAGTCATGATGGAACATACAGCTACTTCGTTTGATGAGATTACTACTTGGCCCAAAAGCCAGCCTTGTGGGGCGCATGCCGGAGTCCAGAACCGGAGTTTTTTTCAGGTTTGGCGCATAAACCATTTAGATTCAGCCAGGTGGCTCCCCACCGGGAAGGCTCGTGAGCCACGGAAAGCCAGTACTAGTCCGCGTAATTGTTGCCGGAAACACCCCTCTTCGGGATCGCTTAATCTGTTCTGCATTGCTCCTCGCGCGGCTCGCCCACGTTCAACGTTCAAGACCGTCTCTATCCACTTTACAATGCGCAGTTACAAATGGCCGCAGTAGGTACCCTGCGGACGAGTGAAGGGAGAGATTCGATGAATAGGCGATCCTTTTTCAAGACGATGGCAGCGGGCGTGTACGCCTTCGCACGCGCTCCGCTGCTGTACGCGGCTCTGCCAAAGATGAAGATTACGCGCGTAAGGGCGTATGCCCCGCCCAATCCGAATCCCCTGTTCAATCAAGCGGACACGGTGGTGACCATCGAAACCGACGCGGGAATCACCGGTATTGGCGAAGGCGGTTTTCCCGATGCGCTGAAGCAGTGCGCCGGGAGGTTGATCGGGCAGGACCCGCAACACATTGAACGTTTGTGGCAGGACATGTCGCGGGCGTTCTTCTATCCTCCCGGGCGCGAAAAAGAAGATGCGCTCGGCGCGCTTGACCTGGCTTTATGGGACATCAAAGGCAAAGTGCTGAAGCTGCCGGTTCACGAAATCCTGGGCGGCACGGTGAGGAATTATTGTGAATGCTACAACACCGCGGGCATCATCCCGGGGATCAAACCGGGAATGAGCGTGAAGGAGCGCGCGGCAGCTACCATTGCGGCGGGTTATCGCGCTTTCCGCATGGGTGCGGCAGACACACCTGCGAACACCACGTTCAATACTCACCAGAAGCTGAATCAGCTTTACGAAGAGTGCGTGCAGGCGCGCGAAGGCGTCGGGAAGGACGGCGATTGGTGCGTTGACTTTCATCAGCGGTTCGATCTGTCGGAGGCCATCCGCGGATGCGATTTGATCGAGCCGCTGGCACCCTACTTTGTCGAAGATCCCGTGCGCGCCGAGGCTTTCGGTGAGGACCTTCCGCGTCTGCGAAAGTTAGTGAAGGTTCCCATCGCGGCGGGCGAGGAATGGGGCAATCGCTGGGACTTCAATCCGCTGGTGGAGAACCACGACATTGATTACTTCCGCGCTACGCTGCCAAACGTCGGCGGCATCACCGAAATGATGAAGATCGCGGCAATTTGTGAAACGCATTTCGTCGGCATCGTGCCGCACTTCACCGGACCCATCGCCACCGCGGCGCTGGTGCATTCGCTGGGGACCTTCCCCGGCCCACTGTTGATGGAATACAACTTTGAAGGCCGGGAGCTTCCGCATGTGCCCGTCTGCCTAGATTTCAAGAATGGCAAGCTTTATCCCAACGACCGGCCGGGTCTCGGCGTCGAGCTCGATATGAGCAAGCTCACGCAAGTTCTCGAAGTCACGAAATACGACACCAATCGCGCCCAAACCTTCTTCCGCCCCGACGGCTCAATCACAAATTGGTGAGAAAGCGGAAGAAGAAGCGAACAATGGACATTCCAAGCGCAAATGCAAAACCGTATCCGAAACTCTGTCCGTTGCTACGTTCCTTGACTCGGCAAAATTGCAAGGTTGCGGCGCAGCTGAACCTGTGCTTTGACGTTAGAACTATGTTGACGGTTGCAGGAGGATGGCGGCTAAGGCGTGGAGGCGCGACGCGTCGGCCGGGGATTGCGCCGATGCGGCGTTTTTCTCCAGCGCCGGCGCCAAGGTTTTTAATTTGGCGACTTTGCCCTTATTCATGTGCGAGCTTTCGGCGCTTTGGATGGCGCTGCGAAGAGCCGCGATGCGCTCCGCGGGCAAGGCTTGCGAGCGTTCCAACTGATCCACGTACGCTTTGGCCACAACCAGCTTTGCGGGCCACTCGAGCTTTTGCTGGTTCTGGACATTCAACTCACTGACGTGGACGGTTTTGGCGGCATCAATTTCATTTTGCGTGAGGAACTTGGTCGGCGCCAGTTCAAAGACGTCGAGACCGCGCGCGATTTCCGATCCGTAGATGTAGCCGTTGTACCAGTAGGCCGACCATTCGCCGCCGAGGAGCAGCATCTTGGGATCAATCGTGCCGCGGTCGAAATAGGCAATCTCGAACGGTTTCGCGGGATCGCTGAAGTCCACGACGGAAACGCCGCCTTGATACCAGCCTTGCACTTCGATGTCGCGGCCGGGGACTGGAATCAAGGAGCCGTTATGCGCCACGCAGTTGGAAGTGTCCGGCTGCGCTGCGGGCATTTTGTAATAGTTCGCGAAAGTCAGCCTGTCGTCTTTCAGGCGGAAGATGGCGTCCGCGCCCCACTTGTTGGGGTCGTTCGCGCGGCAACGAGCGCCGAGGCCGCCGCCCCACTCATCGGTGAAGACGACTTTGTCACCGCTATTCGAGAACGAAGCGGAGTGCCAGTAGGAATAGTTGGGATCGTTGACAGCATCGAGACGCTTCGGATGCACAGGGTCTTTGATGTCGAGGACGATTCCGTTTCCGGAGCACGCGCCCGCGGCCAAGCCAATCGCGGAGTACACGGTAATGTCATGACACTGGTCGGTTTCCTTGGGCTTCTCAGCGCCTTTCTTGCCGTGCGTGCCGCCATTGGTCAAGCTGTTGATCGCGCCGGTGCGCGCATCCATGAAGACGCGCGGGCTGTTGACAACTTTCGCGTCCTGCGGCGCGGCAACTGGAACCTTGATGACGTCAATGCGAAACAGCGCCGTGTTCGGATCCTTGTCGGGGGCTTCGCCGGAGCAGCCGGGGAGTTCTTCGGGCTGGCGCACAAACGAGGTTCCGGAGACGTAGATGTAGACATTTTCTTTGTCGTTGGGATCGAGTACGAGCGTGTGCGTGTGCGAGCCACGGCAGGTTTGCACGGCAGCAACTTGCTTGGGGTTGCGAATATCGGAAATGTCGAAGATGCGGACGCCGCGGAAGCGTTCTTTTTGCGCGGCGGGGATGCGCTCCTTTTTTTCTTTCGGCTTGTCCTTATCTTTTTCGTCGGCGGCCGGGGGCGGAGGTTCCGGCGGAAAGCCTTGCACGCCGCAATCGAGGCGTCCATTCGGCATTTCGACGGACATGAACATCAGATTTTTGTACACCGACACGTCGCCCTGGCCGCCGGGGCACACCATTGTCGTTAGCAGCTTGGCGCTGGCGGGATTGCTGATGTCATAGATGCTCATGCCATAGAAATTTCCTTGGAACAGGTGGTTGCCCTGGAAAGCCAAATCGGAATTCGCGAAGGCAAGCCCCGCGACAGCCAAATGCATTTCCTTGGGAAGCTTCGAAATCATGGGGCCTATGCCCATTTGGCTGATCACTTTCTGGACCTTCGGATCATCGGGATCGGAGGAGCCCAATTGAAAAGCGTCGGGCTTCTTGAGAAGGAGGAGGTGCTTGAGACCCGAGGAAGCGACACCGGCGTCGTACAGGCCGGGCGTGAGCTTGGCGCGGGGATCGCTCGGATCAGAACCTGTCATGCCCGGCGGCAACGCGGGAGCAGGCTCGGGTGCGAAGGGATTGTTGCCATCCTCTTCGTCTTCCTTCGCCTTGTCCGCTTCTTTGGCCTTGTCCTTATCTTTGTCAGCGGTTTGCTGCCCCGGGGGCGTTGCGGGCGTTTGCGCTTGTGGCTGCGCTTGCGCGTGCACGCGCGTCTCGCCAAAAGACAAAAACAGTGAGGCTATCAGCATATAGAAAATAACTTTGGCCACTCGATTCATCTCTTTTCCTCTTTCATTTGCGCTGGCACGTTCCTCTCCAGCATTTCGTCCATGATCTTGATTTCAGCCCGTTGCCCCGTGTCTACATCTGTTGCGAAATTGAAAAGCTCCGCGTCCTGCCCCGCACCTGCGGTGTCGAACAAATCCTTGACCATCGTCAGCGCGCCATGGTGATGCTGAATCATCCCGGTGAGAAATAGTTTGTCGAAGTCGGCGCCACGGGCTTTGCGCAGCGCGTCCATCTGTTCGGGTGTGAGCATGCCGGGCATGAGATGCATCGATTCGTCAGCCATGTTCGCATGGTCCATGCCAGACATTTTTTTAGACGCCATGGAATCAGGTTGGCCGCGTACAGCCAGCCAGCGCTGCATAAATTTGATTTCGTCGGACTGCGAGCGGCTGATACGCGCGCCCAGAGAATGGAGATCATTGTTCTGCGAGTGCAGGTCAATGAGCGCGGTCATTTCGATCGCTTGCGCATGATGCATGATCATGCCTTGCATGAATTCCACGTCGGCCTGCGAAAGTGGTGGGAGGGCGGCTTTCGTGGAAGGCGGAAGCGTTTTGCTGGGCTTGCCCGGCGCGCCGGGCTGCACCACGACAGGCTTCGACGAATCGTTCTGCTGCGCCGACACGGTAGGAGACAAGACGCCCGCAGAGTTGAGCGCAACCAGACACAGAAATGATGGCCTCATTTTCACGACGGGCTTGCAGGATAGACCAGGACCGTCGGCAATAGCAATCCTTGCAACGAGTAGGCTACTGAGAAGCTTGAGAGCCCGGACCCATGCTGTTTCCGGGCGGTTGGCTGGACCCGCAGGTGTGCCATTGGGCGTTGGTGATTTCATTGTGGGAGATACCGCCCATGATTTTCTTTCCACGATAAACCACGCAACCGTTGTTGGTGCAATCGCCAAGAGAGAGCCCGATGTACTTGGCCCACTTGTCGGCTTTCTCGTCCCATTGGGGACAGTCCTGCGCCGTAGAAACCGAGGCCCCGGGGCAGGAAACCAGGCCCTGGTTGATGGAGATTCCGGTTTGCGGCTCGCCGTAGCTGCCACACGTGAGCAGGAAGGTTTGACGATGTCCGAGATAGATGATGGGGATCGAGTCAGGCTCTCCATCTGGAGAAAATTTTTGTGGTGGAGTGATTTGCAACGTGCCTCCGCCGCGAATCTCCACGACGTTTGCTAGATAGTTGGAATTCGGGACGGGACTGAAATTGGGATTCCGAGAACACGCCGAAGCAATAGCAAACGCCGACATGCGCTGGCCCTCCAGGACATAGGGGATGGGAAAGCGGGCCACGCAGGCCTGCATTCTTTGTTCCGCCTCGACACGCAGCTTGGCTTCGTGTTTGCGATAGAGGCGCACGCCCAAGAAGAAAGTTCCCGCAGCGATGGCAGAGATTCCCGCGACACAGAAGAAGATTTTGCGAAATTGTTTGTGGTAGACCGCGAGCACAAGAATGGTGGAAGAGAAAACGGCGGCGAATATACCTGTTCCGAGAGTCATAGAGGTTCCCCGTTCTCCAATTATAGTGGGTGAGCAACGGCGAGGGCGGCAAGCCAATTATGGCAGCGCGAAAAGGGAAACGAGGACAGAGTTTTCAGCGGTTTTCCAGATAGTCGATGGCGCGGCGGACGATTTCCGCGCGTGCTTCCCAGACCGAGAGGCGCTGCGTACCCACTTCAAGAACGCCGCATGCCGCTGAACCCAGGGGATACAGCCAAGTATTTCTCGGGTTGTTTAGGGCGGCGGTGACCCTTTCCAAGTGCTGCAGCAAATCCTGAAAGTCGGCCAGGCTGTAACCGAAAGGAATTTCCGGATGCGCTGCGAGAAGCTGACGGCGGAGATCCTCCTGAGTCCTGCCGAAGAGCAAAGTGCCGAGAGTCGCAGATCGGCGCGCGCGGGCGTCTTCGCGCAGGGCGTCGTGCGTGCCGAAGGGCCGCGCGGAGAACAAGGCGTCAAATTCCTGCTCGTCCATTTGGGCTTTTACATTATCACAGGGAGAGCGTTGAATTACTTGACGGCGAGGGTGAGTTTGGATGGGCTGCAATCGCAACGGCTGACCTGTCGAGGACGTGCGGAAGGCGAGCTTGTAAGCGTGGAGGTGCCGGGGGGCGTGACCATGGGCGGGGGTGTGACGGAGGCGCTCCCGTTAGGAAACGGAGGAGGCCGCCTTGGCCTGGCAAGGGATTCGCGGCAGCCTACGGTTGGGATGGGGCGGCTGGTATACTTCTGGGCTATGAAAGAACAGGCAGGATTTCTTGCAGAAGACGCGCAGTTCGCGAGCCGGGTGCGGGAAAGTTTCGGCCGCCAGGGACTGATGAAGCATTTGGGGGCTGAATTGGTGGAATTAAAGGCCGGGCATGCGACGATTCGCGTGCCGTTTCGCGACGAGCTGACGCAACAGCATAGCTACTTCCATGCAGGAGTGTCTGGCGCCATTGCGGACAGTGCATGTGGGTATGCGGCGTATACACTGATGCCTGCGGACAGCTCGGTGCTGACCGTGGAATACAAGTTGAATCTGCTGGCGCCGGCGGACGGGGAGGAATTGACGGCGCGAGCGAGGGTCGTCCGGTCGGGCAGAACATTGAAGATTTGCGCAGCCGACGTGCACGCGAAGAAGAATGGCAAGGAGGTCCATTGCGCGACGATGCTGGCGACGATTATGTGTTTGCCGGGGAAATCGGATCGGGCAGGCTGAACGAGGCGAGACGAATAAAGAACCGAGATCCCCTGAACGCCATAAGGAATTATTAAAGAATATTCACATTGGAAAGATCAGTTTCGGATTACTCTTCCACCCCTATGCATCCCGCGCGGCTCGATTTGGAAAGACTAGACGGGTCCGACGCGAACCGGCTGATTTTGCGCTTGAAAGGCAAGCTGAGCCTGGAGACGGTTCACAACTTCATTCAAACGGCACGACCGGAAAGCGCGGCGCACCTTGTGCTTGATATGCGCGAAGTGTCGTTCCTCGATTCAGCAGGCGTTGGTGCGCTGGTGCAGCTCTTTGTCCACAGGCGAAATCTGGGAAAGACGTTTGCATTGACGGGCCTGTCCACACAGAGCAATGCGGTAATGCAAGTTGCAGGGCTGACAAAACTGTTGCCCATCCACAACTCGATTGAAGAGGCGCTGGCGCGAAACGCTTAACGGATCACTTGCCTAGGTCGGAGTCCAGTGAGGGTGGCTGATGAAAAGCCCGCTGACGAAGCCCACGTCGTAGCATACAAAAACCCCAAAACACAAGCTGAGCAGGCCTGAGCCGAGAACGAGGCTGCGGTTGAGCCATACGAAGCGATGCCCGGCGAAAGAAAAAGGTAGGGCCAGGGCGGCAGTAATCAGCATCATGCCAGCGATCGTGCCAACTCCGAAGATGAGCAAGTAAAGCAGCGCCCACTTCGGATCGCGAATCGTGCTCAAGACCAGAAGTGCAACGGCGGCCGAGCCTGCCAGGCCGTGAACAATGCCGACAAGCAATGGACGCAAAGCGTGAAAGGGGCCGAGACGCGCGAACGGGCAGCGTAGCCAATTCGGTGTGGCGAGGCTGCCGCCGTGATGCTCCTGCGCAGCGGAGTGGGAATGCCAGTGAAAATGCAGGTGCTGATCATGCTCGTGGAAGTGGGCATGCGTTCCGGTGACGCGAGGATGACTGGGAGAGAATTTTTCGCTGAGCCATTTCATCGCGCCGGTGAGATTGAGCAGCCCGAGAAGGATCAGCATCAAACCTACGGAAAATTCCATCGTGAGGCCGGCGCGCGGCGGTATGACGACGCCGAAGAGAATGATAGCGCTGCCGACGATGGCGATGGTCAGGGTGTGGCCGCATCCCCAGAGGATGCCGATTAAACCGGCTTTGGGTATGGAGCACTCGCGGCTGACGATGGTGGAAACGGCGATGACATGATCGGGATCGGTGGCGTGGCGCATGCCAAGGAAGAAGCCAATGGCTAGAATGGTCAGGCCGCTGCTCAATTGTTCATCCCTGTCCGCGCATCCACAGAGAATCGAGGATTAACCATACTCACGGTGCCGCCGGTTTGCGTTGCGTCTCGATCAAGCCTCGCTCCGCCTGCTTGCCGCAGGTGACCTATTATGCGACAGCCGGAACCAATTAGAAATGATTCCGTCTCTATGGAAGGCTATAAGGGTTCAAAGTAACGGACTTCGGCAAACGGTAGAGGGCGCTAGAGCAGGCTCACACACGGCTCGTCGTTGCGGCTACTCGCCGTGGAGGATGCGCGTGAGTTCGGTGGCGGCGAAGGGGAGGCGGGCGCCGCGGCGGGAAATGAGATAAACGTGGCGCGGAATGCTGAGCTGGCGGATCTTCAACTCCTTCATCCAGCCGTGTTCGATTTCCCAACGCACGCACATGCGCGGAACGATGGCCACGCCCATGCCCATTTGCACGAAGCGCTTAATGCTTTCAATGGTGGGCATTTCGATGGGCATGTTGAGCGCGGCGCGGTGGCGGGCGAAAAGCTCGATGACCCGGCGGCGGAAGGGAGACTCGACGCTGTGGGCGATGAAATTTTCGTTAGCGAGGTCGACGACGTCCACTTCACGCTTTTTCGCCAGGGCATGCTTCGGCGGGACGACAAGAGTCAGCTCGTCCTTGAGAATTTCGGTGGCCTGGAGTTGAGGATCTCGTGGAACAAACGAAATGGCGCCGAGATCAAGGCGGTAATTCAGGACCTCGTGGGGAATGTCACGGGAAAGCATGCGGTGAACGCGCACTTGGACGCCAGGGTGGAGTTCGCGGAACGCGGCGAGCGCAGGAAGAAGGGCGTGGATGGAGCTTTCATTAACGCCGAGAGAGAGTTCACCGCGCTTGAGGCCTTCGAGTTCGCTGAGGCCTTTTTTGACCTCGTCGCGGAGATTGATGAGGCGCTCGGCGTAGTCGCGGAGAAGCGTGCCGGCGTCGGTCAGGCGGACGGGACGGGCGCCGCGGACAAAGAGAGGCTGGCCAAGAGAGTCCTCGAGCTTGCGGATGGCCAGGCTAATGGCCGGCTGGGTGCGATAAAGGCGCTCCGCCGCGCGGGAGAAGCTGCCCTCTTTTGCAACGGTTAGAAAAACCTGTAATTCACCGAGATCCACACGTCCCCCTAGCCTAAGTGCGGTTCGCCCAGTATAAGGCAGGATTATCAAAAGCAGAATAAAGATAAATTGGACTGTGAGGGAGCGGACGTGCGTTACTAGAGGCTGGGAGACCCTATGGACACCGTACGGATCTTTGACACTACTCTCCGTGACGGGGAGCAATCACCCGGCTTTTCGATGAATACAAGCGAGAAGCTGAGGATGGCGCGGCAACTTGCCGCGTTGAATGTGGACGTGATCGAAGCGGGATTCCCGATTGCGTCGCAAGGCGACCTGGAAGCCGTGCAAATGGTGGCTAAGGAGATTCGCGACGTGCCGGTGGCGGCACTGGCGCGCGCTAGGAAAGAAGACGTAAGCGCGGCCCTGGAAGCGCTTCAGCCGGCGGCGGCGCCAAGACTGCATGTGTTCCTGGCGACTTCGGATTTGCACATGAGTGTGAAGCTGAAAATGACGCGCGAACAGGCTCTGGAAGCGATTGAGG
>Ga0126369_10000897_pt1 | contig 20129 bp, 31 predicted proteins | sample PanSoiMetaPlot_1_FD_109646 | JGI IMG/M metagenome (GOLD analysis project Ga0126369, IMG submission 109646) | Tropical forest soil microbial communities from Panama - MetaG Plot_1 | ecosystem: Environmental > Terrestrial > Soil > Tropical forest > Bulk soil | place: Panama | collected 2016-02-17 | reverse complement strand
GGAGAAAGCGGAAGCGGTGCCCGCATGAGAGTGGCGACGACACTTTTAGAACAGTTCCGGCTCTGGTCCACGCAAGGCGATAACGAGTGGATGCCGGAATCCGAACTCCTGGCGGCGATCCGCAAAGAACCCGTGAAACCCACGCCGGCCATGATGCTGGGCACGGCATTCCATCAGGTGCTCGAGAAGCCGCACGCGTGCTGGGAACCGGTGATTAATGGCTACTCCACGAAGGTCTTTGATGGGGAGACCTGGCGCACATTCTTCTTTGCGGCGGATGTGATGGTGCCCGCTCTGGACCGGATCGACAAGCGGGCCGTGCCGGAAGTGAAGACGACCCGCGAGTACGGCCCGGTGACGGTCGTGGCGAAAGCGGATGTGCTTCTGGGCACGGGGATCATCGAATACAAAACGAAGACCACCGCCTTCGACTTCGATCGCTATTGGGAATCGCTGCAATGGCGATTTTACTTGGATGTGTTCGGGGCGAGCTCCGTGACGTATCACGTGTTTCTGTTGGGTGAGGGGAAAGACGGCATCGAGTTGCGCGACATCGTGGATTTTCGGTTGTATCCCTATCCCACGTTGCACAAAGACTGCGTGGATGCGGTACGGCGGTTCATCGACTACGTGGAGCAGCGCGGATTGCGAGAGTTTTTAACGGATCGGCAGCAAGACAGCGCTGCTCGCCCGCAAGAAGAGGGTGCGATCCGGGTGCCGCTGGCTGCCGGTGAACTTGCCGAGAAGATATTTACCGAGCATCGCGAACTTATGAAGAAGTTGGCGGAAGGACCACCATGAACGTCAAACAACGGCCTTATTCCAGGGAGTACGAATACCTGACCATTTCCCAAGTCGCCGAAAAGCTGCAGGTCACGAAGAACATCGTCGTGGGGTGGCTGCGCGACAAGAAACTGCCCGCGTCCTATTTCTCGAAGCGCCTGGTGCGGATCCGCTCCAGCGATGTCGATAAATTCAGCGAACAGCATCTGTCGAAAGCGGTGTAGGTCATGGGGTGAATCAACCTTCGCTATTCCCCGACGATGAGCCTCTAGAGGACTTCGACGGGAAGACCTATGAACGCGAACACGATTGCGTGCGTCTCAATGCCCAGCTCCAGCGCGTTTACGATGTGCTGGTGCCTGGGGACTGGCTGACATTGAGAGAAATCTCCGACAGGACTTTAGATCCCGAAGCATCCATCAGTGCGCGAATTCGGGATTTGCGGAAACCGCGTTTCGGCGCGTATGAGGTGTGGCGGCGGCGGCGTGGTCCACATGAGCGCGGCTTGTGGGAATACAAATTAGGAGAGAGATAGTGCTAAAGCTGAATTTGAAAGGTAAACATTTTGGAAAGTTGACGGTTATGGAGGAACTCGCCGAGCGCGGCGATAACGGTTCCGTGGTGTGGCTTTGCCGATGCGAGTGCGGCAACCAAATCAAGGCCAGCGTCAAGAACCTCACCGCACCGGACATTAGAGCTGTCCGCAGTTGCGGATGTTTGAAGGCACAAAATCTTAAAAGAAATACATCGACGAGATCAATGGTGTCGCCGATCTCGTCGATGGTGTCGGTTGCCACCAATCAAACATCGACGAGATCAGTAACCGAACCGATCTCGTCGATCAAGCTGACCGATCAAATCGTCATTCAGGATTTTATGAAGAACTTGCGGCAGGAAATCACCCGCCGCAGAAAGGAGAATAGAGACGAACGTGCCAAACGCCGTTGGAACGCCGAAGGCATTGTCCATCGCTTCCAATCGGATTTGTTGGATTACATCGAAGATCAGTTAGACCTCATTGCTGCAGCCAGAACTATCTCTGGTTTCGCGGCAAAGCCTTCCAAAAAAAGGAAAAGGAGAAAACATGTTTCGAAAAGTAAAAGTAACGGGCTTACCGCTTACGCCGGAATTGGCGAAGGAATTTGCTGAACTGAAACCACTACCGGGAGAGCGGGACGAGCGGCCTGGCCGGCTGGATTATCTCCTGCGGCATGTGCAGCAAGGAACCTTTGGCGGTCCATGTTGGGCTCGTGGAATCGACAAAAGCACAGGAGTCCTATATCGGCTGGATGGCCAGCATTCCAGTAAATTGTTGGCGGCTTTGGGTGCCGATCTTTTTCCAAAGGATCTCCTGGTAACAGTTGATGACTGGGAATTTGATTCTGTCGATCAAGATGCGGCGGCAGTTTTTAATCTGTTCAATCATCCAAAATCGGTTCGTAGCAATGAGGATGTGATCGGACTTTACCGGGCTCAATCGGTCGATCTGGCCGATATTCCCAAAAAGCTGTTGGTGCATTTCGGGAATGGGATTTTTGAACATCAAAAGACCGTACTCGCGCCCGAGAAAGGCGTCCTCCTGACACCACGAGAGCGCGGACTGTATTTCGTCCACGGCAAGTATCCCTTCGGCCCGTTTGCATGTTGGGCGGCGGGATTCGCCGAGACCAAGAACCACGATTTCTTGGCGCGGCCCGCCATTGTGGCCGAGATGGTCAGTTCCTGGAAAGTCGATCCCGACAAGGCGACGGAATTCTGGACCATGGTCCTTTGTGAGAATCATCCGGAAGTGGATCATGAAACGCGAACCTTAGCGGAGACTTTCCGGCAATGGTCCATGCAAAAGAAATACAAGACGACCCAATACCGAACCAAGGCAAGTACCGCATGGAAACATTTCCTTCGCGAACAGCGCCAGCCCGTTTTGCAGTCGGTATAGCATCGAGGGGAATCTACCGACCGTTCGGTAGGTTCCCCTCGGTTACCGCTCCTATCGGTTACCGACCCATCGACAGACGATGGCTAGAAATTGAAGGGACTACCCGTCAAATAACCCCTTTAGACGGGGATGGCGGGAATTTGACGAAATTTGTATGTGCTTGAAAATAACTAAGTTGCGTGAGGATGGGGGGAGGGGGCAGAGTCCGCCCGGTACTGAGATAGTGGCCTGAAAAGGCAATAGAATCAGGCGAGTTATTTTTTTGACACTGAAAATTGAAGTGACTTCTGAACACTGATGGATCAGTTTCGATGAAACATTCCATTGTCACAGTCGGCTCACTCTTCTCCGGTATCGGCGGTTTTGACCTCGGATTCCAAAGAGCCGGATTTCAAATTGAATGGCAGGTGGAAATTGATGACTACTGTCAACGCGTCCTTGCGAAGCACTGGCCCGACGTCGCACGTTATGGCGACATTCGCACGGTCACGGCTCTCCCGTATGTCGATGTTCTCTGTGGCGGGTTCCCCTGCCAGGACATCAGCAACGCTGGCAAGCGGGACGGAATTGATGGAGACCGAAGCGGTCTTTGGTCAGAGATGGTCCGGATCATTCGCTTGGTACGACCGCAGTACGTCATTGTGGAGAACGTGGCAGCGTTGCTTGGACGGGGAATGGGACGAGTACTCGGAGACCTTTCCGAGAGCGGGTACAATGCGGAATGGGATTGTATTCCCGCAAGCGCCGTTGGCGCCCCTCACCGGCGAGATCGCGTCTGGATTGTGGCCTACGCCCGACGCGAACAGCGGGACTCGATTCGGGCAACATCCCGAACGTATAAATCCGCTACGAAGCTTCACGATCAACGATGCGGCGCGGCTCTGGCCGACTCCTTCAGCACGGGATTGGAGGGACGGACGGGCCAGCGAGGAGACGTTTCTGAAGAATGCCAGGCCGTTGAACGAAGTTGTAGCGCGCGAATCTTTACCGACTCCGACGGCCAATCGTTGGGACGGATTGCAGAGTCATGGGGTCAACCGGGTCAGTGGGCAATTGAACCCGACGTGGGTCGAGTGGCTCATGGGATTTCCCACAGGGTGGACCGACTTAAAGGACTCGGCAACGCCCTCGTCCCGCAAATCGCGGAATGGATCGGGCGACGAATTCTAGATTATGAGGCCAACCGGCGATGAGGGGATTTCAATGTTTCACTTTGACGGACACTGAAAATTGAAGGGACTTCTGAACACTGATTGATCAGTTTCGATGAAACAAGCATGGGACGGACGCATCAAAGCCGATGCTCGACACTTGCCGATCGCCGATGAATCGGTGCAGTGCATCGTGACGAGTCCGCCTTATTGGGGTCTGCGCGACTACGGCTCTCGAGATCAGATTGGCCTGGAGCGCACCTTGGAAGAATACGTAGAAACGATGCGGGCCGTCGCCCTCGAATTGTGGCGAGTTTTGAAATCCGATGGAACACTATGGCTCAACCTCGGGGACTGCTATCACTCTGGCGATGCTCACCGATGGAAGAAGTCCGAATTGCAACGTGGAAATCGAGGTAATGCAGAAACCGTAAGACCGAATCGGCTGCCGCAGCTGGGCCTGAAGGATAAAGACCTCTGTGGCGTGCCGTGGCGCGTCGCTTTTGCGCTTCAGTCCGATGGTTGGTGGTTACGCTCGGACATCATTTGGGCGAAGAAAAGCTGTATGCCCGAATCGGTCACCGACAGACCGACGCGGGCGCACGAGTATCTGTTTCTGTTCGCGAAGTCGGAGGAGTACTACTACGACCATGAAGCAATTAAAGAACAGTCTTGTTATGGCATCGCAAATTCACCGCAGTCCATTGCTAGTCCGTACGGTCAAGGATTCACGCGGAGAGCTGCTGGTGGAGGAAAGAAAGCGGGAGATATTGGCCATACTAACCTGAAGCTATGCGGCACCTATGAACGTTCCAATAAGCGTGATGTCTGGCATCTCGCGACCATTCCCTACAGCGGAGCGCACTACGCGGTATTTCCACAAAAGCTAGTCGAGCCATGTATCCTCGCCGGCTCGCGTCCTGGCGATTTGGTTTTGGATCCATTCTTTGGCTCGGGGACGGTCGGGCGAGTCTGCGAACGTTTCAGCCGTCGTTGGATCGGATGCGACCTCGCGTATCAGGACTTGCAATTGAAACGAGTGACGAACGTGCAGAAAGAGTTGATGCTGCGGTGAGGCCAGCCGGCGATGAGGGGATTTCAATGTTTCACTTCCAGGGAGTCCACTTGAGTCTCGCCCCGCAAAACACGATCGTATGCCTCTTTGCGACGTGCCGCGAGAGTCAGCGAATCCGAGGATAGATGAACATACCGTTGGCTCACAGTGATCGAATGGTGGCCGAGGAGCCGCATCATTTCCCAAGGTTTGGCATCGGATTCCGCAAGCCTAGTCGCATACGTGTGGCGGCACGAATACAGGACAAATTCACGAGGCAACGTCTCGTGGCGAACTCGGGCGTGGGCGTGCTCCAAGGCTTCTCGCGTCAGATGGCACCCTTCCTTCAATCCCGGAAACAACCACTCGGACTTCGGCCACAAATCAAAGAGCGTTTGAACCGCTTCCCGCGCACGCTGAGTCACGGGCAGCACCCGTCGCGCATTCTTGGTTTTGCCGGTGCGGATGAAGATGGACTCTTCCGTGACATCGGCCTTCCGCAACGAGACGCACTCTTCCGGCCGGAGTCCGCACTCGAGCATCAGCGTGGCCGCTTCTTTCAACGGAGAGCTGCAGAGCGACAAATAGAGCGTTTCCATTTCGCCGGTCAGGACAAACTCGCGCCCCTTCTCGCCGGGGATGGTTTCGACCTGGGGCAGTTTCGGAATCAGTCCCCACTTGTGCGCACGAATCAACGCCCGCCGCAACACCTTCAACTCGGCGTTGATGGTGCTCTGGGCGATCGTGCCGGCGCCCGCTTTCTTCTTCGGTTGCTTCGCTCGCCATTGCTTGAACTCTTGAATCAAATTCTCATCAATCCGGTCGAGCGGGTTATCGGCAAATTGCGAATATCCCAGCAGGGCGCGAGTCTTCTCTTCATAGAAGCGGATGGTGAGTGGCTTCGCTTGGCACTCCTGGCGGATGTAATCGAGGAACCGGCCGTTCAGGAACTCCTTGCCGGTGGGCGCTTGCTCCTTCACTTCGGTGGGGTCGGGCATGAGTCCGACCGACGCCATATGCAAATCGCTTCGCAGTTTGCGCTCAAAGTCTTTCGCGCGCGCCTCGCGGAACTGACCGGTGGTGCCTTGGTAGCGTTTCGCTTGAAAGATGAAATCGTAGTGATACACTCCTCCGACTTTACGAACAGACATGGGGTAACCTCCACGCGCATTGTGAAGCTAATTCTACAATGCGTCAATATCAACCGTTTCCAAAGGGACCGTATGTGTCATGAAATCTCTGCGGGTGTCGTGTTGCGAATGCGGAGCCATTCTTGACGTCGAAGTGCCGAAAAATCCACGATGGGGGGGGGCCCGTCCGGGGTGCGGCCGCAAAAAGAATCAACTTGAAAAAAATCAAGATTTCATCTTGAAAACGCAAAAAAATCAAGATGACTTGATTTCCAATGCGAACAAACTAAACGAAAAGATGGACATCCTGCTATCTCAAAAGAATCAACTTGAAAAAAATCAAGTTCATCTTGAAAAAATTCATCTTGAAAACAATCAAGATGAAAAACGGCAGTTTCGGGAAATCAATGCGCGATTATCGGATCTGCAGCGACGGCCGACTCACAGCCGCGACAAGCGCGAGGTAGTCCCGCCGCTCGAGCATCCCGCCAATGGCGAATTGACTCCACGGGAGCGTGACGAACTTGCCAGGATGAAAGCCAAACACAAAGGCGCGGGACGGCCCTAGATATGGCCCACAGCTTCGCAGATTTGACGGTGAACGCAAAGGCAGACCGAGACCGGGCCAAGAGCCGGTTTGTGCATCTGGTCATCCTGGGGGCCTGCTACAGCGGGAAAAACAGCATGATTCCCAATCGGCAGCGGCCGGGAATGCTCAAGAATCCCAAAGCGCGTTCCTTCGAACGAGACTTTCTATATCAAATCAAACCCGAACACCGAAAAGAGCTGGGCTCGAGAAAGCGCCCGCTCCGCACCATCATCACGATTTGGTATCCCAGCCGACGCCAGGATTTAAGTCCCGAACTCGTCTACGACTTACTGCAGAAGGGCCAAGTGATTCTGAATGACAGACACATTCGAGAGAAGCACGAGTACGCCGAAGTGGATAAGCAGAATCCCAGGGTTGAAATCTGGGTGGAAGAAATCAACCCGGGAGCGGTTTAGTGTCGGCGGAAGTATTGCCAGACGAGAAGCGCCATCGTGATCCAGAACAAAATCGTATTGTAGGTTTTGTTTCGCAGCAGTGCTCTGAATTTCCCTAGCATAGAATGACTCGCGCTGCAGCGGCCACCGCTAGAGCCAAGCCCAGCGTGACCGCCGCCTCAGGTACGACCGCGTTCAAGGCCCCACCCACGGCCATGGCCCGCAAGGTCCAACTGAGATAGAACAACGCTGCACCGGAATACGCACACAGATCTTCCTTCGTGATGCCTTTGAGCACCTTCGGAGCCCAAAGGTTATACGGATCATACCAGGGAATATCCACGCCCACCGTGAGGCCGCCCAGCGGGTCGGGCTCACCAATGATCGGCGGAAACGGGGGCGGCACGGGTGGCCAACAAAGGAGCGGTGCCACAATGCACTTATACACCGGTTCATCGTCGGCGGCTAGGGCCCGCACGTCCTCGGGGCTATTGTCACCGGATTGTAACTGATACAGTTTGAGAAAGACACTGGCTGCGGCTGCATGGAAGGTATCCCACCCCATCGCATGAATCGCCGATAGCCCCCAATCGCGTTGTTCTTCGCCCCACACGAGAGCGCTTTGGAGTAATGCACTGCCTGCGATCTCGGGAGGTAGCCCCCACGGGGGTTGCTCTCCGTTCCAGACGTAGCGGTTCATCACATAATCCAGTCCACCCGTGCGTAATTGCTGTATGGTCCCCATGTAGCTCGCAAACAACACTTCCTGATTCGCCGCTTGCCAATCTCCCGTTTGACTTACGGCCGTTAATGCGCCGGCGTTCATTTGATAGGCCACGCGCAAGATCCGCCAGTCCACCGCATCTCGATTGAAATCCTCCGCTACGGCACTTCGCCGCAGTGCCAACAATGCGGGTATACCGCTGAAAACAAAGTGCCTTCGTTTCATACCCAGATTACTCCCGCACATATCCCCATACATAACCTCCATTGAAAGATGCGTCAATATCCTTCAATATAGGTCAGAATGCAAGCACTTTTGACGGATACGTCAGTAGGGGCGGGGCGTTTTGAGTCTGGAGTTATGAGTTTTGAGCAATCCATCCAGAGCGAGCGGGAGCCACGGGAAAATCTCATACACCCCGCGCTCCCACTTAGAAACCGTTTGCCGGTGAACGCCCAAGACTCGGGCGAGCTGGCCCTGAGACAATCCCAGGGCCGCACGCTTGGCTTTCAACTCGGCTGGCGTCATACCGCGCAGAATCGCGAATTGGCTCCCACTTTTGCAAGGTTCGCGACATGGACCCGGTCTGGCATATCTGCGCCATTCGCCCACTCAATACGAGCCAAAACCGTTTGTGAGGACAGTGGCTTAATCTCAGTAACAACCCCGCGAGCGCGTGCCATCTCGGAGTGACTCATTCCGATTGATTTTAGAAATTGAACGGAATAAGCAACTCGATCTCCAATTTGTACTTTCATTTCAGGTAACCTCCAGAGCCATCCTTGGCTTTCTGCCTTCCGGCGTCGTCAGTGGAGGAATCAGTGGCCCCACGAACTGTATTGTTTCTCTCCATTCCACAACGAGCCACAGCCGAATTTCATTGTCACATTCCAGCCCGTCGCGCGGTGTTTCGTTTCCTCGCCTTTCTCGGTGAAGATCGGTTTTAAGTTCTCATCCAGTCTCAATGTTTCCCGTCCCCCGCAAGGTCCATACCCCTCGCTGTACTCATGATCTAATTCCGCACACACCGGCCGAATCCAAACATAATTCTTACTGATTCGCGTCACCGCGTACCAATCCACGTTCGTTTGATCGTATCCCCACGAATTCGTGATGATGTCGCCTACTTTGAAATTGTGCCCGCCATAATCCGCCGTTCTGCGATCCTTCACCATCTGTTGGTCAGCGCGAATCCCGTTAAAGAATCCAGCAATTGCACCGTCGAGTTGCGTATCCTGCTTGAAAATCAAGTTCCAACTGGGTTTGTTCGCTTTCTCTGTGAACGCGACCGCATGATAGCGTGGCTTTCCATCGGTCTGCTTCACATAGGACGACACGTAAACTGCGCCCAATCCCGGCTCCGTGATGGCGATTGAATTCTTCGGTATATAGAAATCCCGACTAAATGTGCTTCGCCTCATTGCCCACCTCCGAACAGCGCGATGTATTCCGCATTTCGTTTCCACACGCAGAATTCATTCTCCGAACGGTGGTTTAAACCTTGGTGAGCCTGGTACCATCCTGCCTTGTAGCCTTCCCTGAATTGTTGCCACTCATAAGCATAGCTCTCCGGCTCTTCTACAATGCGACGGGGCAGTTGATTGCAGTGCGCGTCTAAAACGCCCTCACGATAACCGTCTGCGTAGGATTCATTCGTTTGTGGTAAACTCGCTGAAACTGACATGTGGGTAACCTCCATCTTTCAGTTGAATATGGCCGGCCTCCTCACCGAGACCGGCCATTGTTGTTAATACGCTTGATACTTCCGAATTGTGCTTCGAATCTCGTTAACGCCATTCTGCAAAGCATCCCGATGGCGCTCCAGTTGTTTGATGTCGTCGGCCAACTGTTTCTTTTTTGCTTCCATCTCGATGATTGCGTCTCGGTGAAGCCCGATCTCTTTTGTTCGTTCGCGGAAGCTCACCCAACCAAAATCATTGCGGATCTGTTCGAAAACTTCTTCTTTGATGTCGCCAAGCATTGAAGCCAAATAGCTATTACGTGGCAACTGTCGAACGAATTCCCCAAATAAATTGATTTCGTCTTCTTTGGATAAGTCTTCTTTTCTCCACTCGTCGATAATCATTTCTACGTTCATCTCGGTAACCTCCATTTCACTTTCTAATACGTAACTATAAGTGCAACAGTTACTCCCTGTCAACCTCTTTTTTCAACTATTTGAAAATTATTTTGCATCTACTCCAAACGTCTGATACAACGTCTCTTCGCTCAACGTCACAATTCCAAGCAATCCCAACTTGCTCGGCTTTTCTCGTTGGAGTCTTTCTTGTCGGATCTGCGCCACCTCTCCAAATCTCAACGCAAACAAAAGTTTCAAGCCATCCAATCTCTCCAATCCCGCTATATCTCCGATCCCGCTGCCGGCCTCACCCAACCCAACCCCTGGCGCATCCTCAACTCCGATGGCTTCCAGGTCATGCAAATCGACACCCGTCCCGGCCTCTGCCGCCAACCTTTACTTGACGACTCTTTAAACTCTGCCTCGGATGCTCAACGTGATTCTAGATAGCAGGTTTTAGGATGGCTCGTCAGCGTGGCGCTATTAGTAAAATCAACTACGACGCTGCAGAAGTCGCAAGGAAGGCTTTACAAGGAGTCAACTCGGTTTTGCTCTGGAGACGTTTCTTACGGTCTCAGGATCTCCGAATCGCTCTCGAGGCGTGCAAGTATTTAACCGATCGCATTGCCGGTAAGCCGGCTCAGATGATCATCGGCGATCCGAACCGTCCTATTGCCGTTCAAATCTCCTGGTCTGCCGGAGCTCCCGATTGGATTGACGTCACTCCCGAACCCGACAAGATTGAACCATGACGACATACTCTTCTTCAGTATGTTCACTCTCGTTTTGGCTCCGGCTTTGCCGACTCCGGCTTCATTCGTACAATACGCCCTCCGCAGCGCAGACATGGCCTCAACTCTTTTGGCAACCACACGAACGTTAATCCGCAGCTTTGACACTTCCCCACGATCTCACTCACGTCTCCCTCCGCTATCGCGTGCTATTGCTGGTGAATCTTACTCTGTTCGATTCCGGCGATGGCTATCGCTTCCCGGTTCCTTGGTTCCCGGTTCCGGTTTTAAAACGCTTCCTGGGGGGAACCCTTGTCCTGAGGGCTGGGTGTGAGGGTAGCACACCTACCTAGAACTGTACCTACTGTCAAGAGAAATCGTACAGATTCACGACTGACGTGGATTGCAGAAAACTCTCATAATCGCAAATGTAAACTAGGTAACCGAGGGGAATCATGGGTGAGCTCACGCTTAGTGAAAGCCTTCGATGAAGCGGCGAACATCGCGGGGAGTACGGAGATTGCCGACTAGCATCAGCATGACGCCCATTTCAATGCCTTTGTGGTTTTTGAGTTCATCGTGCTTGGAGAGATCCGAGAACATCGATGTTAAGCCTTCCTGAGATTGGCCTCTATCGATGTATTCGAGAGCACGGGACTTGGCCCAGTCGAGAGTTCTTGGCGAGTCATGTCGGTAACCTCCGATAAACAGGGTAGCACGGGGAAGACGCTGCAGGTCCGGTTTCGGTATGAGCCGAGTCCACGGCAGCAGATGTGGATCAAACCGTACGCACGAGAAAAGCTTTTCGGTGGGGCCAAGCGCGGAGGCAAGTCCGCAGCTCTGGCGATGCATATCACGTGGTTGTGTATGGCGTTTCAGGGGAACCGGGGATTGCTGGCACGGAAGAGCATGACGGACTTGTACGATTCGACGTTGTATGAGTTCGAAGTGATGGTGCCGAAGGAGATTTACGAGATCAAGAAAGGGGAGCGGAAGATTCAGTTCATCAATGGGTCGGAATGCCTGTACAGAGGACTTGGCGAAGAGGGGGAGTTCGAGAAAGCGAAGAGTGTCACGTTAGGTTTTTTAGCACTCGATGAACCTTCAGAGATACCGTTTGCGGCATTTTCACAGTTGAATGCGCAACTGACGCACGTGTTGCCGAATGGGAAGAGGCCGCCGTACATGGCGTTGCTGGCGTGCAATCCGGAGCCGGGGTGGGTGAAGGAACGGTATGTGGATCATATCAGCCCGGAGCATTTGTATGTGCAGGCATTGCCGCGGGAGAATCCGGGATTGCCGCCGGATTGGGAGCGGGAGCTGCGCGCTTCCATGGATGAAGATTGGGTGAGGAGGTATTTGGATGGATCTTGGGATGTATTCGAAGGGCAGATCTTCACCGAGTTGCTCGATTCGATTCACAATCTCGACCGATTTACGGGAGGATGGGGAGCCCAGGACATGGAGGATTGGACGGCGGGATTACGGAAGGTTGGAGCGATTGATCATGCCACGACGGGGATTACCACCTATCAGCAGTGTGGAATCGATCGAGATGAGAATTTATTTTCACTTGAAGAGTACTACCGGTCGAACCGGCTGATTTCGGAGCATGCGGCCGACATGAAGCAATTGATGGGGAAGTATGGGAAGCAGGATTACACGCTGATTGATCCGAGTACGGCGGCCAAGACGCAGCAGGGGCCACATGAGTTGTTCTCTTACCTGGATGAATACTACCGAAACGGAGTTAAAGCAACTCCAGCGCATCGCGCAAGCATCGAGGTGGGGATTAACCTCCTCAAAGAATTGCTTCACGTCAATCCTCAGCATCGCCATCCCTTCACGGGTGTACTGGGCGCTTCACGCTGGTATATCTCCAGATCGAGATGTCCCAACCTCTGGAAAGAGTTGACGGAGTTGCGGAAGGAGTTGATGCCGGGTGGGGGGATTCGGTATGTGGGACCGGACCACGGGATTGATAGTGTGCGGTATGTGGCGATGAGCCGGCCGGCGAAGGCGAGCGTGAAGGAATTGGACCTTCTCAGTCTTCCGCAGATGGATCAGCGGAAGGTGAGGGCGGAACAGGCGTTTCGGAAGAAGTGGCAGGAGAAAGTGTACGGGGCGAACAGTTGGTATTGAGTCGTGGTGAAGAGCAAATCCAACATTCAAGAGGAGAATTCCGATGAGTAGTGAAGAAGCAAAGACACCACAGAGACCCGGAAGACCTCCAGCACCATCGGAGGATGAGGATAATGCGGTCGATGCCGCAGTGAGAGCGAAAGTAGCGGCGGGGATTGCGCAGAGCGCGGCCACGGCGGCCCAGACCGCGGCGAGTCAGGCATCGGCGGCAACCGGCGCCACCCAAACCGAAGTGGGAGCGGCGCATCGGGCGGCGGGGGCGGAAGTGACGTCCGATATTGGGCAGGCCGAGGCGTATTTGCTCAATATGAAGTCGATGGTCGAGGAGGCGCAGGTCCATCTGACGCGGTTGAAGCGGAATGCGGAGGACTTGGATCAGCGAAAGAGCCGGAATGCGGAAGATCATGACCAGGCGTTGCGGCAGATTTCAATTCAGAGTTTGCAGAATGCGGTCTCCTTGGCGAATCGGATCCAGCAGGAGTCGGCATCGTATGATAACCGGTTAAAGACCAATTCGGGATCGCATGATATGCGGGCGCAAGTGATTGCGGAGGATGCGATTGCGAAGAATCCGGTATGGCAGGACGCGATTGTGGCCAAGGTGGTGTCGGCATTGGATGCGCGGGATGCGGCACGAGGCGTGAAGTAGCGATGTCGGGAGCGAATTCATGGTACTGACGCGGCAGCAGTGGATCTATGGGGCGGTGGGACTGGTGGCGTTGGTCCTCGCGATATGGTTGCTGGCGCGGGCACCGTCTCCGAATGCGCGAGAGCGGCCGGGACAGCCCTTGACGGGGGCGCACGATCAGAAGAAGGAATCGCCGCCGCCGGCGGGGTCGGGGCCGCGGAACAAATGACCGCGCTCGGTCTCATCATTGTGATTTTCCTGGCCGCGGTGCTGGTGTGGGTTGTGCCGATGCCGGTGATCTTACAGCGATTGCTGTATGCGGTGGTGATCATTGCGTTCGTGTTGTGGATCTTGGGGATTGCCGGGGTGAACATCGGCTTACGGTTGCGGTGAGTCATTCTTTGATTTCCGGGTGCAATGCCAGATTGTGGGCGTGGGGGATTTTCTTGATGGAATCGATCGGGATCAATTGCCCATCATTCACAAATCCATCGTAAATGAATCGCGCTTCGACATTGGGATTCTTGGCGCAGTCATCACAGATAGTGGCTATGGCACCGTCGCAAGGAAGATCGCATTGGGCGCAGCCCCAACCCTTTCCGGGTTGTGTTCCCTTGAAGTCGAGCGGCCAGAGATTGCGGGAGCGTCTGTGTTTGTTGCAAGCGCAGCAATGAAAGGGGATATTGTTCTTCATCGGCTTACGGCTGCGGTGAGTGGAAAGATCCGCCATGGATGAAGCGGAGCACGGAAGAACGGGGTTGATAGGGTTCGTGGAAGGCGCGGCGCTCCACGGGGAGCACCCAGCCATCGCGGTCGATCCCGAAGGTGCCGAGGTCGTTATAGCGGGCCCAGCAGCCGCTACAGGCGAAGTGGATCGCGTGGCCGCCGTGGGGGCCCTCGAGAAAGTGAGTGGAGCGGCAGACGTGACACGAAAAGTGATGGTTTTCCATGAGAGCGGTAGTCTACAATAGGTCAAACTGCATTACAATAGGTCAAAAGAGGATATAAAGATGTCGGCGACATCAAGAGCCCAGCGCGTGGTGATGGCGATCGCGGAACATCATCCGGATCAGTTGTATGAGCGAAATAAGGGGCTCTTGAAGATGAGCCACTCCCAGTTGCATGATTTCGCCGCCACGTCGGAGAAGGGATTGCCGGAGTATGCTTCCGGTCATGGCAATCCGAAGAATCCAGCCAATCCGGGCGTGCTCGCCAAAAGTCATGCGCAGTTGCGCGATTACAACACGTCGCCCAAAGAAGATTTGCCGGGATTTGGGATGAATCCGAAGAACAGCTACGCCAAGACCTATGGGGGACTGAGGGGCCGGGCCAAGCGGAACACGGGGCGGCAGGTTCTTGATTCTGGAAAGGATGAGAGCTTTGAATAGTTACCGATTTCCTCGAAGCCTTGCAGGATGGAAGAAATTGTTTTGGCTGACAGTGCGCTGTTGTCCGATCCATCACCGGCCATTACATGCGGATTGGCCCCAGTATGATGATGGTGTCACCGGATATTGCTTTCGATGCGAAGGCATATCGTACTGGCCGACAGGATTTTTCAGAGTCCTGTGGTTGAACGCCCAAGCAGCGAAAAGGAAAGCGCCGTGAATAATAACGACGATTCAAAGAACTGGATTCAAGGCGCGATTAAACATCCGGGCGCGCTCACGGCGCAGGCGAAGAAGGCGGGACAGTCGCCGATGGCGTTTGCCCGAGAGCATCAAGGGGATTCCGGCGTCACGGGAAAGCGGTCCCGACTCGCCTTAACGCTCCGGGGTTTAGCGGGAAAGCGGAAGAAATCATGATGCGCGGCAGCGTGAGCCCGATAGGGCGAAACATATGATGATCGTCCGGACGGTTCCGGTCGAAGCGGTCGAGGAACGTAAGCGCTTGGATGCGGATGCGCGGGATACGGTGATTGTGGCGGAGCTGGAAGGGCGGCGGGTCGGCTCGATGAAAGTCACGCTTACGCCGCTCGTTCACGATATGCGGGTGGAAACGGGCATGACGGCCGTGAAGGTGGCCGAAGCGATGATGCTCTATGCGTGCGGCTTTGTGAAGGCCAGCGGGTTCCAAGAAGCGTTGGTGCTCGTTGCGGAATCGAATGAAGCGATGCACCGGTTTGTGGAAGGGCGCTCGGTCGAAGAACCGAAGAGCCGGGCCTACATCATGGCGGTTTTGTGATCGTCGGCGTCCTGTTCGTATTCCTCGTTCTATGGGCCGTACAACTGTATTTGTTCTCGGCCGTTCTCCGGCGTCGGGAAGAGAATGAATTGCGGTTGTGGGGCATCGTGGACGAACTGCGCGGGGATTGTCGCTCACTCACGGAGTCCCTGTGTCGCGCTCAAGGAAAACCGTTCATCAATCCGCCGGTTCCGAAGAGTATGCGGGAGCCATCGGAAGGTTGGTTCGACGGGAAGGTCGAAATCAAAGTAGTCCCACCCAAATGAGACCGACCGTTGATGAACTGATTCAGATGTCCGGACCCGAGATGATCCGGATTGCGCTCGCCGACACCGACGACGGCTTTTTCTGGTTCGTGCTCGGCATGGTTGCCGAACGCTACACGGGCGATCCGGAATTCGATTCCATCATCGAAGCCGCACGGCAACTGGACCGGCCACAAGCCGAAGTAAACGTGAAGGTGTGGCAGCAAAAGTTCAAGGGCATCCCGTGACGAAAGACGAAATCGAGAAAATGACGCGGCAAATCTTTAAGCCGTACGCGCCGTCCGAACAAGTCCAGATCGATGAGAAGGACAAGAGCGATAATCCTGAAACCACACGCACGGAAAGTTTTTGTCCCAACTGCGGCTACCGTATTCCCAACGATTAGATAATTGGAAACGCCTAAGCTCGATCCGGCTCAGCCCTTGATGGACCGGGCCGAGTCCTTTGTCTCCGAATCCTGGAACGCCGTCAAGACCGCCTACACCACCTACCGCCAGATGTCTTGGGAAAGTCGGCTTCGGTACGCCAACCAACAATGGCTCGACTGGGACAAGGACCGCCGCGTCTTCCGTGCCGCGAGTCCGAGTGATCCATGGGTGCCGATGCCCAACATCAACCGCTTCGGTCCCTGGATCGACGGCATTGCCTCCAACTTCTCGGCGGTTCCCGAAATCGAAGCCATTCCCGTGCCGCTCGATGATCCCAAGAACATGGGCGTGGCGGACGTTTGCAACGAACTCTGCGACTTCGTGATTAAGGATTGCGCACTCCGCTCCGACTATGGTTCTCGCGAAGACCGCGGCAACATGGCCCGCCAGATGTTCACGCTCGGGGGATGTGTGTTTTCTCGCGTGCGCCTGGAGCACAAGCCGATCGGTCAGCGACCCATCGAAACCCTACAGCCGTCCTTTTCATCGCAATGCTTGAATTGCGGAGCGGCCTATCCCGGCATGAATGAGCCGCCCCAAGCGTGCCCGAATTGCCAATCGCCTCAGATCACCATCGGCCAAACGATGGATATGAAACCCCAGCTCAATGAAGCGGGCGAGCCGATGATGGAAACCGTCACCAAGCCGCGAGTTACCGTGGAGATCGAAGATCCGGTATGGTTTTCGCCCCGCCCCGGCGCGACCTCGATGGATAACGCGGTGTGGATCTGCTGTGCCAGAAGAATTCCGGTGGACGACGTGTTTGCCCGAACGGGAGTGGAAGCCAATCCCGATGGCGAGTATCCGGACGGCTTCAATATGTCCCATCAGAATGAATTGATCTACTGGTATCTCGGATACTCGGTGCCGCAGGAAAGTTTGCGCGATTCCTGCCTCTTTGTGGAGTTCTGGTGCGAGCCGGGCAAGAAAAAGGAGTTTCCCGAAGGCTGCTACGCCACCTACTTCAATGGGAAGGTCCAAACCGCGCAACCGTGGTCCGATATTGGACCCGTGGACCATCCACTGACTAAAGGCGACTTCGAAGCGTTGCCGGGAATCTTCTTTCCGCGCGCGAAGGCGTTCGATCTCTGCGAAATTCAAGCCTCCTTGACCAAATTGGATTCCATGATCGAGCTCCACCTGAAAACGAATGCCGTCGAGCCCATCGTGATTGATGAAAACACCGTCGTTTCTGAGATTACTGGCCGTGCCGACAAGATTGTGCGCTGGCGATCGGTCGGACCGGGTTCGCGTGAGCCGCACCGCATGACGCATGGGTCGATGGACCCGGAAATCTATCAACGGGTCACCTATCTGGAGCAAAAGGGCGAAGCGATCGCCGCCACCGTCTCCGTTTTTCGTGGAGAACAACCGGGATCGATCACTGCCGCATCCGCCATCGCTCAACTGCGCGGTCAGGCGGAGATGCAGTTCGCGGTGGCGGTCAAGAACTGGAATAACTTCTGGAAAGAGACCGTCCGGAAGTGCATGTTCTTCTATCAGCAATATCCGATGGACGAATTGATTGCGATTGTCGGCGACGACAAAGTAAATCAGATCAATGATTTCATCAACGCCGATTTGAAAAAAGCCGTCGAGTTTATCGCCACCTCCAACGGTCTTCCCCGCACTCGAGACGAGCGCCGGCAGGAAATGATGGTGCTCTACGACAAGGGCGCGCTCGACATCAACGATCCGGCCGTCCGGCAGAAGATTTTCGAGCTGTTTGGCGATACCGGCATGATGGAGCGGTTCAATACCGATGCCACACGGGCGCGGTTCAATGTGCGCCAGTGCAAAGAGCAAAAGACGGTGCCGGAATTTCGCCCGAACATCGATGATCCGGAAATCCACAATGCCATTGCCATCGATGCGGCGAAAGACATGGGTTTTTCGGATCCGCAGCAATGGAGTCCGCAAGCGCAGCAAGCGTTATACGCCTATATCGCGAATATTCAGAGTGTCTTGGGCCAGCAGGCGATGCAGGCTGCAGGACCAAGCGGACCCGCCATGAGCCCCGGTTCTGGGTCACCCCCAGCACCGGGGGGTCCGCCGGCAATGACGCCGCCCATGAATCCCGTGACGCCACCGGCTCAAGCCGGTGCTGGAGTTGGATTTTAAGAGGAGGAACGAATCATGAAAAAGCACGTTGTAACGATGCTTTTCGTCCTCATCGCTATCCTTATATATATCGATGTTGCATCTGCGCAGACGCCGATGGGGATCGGCGCCACGCTTCCGGCTCAATGCAGTCCCTTCAATGGAGCGATGTTTTTCATCACGACCGGCGTGCCGCAAACCATTGTCGGGCCGTATTACTGCAAAACCCCCAACAGTTGGGTCAAATTAGCGGATGTCGGCGCAGGCGGCCTCGCCGGTTCCGGCACGAGCAATCAGGTGACGCTCTGGACGCCGACCGCCGGGGTGCTTGCCGGGACGACCGTTCCACTCTGTGGCGACTCCACGCATGCCTTGGGCTGGAATAATAGCGCCAACCCCTTCTATTGCCAGGCCATCACGCCGACCGGTGGCGGTGGCGCCTCGATGGTCGATAACATGCCGTTTACGGGCGGCGTGGATTCGGTCGGGCCGATGGGGGCACTGTATAACAATACCCCGCCCGCCATCACTTCGGGCAATGTCGGCATTCCCCGAATGAGCGCAACCCGCGTCCTGCTGGTGGATGGGTCTGCCGCGACACAACCGATTTCCGGAACGCTCACCGGCATCACCAATCCCATCACGGTGAACGCGCATAATGTGACCAACGCCGGCACATTTGCCACTCAGGCCACCGTTGTGGCGGCTCTCCCTGCCGGTGCCAACAACATTGGCAGCATCAATGTGGCGGCGATGCCGCCGATCACCTACAACTCGACCCAGCCCACCTTGACCAACGGTCAGACGGCACCCGACGTCCAGATCACGAGCCGCGGCGGTCTGATTGTGGCAACCGGGGTGGATGGATTCAACGTGACCAACGCCGGAACTTTTGCGACGCAGGCGAACCAAGGGGGAACCTGGACCGTCCAGCCGGGGAATACCGCCAACACGACCGCCTGGTTAGTGACGGGAACGGGGGGCACTTTTCCGGTCACTCAAGCGACGGCGGCGAACCTCAACGCCACGGTGGTTCAAGCGACTGCGGCCAATCTCAATGCGACCGTCGCTCAAACGGGAACCTGGACGATGCAGCCCGGCAACACGGCGAATACCACACCGTGGCTCGTGTCCTCCATCCCTCCGACTTCCGGCGGTGCGAATACCTGTTATCTGAGTTCTGCGGCCTCCAACAACGCCACCAATTGCAAGAATGCCGCGGGACAGGTCTACCAGATTTCCGGCATCAATACGACGGGCACGCTCTATTACCTGCGCATGTACAACCTTTCGGCCGCGCCCACATGTTCATCGGCGACGGGATTCATTGAAAGCTATCCGGTCCCCGCATCCACGACGGGTGCAGGTCTGCAGATGGAAAACTCCATCGGACAAGCCTACGCGACCGGGATTGGCTTCTGTTTGACTGGCGGCGGCGGCAATACCGACAACACGAATGCCGCGACCGGCGTGTATATCTCGATCAAGTACAAGTGACGCTATGGAAAATCCTTTGGCGCTTCCTTTTATGGTTCCTTACCTTATTTATGAGCATTGAATTTCGGACAGTGCTTCGACTGTTGAAACCTTACGGTCTTCAGCTGGCGATGGGATTGGTCGTGTTTTTTCATCATCCCCATCCGGCTCGCGGGGCGTGCACGGGCTCCAGTCCCAACTGGACCGCTCAGACCTGGGCGGATTTGGCGACCTGCCACACGAACGCCTCTAATGGCGACACCATCACCGTGACGGCGGGCACCTACAACGTGACAGCCCAGACCACGGTCACGAAATACGTCAAGATC
>Ga0126369_10000894_pt1 | contig 20146 bp, 18 predicted proteins | sample PanSoiMetaPlot_1_FD_109646 | JGI IMG/M metagenome (GOLD analysis project Ga0126369, IMG submission 109646) | Tropical forest soil microbial communities from Panama - MetaG Plot_1 | ecosystem: Environmental > Terrestrial > Soil > Tropical forest > Bulk soil | place: Panama | collected 2016-02-17 | reverse complement strand
CCGGTCCGTGCGCGGGAGGTGCGGCCTATAGTCCGGCGCTTACGGATTTCATTATCCAGACGCGACAATCGCAAATGGTCATCACCGGCCCGCAAGTGATCAAGCAGGTTACCGGAGAGGTAGTGACGGCGGAGGAATTGGGCGGCCCCGCTGCACAGATGAATCACTCCGACGTGACCAGCCTTGTGGCCGAGAATGACGAAGAAGCCTTGTATCTGTGCCGCCGATTGTTGAGCTTTATGCCTTCCAACAATCTGGAGGATCCGCCCAGACTCGACAGTGGCCTGGGGCTCGACTCCGATCCTGAACTGAATAACGTTGTCCCGACTGAGACCAAGGTCGCCTATGACGTGCGCAATGTCATTACGCGTGTCCTGGATCAGCAAGACTTCATGGAGATCCAGGCTGGCTTTGCGCCGAACATCGTCATCGGCTTCGGGCGTGTACAGGGAAGATCGATTGGCATTATTGCGAATCAGCCTTCAGTACTAGCCGGAGCTCTCGATATCAATGCTTCCGACAAGTCGTCGCGCTTCGTGCGTTTCTGCAATGCCTTCAATATCCCCTTGGTGACTTTTGTAGATGTGCCGGGATTCCTACCAGGGGTGCAGCAAGAGTATGGCGGCATTATTCGCCATGGAGCAAAGATGTTGTTTGCTTACTCGGCAGCTACGGTACCCAAAGTCACGATCGTGTTGCGCAAGGCTTATGGCGGAGCCTACCTGGCGATGTGCGGGAAGGATTTAGGTTCTGACCGTGTATTTGCCTGGCCAACCGCCGAAATCGCAGTCATGGGCGCTGAAGGGGCAGCTGAAATTGTGTTTCGCCGCGAGATCGAATCAGCGGAAGACAAAGTCGGTCGTCGCAAGGAGTTAATCGAGACTTATCGCGAGACATTTGCGAATCCGTACGTTTCTGCGGGCCGCAGATTGGTGGATGACATCATTGAACCCGCCGATACACGAAAACATCTTGGCATGGCGCTCGAGGCGCTGCATACGAAGCGGGAGCTGCGTCCGCCAAAGAAGCACGGACTGATTCCGCTCTAAGGAGAAGCGATGGCAATACTCCTGACGGTGCTCGTCGTAATGGTAGCGACAGCGACCGCTGTGGTCACATATTTCCTGTCCCGGCGCGCGTTTGAAAGCCAACTGGCGGAGCTTCGTCGTGACTTCAATGCACGCCTGGACGCAATCGTGGCAAAAATTCCGGCAGCACCCCCCATTGCATCCGTCGCTCAGCCCAGCAAACCGGTTGAAAAGCCTTTGGCAGTTGCTCCGGCACCAGTCCCCATTGCCGCGCGGGAAGAAATTTCGCCGGAGACATTATTGATCATCGCAGCAGCGGTTACAGCTTTCATGGGGAAAAAGGTGCGCATTCGTTCGGCAAAGATGCTTTATGCGCATGAGAGTTTCAATCCCTGGTCACAGCAGGGACGGGCAGTGGTCCAAGCTTCGCACAATCTGGCACAGGGTTACTGAAGAACGGAAGGAGCGAAATTGTGAAGTTACAAATTGGGGTGGATGGGAAAACCTACGAAGTAGACGTGGAGATTCTTGAAGACGACTATACCGCGCGAACTCCCGGTTACATCCCGCCTTATCAGCCGATGAGCGCGACTACAGTTCCATCCGCCGCGGTTCCGAGCGCTCCCAAGCCTGCCGCCGCTCCCGAAGGCAATGTTGACGAAGCGAAAGTATGCCGCAGTCCAGTAGCTGGAGTCGTCTTGTCTGTGAGTGCCCAGCCCGGCCAGAGTTTGCAACCCAACGACCTGATGATCGTTCTGGAAGCGATGAAGATGGAGACCAATGTCACGTCTCCGGTTGCCGGCAAGGTGAAGTCTGTGAATGTGAAGGCCGGCGATGCAGTGAAGGTGAATCAGATACTGGTGGAGTTTGAATAATTCATTGAAGCAGCAGACCGGAGATCAAAGGAGTAGGCAGCACATCATGAAGCAGAGTAAGGATAAGACCAAAAAAGTGTCTTTATGCACCGTTTGCCACAAGCCTGCGACCCGCCTAGTTGACGGAGAGCCAAGTTGTGAGCAACATGCCAACCTGGTTTACGAAAATCAGTTGGAGGACTATACCCGCGAACACCTGAGTGATGGCGCTTGGAAAGAAAAGACCGCAACGGGGAAATAGCAAAGCGGGTGAAGATGCGTCCCGCTGAGCATCACCAAACCGCATAAGCCTCGTCAAATCTGGGTGCTAACCAGTTTATTGTGCGGCTGCCTTGGCGTCTCCTGCGGGTTTCTTCTTTGCCAGCGAGCGCACGTAGTTCACCATATTCCACAGCTCGTTGCCCTTCAACCGATCGCCTTCGGGTGGCATCTGTCCTCTGCCGTTCTTGATGATGTAGAAGAGCTCGCCATCGGTACGATCTTTGAGCGTGGCCGGGTCGGTGAAGTCCGTCATACTCAGTTTCATGTCTGCCGCCACACTGCCCTTGCCATTTCCGTTATCTCCGTGACACATGGCGCAGTCGTATCCCCACCATTTCTTGCCAACCGCGAGAGATTCGGACGTAGGCTTTACCGGATTGGCTTGATGCACGGCTTCGACTGGAATAGGATTTGTGTCGGTCGCTGCGGGCTTCGATGCTGTCTGATTATCTTGCGGCATCGCGAAGAGCAGTACTAACGCTGAAACAATCCCCAACGTTTTCAACATAAACAGCCTCCTCTTGCGGAAGCGATTTCTGGAGCCGACGTGTAACGGCGCCAGACGAACGTAAGTTCCTGGATGGGGAAAGCATACTCCTGCATGGCCACACTCGTCTGTGATCTAGATCGCAGGGTATCCAGACAGGCGACACCGCACGGTTTAGCTGACTAAAACTGGAAACCCGGAGACCCGGGCATGAAGAGAGCCATCAGAACTACATACCTCCATGCCCGGTTCGCGGCGGTTGGTGCACTTCGGGGCGTCGATTCGCCAATTGGAGAAACAACTCCTGGGTGTTTCTCTCAATTTCCCAGGCCGAAAGCGTGCACCTTCCGATCGTGTGCTCCAACGAAGACTCTTCCGTTGGAGACCGCTGGAGAGGAGAAGACAATCCCTCCCACGTCGAGGGTTAACAGATTTTCGCCAGTACGCGCGTCGAAGGCGTATAGATTGTGGTCCTCGCATCCGACATACACGACGCCGTTGGCGACAGCGGGAGAGGCATCGATGATGCCATTAGTGGGAGCCGTCCACTGGATGTCACCTGTTTCTGCATCGAGCGCCCAAACCTTCGCATCGTTCGATCCCACGTAGACGACGCCGTTCGAGAAGGCGGGAGAAGAGAACACTACCTCGATCGGAGTGAAGGTCGACCACACTTCTGCTCCTGAGGCGGCATCAAGTGCGTAAGTGAAACCATCGGTCGAGCCAATGAAAACCTTGCCCCCGGCCACTGCCGGCGACGAGAAGACCGGCAGCGGATTGCCCGTAAAGGCTCGCCAGGCAAGGTGCCCGGTAACGGCATCGAAGGCGTAGGTCGTACCGAATTCGGAGCCGACATAGACCTTGCCCCCCAGCACCGCAGGAGAAGAGGCGACAGCGTTGTCGGTATGCGCCCTCCAGACCGGAGCACCAGTTGCCGCATTCAGTGCGACCACATTGCTGTTATTCGTTCCGACATAAACCGTCCCCTCAGAGACAGCAGGGGAAGAAGTGACACCGCCGGTGTGAGCCCTCCAGATCACTGCTCCATTCGAAGCTCTCAATGCGTAGAGAAAGCCATCGTCCACGCCAGTGCCGACGAAGACTGTGCCCCCTACAACTGCCGCGGACGAGGCAATGCCTGCCGCTGGTCCCGTCTTCGGGGTTAAGACTCGCTTCCACTTCTGCGCTCCTGTTACAGCGTCGAGTGCGAAGAACGTACCGTCGCCGGATCCGATATAAACGACGTTATTGACCACTGCCGGAGACGCTACGACGAGGCCGGGCGTGGTGAAACTCCAGGCTTCTTTTAGGTCCGCGACATTCGTGACGGACAGGGTGGTTTCGGCCCGATTAAAGCCATGATGTCCATTGTCCTGGCGAAATTGCTTCCAGTCAGAAGGGATTTGAGCGGTGAGAGTACAGGTTGAGATGAAAATGAAGAACAAGGCAAGTTTCAAAGGGTCAACAAATTGTTTCGGGGTGAGCAGGGGAGTCATGGATTCCTCCGGTGATTGCAATGGGTTCTTTCAACTAGCCCGAGGAGACGGTGCCTCACACATACGTGAGTTGAATGGCAAGAATGTCATGCGGAAGTTAAGACTTTGTAATCTCTGGAGGATCAGGATTAGGGGAGTACTACTCGGATGTATTTCGGCAGTATGGAGCCGACGAGCGGACTTGAACCGCTGACCTGCCGATTACGAATCGGCTGCTCTACCAACTGAGCTACGTCGGCCTGCATTGATTCTAAATGCGAGTTCGCTGCAGCGTAAAGCCGCACGCACCTTCAAAGCGAAACCTCATCGCTTGCGATTTGACTGTTTCTTTCCTCGGCATACGATGAATATCGCCGCTTCGCTTGCAAGCTTGCGTGCAATCTCTCCCGAGGTTCAGCCATGGAATCGACGTTCTCTGTGCTCACTACCTTTCTGCTGATGGTTACAATCGCCTCTTCGCAGAGGACGCGGCCGCATGCTCACGCATATCCCAACGCACAGCATGCAAGTCCGGCCTTATGGCAGCCCAATCTCAATACCAGTTGGCAATGGCAGCTCAGTACGCCAGTGGATCAGTCCGTAAATGTCCAAATGTATGACATTGATATGTTCGACAACGATGCCGGCGTTGTGGCCTCCTTGCACAACGCTGGACGGAAGGTCATGTGCTATGTAGACGTCGGCACCTGGGAGAACTGGCGGCCGGACGCCGATCAGTTTCCGAAGTCCGTAAAGGGAAAGAACAATGGCTGGCCAGGAGAAAAATGGCTCGACATCCGTCGCATCGACATTCTCGGTCCCATCATGAAAGCCCGGATGGATCTCTGCAAAGCCAAGGGCTTCGACGCGCTGGAACCGGATAACATTGACGGTTATACCAACTCGACAGGCTTCCCCCTCACTTATCAAGACCAGATCACCTACAACACCTTCATTGCCAACGAAGCCCATGCGCGAGGGCTCTCGGTTGCTCTCAAGAATGACCTTGATCAGGTCGGCGACCTTCTACCCATCTTCGACTTCGCTCTCGATGAACAATGCTTTCAATACAACGAGTGCAACTTGCTACTGCCCTTCATCGGTGCCAACAAGGCTGTATTTGAGGTGGAGTACAAGCTGAATACCAACAAGTTTTGTCCTTCGGCGAATGCAATGAACTTTAATTCCATGAAGAAGCACCTCAGCCTCGACGCTTACCGCGTGCCATGCCGCTGAGCTGAATGTCGTTGAGGGAAGAAATCTTGCTGCAAACGAAAAGGCCACCCTGGCAATGTGGGCGGCCTTTTCTTCAAGGGAGAATAGTTCCAACGGAAGCAAAAACCGTCAAAACTTTCTGGCGAAATCTTATGAGCCCAAAAAGCAGGGTGTCAAGGAATTTTTGGGAAATAAATATCTTTGTTTTCAATAACTTAGGAAATAGGTTAACAGGTCTGACAAGTGACTCATTTTGAGACACATGGCTGGTTTGGCCCTACTAAATCGCTTTAATTAAAGAACTTAAGTTCGCAGCGGCGGCGACGTGGAGTCTTCTGAGAGGTGAAGGGAAATGAAATCCGTCTCCTCGGATCGTGCCACAATCCTTTCCGGCAACACCCTTCTGACCAGCACGCGTAAACCACCAAAGGCCACTCCTGCTACCAGCATCAGGCCGACAAGGATAACGCAGAGCCAAATCACATTTACCAGCAGGTTCGCGAGATTGTTCTTCTTGTTCGCAGTGGTGTTCTCACTCCACGTGACGTCGGCATCGTAGTTGACCGCCTCCAGGATGGAGTGCGATTCCTTATTCGAGAACGGACCCGAGGTGAGGGCAAGGATCGGACCGGAGCGTTTCTCGCTGACATTGGATAACCCGTTCTGTTGTTGCACTGCTTGAATACGGCGCAGATGCTCGGAGGCGATTTGTGGCGTCGGATAGGCAATCAATGCTACGGAGCCTTCGCCATTTGAGGATGAATACTTGGCCAGAACCACTTCGGCTCCCGCCTGAAAATCCACGACATCAGAAGGAATCGGTGAATCGACCTTTCCGAGCGCCGCCGGACCCAGGATGTAGCGCGCGCTGTTTTTTACAAACGATTCCTTCGGCAGATAGGCGGGCAGCGTTGGCAGATTGGCGTTGTTGCCCGGTGGCAGGGGCAAGGCCGAGGCCAGCGTTCGAAGTTCAGCGGCTGACATGGCATTCAGCCGACTGAAAACCGCATCAACGAGAATATTTCCGCGAAAGAACAGAACGCGCTCATTCATCGATGCGGCATCGTTCCCAATTTCCTCCGTGATCATCGGCGGCGTTCTGTAAAAGGTGAAAGCACCGAATGCGCCGCTGGCGTCAACGAATCGGGCTGCCTTTAGCGAAACCTTGCGGCCGTCGTCGCGAATGTATTCGGCGGAGGCAAAATCGGTGAACCCGTATTCCTTGAGGACAGCAGCGTTCACCGCGTCTGCGATGGCGGGATCAACACTGGTGTGAATCTCGCCTTGCATCTGCCATCCGGCAAATTGATTAGGTATCAGGGCAGGCCCATTGCTCGATGGCGCCGCTAAAGCCAGCGTAGAGAGCAGAATAACGGCCTTGAACTGGAAAATCCTCATGAATTGCGGGTTCGCCCCTCATCATTAGACTACAGAGTTGAGGAGAAAGTTTCCAGACAGCAAGGTAAGTACAAGCTCACGGATCTGTTATTGCTCTTCTTCTTTGTCGATCTTGCTCGCCACCTTGACGCCGCTCAGTCCGCCAACATACTTGGAGATGCCATCGTAGAGAGAGGTGGCAATGCGCTGGCGGTACTCGGGCGTTTGTAATCGGCGCTCGTCTCCGGGGTTGGAGACAAAAGAGATTTCAGCAAGGATCGAAGGCATATTGGCGCCAATCAATACGATGAATGGGGCTTTCTTCACGCCGCGGTCGCGCAATCCGGGGTTCTTGTTGGAGAGTCCGGTATGCAATGCATGCTGCACATCGGATGCGAACTCGCGTGACTCCTCGATTTTTTCCTTGAGGGCGATCTTCTTTACCAGATCCTGCAGTTCGTGGATCGACTTGTCTGATACCGCGTTCTCCCTGGCAGCAACTTCAAGAGCGTCAGATGACGAAGTGAAATTTAGGTAGTAGGTTTCTACGCCGCGAGCATCGGGATCGTGGCTGGCGTTGGCGTGAATGGAAACAAAAAGATCTGCCCGCTCCTGGTTCGCGATCGCGGTGCGAGTTTCCAGGGGAATGAAAGTGTCATCGTTGCGCGTATAAACGACTTCTGCGCCCAGACGTTCCAATTGCTTCCCCAGCCGTTTTGCGACATCGAGAACAAGGTCTTTTTCAAGCAAACCGTTCGGTCCGATGGTGCCGGTATCGTGTCCACCATGTCCGGGATCGATCACAATCTTGCCAATCTTCAGACCGAGGGCCCGGATAAGAGAACGATCTCCGCTCGAAGTGGGCTGCGCCTCGTGTATGTCGAGATCAACGGTCGGTTTTCGTTTCGTCTTGCTGAGCTTTGCGGCCTGGCTCTTGGGCTCTGGCCGAGTCGGGACAGTGCTGGTCTTGGAGGCCGTGACCGGCTTTATTTCAGGAGGATCCAGCTTCGCCTCGGTAGCATCCGGCACTGAGTCATCTTGATCGTCGTCGGCTTCCACCACCGTTTTCTTGATGCCGTTCGAGGTTGTTACGGTTATGGGAGGCTTCTTGGCTTTTGGTGTGGGATCAACCGGAGGGCCTTCCAGCTTCGCCGTTTTTGACGGCTCAGTGTCGGCCTCGCTACTGTCATCTCGCGCACGAGCCTCAGCTTCCGGCTTCGATATCTCAGGATCGCTCTTGCGGGCCTGTCTGTTTGAATCCTGTTTCCCGCGAATGTCGATAATCACGCGTGAAGGATTCGACAGCAGGAATGCGTCGTACTCACAGAGATCATCGACTTCGAGGACAACCCGGCTCTGGCCAGGTTTGAACTGCGCAACCCGAATTTTTCTCAGGAAACCATCGTCAACATCGAATGTTTTCCCCACGAGAGTTGAGGCCAGCTTTGTATCGGCGAGGTCAAAGAAGATGCGTTCTGGGTGATCGATCCTTTGCGAAGAAAACTCCACATCCTGCTCAACATCAATTGCAACGCGCGTGTAATCGGGCGTAGACCAGTGCCGGATCCCGGTTATGCGTGACAATTTGACCGCTTTAGGTTCTGACGGGGCAGGCGAGTCTTCGCCTGAATCTGCTGCATCATCGGCGGGAGCGATGAGCCTTGCTTCGTCCGCGTGGAGCTTGGCTACTGACTTTGCGTTCTTTATTTTTGAGGCAGTTTGCAAGTCGTGGAGAGCATCGCGTGCGTCCTGCGCAAGATGATTTCGCGGGTACCGCTTGAGAAATTCCTGAAATGTTGCCGTTGCATTTGCAGAGTCATCGAGATCGTCTTTGTAGATCTCGCCAACCGTGAAGAGTGCATCGCAACGATACTTGCTGCCAGGATATTCACGCCTGAGGAATTGATACTGCCCGATGGCCGAGCGCAAGATTTTGCTGTCATCGAAACGCCGGCCCATTTCGACCATCAGCTCGGCGACCGCTACGACGCTGGGGTCGGCCTTGGTCGAGGTAGGTGCCCCATAGTACACAAGGCGATACGCATTGATGGCTTGCTGGTATTGGCGGCGGCTGCGCTCAGAAACAGGACGTCCGTTGAGCGCTTCGCGCGCACGATCGGCTGCTGCGAACTGCTTTCGTGCCCACGCTTCAGATTTGCCCGTGCGGCCAGCAGCCGGCAAAGCAGCAAGCGGCAATAGGGCTAGGATGACTCCCAGCCGCAGAGCACATCGGCTTCGTACTGCGCTGTTCAATGTTTCCGGCCCGTGGTCGCGGTTGTTGACGGCTTGTTCTTAAGAGAGATGCAGTTACGTCAGTCGGTGTTGCTGATGTACAGCACGCCCCTTGCATCTCGTTGTATTCGCACCGGCTCGCGTACCGGATTGCTCAGTATGTAAGAACCTGGAATATTTCCACCGTAATACAACTTGGTGATTCGCTTTACATAGTTACGGGTCTCGCTGAAACGTGGGATACCCGCACTGCGGGCCACCGCGCCAGCGCCGGCATTGTATGCCGCGAGGCTTAAGCCAACATCTCCGCCATAGCTCTCAATGAGCTTCTTCAGGTGACGCACACCCGCATCCACGTTCTGTTCGGGATCGAACGGATTTGCAACGTTGAGCTGACGCGCAGTCTGTGGCATCAATTGCATCAATCCCATTGCACCCTTGCGGGAGACTGCGTTGGGATTGAAGTTTGATTCCACCTTGATTACAGCACGAACTAGGTTTGGATCGACATTGTGTCTCGCTGCCGCCTGGTCGATAGCCGCGTCGATGTCCGCCTGCGTAAACGCCTTTCCCGTACTGACCGAGGGCACGAAGCTCTCAACCTCCGCCGCAGCCGATCGGGCTGCCCGAACGTTAGCAGAGGGCACCGCCTTCCACCGGTGTTCGGTATTGCTCCAGTAGGAAAGAGAATTCCGTCGCGTTGGAGGCTGAGTTCCTTTTGCTTGGGCAGTCGGAACGAAGTCGTTTTCGTAGATCTTGTGACCACTTTCATCGGTGGTGGTCGTAATCACCTGCTTGATGTTTGATCCGGGATCGGCAGAGGCGCGTAGCGGCGCGAAGGAAAGGAAGGTCGCGATTGCGCAACTAGCCATTAGGGCGAGTTTCAGGTTCACGCGCATATCCGGTTCAGCCAGAAATTCGAAGGCGCACTGATCCTTCGTCTTTGCCTACCGTGAATCTGTCGGAGAATCCACTACCAGAGTGGTTCGATTATAGGGCGCAAATAGGGTAGGGGCAACGGACCCAAGGGGCGTAGAACCACCGAAGTAATGTGTGCAAGTTACTGTAATGATTGACCTAGACTGCTCAATGGGTTAGTGGCGATTGCGCCGTTCTGAAGCAAGTCGCCACAGGTACTTTCCCCTTGACATAGTGTACTTTGTATTGAAAAGTATTCTGTATCGGGAGGGGCAATGATCAAGCGGATCGCAGCCATTTGCTTTATTTTCTTCTGCACCACGGTTGCTTGGATGATCCTTGGCGGGACCATTTTCCAGCGCACGTATTCGGCCGACGGGAGCCTGGAGGGGAAGGTAGCGTCCAGTTGGGGTACGAAGCAGATCCAGAAGGCTCCTGCGGCCAATTATTTCGAAGAGCGTGTTCGCACGGAAGAACTTCAGGAGAATGGGCGAATGGTGCAAAAACGCATCACCGAATCTGTTCCTGTGAAGGTTCCGCTAGAGGCGAGTCGCGTCGATGTCGCGGTGCACCTCGATCCGCGCCAGAAAGGCTTGCTGTGGTACAGCACGTATGGAGTAGATTTCTCGGGCACGTACACCTACCTGAATAACAGCAACGCTGAAAGAACGATCTATGTGCGTATGGACTTCCCGGCTGCGCACGCTGTTTATGACGACCTCGCCCTAACGGTCGATGGCAACCCGCTGACACCGTCGATCGATAGCAACGGAGTTGCTGCGAATTTCACTGCGCCTCCAGAAAAACCTGTGCAGGTCACGTACTCATATCATTCCCAGGGGATGGAGAGTTGGACCTACAAATTCGGCGACGATGTGTCGAGTGTGAAGGATTTTGTCTTGACCATGAAGACGAATTTCAAGAACGTCGACTTCGGTCCCGAAACCCTCTCACCGACCGAAAAGCGTGAGACCGGTGATGGCCAACTGCTTACTTGGCGATACAAAAACCTACTGTCCGGCCTCCAGGTGGGAACGACCATGCCGGAGAAGCTGCAGCCCGGCCCCCTCACCGGGCAAATCAGCTTCTTCGCGCCGGTCTCCCTCTTCTTCTTCTTTTTCCTGATGTTTATTCTGACAACCCTTCGCGGCATCGATCTCCATCCCATGAACTATTTCTTCCTGGCTACCGCGTTCTTTGCGTTTCATCTGCTGATGGCATACCTGGTGGATCACATTTCAATTCATCTTGCCTTCGTGATCTGCTCGGCGGTGTCGGTTTTCTTGGTTGTGAGTTATTTGCGGCTCGTGGTTGGAGTGCGCTTTGCCGCGCTGGAAGCCGGAGGAGCACAACTGGTGTACCTTGTGCTGTTTTCGTACGCCTTCTTTTTCAAGGGACTGACGGGACTCGCGATCACCATTGGCTCCATTATTACGCTTTTCGTGGTGATGCAGCTAACGGGACGAGTCAAATGGGAAGAGAAGTTTGCCGCTAAAGTTGGCGCTACTCCGACCATCGCATCCTGAGGGACGTCTGCGGTGGAATGAGAGAGGCGGGCTGGACCGGACGGGCAGGTGGGCGAGTCCGGTCCAGCAAAGGAACGACTGCGGCTAATTCCGCACGGTCAGGCAATACTCGGCAATCTTCTGATCTGTTTCAGGATTCGCCGATAGATCGTAAACGTCCGCGTTCTGGCAGTCGTACATGCCATGATTCTTGGGAAGCTGAACAATCTGGTATTTTCCCGGCTTCAGTTGTGTACAGTTTGGCGTACTGACATTGCACTGCAACTCTATCGACTTGCCGCCCATATCAGCTGAAACGATGATTACGCTGGTGGTAATAGAACTATCCTTCACCGTAATCGTCGACTTTTCCTGGGCTACGACCAGAAACACCGCTATCAGGAAGAAAAGGACAAGCGCTTTCTTCATACATCGCCTCCGGCGTGCTATCCGCGCTGGTTGAGCACTCGCTGCTCGCTCAGCTCTATCGTCCTATCTCTCATTACCGGCGTCTGTGATGTACGCACCAAGGCGTTGTGCGCTGTGTTACCCGCCGACCATCTAGAGCCTGAAGCCAGGTCTGTAGTACGCTGCTTTCTTCCATGTCAGAAGAGCTACAACGCCAGAAACCCGATTCGCTGATGCTGTTCGGCTTTTGGTACCGAGCCTTGCCGAGCGAGCTAGTGAGCCGCAAACGAATGAAAAAGGCGACGCTGCTGGAGATCCCGCTGTTGATCGGACGAGATCGGCAGGGGCGCCCGTTTGCTTTGCGGGATGCCTGCCCCCATCGCGGTATGCCGCTCTCTTGCGGGCTCTTCGACGGCGAACAGGTCGAATGCAGTTACCACGGCTGGCGCTTCGACGCTCATAGCGGGCAGTGCCGCTTGATTCCATCGCTCACGCTGGATCAATCGTTGAAGGTTGATCGAATCTATGCCGGGAGTTACGCCTGCGACGAGCGCGACAGTTTCATCTGGGTGTTCATTCCAGAAGGGGGACCGACTGGCGCTGGTACGACTAAGAGGGAAGAGGCCTCTGCTCCGCCTCCTGGACTGGCCAAATTTTCCGATAAGTATCGCACTGCGTATCTCACAGCGGACATGCCTACCAGCGTCGATCATGGCATCATCGGTCTAATGGATCCGGCTCACGGACCCTTCGTCCATCAGGCGTGGTGGTGGCGAAAGCGCGAAAGTATTCATGAGAAGTCGAAGAATTTTGAGCCAATCCCCAACGGCTTTCGCATGAGCGCGCACACGCCGAGTTCGAACAGCGCTCCCTATAAGCTGTTACGTCTTTATTCCGACGCTACCGCTATCACCACAACCATTGACTTCATTCTTCCCAACCTGCGGTCTGAGACTATTCAGGCAGGGAAGTACTGGTTTTCGAGTTTGACTACGGTAACGCCGATTACCCGTAATCATTGCCGTATCGACGTCGTGGCGGCGTGGAATATCTTCCGATGGGTTCCGTGGGGACCGGAGCTCCTGAAATTTGTTTTTGCAAAGTTTGTTGAGCAAGACCGCAAGACAATGGAAGATCAGGCCGAAGGATTGAAGCATAATCCGCACCTAATGTTGATCGACGATGCGGATCGTCCCGCGAAGTGGTACTTCCAGCTAAAGCAGGCCTATCTTCAGTCACGGACCGATGGCAGCGAGATGCGGCATCCCATGGACGGTCCCGTGACTCTGAAGTGGCGAAGTTGAGCGCGCTGGTCCGCGTTATACTCCGATTCTGGAGATCTCATGCTCACGCTGATCGTCAACGGAGCGGAGCACAAGTTAGAAGTGCCCTCCGACCTTCCTTTGCTCTCCGCCCTCCGCGAGAACCTGGAACTCACGGGAACAAAATACGGGTGCGGTGAAGGGCAATGCGGCGCCTGTACTGTTCTCCTCGATGGCCACGCCGTCCGCTCATGCCGCACGCCGGTGAGTGCCGCTGCCGGTAAGAAGATTGTGACGATTGAAGGCCTGGAGCGGAATGGAGTTTTGCATCCCGTGCAGCAGGCGTTTCTCGACGAGGAAGCCTTTCAGTGCGGCTACTGCACGTCGGGCATGATCGTCTCAGCAGTGGCATTGCTGACCGAAACTCCGCATCCCTCAGACGAGCAGATCGTCCGCAGGATGGATGGCAACGTCTGTCGTTGCGGGACTTATCCCCGGATCATGGCTGCCATACGTCAGGCATCCACCGGAAAAGGAGTGGGACGATGAGTATCGTCGACAGCGACCCGGTGGTGACATCGTTTGAAGATTCAATCCTCGAGCTACACCAGCACGATCAGATCACCCGCATGAATTACGGCTTTTCGCTGAATCGCCGTGATCTCTTCAAACTACTCGGAGGCGGATTGCTCGTCTGCTGCGCTGTTGGCAAGGGTTGGTCGCAGGAATCCGGCGGAAGCCGCCACGCAGAGCAGGATCTTCCGGCAGCAATCTCAGGATGGCTGCACATCGCGGAGGACGGTCACATCACCGTGTTTACCGGCAAGGTAGAAATGGGCCAGAATATCCGAACCTCTCTGACACAGGCAGTGGCCGACGAACTGCGCGTGCCGATCGCGTCAGTGACGCTTGTCATGGGCGACACGGTACTCACACCGTATGACATGGGCACGTTCGGAAGCCGCACCACGCCGTATATGGCGCCTCAGCTTCGCAAGGCCGCTGCCAGTGCACGCGAAGCCCTTCTTGCCTTGGCCGCCGATCGTCTTCAATCGGCCTCAACAAATCTTGTGACCGCGGATGGCAAGATCACAGATCGTGTTTCGCGTAAGTCGCTTACCTACGGAGCACTCACCCGCGGACAAGATTTACTGAAGGTGATCAACTCTGAAGCTGCACTGATGCCTACGACCGAGTGGAATCTAGCCGGTGGGTCGACCTCCAAAGTCGACGGACGAGCATTCGTAACAGGGAAACACAAATACACCTCGGACCTGACGCGGCCCGGGATGCTGCACGGCAAGATTTTGCGGGCGAGCGGGTTCCATGCGGAGTTGGCATCTGTGGATGTCTCAAAAGCGGAGACGATTTCTGGAGTAAAGGCAGTACGCGATGCCAGCTTTGTGGGGGTAGTTGCTCCGGATGAAAGGACCGCATCACGAGCCATTCAAGCCGTGCAGGCGAAGTGGAATGTGCCGCAGCAGCCTTCGAATGCCAACCTCTTTGACTACTTAAGATCTCATCTGGACTCGGATCGTCCACCTGCACACGTTGTTGGATCAGTCGACAAGGCCTTCGCTCACGCCGATAAGCAGTTCGCCCAAAGCTATGACGTGCAGTTCATCGCGCACACGCCCCTTGAGCCTCGCGCGGCAATGGCAGAATGGCAAGGCGACAAGGTCACCGTCTGGACAGGTACGCAACGTCCTTTCGGTGTGCGAGAGGAGTTGTCACAAGCATTCCGTATCCCAGTGAGCGACGTGCGGGTCATCGTTCCCGACACAGGTTCTGCGTACGGTGGCAAGCACACAGGTGACGCTGCCATCGAAGCCGCGCGCCTGGCGAAGGCAGCAGGAAAGCCAGTAAAGGTTGTGTGGACGCGAGAGGAGGAATTTACCTGGGCATACTTCCGGCCCGCGGGAATGATTGACGTCAAAGCCGGCATTCAGCGCGACGGAAGTGTCATGTCGTGGGAATTCCACAACTACAATTCCGGTCCTGCAGCTATTCGCACACCTTACGCAGTTCCCAATCAACACATTGAATTCCATCCGGCGGACTCGCCGCTTCGGGAAGGTTCTTACCGAGGCTTAGCCGCTACTGCGAATTTCTTTGCCCGTGAAGTCCACATGGATGAATTGGCTCACCTGGTCGCCATCGATCCACTCGAGTTCCGACTCTTGAACCTTGAGGACCAGCGGCTGCGCGCCGTCTTCGAAGCTGCTGCGAAACGATTTGGCTGGAGTCGGGCGAAGAATTCATCGACGCACGGCGTTGGCATCGCCGGGGGAACCGAGAAGGGAAGTTACATGGCAACCTGCGTCGAGATCGCCGTCGAAGCCGATGACATAAGAATCGTGAGAGTGGTTCAGGCATTTGAGTGTGGGGCTGTTGTCAATCCGAATGGATTAGAAAATCAGGTTAGTGGCGCGATCGTTCAAGGACTGGGTGGCGCGCTGTTCGAAGCGGTGAAGTTTGAAAATGGCCGCATTCTGAATTCGCGCCTGGCCGAGTACCGGGTGCCCCGCTTCAGCGATACGCCGCAGATCGAAGTTGAGATTGTGCAGCGTAAGGACCTGCCATCCGCCGGCGCTGGAGAGACTCCACTGATGGGGGTGGCGCCTGCAATCAGCAACGCGATTTTTGCGGCCACCGGGCAGAGATTGCGGTCACTGCCGTTAATTCCAAATGGACTAAAGGGACTTTCGGCGAAGAAGGCGTGAATGAAACGTCGGAGCTAAGCTTCACTCACGAGCCACGCCAGCGCTGCCTCGCGATCCTTGAACTTAGGAAAGTCACGGCGAGAAAAGCTTTTGAAATTATCGTAGAAGACTTTGGGCAGGCTTTCGGTGCCTACCCATGCCGAGCGTTTCACAAAAGGCCGATCGAAGACCAGCACTTGCTTGATGCGGGTTGCTACATTCTTGTCGATCTCGGCACCGCAAAAGTCGGCCAGGACGAGCACGGAGTTCTGCGGTTGATCCGCGATTGTGGCCTGAATTTCGGTCAGCATCGCCATGATCTCTGGCACGGACGCGTTGCTGTAGTCAATCAACAGAACTTGCTTACCCGCATGTTCAAAAAAGTGAACGCGATCTGACATGGCGATGTACCAGTTGCGGGGCCGACTTCAATTCAGCAGTGAATCAACGATAGCGTAAGACTCGGCGAGCGCGGAGTCCAGCGCGCCGGGATCTTTGCCCCCGGCTTCGGCCAGATCGGGGCGTCCTCCGCCTTTGCCACCCACTTTTTGCGCGACCGCTCCGACAACTTTGCCGGCTTGCACGCGGCTGGTCAGATCCTTGGTCACACCGACAATCAGCGAGACATTGCCGTTGGTCGCCGAGCCTAGGACGACGACGCCAGAGCCCAGTTTGTCGCGTAATTGGTCGACAAGCGTGCGCATCTGCGCGCGTTCGAGATTGTCGGCCCGGTGCGCGACTACTTTCACGCCTTTGATCTCTTTGATCTTTGAGTCGACCGATGCAACTGTGGATGAAGCCGATTTCATACGCGCCTGGTCGAGTTCGCGCTGCAGGCGCTTGATCTCCGACTCGCGCTTTTCGATCTCGTGCTTCAGGACGTCAGCGGGACTGGCGTCGGAGTGGGCGGCAAGGCTGGCGACCACGTTTTCCAGTTGATGGTCTTTGCGGAAATGCTGCACGGAACCCTCTCCGGTGATGGCCTCGACTCGACGAACGCCCGAAGATACGCTGCCTTCTTTCAGGATTTTTATGAGGCCGATCTCGCCCGTAGCGCCCGTGTGAGTACCCCCACAGAGTTCGGTGGAAAAATCTCCAATCTTAATGACCCGGACCTTATCTCCATATTTTTCGCCGAACAACGCCATCGCCTTGTATTCGTTGACGGCGACGTCGATTGGGACATTCTCAATGACATTGATCTTCGTGTTTCGCAGAACTTCCTTGTTGATGATGTCTTCGATGTCCTGCAGTTCTTCGTCCTCGACACCCGTGAAGTGCGAGAAATCGAAGCGAAGGTGATTCGGCGCGACGAGCGAGCCAGCCTGCTTCACATGCTTACCGAGAACTTCACGCAACCCGGCATGGAGCAGGTGCGTCGCCGTGTGGTTGCGCATCGTCGCTTGACGGATGTCGGTATTCACGACCGCATCGACTTTGACGCCGACCCCGATTGATTGTTTGGCAAGAACCTGGTGAGCTCGCACGCCCTGGATGGGGTAGTAGCAACCGGTCACATCAGCAATGATGGTGTTGTGATCCTCGGAATAGAGCCATCCGCGGTCACCTACCTGGCCGCCGGCCTCAGCATAGAAGGGTGTGTGATCCAGAATGATTTCACCCTGTTCTCCCGGACTCAATTCCTGGGCGCCTTGGCCGTTACGAATGATGGCCAGAACTCCACAATTTTCGGAACGCGTCTGCCGATAACCTTCGAACTCGGACCTGGGCAGCTGCTGGTATGCAGGGTTGGCCGTCTGCTTGGCGGCACCTTTCCAGGATGCGCGCGCACGCTGCCGTTGCTCTTCCATCGCGCGGTCGAAACCTTCTTGGTCAAAGCTGATCCCTTGATCGCGAGCCGCGTCCTGCATGAAGTCGAGCGGCATGCCGAATGTGTCGTAGAGCTTGAACGCCTTCTCGCCCGGATAGGATCGTGAACCGTTATGCGAAGAAGCAGAAAGCTCGCGGAGGTCTTCTTCCAACTTTCTGAGTCCAAGGTCAAGCGTATGCGCGAATCGAGTTTCTTCTGCGAACACAGCTTTTGAAACTCGATCGGCAGTGTCGTTCAATTCGGGATACGCATCGTGCATCAGGTCGCGGACAGAGAACACCATCTCAAACAAAAAAGGCTTTTCCTGGCCGAGCAGTCTTCCATGCGTGATGGCACGCCGGATGATCTTTCGCAACACATAACCGCGTCCTTCGTTCGAGGGTAGTACGCCGTCCGAGATCAGAAATGTCGCGGCGCGTGAGTGGTCAGCGATGACACGCAGGGAAGCGGCCGACTTCGTGTGCGATTCCTTTTCGACCTCTTTCTTAACCGAGACGCCCGTCAACTCCGCTGCTCTCCTGATCAGCGGCGTGAACAGATCCGTATCGTAGTTCGAGATCACGCCTTGCAGCACCGCGGAGATGCGCTCCAGCCCCATGCCCGTATCGATCGATGGCTTCGGCAGCGGCGTCAACTTGCCGCTTGAATCGCGATCGAACTGCATGAAGACGAGGTTCCAGATTTCGACGTATCGCCCGCATTCGCATCCGAACGCACAGTCGGGGTGACCTTGGTCGCTGGCAATTGTGCCCATGTCGTAGTGAAGTTCACTGCATGGGCCACAGGGGCCGGTATCGCCCATCTGCCAGAAGTTGTCCTTCATGCCCATCTCGAAGATGCGATCTTTGGGTACGCCTTGCGTCGCCCACAAGTCGTAGGCCTCGCTGTCGCGCGGGACGCCGCCTTCACCCTTGAAAACTGTCGCGTAAAGCTTGTCCTTGGGAACGTTGAACCACTCGGGCGAAGTGATCAGCTCCCAGGCATACGCGATCGCATCCTTCTTGAAGTAATCACCGAACGAGAAGTTACCGAGCATCTCGAAGAACGTGTGGTGGCGGTTGGTAAAGCCGACGTTCTCGAGATCATTGTGCTTCCCGCCTGCACGAACGCATTTCTGCGATGTCGTAGCGCGGTTGTAGTCGCGCTTTTCCAGGCCAAGGAAGACATCTTTGAACTGGTTCATCCCCGCATTCGTGAACAGCAATGTGGGGTCGTTCTGCGGAACCAGTGGCGAAGAATGGACCTCGCGATGGCCTTTTTGGACAAAATAATCCAGGAACCTGCGGCGAATTTGGGAGCCTGTAAGCATGAAAGGGAAATTCTAAATGAAAACTGCGGAGTGCGCCGAGGGCAGTAGGTCAACGAAATCTTGGCTGGTACACCCTTGAAGAATCAAGGGGAGGCTTAGGTCAACAAGAAATTGGGTGCGCTCCTCATTTCAAAATTCGACAATTCTTCAATCCGACAATTCTTCAATTCCTTCACTCCTCTACCGTCTCGCCTTCCAAAGCGCTCACCACCTCATCCTCCACATCCCATTTCTTTAATATCTTGAATATCGTTTTCGACGAGAACCCTGCACGCGTGAGTTGGCGGAAGACGCGTGCGGCCTGCTTCTGATCCTGCGGTTTTTTCAGACGCTTTCTTTGCAGAAAATCGCGAGCCAGCTTTTCTTCATTAACGTCTTCAAAGGCATCCGCAACCGCTTTTTCAATCACCTCACCGTGGACACCTTTTGACTTCAGATCGGTGATGACCCGGCGGCGTCCGAATTTTTCATTGTCACGGCGAAAGCCGGAGTATGCGGCAGCATACTTGGCATCGTTCAGGTATCCCTGATCTTTCAACTTCCGAATAACTATTTCAATTAGGGTCTTGCCGAGTTCGGTATCAGGCTCGGTACGGCGCCGCAATAGCCTTTTCAGTTCTGCCACAGAGCGCATCTGGCGGCCAAGGGCTCCAACTGCATATCGATAAAGATCTTCTTCGGTGTGAAACGTTTTGGAACCAAACGACACCATATTCCGTATTGCTTATTGTAGCGAACAGAGGGTGGGACGAGGCCTTCTACTTAGATTGTAAATTATTGTTAACAAACGTGACCTTCACGATCTGATAGCGTCTAATTGGATATACGGCAAAGGAAAGACAATGCTTACCATAGATGTGGAAAGAACCATAGATGTCGTAGTGGTGAAGTGCAGCGGGCGCCTGGTTCGAGGCGCAGCCCTCTCGATTCTGCGTAATGCAGTGCTCTCAGAGGCGAACACCCGCATTATCGTGCTCGATCTGAGTGAAGTAGAAATCATCGACGCAGGAGGGTTGGCAGCCCTGTTAACGCTACAGAAGTGGACCGACGAGCGCCATATTCAGTTGAAGCTGGTGAACCCGTCCCCGTTTGTGCTCGAGACCATGCAAAGGTTACGCCTGGATCGCGTCTTTGAGATCTCGACATTGCACGATGCGCTGATGGTCTTAGCGAATCAAGCTTTCGCCAGTGTGCACTACGCGATGGCATCCTAGACGGTTTCCTAGCGGACGCGAATAAGGGCACGCTTGCGCGTGCCCTT
>Ga0126369_10000893_pt1 | contig 20147 bp, 21 predicted proteins | sample PanSoiMetaPlot_1_FD_109646 | JGI IMG/M metagenome (GOLD analysis project Ga0126369, IMG submission 109646) | Tropical forest soil microbial communities from Panama - MetaG Plot_1 | ecosystem: Environmental > Terrestrial > Soil > Tropical forest > Bulk soil | place: Panama | collected 2016-02-17 | reverse complement strand
CGGACAGGCGAGGCATTCAAGGCCGGAAACGTGCGACTGACGTTCTACGACACTGAAGGACTGTTGAAGCGCCTTGAGGCCGAGGCGCAAAGGCTGGGGCGCTGAGGCGGGCCGCGCAGCAGCCATCTCGGACCTAGCCTTCAGTGACACGTACCAGCATCGCACACCCGGTTCGATGAGCAGGCATTGGCATTGCCGCAAGTGCAATGTCCACCGCGGCAGCCATCCGCCCGCCGTGGATCACACGGCGGACAGACGGCTCCCGTTCCTACTGGCCCGCAAGCAGTCAAGCTGGCGGATACACAGGTCCCCAAGGAGGTACAACAGCCGCTGCTGCAAGACTGGGAGTCGCAGACGCATTGACCATTGACGCAATGTTGTCCAACCGCGCAACCGCCGTCGCGTGAGCCGCACTGACAATTCCCGGATGCGGAGCACACATCAGTGGTGAAGCTTCTGCAGTCCAGGCAAACGCCACCGTCAATGCCGCAAGTCGAAACGCTGCGCGGCTGACAGCCGTTGGCATCGCAGCACCCTGCTGGACATGAGCGCGACGTACACACGCATGAATTGGTCGCGCTGCTGCACTCCAGGCCGGCCCGGCATGCCGGACCGCTACCACAACCGCAGGTGCCATTCGGAAGGCAGCCGTTCGAAACAAGCGGATCACAGTAGACGCAGCTTGCGGCGTTGATGCCGCAGGTGCTGCGTCCGGAGCTGATGCAGTTAGGTCCAGAGCAGCAGTCGAGGCAGTTGCCTGGAGCACAACTCGTGCAGGCACCATTCACGCACGAAATGCCGGTGTCGCAAGGCTGGCATCGCAGTCCGGCGCTCCCGCAGCGGCTAGAGTCGTTCTTGACGTGGTAGCACGGCGTCACGTCGTCGATGCAACATCCATCGCTGCAGCTCTGCTGGGTGCATCTGCAAACGCCACCCACGCACTGAAGCCCTGGGGCGCACTGTCCGGTAGTGCCGCAGGAACAACCGGGAGCGCATCGGTCAGAGGTAAACGGGTCGCACATCACGCAGCTGTTCCCTGTTCGACAGCTTGGAAACTGCGGCTGCTCACAGGTGCCATTGGTACAGCACCCGGTAGGGCACGAAACGCTGTCACATGCGCAGCGGCCTCCATCGCAATGCAAGCCGAGCCCGCAGGAGCCCCCATCTCCGCAAGCGCAGTCGCCGTTCAGGCAACCGTCGGAGCGGACACTGTCGCACCAGGTGCACGCTGCCCCACTTGCGCCGCAGGTCGATAGGCCGGGGTTGTAGCAGCTCTCTCCCGAGCAGCAGCCCGCCGGACAGTTGGACGGGCAGTCCGTGCAAACGCCCGCGATGCAGTTCTGACCACTGGCGCAGGCCTCGCAGGGCAGTCCGGCAGCGCCGCACGCCGCCTCGTTGGTCGCAAGCACACATCCCGCGTCGGAGCAACAACCACCAGGACACGACTGCGGGGTGCAAATGCATTGCCCGTTATCGCAACGCTCCCCAGGTTGGCATTTGATCGTTCCGCAGAGGCACTCACCAGCGACACACCGATCCGCTCCCTGTTCCGGCGAGCATTCCTTCTGAGCACCGCAGAGGCAGATTCCGTTGGGGCACCCGTCCGCGCGTTGCGAGTTACAGCTGGAGCAAAGGCTGTTCGCACTTCCGCATCCCATAACCGTAGGCTGAGATACGCAAACCACTCCGAGGCAACATCCGCTGCAGGTTCCGCATTTTGGATCACCGGCGCCAGTCAAAGTGACGTCGACTTCGACCTCTTGGTCCTTGCGGGCTCGCGCTTGGGCCAGCGCCCCGGCGACGACTTCTCCGCTCTCCAACAAGCCGTCAACCCCAAGGCTAACCAATTGATCGTTGAGTGAGTCCGCCAACAGAACTCGCACCGACTGTGGGCTCTTCAAAGGCCCCGAGGTGTTGGGCTCCGGCCGCAACGCCGGTTGAAAAATCAAATTCCCCGATGAGTCCTTCCCTGAGAACCGCAGCTGATACAGGGGCGGGAACGCGCTCTCATCGAAGGTGACAAGCAAAAACAACGCGGTACCCTGAGGCGAACCGCGGCAGCTTCCATTGCCGGCCAACGCGGCGAGAAACGCCACCACAACTGCTCCGAGCGTAACCAGACGGAACGCGCGAGACTTGCCACAGTTCATGGAGGACGGCCATTGATCGCCGGCAGTGTTGTTGCTCTCGTCTTCGGCTCAGTAGCGAAATAGATGGAGCTGCCAACGCCGACAACCAGCACCCCGATGCCCGTCCAAAACCACCATTGCTTCGTGAGTTGTTGGCTCCCGTGAGTTGCTCCAGAAACTGGAACCGGGCTGGTCCGCGCCGCCTGCGCTGCCACCTGATTCAGTTCGACTGTCTGGGTGGGGATTTCGAGCTGCCCACGCGCGGCAGGGGCTGTTTCGTGGCTCGGCGCCAACACAGGCGGTTCCCCCGAACGCCCATCCTGAATGTCATTGGGCCGGCCGCGCTCCATCTCTGCACGCCGCAACTCGACTTCCGAGATCAAGCTGCGCACCAGTTTGGACTCGGCACTGGTGAGCGATGCCAGCGAGAGATACTGCCTGTAGAAAAACTCCGCGCGCTCGTAATGCCCAAGGTGTCGGTGGCATTGAGCAATGTTGAAGAGAAAACCGGGATGCGGTTTGAGCTCGTATGCCTCGGAGTACGCAGCCAGTGCGAACTCGAAGTCGCCTGCTTTGTACGCGCGTTGAGCGATGCTAAATTTCTGCCGAGCTCGCTCGTCGGTCGTCGATTTCGTTTGGCCTGGGCTCGCCGGTACGGCGGCGATGAGAGCCACACAGCTTACTGCAAGGCCAATGAGTCTAATTCGCAAACGGGTCGATGGTGCCATCGCGCGTCATTCGTGGAGTTAGCTTCTTGACTGGCTTCGAGGCTCGAGCCTTGCCGGAGGCAACTCCCGAGAGCTGGATGTCAATTGCCGTGTCGGCGTCCAGCGAAACCACTCTTTCGAGAGTGGCATAACCGGGCAGTTCTGCTCGAAGGGGCACCGGCTGCCCCGGTCTCGATAATCGTGTCGAAATCGGGGTGATGCCGAGCTCCGCTCCGGTGTCCAACCGAGTAATCCGCGCGCCCGGTGGGGTCGACGAAATGGTCAGGGTCACCGCCGTGCTCGTATCGGACCCGGTCACAACTTTGGAGGCGGCCAACTTCAACACGGGTTGTGGCGAGCTGGAGTGGCGCGGCAACAAAAGCGCCGTCGCACCCGCCAGTACCAGAATGGCGAGGCCTGCGGGATACGCAAGATGTCGAGAGGCGTCGCCCGGTTGCGCAGGCAGGTACCCGTGCTTCGTCATGAACTCAAACGCTTGACTGAGCTCACCCATGGAGCTCGGCCGATGGTGCGGCTCTTTTTCCAGGCAGCGCAGCACCAGACGCTTTAAGGGCGCAGGGATCTTTTCACCAGACGGGGTTGAGCCCGGCAGCGGCGGCGGCGCCGCAGTGATGATCTGCACCACCAGTTGCCCGAAGGAATCGCAAACGAACGGCGGCCTTCCCGCGAGCATTTCATAAAGGACGGTACCGACCCCGTAAATGTCCGTGCGGGTGTCGGTGCTCAAACCAGCAGCCTGTTCCGGCGACATGTAGGTCGGAGTTCCAATCAACGCCCCGTCTAAGGTGCCTGACACCTTCTCCCCGGTCACCGGAGCCGTCAATTTGGCGACGCCAAAGTCCAACACCTTGACGAAGTCGGTGCCGTTAGAAAGTCGAACGATGAAGATGTTGTCGGGCTTGATATCGCGGTGAATTACCCCCACCCGGTGAGCCGCATCGAGGGCGGCGCAGACTTGATGAATGATGGTGGCGGTGCGCGCAAGCGACAGAGCCCGACTTTTGATCAGCGCCCACAGGTTCGAGCCGGTGAGAAACTCCATCACGCAATAGACGCGTGCCTCACCGCTGGTCGTTTGTTCTTCCACGAAGTCAAACACCTGCACGATGTGCTCGTGGTTGATTTGATTGACCGCTCGAGCTTCCTGGAAAAAGCGCTGCACCAGGCTCCGGTTGCGCACATGTTCCGCCCTGAGGATCTTCAAGGCAACTTGTCGCCCGAGCTTGCGATGCCGGGCCAAGAAGACTCGGCCCATCGAGCCTTCGCCTATCAACTGGACCAATTCATAAGATGCAATGACGTCGCCTTCCCTTTCGCGAGGCTCATCAGCCTGCTTACAAGCGACATCCTGGTTCATGGCTGGCGGACGCCCGAAAATTGCACGCGACCCCGAGCGTCGGACCGGAAAAGTTAAGCGCGTTGCAAGGAGAAAGGCAAAGTAGCGCGCGCCACTGGCTCAGAGGCGATAAGCGATTCCAAACAGCCCTTCAAAGGCCAAATTGCTGACCGGGCGAAACTCGCGTGTATCCACCGCGGGACCTATGTGCACACTGAAGGTCGCTGCCAGGTCAGGTGCGACGAAGTACTCCAGCCCGCCACCAAAGAGGATCGGAAAGACCCAGCCACCGGCAGCACCAAAGAGCCGGAACACCGGCGCTTCCACTCCAACGCTCACGAGAAAGGCTGAGCTCAAAGGAATGCCCAAACTCAACCCGAGTGGTAACGCCAAACCCGCGGTGGTTTGGGAGCTTGCGAAGTAAACCAGCGGACCCGGATCGAAATGCATTCCGAAGTTCAGCGTCCCATTGTCGAAAAACGTGACGCGTGCGACTGCCTGGACCTTTATCCCCGGCACGATCTGGCTGACGATTCCCTCCTCCCCGTAGTTGACAGTGAGTTTGCCACCCAAATCCATGGCAGGAGCCAGTCCATGGAGCAGGGTTGCCGAAAAACCGGGCCAACCGGCTTGGCCGAGAACCACGGTTTGGCCCAGCCCAACCGTTTTGCCAGACAATGTGGACCAACTTGAGTGGGTGCTTTCGACGGCTTGCACTTCTGACGCCAACAACAGTCCCAGCGATGCGATCAGTTTCTGCCACTCGCACAGCCCACTCCCTACTTGACAGCTTCGAAACGAGTGCCGCGCCTCAGCACGCCTAGCAGGGTTGTCCACGTTGCCGTGCTGCTTCAATGAACGCCTCTTCGATGCTGTTGAGCCTCTCGCTGGCCCGAAGGCGAGCCTCCGGCACCGTTTCGCGAGCTGCAACAGATTCGCGGACCTCGAAGTAGTATTTGATCTTGGGCTCAGTCCCAGAGGGCCTGAGCGTGATGCGTGCACCGTCGACAAGCTGGTACGCGAGTACATTGGCCTTGGGCAAGTCCCGGGCTATCTGCGAGCCCAGCCCATGCGTTGGCATCTGATAATCCCAGCCGCTTTGTACCTGCAGACCCGCAATCTGCTCTGGAGAACGCTGCCGAAATCGATCCATGATTTGGTTGATGGCCGCTGCGCCTGCTGGGGACTCAAAACTGAAACTTCTCTGTCGCGAGACAAACAAGCCGTATTCGCGCTGTAGCTGCTCGAGGTAGTCGACCAAGGTCCATCCTCGGAACGCGCACCAAGCCGCCATATCAACCACCGCCAAGGCTGCACTCACCCCGTCCTTGTCTCGAACCTGGGTTCCAATGCAGTAGCCGAGTGCTTCCTCATAAGCGAATACGAGCTGTACATTGCCTTCAGCTTCCAGCTCCAGCGCGCGGTTTGCGATCCACTTAAAGCCGGTAAGGGTCCGCTCATAGCGGGCTCCCAATGCGCTGGCGATCGCTTCCAGCTGACCCGAGGAAACGATTGTCGACACCACCAACGGCTGCTTCTCGAATTGCGACTGCGTCAAAAGGTAGTGGCCAAGCAACGCGCCCAATTCGTCTCCAGTGAAGACGCGTAGCTTCCCATTGCTGCCGCGGGCGCCCACGCAGAGCCGATCTGCGTCTGGATCATTGGCGAGCAGCAGGTCGGCCTCGACCCTACGTGCCAACGCCAGACCGAGGTCCAAGGCTCCGGGCTCTTCTGGGTTTGGGTACGCAACCGTAGGGAACGTCGGATCCGGCTCTTGCTGCTCGAAGACGACGAAAACATTCCTCGCTCCCGCTCTTTCAAGCAGTTGACGGACCCATACGCCACCCACGCCATGGAGCGGCGTGTAGACGATCCTCAGCGGGTAGGGCACTTCCGGGTGTCTACGTTGCGCAAGACACGCCTTGAGGTAGACCTCAGCGACGTCCTTGCCGACCGTTTTCCATCGTCCCATGGGCTGAGCAGCGGCGGGTGGCAACAGCGCAACCTGATCAGCCAGGCCGACGCGAGCGATCTCCCTACTGATCTCGACATCCATCGGAGGCACTATCTGCGTTCCGTTGCCCCGGTAAAGCTTGTACCCGTTGTATGCAGCCGGATTGTGACTTGCTGTGATCATCACCCCGGCCGATGCACCTAGGTGCGATGTGGCAAACGCCAGCAGAGGAGTGGGAACGGGTCGTTCGAAGAACCAAACCGGAATTTCCTCGGCCGCGAACACCGCGGCCGCATCCTCCGCGAATTGGCTGCTCATCCGTCGGGCATCCCGGCCCACCACCACCCCCCGATGAACCGAGCGCGGCTCGGCAGATTTGAGGTAGCGTGCCAACCCGGCGCTGGTGATACGGACAACCGCGCGGTTCATCCGGTTTGGGCCAACGCCAATCAGCGCTCGAAGTCCAGCGGTTCCGAACTCGAGGCGCCCGCGAAAGCGGTCGAACAACTCTGTGTACGAGCCTGTGGCGAGCAGGGATTGAAGTTCCTGGCGGGTGTCGGAATCGGGATCGCTCTTGAGCCACGCTTCCGCTTCGCCGCGTATCTCGTCACGGTCGGGCACTGCCACTCGGCTCGTCTAGCCCAAGTGATCCAGCTTTCCAACCGCTCCAGCCGAGGATCAGGGCAGATTGGTGGTGAGAATCAGTGGGACCTGTACTTCCGTCTCACCGCCGGGAAATGGCGGGAACACCATTCGTTTGGCCTTTGACTTCAGGCAATCCCCCAGTCCCGACACCTCGATATCGCGCCGGCTTATTTCCACCGCCTTGACGACACCTGACGAGCCAACCGTGGCGGTTACAAAGACCTTTCCGCCGCGAAAGGTGGGATTTTTTCGCAGCTCTTGTTCGATGCAAAACTGAAACGCCGGCTGAGATTGACCCACGACCCGGGCCACGTCCTTTTCGCTTAACCCTGCTTCGCCCACCTCATGAGCTGAATCGGCTAGCCGTTTCGGCACGCGGGAGCCGATTTCGGAGTGGTCCGCTGTGCGCGGATCTGGCGGCTCGCCGCGGGGCGGATCCATCTCCGCCGGCGTTTCGGCCTTGGGGATGGTTACCGCCGGCGTGCGATGTCCCACACTCGGCGAGTGGGGCGAAGCCTCCTTTTTCTGCCCCAGCAAGAGGTTCGCCATTGGTGAGGCTCGCCGCGTTGAGGGCTGCGCCGCCGGGTTGGCGCCAACCTGGGCTCGAACTCGCTCCGGAACAACCGGGCTTCGGCTGCCGAACATTCCCCAGAAAAGGATGGCGGACAACCCCACCAGGACTCCCGGGAGAACCACGGTTCTCGACGACAGATTGCGCATCGAGAGCCAAGAGAGGCCATCGGTCGCGTGAGGGGATTCGAGTTCTTCCAGCTTCCCCGAGGTGACCGGAGCGGCCTGAGGCGTTTTCAACCGTTTGGGTTCGGCACCCGGCTTGGGCGGCGTGGATTGCGCTGCCACGAGCCAGGTTAGGTTGGGCAACTCGCGGACCCGCTTCCATTGAGGCATTCCTCGGCGCCATAGGAACGTGTCCTGGTTTGCCCGTTGACTTGCGAAGTGCCCCCGCAGCTTCTCCTCGCTTAGCGGCCCTACCTCTTTTCCGTCCAGTACCGCAAACCAGCCGCCGCCCGTGCTGGCGCCAAGGCGTGGCTTGGATGCTACCGGCTGGGGTCGGGTTACATGGCCGCAGCTGCGACAGCGGATCTTGACCTTCGCCCCGGAGACTCTATCGTCAGCAATCGAGTAGCGCTTGTGGCAATTTTCACAGGTGAAAATCAAATTTGGTTAGCCAGCTACTTGAAGGACGGCCACCCTGGAGAAGGGTGCCCTTCAACCAATCCATTGACTTGATCCCCGCCTACAACTATGCAGGCGCGCCCGCAATTTGCGCCGACAAAGGGTGATCCCACATGGCCGCGAAGGATCTCGGAACCAAGTATATCTGCTTCAAATGTGGCACGAAGTTCTACGATCTGAAGAAGCCGGATCCGGTATGTCCGAAGTGTGGGGTGGATCAGCGTGATAGTCCCACACTCAAGTCCCCCACGGAGAGCAAGCGGGGTCGTCCAGCACCGGTCCCGAAGGTGGTCGAGCCGGTAGAGGCGGACGAAATTGAAAGCATCGAAGAGGAGGAGCTGGAGAACTTCGAGGAGGAGGAGCCGGAGATCCCCGATGAGGAAGATCTCTGAGCCGCCATTTGGGAGTCAGGCAGCCTTATCCTTGGCGCTCTCGGCCGGCTCCTTGCGAATGTTGGCAGCCAGCCAATCCGGGATTTGATCCTTGCGATAGACGAAAATTGCATCGTAGGGGCAAGCTTTCTCGCACTCGCGACAGCCAGTGCACTTGGCCTCGTCGACGGTCATCATGTTGAAGTAGGGCGACTGGGGGTCGTTTACCTCTTCGAGGTGGAGGCAATCAAACGGGCAGCGTTCGGCGCACTTGTCGCAACCGGTGCAGGCTTTTTCATCGACAAACGCGTACGGCCGCTGATTCTTCTTGAGCATCTCCGTCAGAGTGCCGAAGGTGTCGTAGATCGCCTCGGCAGGACAAACGACGCCGCAAGCGCCGCAGTCGATGCACAGATCCGGGTCGATGACGTGAAGGGCCTTGCGTTCACCGGAGATCGCGTCGGTAGGACAGCGGTTGATGCAGGCAGTACAACCAATGCAGGTTTCGATGATGTAGTAGGCCATTGATTTCCGGAAATTGCTCTCTGGTTAGCAACTTACACATTAACTCCAGACGGAACAATTACTCGGAGGTGAGTTCATCCGCCGGCCACGACTGGTCGAGAATTGCGGGACTGTCACCGAGCTGGACGTCCACTTTCCGCTCAGCTAGGTGCGGATGCCAGAAGACGAGCTTGTGCCGGCCAGAAGGAACATTCGGAAGCTGGAACGCTCCGCTCTCATCGCTGATGCCGAAGTATGGATGGTCGAAGGTTCGAATCGCCGCATGCATCCAAGGGTGAACATCGCAGTGGAGGCGGACGATCCCTGGCTGCGAAGGCAGTTGTCGACGAGAGCGCATTCCTTGTACGGGCATTGCGAAATTGAAGAGCACCTGGCTGTCGCGGTTGGCGCGGACGTTGTGTAGGAGCGGGTCGGAGTTGAGTATCTCCACCGCATCTCCAGCGTAGTCGGCGACAACCGGAGGCGTGAACATACACTTCGTTTGATCGATGATTGTCAAAGGGCGTTTCCCTGTGCCTCCTTCCTTCGAAAGCGTGGGACCGTCTTCGAGATACACCACGACGTCAGCAATGGCTCCGCCTCGGAACAAGCGCGGTGATTGATCGACGACGACTTCGCCGCACGTCTTCTGCAGATCAGGCGGCGTCCGAACGATCCGAGCTGGGCGCGGTGTGCCGGTGAGGGTCACGTGACCGGAGATTACCCCCCTGCTGAGAACTCGGGTTGACTCAGCCGCTGCGCGCTCAACGCCAGCGTCCGCAACTTGCATCTGCCGTTGGCAGGCCACAATCAAAAGAAGCAGCGACGCGAGCATCCAAATGGGCGATGGATTCATCGGGTTCTTATTGGTAGAAGGATTTATGCCGCGCATCATCGTTGGAGGCTCCTGACTTGCAGGAAAAACTGAAGGCCTTGGCTGAGCTCCAGAAGGTCGATCTGGAGATCGCATCGCTTCGAAAGGCTGCCGAGATTCACCCCAAACAACTGGCTGAGCTCGAAAAGGAACAAGCAGCGGCGAAGGTCGCTTTGGAAGCGGAGCGTGGCAGGGTCCTGGAGATCGAACAGCATAAACGCTCGTTGGAGCAGAACATCGCCGATGAAAAGGAGAAGGTGAAGAAGTGGGAAGCCCGACTGTCTGAGCAGCGGTCGACGCGTGAATACGCCGCGTTGGCGCGGGAGATCGACATCGCCAAGAAGGCCAATCAGACGATGGCCGAGGAGCTGCTCGAGCTGGGAAAGACTCTGGTCGCGGCGCGAGAAGCGCTCAAAAGCAAAGAGCAGGAATACGCCGCGCGGTTGGACTCAACGGGGGGGAAAGCGCTGCAGCTTCGAGAGCGGATGCGCGAGAGTGAGGCAAGCGCCAAGCGGCTGGAGGAAAAACGCGCCAAGGTCGCTGCAACCGTGGACAAGCAACTCCTTCACCGGTACGAATTGGTAAAGCGCAAAAGGATGCCGGCTTTGGTTCCGGTTCAGCCGCCTGGCACCTGTCAGGGCTGCAACATGAACGTGCCACCGCAGCTTTACAATACGCTCCGTTCCAGGTTGGGGACCGACATGTGTCCATCCTGTCACCGCCTGATCTACGCCGCCGAAGCCCTCGAAGCACAAAACTCGTAGAATTGGGTGATCGATGCCCACTTATAGGGATGCGGACATCCTGCGGCACGTCGCACGCGAGGAGCCCCTATCGATCACCTTGAAGGCGTTCCCCGGGCTCACGCGAGAGCGACTTGCTCGCCTGATTGAGCGGAGCGCGGAGACCATGGCGCGCGCCGCCAGTCGCACTTCGCCAGGAGCTGACGGATCTGTTCCGTCGAAGGTGCGGGTCTACTCCGACGGAGCGGCGCGCGGTAATCCCGGTCATTCGGGCGCCGGCGCGGTGTTGGTGGACGCCTCCGGCACGGTGGTCGACCGACTGGGCAAGTACTTAGGTGTCCAGACCAACAACTACGCCGAGTACATGGGGTTGCTGCTGGGTCTCAAACGTGCAAGGGAGCTGGGCATCCGCGAAGTGGAGGTTTTTGCCGACAGCGAGCTGATGATCCGACAGCTTGGTGGGCGTTACCAGGTGCGCAGCCCAAGTCTGCGGCCGCTCTACGAGGAGGCATTGCGACTGCTCAACGACTTTTCACGGGTCAAGCTGGTTTACGTCCCACGCAAGATGAACGCGGCGGCCGATGAAATGAGCAATCGCGCAATCGATGAGCGGCTTTGAAGCAGGGTCGTCCGTGACTGGGTTCTCCCAGCGCGCTATATGTAAGCAGCCGGAGTGGCTCGGGTGAACGCCGGTCGGTGCTGGGCTGGCCGACGGGAGGAAAGTCCGAGCTCCGCAGGGCAAGGTGCTGGCTAACGGCCAGTCGGAGCGATCCGCAGGAAAGTGCCACAGAAAATAGACCGCCGTTTTGAAAAAAGCGGCAAGGGTGAAACGGTGCGGTAAGAGCGCACCGCGGCCGGGGCGACTTGGCCGGCAGGGCAAACCCCACCTGGAGCAAGAGCCAATAGAGGAGCATTCCCTTTGGGAAAAGGGCTGCCCGCCCGACGCTCCCGGGTACGCTCGCTGATGAGGTCCTGGGCAACCAGGACCCTAGACGAATGTTCGCCACTCGCTGAAAAGCGAGAACAGAACTCGGCTTATAGGGTCACTCCGGCTTCTTCGTTCTCTCAGCAGCTTGGCGTAAGGGGTTCCGGAGGCGGTGGCCCATGCCTGGCCTATTGCACCTAGGTTGCTCGGGCTGGAAGTGCTGGGCTGCTCTGCTCAGATTGCTCGATGCCGTTCAGCGCGACAACCTCTCCGGGCTTCATGTACAGGGGGGATTGGGGCGAGGTCGGCAACCGGGAAGATGTCCGGTCTTACTGGCGGCGCCTCGTCTATTCCTGCGGGAGACCGACGAATGTCGACACCATCGGCAGCATCATCCTCGTTGCCACCGGCATCGCCGCGACTGAAGTCCATCGACGTCTTCCGTGGCGCCACCATCGCCGCGATGATCCTCGTGAACGGGCAATTCTCGCACGAGGAGAGCTATCGCCAGCTCGCGCACGCGGCGTGGAATGGCTGGACCTTCGCGGACACGATCTTCCCCTGCTTCCTCTTCATCGTGGGTGTGTCGCTCACACTCTCGGCCGCGTCACGTGTGGCACGCGGGGCGGACCGCGCCCGTCTCCTCGGGCACGCCCTTCGACGGTCGCTGCTGATTTTTGGGTGCGGCGTGGTGATCGACTACCTGCGCGTCCCCTCCCACGAGTTCCCTTTCGTTGGCTTCCAAGCCCATCTCCAGCTCACGGGCGCCCTGCAGAAGATCGCCGTCTGCTACCTCGTGGCCTTCCACATCTACCTGTGGACCGGGCTGCGTGGCGTGATCGTCGGGATCGTCGGCCTGAATGTGCTGTATCTCGGCCTCCTCTACTTCTACCCGGTTCCCGAGTGCGGCCCCGGCTCTTTGGCCGCGAGCTGCAACTTGCCAGGCTACATTGATAAGATCGTGATCGACGGCTTCAGATGGAACAGCACGGCCTACGACCCCGACGGAGTGGGAGCCGTTCTGCCCGCCATCACCTCGGTACTGTTCGGCGTCCTGGCGGGAGAGCTTTTGCTGAGCGGGTGGCGTCCGCGGCAGCAGCTCCTGGGGCTTCTGGGCGGGGGAATCGCCCTAATCGCTTCAGGTGAATTGCTCTCGACATGGGTGCCGATCAACAAGCAGCTCTGGACCACTTCCTACGCCGTCTTCATGGCGGGGCTGGCGGCAGCAGGCCTGGCCTGCTCCATCTGGCTCGTTGATGGGCGCCCCTTGCGACGCTGGTTCCGACCGCTGGAGATCTTCGGATTGAACGCTGTCGCCGCCTACCTGATCTCCCGGCTCGTGGCGAACGTGCCGCGGGTGCACGTCATGGGAAAATCGCTGTACACCGATGTCCTCGCACGCGCGGCGAGCCCGCCGAACGCGTCCTTGCTGTTCGCCATGGTGGTGCTAACGGCCGTCTATCTAGCGGTCTGGCTCATGGATCACCGGGGCTGGTATCTGAAGTTCTAGGCAGATCGGGTTTGCAAGGTGCGCGCCGGGCTGCGCTCCTGGAGCGCGGCCTACGCCAACTTGGGGTCGCTCGCAGCGGCGTCGATCAATGGCCTTCGCGTCGCAAAAAGGATTGCGGCGCTTAAGTGCAGCAAGCGGCGCTTAAGCACAAAAGGTTGATGCGCGAAGCGCTCGACGTCATTGAAGAGCCCGAAACTCACGACCCGCCTAGCGCCTTGACATTGGATCATTCACTGTTGCAAAGCCGTGCAATGACCGAAGCTGTGGCCAAGACCCTCGACACCAAAGAGGATCTCTGTCCTCTGCCGGTGGTCAAAACCAGCAAGGCGATCAAGGAGATCGGCATTGGTCAGATCCTCGAGGTGCTGGCCACAGATCCCGCCTCCAAACCGGATTTCGCGGCCTGGTCGAAAATGACTGGACACGCATTGCTCTCCAGCACCGAAGATCCTGGCCCGCCAAAGGTCTTCCGCTTCAGGATCCAACGATCGAGGTAAGTCTCATGGGAGAAACTGCACTCCGCCCAGCCCCGGAACCGCGCGAGGGCGTGGCCTTATCTAAAATGCCCTCACCCGCGCCCACTGCGAAGCGGTTGGTGATTGTCCTCACCAAGGCCACGCTCGACGAGGCCTATCCGGTCTTCATCCTCGCGAGCGCCGGGGCAGCGAGTGGAATGGAGGTCGACATTTATTTCACCTTCTGGGGGATGAAGCTGGTCGACAGACGCACCGCGAAAAAAACCAAGCTGTCGCCCGTGGGCAACCCCGGAATGGGGATGCCAAACATCCTCGCCGTGCTGCCAGGGGCAACCGCGCTCGCGACGGCGATGATGAAGCGAAAGATTAAGAAGCACTGGCCGACCCTGCCGGAAATGATGCAGCAGGCAAAGGAGATGGGCGTGCGGCTGCACGCGTGCTCGCCGACGATGGGACTGATGGGCCTGAGCGAAAAAGACCTGATCGATGACGTCGATGTTGTAGGCGCCTCTTCATTTCTCAGTTGGGCGGCGGACAACGCGGTAACCATCTTCATCTGACCAGCGCAGCGCAAAGGACTCGGCGCGCAATCCGTCAACTGAAGAGCACCGACCATGAAATCTAGAATGCGGCGAAAGTTTTTGGTCGTGGTGAGCTGCGGACCCGACGAATCCAGGAAAGCTTTCACCCCGTTCCAATACGCTGCCGCGGCCGCCTCGATGGGCTTTGAAACCTCCATGTTCTTTGTCGCCGGAGCGCCCTCACTGTTGCGACAGGACATCGCCGAGGCGACCCGCGCCACGAGCCAGGGCGAGCCCCTGATCAAGGCCATCGACTTGGCTCGCAAGGCCGGAGTGAGATTTCTCTGTTGCAGTGAATCCGCGAAGGCGCTCGGAAACATTGACGAGGGAGGGCTACCGGCAGGAACGCAATTCGCTGGAGCCGCGACCTTGCTCGAGATGTCGGCGGACCCGGAGGTCGCAGTTCTCTACTTTTAACAACTCCCAAGGTGTTGAGAGCCGCAATGCGAGCCAAAGCTGACAATCCCCTCGCTGGGTTGCTCTCTCGGCCGGGAGAAAGAGTGCTAGCATTTGACCCCTCGCATGTTGCAGCAGCCGTTTTTTTTGGTCGCCTCCGAACGGTCGGGCACGACGCTTTTGCGCCTCATGCTCGACTCCCATCCGCAGCTCGCGTGGAATGAGGAGTTCGAGTTCGCCGTGGACTACATGCCGCCTGCCGGCGGATTTCCGTCGATCGAGGACTATCACCGCGCCTTGGAACACGACTTCGTTTTTCCGGCCTCGAGATTCTCGATCGACCGCACGCTCAGCTACCCGGAGCTGCTGAACAGCTTTCTCGCGCAAAAGCTCGCTCGCGATAAGAAGCCGATCATCGGCGCAACCGTGCATCGGTACTTCAACCGACTGCTCCGTGTGTGGCCGGACGCCAGGTTCATCCACCTGATCCGCGACGGCCGAGACGTGGCCCGGTCGATCATGGAGATGGGGTGGGCCGGAAACGCTTGGAGGGCATCGTTGTACTGGGAGGAGGCAGAGCTGGACTGGGACCGGCTCTCGCGGCAGCTACCAAAGGACCGCAGCATCGCGGTGCGATTCGAGGACCTAGTGACCCATCCCACACGCGTGCTCGAGGAAATCTGTGCCTTCTGCGGTGTCTCGTTTGATCCCGCGATGCTCGAATACCACCGCACCAGCACTTACGGTCCGCCGGATGCCAAAATGATCGCAAGCTGGAAGCGAAAAATGTCGGTCCGCGAGGTTCGCGAAGTCGAAAGCGCCGTTGGTCCACTCTTGGTACAGCGTGGCTACGCGCTCAGCGGCTGCCCTCCACTCAGCCTCAGCCGGCCCCTGCGGGCACTGCTCAAGGCGCACGACACCTATGGACGACTCCGGTTCCGCATCGGGCGCTTCGGCCCGAACCTGGTGTTCCAGGATATTTTGGCGCGCCGAATCAACATCCGGCCTTGGAGAGAGCGCGTGCAATTGCGGCTGTATGAGATCGAGAGGCTCTACCTCAAGTGAACGGGGATATGGATCAGCTGACGCAGCTCGAGCGCAAGAGCGTATACATCCTGCGCGAAGCCTACAGCGCCTTCAAGAGTCTCTGCATGCTGTGGTCGGTCGGCAAAGACAGCACGGTGCTGCTCTGGCTTGCGCGCAAGGCGTTCTTCGGCCACGTGCCATTTCCGCTGGTGCACATCGACACCAGCTTCAAAATACCGGAGATGATTGCCTACCGGGATCGCTTGGCGGCCGAATGGGGCCTGAGCATCATCTACGGCCAAAATCAGAACGCGATCGCCGATCGACAAACTTTTCCCGATGGTGCCGTCGACCGAATCGCGTGCTGCGCCGCTCTGAAAACCGAGGCTTTGAAGCAAACCCTCAGTGGAAAGGGGAAGCGGTACCGATTCAACCACGCCACCCGAGCGTACGAGGTTGAAAGTAACCCCGAGCCTTTCACTGGAGTCATCGTCGGGGGGCGCGCCGACGAGGAGGGCTCTCGTTCCAAGGAGCGTTACTTTTCACCGCGCGACTACGAAAGCGCGTGGCGGGTTGAGGACCAACCGCCGGAATTCTGGAATCAGTTCAACACCGATTTCGCCCCGGGAACCCACGTTCGTATCCACCCGCTTCTGGATTGGACTGAACTTGAAGTCTGGGAATACATTCGCCGCGAAGGGATCCCCACCGTCTCGCTGTACTACAACCAAGGCGACGGAAAACGTTATCGCTCGCTGGGTTGCGCTCCCTGCACCACGCCGATTCAGTCCACTGCCCGCAACGTGGATGAAGTGATCGAGGAATTGCGAAGCGGGCAGTTGAAAAATGTCCCGGAGCGATCCGGGCGCGCGCAGGATGAAGCCGATGGGGGAGGCCTGGAGACCTTGCGAAGGGACGGCTACATGTGAGGGACCCCCAGGCGAACTGGCAGCCCGCGCCCGGTGTGGCCGCGCGCTTAAGGGTAAACGTCGCCGTGGTCGGCCACGTGGATCATGGCAAGAGCACCGTGCTCGGCAGGCTGCTCGTTGACACCCACTCGCTTCCCGAGAGCAAACTCGCCCAGGTAAAGGCGCTCTGCGAACGGACCTCCAGGCCTTTCGAGTACGCATTCATCGTGGATGCGCTCAAAGACGAACGGGCACAGGGGATCACCATCGACGCCGCGCGCATCTTCTTCAGCAGCGCCACACGAGGGTACATCTTGATCGATGCACCGGGGCACATCGAGTTCCTCAAGAACATGGTCTCCGGCGCCTCACGGGCGGACGCTGCTCTGCTGGTGATCGACGCTCGAGAAGGAGTCCAACAAAACTCGAAGCGGCATGGCTACTTGCTCTCGATGTTGGGCGTCCAGCAAATCGCGGTGCTGATCAACAAGATGGATCTGGTCGACTACGCCAGGGAAGCATTTGAGCAGATCGTCAACGAGTATCGAACTTTCCTGGGCCAGATTGGCGTGCGCGCCCTGCACTTCATCCCGGTGAGCGGGGCGTGCGGGGACAACCTGGCCTGGCGATCGCCTCAAATGGCTTGGTACCGGGGACCGACAGTGCTGGAGGTGCTCGACTCGGTGCGGGCTGCTGAAGCAAACGTCGATCAGCCGATGCGATTCCTGGTTCAGGACGTGTACAAGTTCACCCGATCCGGAGACGAGCGTCGGATCGTTGCCGGCGAAATCGTCTCCGGCCGACTCAAGGTGGGAGATCAGGTTGTGTTCTATCCCTCGGGCAAGAGCGCCAGGGTGAAGGCGATCGAAGGATTCAACATGCCTTCCCGAATGGAAGTCCGCGCCGGCAGCAGCGCGGTCGGCTTCACTCTCGAGGACCAGATCTACATAACCCGAGGAGAGGTGGCCAGCTTGATAGGTCAGCCACGACCCGAGGTGAGCACGCGATTGCGCGCGAAGCTGTTTTGGCTCGCACCAGTCCCTTTGAAGCCGAAGCATGAATACCTACTCCGAATTGGCGCTGCGAAAACCAGGATGCAGCTGGAGCAAATTGTGCGGGTGATCGACGCTGCTACTCTGGAAACGACCGACAAGCAACGAGTCGATCGGAACGAAGTTGCCGATTGCGTGTTGGAGCTGAAAAAGAGCGTCGCCTTCGACGCCCGGTCGATCATCCCGGAAACGGGTCGCTTCGTGATCGTGGGTGATCACCGGATCTGTGGGGGGGGCATCGTTCAGGAACAGCTCGACGACCGGCAATCGGAAACTCGCGAGAAGGTGTTCCTGCGCAACTTCAAGTGGGAAAAAAGCGACATCACTCCCGAGCTTCGCTCAGAGGTCTACAATCAAAAACCCGCCCTGTTGCTGATTACCGGCACCGCTCAGTCGCAGCGGAAGGCTCTCGCAAAAGGCTTAGAGAAACGGCTCTTCGCTGAGGGAAAGACCGTCTACTACCTAGGAATGGGTAGTTTCCTCTATGGCGTAGATGCAGACGAGAAGGCCCATGGGCCCGAAGCGCGAATTGGCCACATTCGCCGCCTCGCCGAGGTGGCCAACATCCTCCTGGACGCAGGGGTCCTGCTGATCGTCACCGCACGAGAGCTCCGCCACGAGGATGTCGAGACGATCAAAACCGTGGTCTACTCAGAAGATGTGCATCTGGTGTGGGTCGGGGACACGATCACCACCGATGTAGAGTGCGATCTGCAGCTGCCGGACGATTTGGACCTCGAGAGCGGAATCGGTGAGCTCAAAACTTTTCTGTACAAATCCGGAGTCATTTTCAAACCGAGCTGGTGAGGCGACAAGTTGGAGAGTCCGCACAAAGCACGCGCCAGAGTTGTCTGGTTCACCGGCCTTTCGGGTTCGGGGAAGACCACGCTGGCGCGGGCGCTTTGTACTGCCCTTGAAGAGCGGGGGCATGAAATCGAATTTCTCGACGGCGATCAGATCCGCTCGCTGTTTCCGAATTCCGGATTCACCCGCGAAGAGCGAAACGCGCACATTGGCAGGGTGGGATTCCTCGCCAGTCGCCTTCATGCCCACGGGGTAACCGTCGTTGCTGCGTTGGTCTCGCCATACGAGGACTCTCGGCAATTCGTGCGGCGGATGTGTGGCGCCGGATTCGTTGAGGTTTTCGTCTCCACCCCGATCGAGGTCTGTGAAGCCCGGGATACCAAGGGCCTTTATCTTCGGGCCCGGCGTGGAGAGATCAAAAGCTTCACCGGTATCGACGACCCCTACGAAGTGCCGCGCGCTCCCGAGCTGACCCTGGACACCAGCCAAACCTCGGTGAGTGAAGGCGTGAAACGCATCCTCGAGCTGCTCGGCGAACTCACGCCATAGCTTGCGTCCCTGGTTCAGCCGCCGACAGGGATTCTCGCCAACAGAATCCGGTCTTTGCCATCGTTGCGAACGGCGTCGGGATTCTTGAGCGGAAGCCGAGTATCGCTGACCGGATCCCAGAAGCCGATCCACACCAATAGGGCGTGACTGCGTGAGCCGGGGGGAAGGTAGATTTGAAACTCGTCCTTAAGGGATTCGCCCTTCTTCCAAAGCGTCGTCGGATACGTTCCGCCGATCGGTCGGTGATCGAGATTCATCCGCTCCGCCCGACCATCCCCGTCTTCGACGTGCACGAAGACCATGTAGTCCTTGTCGAGGCGGTCAAGAACATTGAAGAACACGGTCACTTTGACTTGGTCTCCCGGAAGCAGTTGCCCTGGTTGAATAGAGGCCCGCGCCACTTCAACCTTGCCGCCCAAGTTCGCTCCGTTCGTCACCGACAGCGGCGGGGCCTTCGATGCGACCGTTGCTTGGGACTCGGAATGCTTTTCGCTGGACGGTGCCTCGACGATGCAGGACGCGACGCCCATCAGCGAAGCAAACGCCAGCGTTAAGGTGTTGCGCATCGGGGCAATTTTAGGACGGAACGCTGCAACGGGCAGCATCTTGTTGTATGGGGTCGCCGTGCCTGCCTTCCAGGACTGGACGCCCTGGCTTCTGATCGCGGTTGGAGTCGTTCTCCTCCTTCTGATCGTGGTTCTTGCCGCCTCGCGCCGAAAGAAGAGGCGGGCCCGCCAGCCAGCGGCAGAGCAACAACTCCTTTCACCCCCGCCGGAGATCAAGATTCAACTTCCGCCGTCCGAGGCAGAACGGGCTCGCCTGGAAGAAGCCGTTCAGGCACGCGCCCGCGCGGAGCAGCTGGCTCAAGAACGTCGGGCAGCAGCCGAAGCTGCGGAAGCCGCTAGCAGGGCCGAACAGGCGAGGCTTGAGCAACAAGCGCGCGACCTCAAGGCGAGAGAAGAAGAAGCAAAGCGAGAGGCCTACCGCGCGCAGAAAGCCGCGGAGCAGGCGGCCAAGGAACGCCGCCGGAAGGAGCAGGAAGAAGAGGCCCGGGCCAAAGCCGAGGCCGAATCGGCGGTGCGGGCCGCTGCTCAAGCGCAGGAGTTGGCGAGGCAAGAAGAGCAGCGGCGAAGGGTGGAAGCGGAAGCGGGACAGACCCTTGCACAAGGCCTTTCGAAGACTCGAACCCAGGGATTCATTGCCCGGCTCAACGGCCTGTTTGGACAGCCCCAGAGGATCGACGAATCGGTGTTGGCGCAGCTCGAGGAGATCCTCTTCACCGCGGATATTGGCGTTTCCACGGCATCCCATCTGGTGGCACTCGCTCGCGAGAAAATGCAGGGCAACGGTGCCGGCGACGTGGACGCGCTGAAAGCCGTGATACGGACCGAGATTGAGCGGATTTTGACTCTGCCGCCGATGCAGTCGTTGGAAGGTGGCGG
>Ga0126369_10000891_pt1 | contig 20161 bp, 22 predicted proteins | sample PanSoiMetaPlot_1_FD_109646 | JGI IMG/M metagenome (GOLD analysis project Ga0126369, IMG submission 109646) | Tropical forest soil microbial communities from Panama - MetaG Plot_1 | ecosystem: Environmental > Terrestrial > Soil > Tropical forest > Bulk soil | place: Panama | collected 2016-02-17 | reverse complement strand
TAGTGTAATTGATTTATTTACATTTTTCGTCAACAACGAATTGTGTTGGAGCGCTTCACCCGCTCCATCCTCTTAACACTACGACATCCAAACCCGTATTGCACGCGAGCTTAAGCTAGCTCGCAGGGAAGCTCGCGTATCAGGAGCCGCACGTGACTTTGAAGTTGGACAACATCAATAAGCCCGAAGAGAACCTGTCCTGTGCGCTGACGATGCTCTGCGCGATCTCAGGGAAGACCCCGGACGAGATGGGGCTACTGATGCAGCAGGTTTGCAAGGATGATGGCAGGCATATCGAGCTGCGGCGCCATAACTACGCGCCCAAGGATTGGCTGGAAGCCATCAAGCGTTTGGGCGGGGTTGTCGTCGGCTCAAACGAGCGCTGCAAGAAGCCCTATGACCAGCGGCCGAGAATCAATGACTGGGCCATGAGCAACAAGGATCCTGGCCTCATCGTCATCAGTACAGATGATGGAAAGGCCGGCGGCGAGGCGCATGTCTTCGCGATCGAGAATGGGAGTATCGTGGACACGTTTACGGGCGGGAAGATGGTCCCCTTTACGGCTCCTCGTTCACGGCGCACCGCGTGATCTTCGCGATCAAGGTCGAGAACGCACCGCCGGGCGGGAAATAGCGGCGGCGCATAAATGCGGCATACCCTGACGGAGCGCCTGCAGGGTCCCCTCGTCGAAACTCCGTGGGCATAGGAAGAGGCTATCTCTGCCTCCTGTGCGCGCGCGAAGAATTTCCCAAGCTGCATGTGAGGCTTCGACTCCGTTCGGGAGCAGAGGCCGCCCTGTGCATCCGGCAAGATCACGCGCCGTCCAAAATCCGTAGAAGCGCACTTGCCGTCATCATTTCCTCGACTGCGGTCAGCGTATCAGTGATGGTCGGATCTCCATGGGCCTTCGGATTGCGGAGCTCGCCGAGCGCGCCCTTGAACAGGTCGCGTCTGGCCTCGCGCCGCGACTTCGGCACAGCCATGTTGGTCAGCGGGCCATTCTCGGGGTTGAAAGCCTTGGTCATGAGTATAGTGCTGTGGTCAGAATCGGTCAGACCGCTTTTCTTGCGCACAGCGGATTCGACGCCCCTGAACGCCTCACACACGGCTGTGTCGTAATCACCATTGCGGAAAGCATTCCAGGCCGCGTCCGGCAACAACCGATGAAACATCGAACGCGTGAAGCCGCTGCGGACCTTGGCAGCTTCGAAATCGACTTCCTTATCCATCACGCGCCCCTTATTCGCGACGACCCGATACCCATTCCTGCCGTTGTCGATATCCGGCGGTTCAATTAGGTTGGCATCCTCAAGCGCCTTCCAGGCTCGGCTGATCCTCGTCTCTACCGCCCCGCGTATTCTAGCGTCATAGACATAGCCGCCTTGGCCGAACAGCCCGGTCACAACGCTGCCGCATGTTGTCATGGGATGGAGTTTGTCGCTTGTGAACTCGACAACGTAGCGCAGCAGCGCGCGTTCGATTTCGATCTCTGACGCTTCCAACAGCTGGTCGGCCGTCAGGAACGACCCCACGATGTTGTTCGCCAAGGTTCGCTCCCTGAACCACCCCGCAGACAGCATTATCATACCCGAAGTGATCCAGGGCGGCCATAACCTAGGTGCCGGCGAGATCATGTACCTCGATCCGGAGTACGACGAGCGCATGGCCGAGCCACCCCTGGACCAGATGCGGCGGAACGCTCGCCTGGAACGCATTGACGCCGAATCCACGCTGCAAGCCCTTCGGCACCGCCGGCGTTCCACTGACGCAAGCGGAAGCCATCACCGCCTTCACATGCCGCGAAGCCGTGGTCCGGCTCCAATTCCAGAGTATTTTGTTCGTAAAGCATGGATCATGTTGCGCAAGGCGCCGCCCGAAAGCCCCGCAACGCATCGTTGATCCCCTCATTGACCAGGAATTGCGACATCGAACAGGTCGCGTGGATGCTGGCCGTCAAGCGCTGCCACAATCTTGCTGGCATAGAGATCGGCAAAAGAGACGACCTCGATTTCAGCAAAGTCAAACTTGGCTTCGACCGCCCTGGACGCTGAACGCGCCTGCGGCGCAAACACGCGGCCGCGAAGCACGGGCGTCACTTCCATCTTGGTCTAAATCTTCGCGAGGCTAGCCTGGATCATGCAGTGTGCCCCGAAAGGCACGGATAACCAGTGGAGGAAGAATCCACCCAGACAGTTGTCGATAGGTGTGGTAGCTGACGAGCGGTTTGGTTGGGTTAACTGGCTGGACCGAAGCCTCGTGACAAAGGCCGCCGTGGGCGGTCGAGCAACTCGACGGGCCGTAACGTGAGTGAAGCCTGAGCAGGCCTCGAAAGTGAAGTCGCGGATGCCGACCCGCCTGCATAACGGGGAAGGCAGCACGAATGGGGAAGCAATCGAGATGTGCACCCATTCGATCCGCCGGGGTAGTGGGCACGGCACGCCGGGAAGGTGATCCGTGAAACGGGGGAGACCCATCGCGGCGAGGGTAGCGGCCTCGACGCCGTCTTCTGGGCGGCGGCTGTGGTGGGAGTCGGACGGGGACATAGTACTGATGAAGCCGGGCAACTCCGGTGGAGTCTCACCGAAAAGCGCTAGATGTCCCTGAATCACAGGCATTTCCGCTGGTGCTGCCGGACAGGATTGAACTGTCGACCTCTCCCTTACCAAGGGAGCGTGCTCCTCAAGCAAGCAACCGCAGCCTCGACCTCAATCCAAAGTCCCGTCGGAGTGCTCGCGGCCGCCACGGTGATTAGCGATGAGGGATGAAAGCGGTATTCGTCGAATGATCCCCGGGTTCGGGCATCGCCGCGCTCGATGTCCTAAACGGGCCGGGGGCAGCTCCGCGGCCAACGCTCGCGATGGGCGAGGCAGTACAGAAGAGCTGAGGCCGGCGATGCCGTATACAGGAAACACAGTCAGATGCCTTCATTTCACGAAGGGCTTCAGTTGGATGCCTTGGCAAAACAGCATCTCATCATGGAATTTGTGATTGGAACCGAGGTGTGTCACCGACCTCTCCAATTCAGTTTGAGCGGTTCGCTCATTAAAGGCCCCTGGCTTGGCGGATGCCTACCCAAGAAATCGATTACGGCCGAAGATTCTTCTTCAGTGGCTCGCCGCACTGGTCCCCCGGTCACTTGTAGAACTCAGCCTTAAGAACTCCTTTCGTCAGCGCAAGAATTTGCTTCTTTTCGTGTGCGCTAACTTTTCGTAATCTGCTACCTCAAGCTTGGATAGCCCACTTCGGGGCCGCGCTGCCACTCGCGGACACCAAACGCGACAACAGCGAATACGAGCGCGATGACGGCGATCGATCGGTTTCGCAATGTTTGACCCACTTCAATGCTTTGCCTTGAACGTGGTATTGCCGGCATCGGTTGTGTTGTCCGACTAATTGCTCTGTCTACCGATGTCGCCTCACAACGAAAGCTTACGCGCCTTGGCGAGTTCCGAAATATATCTCGCCTCGTTTTCGGAGTCGACTTTATGGCTCTTTTCGAGAGCTCCAAACATGCGCTCAAAAGTGCCAAAATCAATTTGGCTGTTATTCCACATAGTCGTGAGAATGTTACTGATCTCTGTGCAGATAAGTCTATTGGTTGTTTTCAGCATAGCAGGCTCGTCCATTAGCGACTCATGCCAGAGTGACTGTGCCCAAGTCATCGGCTTAAGTTGAATAAGTAATGCATAGTCAAGTCTGATGACACCGAAGGCATCGCACGCAATGCCAACGCTTCTGTAAAGCTCGCGCTGCGCATCCTGCAAAAATGCAATTCTTGGGCGTAGCTTTAATAGTTCGTGACGGAACACGACCTTCCCGAATCGAGTTCTGTACATAGGGTCGCGAAGCTCACCGATATCGACAAGAAAAAGGCGTCTTGGCACTAGACCGGCATTCATGTAAAATACTAAAAGAGACTCATACGGCTCGTAAATTTGGTGACTTTCCCAAACTTCATCGAACTCAACCGTGGCGACCTGGATGTCGCCAGAACTTGTCATGAAATCCGCGTGAGTTACAAAATTAAAGTAGTCGACGAAAGAACTCTCGTCCGGCACGCTATTAGTTAGACGTTTTGAAAATTGTTCGATTGCAGTGTGACGAATTTCTGGTCGATTCAATATTGAAAAGAGAGGCCGTCTGATCGAGTTCCCCTGCGGTGCAACATCTAAATACTCCTTGTGAGTCCTCTTAAGGGGAGCGAGCTCCGAGCTTAGCTTGCCGGTCCGTGCAGCTCGATCATAGGCTATCCGAAGCTCGTCGCGCCATATAGCGTGTTGACCGGTTGGCGTCTCCCCAAACAGTACAAGTAGAATATTGTCGATCATTCGCGGAAGATTTCGGCCATGGCGCCAGTGACGAACGGCCGCATCGGTGATTCCCGGGCAGACAGCCCGAGCAAACTCCTTATCTCGCCAGGGGCCGTCAGCCTTGCTTCCAGGCGGGCGCGTTCCGCGAATGAGGTGCTGATGCAGAAGGGAATAAAAATTCTGTGGACGAGGAACCGTCATGCTCCTAACACCTAAGCACCCAACAGATGGAGCCCGCCAAGCAACGCATACGCGAGTGCTGTCATTTGGTGGTAATTTGATACTTTCTTATGCCCCGTCCGCCTTTCGGCTTTTGCGACGCGCAACGCACCGATCGCTAATATACCATAAAGGGCAGCTTGAAGATAAAGTAGTACCGACATGTCGCTCCTCCTGCATTGATGTCGGTTCACTAAAGATAACAAGCAGAGCGAAGAAGAAATCGTAGAGCTGTAAGTTTACGATTCTTTCACCTTTGATCATCCCGGGTATTCGGCTGCGAGTCTCCCGAGAATACGCCGTTTAGGACTTTTATCCTTCGCTCGAATAGCCTCATCTCCGACGCAAGGAGGGCACCAACACCAAGAAGAGCTACATCGCCCCTCATGCAGCAAATCCGTGCTGTACATGACGCCCGAGCCAAACATCCATAATGATGAACAGCCGTGCTTTGGTGGCGCTATTGCCGCGCGAACAGTTCTCGAAATTTACCAAACAATTCGCCCATTCGTGCCGCAGGGCGTGTCAATACGGAGATCATTTGGTGAAGGAGAGTTGTGATGCCGCGCAGAGTCGCTCTTGCGAAAATTAGAACCGCTGATGCAGCATATCCTCGAGGCCGGGTACTCGCTGAACTTCTTGTGATGGCAATCTGTGTTTTGCTGACGTTTTGTATAAGTGCCACAACGTTCGCTGCCACCGTCGCTAAATATACGATCGCGATTGCTACCTTCATGTCACATCCAGCTTTGGATACTATCCAGACGGAACTAAAAGCCGAACTCGCTACCGAGGGATTTGTCGAAGGACAGAATACCACCTACATTGTACAAAATGCCAATGGGCAAATCCAACTTGCTGCGAGTATCGCAAATAATTTAACCGCACAAAATCCGGACGCTATTGTTGCGGTCACAACACCCATGGCGCAGGCGGTCGCGAAAATTGCAAAAAGCCGGATCGTATTTGCCGCTGTCACAGATCCCGTCGGCGCAGGCCTAGTTTCTTCTCTCGACAGAGGTGATGCTAGAATTACGGGTACCAGCGACGCATGGCCATATGAGGATCAACTTAAGCTGATTCGCGAGATCACTCCAAATATTAAGATACTCGGCGTTCTGTTCAACCCGGGAGAAGCCGCTTCGCAATATGGAATTCGCCAAATTCGCAAATATGCGAATGACTATGGATTCTCTCTTATCGAGGTGCCAGTCAACAGTACGGCGGACGTATTTCCAAACGCCAGGAGCTTAGTTGGTCGTGCGCACGCATTGTTCTTATCGAGTGACAACACGGTAATCGCAGGTGTGCCAGGCGCGTTGCAAGTTGCAAGACAGAACCATCTTCCGGTTTATGTCGGAGACAGCGGTACAGTCAAAAGCGGCGGATTAGCCACCGTGTCGGTGGGATATGCTGCTCTAGGCCGGAAGACGGGAGAACTCGTTGCGCGCACGCTTCGGGGAGAGCGGAATATTCCAACTGTCGTCATGGGCGGCTCGGAGATATACGTAAACAAGCGCGCAGCGGAGTTAATGGGCGTGACGATCCCGGAATCCGTGCTTCGGCGCGCTACCAGTATATTTCAAGCCATTGAATAGAGTAGCCAGATGACATGGCTGTTACCGTTTGATAGCGGCATCGTCATGGGCTTACTATTCGCTTGGCCCGTGATTGCATTTGCAGGAGCGTTCCGTCTATTTTCATTTCCTGATCTTACCGTGGAAGGATCATTTCCTATAGGCGCTGCTACCTGTGCGGTCTCGCTAATTAATGGATTGTCCGTGCCACTGGCAATTGTGTTAGCAGCAGCATCAGGGGCCTGCTTCGGCGCATTGACCGCACTGATACATACTCAGCTTCGCATAAACAAGTTTCTTTCTGGTATAGTTGTGGTTGCCATTAGCTATACGCTAGGATTAAGACTCATGAATGGATCCAATGTCGGGCTAATTAATCAGCCTTCGATTTTCGATTTTGGGCGGTCATTAGAATCCTTCGTCGGCAGCCAATTTCAGTTTGGTAGCATCCTATTGCTTGGCACAATTCTGGTTATTGGTAGTATTCTCCGGGCAGCAGGAACTAAGACACTTTGGGGAGTTCGATTAAGGGTCGCCGGGTCAAGTCCCGAATATGCGAGTGCGCTAGGCATCCATGTACCCTTCAGTGCGGTGATAACGCTTGCATGCACGAACGCACTTGTCGCGGCCGCGGGGGCGCTTCTGGCCATGTATCAGGGCTTTGCCGATATAGGCATGGGACAGGGCCTCCTGATATTAGCGTTAGCAAGTATGACAATCGGAGAACGCATTGTCCCGGAGCGCAGTCTGTCGATACCGTCATATGTGGTCGTTGCTGCCATTGTTGGCAGCCTCACCTACCAGGTCCTTATTGCTTACGCCGTTCGTTTTGGTCTAGCTGTAACTGATCTTAAGATGGCGACAGCAATGTTCGTGCTGGCGGTCATTGCCGTAAGGTTCAAGAGACACGACGACAGCTTTTTCGAGACGATCAGATGAATAGTCTGGAAATCCGTCCGGCGGTTGCGGTAAAAGATCTGACAGTGTCCTTCTCAAAATGGGGCCAGGCGATGGCGGCCTTGAGGACGGTTTCCCTTGATATACCAACGGGACAGTGGCTTTTGTTGGCGGGACCGAACGGGGCCGGTAAATCAACATTACTTAAGGCCATTGCTGGCCGCCTGCGGCCCGACAGCGGTGAAGTCCAGATCCACGGGCAGCAGCTCAATGGACTCCAAGTTGCCGCCGCTGTATTCCTGGTCCAGCAAGACCCTCTTCTAGGTACTGCGCCGCTATTGACAGTATTCGAGAATTTATTGGTCGCAGACCCTGAAGCAGAGCAATTGCGAAGTCGCAGAAGCAAGTTAGTTGATCGGTATACCAATCGCTTGGCCCACATTGGGCTAGCCGACCGCCTGAAGCAGCCTGTCAAGCTTTTATCAGGTGGTGAGCGGCAGCTGTTGGCAATGGTTATTGCCGGACTAAGAAAGGTGACGGTTATCTTGCTGGATGAACCGTTTGCTGCGCTGTCGCCGGCGAACACTGAGCTCTGCATCCAAGAAGTGCGAAGGATGTACGCTGACGGAAAAACAATCGTCCACGTCGCGCATGATGTTCAACTGCTCTCTCGGCATGCCGACCGTGTTGTGACCTTAGACAAGGGATGTATAGTAGCTGATATGTCATTGCATGCAATCGCAGGAGGGATGCCTCCATAGGAAAGGACACTGCCATATGAGCGCGCCGCTTGACAGTCGATTGAAAGCAACAAGCCGCATAGGTCAGAAATCCCCTTTTTACCCCTATTGCGTACTCGATAGGCCATCTAAATCATTTCCGCGATGCGCTAAGCGGTAACTGTGTATGCCCGCAGGACGTTGTGGACGCAATGTTTCTGCTCGTATCGAAGCCGGTGGCATTCACATTCTTTTCTCGTCAATAAGGTGACCGTGAGGCTTTCGACTACGTGTTTACTACATTCGTCGAGCCAGAATCGATCAAAGAGTTTCAGGTTAAGTCGAGGCCCAGCCCGTGGAAATGGGCGAACTGCCAGCTGGATTAAAACTAGCGAATGCACATTACGGCAGAGAGGGAGCGCGATTCGGATGCATTTTGGAAGGAACTTAAGCTGGCTGATCGGGGGGATATGGAAGACGTTATATATCATCTTTCACATGGTCTTGACGTGATATTTGGTCTTCCGCTTTGCGGTGGTATAAATGCCTGATGTCCGACCGTTGCACTTTTTATGCATTGACGATGAACCACCGCCGTTTGACCACTTCACAGAGATCAGGGTTACAAGTTTAAGATCGCTGAGGGACGTGCAAGCCTGGCTGAGAAGGCGAGAACAAACGCCAATTGACGTTCTTATTTGTAATATAGATATGGCGCAACGGCATGCGGATCTTCCCCGAGATGTTACATGGGGTGATAGAAATGATATACCTGCCTATGGACCCACGCTAGCACTGGCCATTGTACCTACCAACTCTTTATGCTGCCTCGTGCTTCGATCAAGCTATTGGCCTCAGATCGTAAAAAGCGGCCACGTACTGATTTCTCTTGCTACTTTACTAGCTTGCATTGAGCGACGAAACTATACATTGGCCGATGCCCAAAATTGGATCATTGCTCAGTTCGGATCAGCGGTTAATCCCTCGTCGTCGGCACGGCCGTTGTCGACCGATCTCAGCGAGGACGTCGCGCGCGGACTTAGCGCATTGAGGGAAAGGATTGTACAAGCGTGCTCGGAAGGAATTATTTCGATTGGAGGTATCGTTGACGCGATTGATGTTATCGAGAATTGGGACACGGGATCAGACTTTGTGGAAACGGATGGATGTCCCGTGCATATAGAGATTATTCATCCAACGGGAACTGATCGAATAGGCGTTGTATCGCTGTTCACCGATCAGTTAGAGTTCAGCAAGCCGACTTCCCGCCGACAGTTGGAAAGGCCGCTCGCTGAGCTCAAGGCTTGGCTGGCGCGTGATATAGGATTTACATTTGCCAGACACGATAATATCTACGACGCAGTAGCCAGCCTTCTTCGTAATGACTTGCCAGACAGCGGTATTGAGGGATGGAACACCTTGACGAGATTGGCAGCGAACAAGGCGGCGGAAACAGGGATTGATATGAAGTGCCTTATCCGCGTGGCCATTATATTTGCATTTGTTCGCGCTTGGTATTTTTGTTATGTAAGCAAATCTCAGAGATTGCGCAATATAGTAAAGCAGAGAAATTACCCTGGTGGGATAACGAATTATGACTTCATGGACTGGGTATATTGGTTTTTGAATATAAACCCGCTTAGCGCAACTCCGCAGAAGCCGTTTGCAAGGCTACTTGGCAATGAGCGAGATGGTACCGTGAAAATAGGACACGGGCGTTTTGAAGCGCCCTTTCTTGACGAACCTACAGCTGAGATCACGGCGTTCGACGCATACAGCGGTCTTAAAGACGACAGACCGGCGGGGCTTCTTGCAGCGGAGAAGTTTCTTTGCCGGAAATTTTTGAGGGATGCTGATAGGTTCTTTCCCGCGGGTATGGTTCCGGCGGAAAGAATTCTTTGGGATCCGGCAGATCTCGACCTCGGTCAACGCCGTTATCCAAGCTGGTTAATTTGAACGCTTTGCTGCAAAGCAAGGCCGGACTAATTTCGCTCGTGTTGCCGGACGCATCGACTTCATGTCATTCCAGTGCTGTCATCGATTCATCACTGAATGGTCGGCCGACACGGCACGAGCCCGTCGCGGTCGGGCGCAGAATGCCGGTCTCGCGAATCAGGCGCAGTGACACTTCAACCAGCACTGGTTACCCACACAACAAAAGAAAAGCCAGGGGCAACGCCAGACATCCGCCAACAAGATGAGATCGTGCATCATCCTTCATTGTTGGGCACGGGCTCGGCATCCCTGCCTGCAAGGCGCTGCCGGCGCGATAGCACTTCCACCTTCACCGGCAAGTGCGGTCGAGTCGTGCCTGATCGGCAGGTCCTCGTTCCTCCGGTTGCGCAAGTCTTGAAACAGGCAGCCAAACACACACACACTTGTCCCGGCACCTGTCCCGGTAGCGGGACAGGTCTGATGAGCCGGTCTTTGAAGTGTCTGATTTGACGTGTGGTTTTCTGGTCGGAGTGGCAGGGTTTGAACCTGCGACCCCCTCGTCCCGAACGAGGTGCTCTGCCATCATCGAGCGAAAGTCAGGCGTTGTGCTGGGGCGATCAAGTGGGACGATTGCCCAGAATGCCCGTATCGCAGGTGACTGCTTGCTGCGGATGCATCCCAGTAGCATGTGACGCCCTCTGCGGCTCAGAATGTATGGGCCAATTCCTGCGGAAAACGATGTGGTGACATCGTCGGTAGCGCTCCTACGACTAGCCGCGCGACCGCGCACATTGGGTCCTCAGTTTGCTGCGAAGTGCTGTTCCTGCTGTGCCCATGAGCAGGGGAGTGCCTTGGTCAGGGTCGTAACGGTCAGGTCTGTGGGCGCGCTGCCGCTCGCGATCGCCGCAACAATACGCGGCGCAACAAAGGCGAGCGGCGCCAAGAGGCGGACGTGGCGTTCACAAAGACCTTCGCGTTCGGCAATCTCGGGCAGAGTTGCGACACGACCAAGCCTGAGGTCTTCAATCCATGCCCGGGATTTGGCTATGGCGGCAAGCAACGCATCGCGGTTATCGGCACTCATGCTGGGCTTTTCTGCGGGCTCGTGCACAATGCCCTTCACGGCTGTGAAGGTTGGGGTCGCCCAGGGCAGCGTGAGCGTGGTGATGGCCCGTTCGCCCTGAGCCTGCTCGTCGCTGGCGGGGTCTGCCGACTCGGTCGAACTATTCCGTTTCAGGCAGATCTCCACGGCCTGGGGTCTGGCGATGACGCGACCGACATGGCGCTCGATCATGTCGCGGTCCACCGCTAAATCCGGAAGCCCGGTTGTTTCAAGATGTCGGCGGACGCCGTCCAGCACCAACTGCTCGATCTCGGGCGCCGGCACGCGCGTCACGCTACCGGCGTCGTTCTTTCGGCTCTGCAAGAGCGCATGCGAGACATAATAGCGATAGCGAACCCCGAGCTTGTTCGAATGGGTCGGGCTCATGCGATTGCCACGGTCATCGTAGATGCGGCCGGAGGATGCTGGCCGAGCCCCTGAGCCTCACCTTCCGGGTAACCGCATTGGCGGCAAGCTTGGTCTGCACCGCCTCGAACAGGTCGCGATCGAGAATCGGCTCGTGTTCTCCGGTGTGGACCTCTCCCTGGTACACGACCTCGCCGATGTAGAACCGGTTCTTGAGAAGATGCGCCAGCGGGCCGACACCGAAGCGGATGCCGCCGCGCACACGGCCATCGAGCCGGGCAACCGTCTTGGTGCGGATGCCGCGCCGGTCGAGGTCCTCAATCAGGGCTCCCATCGAGCCGAGGTCGAGATAGCGCCGGAAGATGGTCTGCACCGTCTCGGCCTCCTCAGGGACCACCATGAGTTTCTTATCGATGCACCGGTAGCCGAGCGGGACCGGACCTCCGACCCAGATGCCCTTGCGCTTGGAGGCTGCGATCTTGTCTCGCACCCGTTCGCCGATCACCTCCCGCTCGAACTGGGCGAAGGAGAGCAGCACGTTCAGAGTAAGCCGGCCCATGCTGCTGGTCGTATTGAATGACTGGGTCACGGACACGAAGGACACGGCATGCTGGTCGAACAATTCCACCAGCTTGGCGAAATCCGCCAGCGACCGGGTCAGCCGGTCGACCTTGTAGACCACCACGATGTTGACCCTGCCGGCCCTGACATCGGCCAGGAGGCTCTGCAACGCCGGGCGATCGAGGGAGGCCCCTGAAAGGCCTCCGTCGTCATAGTGGTCGGGGATCAGCCGCCAGCCCTCGTGGGCCTGACTCTTTATATATGCCTCGCAGGCCTCCCGCTGGGCATCGAGCGAGTTGAACGCGAGGTCGAGGTTATGCTCGGTCGACTTGCGGGTGTAGATCGCGCAGAGCTTTGGTTCGGGTGCCTTCACGGTTGCACCTGCCCGGATGATGCGGCGTTGCGACGCGGGCGGCCCGGATCGGCCGCCGTCCGCTCGGTGGTCCTTCCGGATTGACTGCGTCTTGCGCGCAGCCCGAAGAAGCGAGGCCCGTTCCAAGCCGTGCCGGTGATGGCCCGCGCGATGGTCGAGAGGCTTGCGTAGGGGTTCTCGCGCCAGACATAGCCGCCCAGCACGACCGTGACGGTGTGGCGCTCGCCCTGATATTCGCGCACCAGCACGGTGCCGGCCTTGAGGCGCCGGTCTGGCGGTTTGTTATTTCGCGCGTAGCCGTCGAGGACCTTGGCGGTTTGCGGATCGAGCCCCCCGAACGCCTGTTCCTGGATATGCCAGCAGATGAAGCGGGCGACGAGGTCCTTGGTGAAGCCCCTTGGCAGCGATGAGCGGAACGTAGTCCGCCAGAGGGTGCGAAGGTCGTCGAGGCCGAGTGACCGGATGCGGTCGATCTCAGCCTCGATGGCTTCGCGATCGGATGATCGCTGCGTCATGGAGATTATCCGGCCTTGCGAGTTGGTTTGCTCTTGCGCTTGGCCGGGGCGGCCTTGTCGGTAATGCGATAGACGCGTGTGTCGCCGCTCCTGTCCGAGATCAAGGACAGCCCGAGCCTTTTGCGCACCACGCCTGTGAAGAAACCGCGTACAGAGTGCGGCTGCCAGCCGGTCGCCTTCACGATGGCCGTGATGGTCGCGCCCTGCCGGCTTTGCAGCATGGCGACGACTGTCGCCTGTTTCGACTCGGACCGACCAGCCTTGGTGTGCTTACCACCAGCCTTTGGGGTCTGCTTACGATTTGATCGAGCGCGACGCGAGTGAGGCTGCGGCTGGCGCTTTCCCTGCTTCCCTGCTTGTCCCGAGCGCGTTTCGTTGGCCTTCCCGGCAGTGTCGTCCTGCTCGGCGCCGATCGCGGCAAGCCCGCGTTCGGTGATGCGCAGCGCGAGCGCTCCTTTCTCCTCGTCGCGGCGCCAGACCGGCAGGGTGCCCTGCGCCGGAATTTCTTCGATGAGGCCTTCGCTCAAAAGTTTGCCGAGCATCTTTTGTGCCGCGCCGCTCTTGAGCTTGGGGCCAATTTCAACAGCGCCGTCTTCACGCTGCGCGGCAGCGGACAGCAGCACCAGCTGGGTATCGGTGAGTTTCATCGGGATCTCCATTCGGTTGGCGACGACATCTCGCGCCGTCACCACCGAAGCCCCGCAGTGGCGATGAAGCCGGCGGGGCAGAATCCCGAGAGCGCTAACTGCTCTTCAGGTCCGCACAGTGACGCTCTGTTCGCAGCACAAATCCAGTCTTTTCAGGATCAGATTATTGCTTGTTTTCAGCAGCGGCGAGCAATGGAGCGCAACACGTTGCGTCCGCCCGCGAGGGCCGCGGCGCGTCAATGCCGGTAGCATCAGCGTTTTCGCACCGGTCAAAACTCCACTTCTGAAGGGAAAGACGCTATGCCGTGCTGGCCCCGCACTCCGCGAGGCGGGCCACCGCCGGTGCTTCTAACGCCGGCGGCAGCCCTGACCACAACCGATGGAGAAGCATCAGTCATGGCTGAAGCGAAAACTATCACGATTCCTGAAATCCGATCGTTGGCCGAGCGGCTGTCCAGCCGCGACTCAAGCAAGCTGTCCGACGATCGCTCGGAGCAAGCCGGTGACCTGCAACTGGCGGCGAAAGTCATCCGCGCCATGGCGCGCAGCTTCGGTAACGCCGATGTCGTCACTCTTGAAAACGGTAACGGATAGTTCGGTCGGTCGTCGACAATATCGGCGACCGTGATCATCAACCTCTCGGCCCGGCCCTGCGCCGGGCTTCTTTGCTGTGTGCCGAGCATGATCGATAGCTTGGAGGTGGAAGTCCTCTGTCCAGCCTGATGGTGGCGAAGGATTAGTAAAGCGCAAGGGCGTCGCCGTGAGGCGGGGTCTGAAAGAAGCGTGGAGCAAAACCGCGGCCTGATGGACAAGAACCGGATAACGAGGCCTACCCGGCCGGACGAGCGAGCAACTGATCGCAAAGTCCACTGCCATCAAGGGCCGGGGTGGTAAATCCGGCAGGCGTGCGGTGAAGGCGATCGATCTTACCTCGGGAGATCTCTGCCGTGTCTGGGCAACCGGACTGAACGGGCCGCAAGGCCCGTGATCGCGGCGGAGAAGTCAGCAGAGGGCATAGTAGGTGGAGCGATCTGCCGAAGGCCCGAACGGTGGAAAAGGCCAGTAGAGTGGCGATCTCGCACGGACCGATGCGGCAGAAGAATCAGGTGAAGCTGAACTTGGGAGCCGGTGGAGCGGGTGAAGCCCGCAGCGCCGCCACCCAAGAGTCCGAAATCCGCGCGGCGAAAGCCTGCCTCGAACGCCCGGCGGCCGCGGGGCCGTCGATGGAAGCTGTTGTCGAGCGTAGCAATCTGTTGAAGGCGCTGGAGCAGGTCCAGCGCAACAAGGGGGCGCCGGGCATCGATGGCATGACCATCGCCAAGCTCGCGCCCTACCTGAAGAAGCACTGGCCCGCGATCCGGGCTCAACTGCTTGAGGGGCAGCTACAAGCCGCAGCCGGTGCGGCGCGTCGAAATACCGAAGGCGTTGGGCGGCACACGTGCGCTCGGCATTCCAACGGTACTCGACCGCTTCATCCAGCAGGCGATGATGCAGGTGCTGCAAGCGGCATGGGACCCGACCTTCTCCGAGGCAAGCTTCGGCTTCCGGCCGGGGCGCTCGGCGCATCAGGCCGTGGCGCGGGCGCAAGAGCTGATCGCGTCCGGTCACGGGATCGTCGTGGACCTCGATCTGGAGAAATTCTTTGATCGGGTCAACCACGACGTCCTGATGGGGCTGGTGGCCAAACGGGTGACCGACAAGCGCATCCTCAAGCTCATCCGCGGCTTTCTCACCGCAGGAGTGCTGATTGACGGGCTGGTCGGGCCGACGGAGGAGGGGACGCCGCAGGGCGGACCGCTCTCGCCGCTGTTGTCGAACCTGATGCTGGACGTGCTAGACAAGGAGCTGGAAAAGCGCGGCCATCGCTTCGTACGCTATGCTGATGACTGCAACATCTATGTGCGCAGCCAGCGGGCCGGCGAGCGGGTGATGGCGGGCATAGAGCAGTTCCTAGCCAAGCGCCTCAAGCTCAAGGTCAACAAGGCCAAGAGCGCGGTCGCACCGCCGCGGCTGCGAAAATTCCTGGGCTTTAGCTTTACAATCGGGAAAGAGATCAAGCGGCGCCTCGCGCCGCAGACGCTCGCCCGGTTCCAGGCGAGAGTACGGGAATTAACGCGCCGGACCAGCGGCAAAAGCCTCGTGCAGATCGTCGAGGAACTGGCGCGCTATCTCACCGGATGGCGCGCTTACTTCGGCTTCTGCCAAACTCTTTCGGTGTTGCGCGAACTTGACCAGGGGATCAGGCGGCGGCTGCGCGCCATCGCCTGGAAGCAGTGGAAGAACGGCCGGACGCGGTTTGCCGAACTGACCAGCCGAGGTGTCGGACGGGACCTTGCAGCGCAAACTGCCGGAAGCCCGCACGGCCCCTGGCGGCTCAGCAACAGCCCCGCTCTGGCGATAGCCTTCCCCAATGCCGCCTTCGGCGCGCTCGGCTTGCCATCCCTCGTACTCCGCAAGCCGATCAATCCACCGAACCGCCGTGTACGGACCCGTATGCCCGGTGGTGTGGGAGGGGTGGCACCGTGAGGCGTCCCCCTATCCCGATTTCAGCGCGCAGCCGGCGGGCCAATCAAATCCAGATTCGGAAACATCGGCTTTCCGCTCGGTCACTAAGATTTCGTGTGGAGCAAGCAGCAAGTGATAAGAGTAAGGATCAAAGGATCGTTCGGTCCGCTCATTAGTGGTGAGCAGACGTCCTTCGCACTTGCCAAAGAAGACGCGATTGACCCATAGCTGCCGTCGCACCTCCCAATGCTGGATCGTGCGGCCCGCGGCCTACCCATCAGTTTTGCTGCGGCCAATGCTCAACTAGCAACCCTGCGATGGGGACCTCGACACCTTATGAATCTAGGTGTTCTCAGAATCGCCTTCAGCAATTCGTTCAAGTGTTTTCACCGATAAAATAATAATTCCGGCGCGTTCAAGGCGAACCCATTTGTTTTCTTCCCAGAGCCGCAGCTGCCGGTTGGTGCTCTCCCGCGACACTCCAATGAAATTACCGAGTTCCTTTTGGGTGATGGCAATTTTTCGCTCGGCTGTAATCCCATCGACAAAGGACAGGCGCAAAAGGGTCTTGGCAAGCCGGCCGGGAAGGTGAAGAAACATAAGACTCTCGGCTTGCTGAGTGGTCTGTCTCAGACGCGCGCACAAGGTCTCGATGAGCTTGAGTGCAATCTGCGGCTCTTCTTGCACCAGAGGCATGAAGTCCCGCCGCTCGATCACGAACATCTCACAGTCGGTGATTGCGACGGCATCCGCCGTGCGCGGACGGCCATCGAGCAAAGCGATTTCACCGAAAATATCACCATCGGTCAGGAGATTGAGCACGGCGTCGTGCCCGCCAACTGACGGCACAGTTATTTTCACCTCTCCCTTACGGATCGCGAACAGACTCGACCCAGGATCGTCTTTTGAAAGAATAGTGGTACCCCGCGCGACCGACTTCTCGACAGTGCAGGACATCAAACGACCGATCTGCGTCGGGTTAAGCTTGCCAAAAAGATAATGACTCTGAAGCACGCAGCGCTTTTCGGCTCCGCGTGGGCGGAGCGCAGTCTCGTTCATAATGGGCTCCCTTTGGTTACGCGGAACGCGCCCTCGGTAGCGAGCGGCATAGGGCGGAATGTCCACATTTACCTCCCCCCGATGCTTATGCGGCACGAGCCGCTCCCGCGCTGTCGTGTTCGGTTGGCCGTCGATTGTGCGGAGTCGATGACCAGCAATATGGTGACTACAAACCATTTGTCTTCAACCGTTTACCGATCACCAGCAGCGCTCCAGCGGTCGCCAAGTGGTCGTGCCTGCGGTCGGAGGATCGGTGCAGTGAACGATAGACCGCGTGGGAGCGACCATGTCCCGGTCGAGTGCCGGTCGAGAATCGGTTGCTGCTTGGTCGCCTCTGTAATTGTAGAGTTGTATGATCACGTTTAGCGGATTTACGGGCTAGTCTAGCCGGTGGCGAAGGGATGCCGGAAACATGACGGACAACGACGTTGTACAAGACGTTTTTCAGCTTGATTTGAAGATCAATGGCTTGGTGGCCTGGGGGAAGCGTAACGGAGACAATAAATTGTCTTCGCTCCGCGCGCTGGAAAAATCGGAGGTTATTGCTTACTCAACATTGCAGTCCGCAATGAAAGCCCAACGCATATCAGTCGGAGATCAAAAAGCCCTCGCTGGTGCCTATGGATTTGACATCGAGTGGCGCGAATGGCGTGATCCGGACTCAAAGCGCGCCATGGCCATCCATCAGCGCCGTGATAGCGCCGAGGCGTTTCTCGAAAAATTCCACGCTCGCCCGCCATCGGGCGTGTTTCTGACAGTCCATGCGGGATCGACGACGACGCGGGTAGATTACCGGGTGGCAGATTATTCGTTTGCGGTAGCCGGATCATTTGAGCAGTCGATGCAGGCTGCTGAAATTCCCCTTGTCCTCTCTCTCTCGTTTGATGAACGGGGGTGGTCCCTGGTTTACGATGCCACCATCCTCACCGTTGGATTGAAGTCCGTCGATCTCCAAATCTTTCCGATGCGTGACGGCGCGCCCATCGGCGACGTTTCGGTCAAGCTGTCTGAGTTTACGCACACGGTTGTGGAAGGAAACTTCCAAGGAATTGTCCGAGGCCTGCATGAGCGGCCATGGTGGATCATCAGCAACCCCAACGGTGAGTGCATTTCAGGCGTGCGCCGTCGAAATGACGGTCGAGATTGCGTCTGCGAGGGTTTCAGAGCAGGTGATGAGGTCCAAACGAGAATGACTGCTCGTGTGAGCGACTGCCTCGTAAGCGTCTCCGGTCAGGCATTCGACAATGCCAGCGAAGCTCAGAAGAAGTTTATAGAGCATTTGGCGGCTCTTGAAGTCCTAAAAGGCGCAGAGGTAACTTTGGCCGAACAAACTCTTAAGGTGGTCGAACAGCCATGAACGGGATTGCACAGCGCGTGAAGGCGGTTTTAGACATGAACGGGATTGGCGGAACTTTCGCACAGCGCGTGAAGGCGGTTTTGGATTTGACCAATGATCGGCTTGATCATATGGTTACCGTCGCTGGCCTCGACCCTGCAGCGGACCTGCGCTACGGAAACTGGCGTGGCTTCGATCTTTCTGGCGCAGATTTGCGCGGGTTCGACTTTACCGGCGCAGACCTCACCGGCGCGCGGTTTGATAATGCCTTCATCGCCGGCGCCATTTTTCGTAACGCGATATGTGACGCAAGATCATTGCAAAAAGCTGCGGATTTTGAAGAGTTTCTGACTCAGCTGGTAAACGAGCAAGTCGTGATACAAAGGTCGCTCGTTACCCAAGAAGTGCCTAATTTCAAGGATGATCCGCACCTTCGCGACAAGCTCGCGCTGCTAAAAGATCATTACCTTTTCAGCAAATTCCCCTTGGAATATATCGAGCGCTTGGCTGCCTGCATGGTGCAGAAATCGGTCCCGCGCGCGACCAGCATTTTTGCCGAGGGCGATCAGGGGACCTGCCTGTTCGCGATCTGCCAGGGAGCCGTGCAAATATCGGTCCGGACAGGGTTCAAGCTGATCGGCAAAGGCGAAATGTTCCTGGATTTTGAGCTGCTCTCCAATCCCCCGGGAAAGGCCGAGGTCTACGGCCGATCGGGAGCTGCGCACGCCGTCGCAGTCACCGATTGCAAGCTGTTCGTCATCGAGCAACGGGATTTGGATAAGCCGGAGTTTCTGAAGCGAATGTGGGCCAGCCTGAGCCGCACATTACGCCGCACCATTGAAGCGGGTAATCTGATGTTTCTTGACCTTCCCGGCCGGCTTGCCAAGGCGATGCTGCTCCTGTCCGAGAGCGATAGCCGCGCGGGCGAGCGAAAGGTCGCCGTCACCCAGGAGGATCTCGGCAACATCATCCGCATGTCGCGGGAGAGCACGAACCGGCAATTGCGTATTTGGGAGCAGGAGCAATGGATTCGCCTGGAACGCGGTGAGATTTTTATTTTGTGCGCGGAAGCGCTAGAACCTATTGCCGGCAGCCCCGGCTTGCTTGCCAAGGCGCTGCTGGTCCTGTCCTTCAGCGATCGCCGCGCGCCCGAGCAAAAGGTCACCCAGACCCAGGAGGATCTCAGCAACATCATCGGCATGTCGCGGGAGAGCATAGACCGGCAATTGCGCATTTGGGAAGAGCAAGGATGGGTCCGGCTGGAACCCGGCGGGATTGTCATTTTGTCTGCGACAGCGCTGGAACGGATTGCCGAAAGCGGCACTCAAGGCGGGTGACGAAGGCGACGCGGCGTCCGCCCTCGCGCTCGTAGCCGCGCCGCTCACAGCACGTTCTCCGCAAGCGGCGCCCGCCAGCAGGCCGAGAAGTGCCCCGGCTTGACCTCCGCAAGCGGCGGCTCATGTCCGGCAGGCGTCGGCCGCAAAGGGCACCGCGGATGGAAGCGGCAGCCGTGGGGGAAGATTGAGCGGGCTCGGCACCGTGCCCTCGATCGTCGCCAGGCGGTCTTGCTCGCCATGGAGCTTTGGGATCGAGCCCAGCAGCCCGACCGTATAGGGATGCTGCGGGTCAGCGAAGAGCGCCGTGACCTCGCCACGCTCGACAACTTTGCCGCAAGCCTAAGCGTCTGCGCGTCAACGGGCGTGCCACCGTCAACTACGCCGATCCGCTGCTGGCGGAAATCGTCGGCGCGCAGTTGATCGTTCGCGTCACGGCGCGCGCGATTTTCCCGAATTGCCCGCGCTACATTCCAACCATGCAGCTCATCGAGCCGTCGATCTATACGCCGCGCGCCGGCTACGAGCCGCCGGAGCCGGCATGGAAGGGCTTCGATAGCTTCAAGGATTGCGTGCACCCGAGCCAGCCGACGTTCAAGGGGTGACAGGTCAGTTTTTCATGTTGCCACTGCATTTTTCCTGTTGTCATGCAAATGGCGAGATCCGCGATCTGCTCGCCCGCAAGTGAGCCGCCCGCGTGCCTCT